>Ga0154020_10003444_pt1 | contig 19025 bp, 14 predicted proteins | sample Klosneuvirus_201_FD_109709 | JGI IMG/M metagenome (GOLD analysis project Ga0154020, IMG submission 109709) | Active sludge microbial communities from wastewater, Klosterneuburg, Austria - Klosneuvirus_20160825_MG | ecosystem: Engineered > WWTP > Aerobic digester > Activated sludge | place... | reverse complement strand
CTTAATGAAGATAGAACTACTAATAACATTGAAATTAAGTGGGCGGGTGCGAATAATCCATTATGGTACATCAGCAATGGTAAAATGGAAGAAATTAAAGCAGACAAGCAACCGGTAGGAAAATTCATAAACAACAAGCCATTTACAACACAATGTTTAAATTTGAAAAAAGGCGATATAGCTTATTTAATTACCGATGGATTTGCTGATCAGTTTGGTGGGCCAAAAGGAAAGAAATTTAAATATAAAAATCTAAAAGAGTTATTGTTACAAAACGCAACGATGGAAATGGCTCACCAACATAAAGTACTTAACGAAAATTTTTCTGCATGGAAAGCCAATCTTGAACAAATAGATGATGTAACTATTATTGGTATCAAACTCTAATACCTTTTGCAGATATCAATTAATTTATCGCGATTAAGTAACAGATAATCAGTAATTTACATAGCCGCCTTCAAATTCAATATTTTGATTTAAAATCGTATCTTACATGATTAAATGCAAGATACCTTAATAGGAATAGATACATCAAAGATCGATCAATTGAATCAGTCTGCATGGGCACTTAACAGAAAAGATGCCTATAAAGCTATTGAGTTAGGTAACGAAGCCTTAACAAAATCAAAAGAAATCGGTTATAAGCACGGCATTGCACTTGCTTTAAAAACTATTGGTACATCAAAAGTTTGGATTTCTAAAAATGAAGAGGCCTTAACTTTACTGTTTGACGCCATTTCGATTTTTAATGAATTAAATGATAAGAAGAACGAAGCAGAAACTTATTATTATGTAGGTGCTAACTTCCGTTATTTATCTGATTACGATTCGGCAATAAAATATTACAATGAATGTTACAGCATCAATACCCAAATTGGCGACGAGATGGGCATGGCAGATGGTCTTAATGGCCTGGGTACTGTTTATTATTCTATTGAAAAAAACGAAAACGCTCTTGAAGTTTTATTGGAAAGTGAAAAACTTTGCCTCAAGCATAATGATAAAGATATTTATGTAAAAGTTCTTGATGGATTAGGCGAGTCTTACCATAATCTGAAAAAGTACGATCTAGCTTCTGAGAATTATACTAAATGTGCAGAAATCTGTGCCATTACCGGTAATAAGCAAGTAGCAGCCTTCGCGCTTGACGGATTGGGGCGGACACTAACTGCAACAAAAAAATACGCAGAGGCTTTGAATAAATTAACTCAAAGTCTTGAACTGAGAAAAGAACTTGGGTTTAAAGCCGGCGAAGCAATTACGCTTTATAATATTGGTATTTTGCATCTTGATAAAGGCGATTTAACTGAAGGTGTTAATTATCTTGAAAAGTCATTTAATTTATCAGAGCAAATTCTTTCGAAAGAAGGAGTTTACAAAGCTAGTGAGAAACTGGCTGAAGCTTTCGAAAAATCAGGTAAACTGGATTTAGCAATTAAGTATTATAAAATATTTCAAACTACACGTGAAGAAGTCCGCAACGAAAAAACAAATCAACTTGTAAAGAGTGTAGAACTTCAGCATAAAGTTTTGCAATCTCAGGCAGAAAAGTTGCTTCTGGAAGAACGTGCGAAGGAATTAGAAATATTTTCCGATAATCTTGTTCTGATCAGTGAAATTGGACAACAAATTATTTCAAGACATGCTGTTTCTGATATTGTTGAAACGGTATATGAGCATGTGAATAAATTAATGGATGCAACCGGATTCGGAATAGGCTTGTATAACACAAAAACTAATCATGTTGTGTTTCCATTGCACATCGAAGATGGTGAAAGATACGAGAACATTGATTATGACCCTGAGGATAAAGATAGGTTAACCAATATCTGTTTCTTCCAGAAAAGAGAAATAATAATTAACGATTTCCATAAGGAAATCCACAATTATGTTGGATACCATCAGGCGCCTTTGCAGGGTAAAGTTGTTGAATCTATTATTTACCTGCCACTTGTTTTAAAAGACAAGGTGCTTGGTGTTATTACTGTTCAAAGTTTCAAGCCGCAAGCTTATACCAGTTATCATATTAATATTTTGCGCAATTTGGCATCATATACAGCTATCGCATTAGATAATGCACAGCTTTATGAAATGCAGGAAAAAGTAATTTTTGCAAGAACACGTGAAGTACTTATCCAAAAAGAGGAAGTAGAGAAGGCCTATCAGAATAATAAATTGCTTAGTGAAATAGGGCAGCAAATTACTTCGACACTTAATTTCGAAGAGATTTTTGAAAAACTTAATCATTACGTCAATCAACTGATGGATGCAGCTTGTTTTGGTGTTCGATTATATTACCCAGACCGAAATGTGATAGAGTATAAATATGGAATAGAGCGCGGGGAGAAGTATACGAATGTTGCAACAGTGTCAATGGATGATGATGACAATTATTCAGTATGGTGTGTCAAAAATAAAAAAGAAATATTCCTGAATGATAACCTTAACGAATACAAAAAGTATGTTAAGGAAATAAAAGTTGTTACAGGCGACCTTCCACACTCTTTAATTTTTTATCCTATCATGATTGGGGAAAGGGTATTAGGAGTTGTAACTATTCAGAGTTTCGAAAAATTTGCTTACAAAGAACATCATCTTGATGTATTGAAAACATTGGCCTCATACATTGCAATTGCACTTGAGAATGCTTCTTTATATGAAAATATGGAAGATAAAGTGAAGGAGCGCACATTGGAAGTTGTGAAACAGAAAGAAGCAGTTGAGAAAACATACGAAAACACACGATTATTAGGACAAATTGGAAAAGATATCACCTCTACCTTATCTCTTGACGAAGTTGTTGAAAAGGTTTATTCTAATGTAAATACCCTAATGGATGCTTCTGTTTTTGCAATTGGTATTTACAAAGAAGCACAGAAGGAATTGCTGTTTTCAGGCACAATGGAAAAGGGAATTAAATTAGCTGATTTCTCTTATAAGTTGGATCAGGATACTATGGGTGTTTGGTGTTTTAATCACGATAAAGAAATTTTTATTAACGACTATCAGGCCGAATATAAGAAGTACATTAAAGAAGATTATGTGGCTTACCAGGGCGATGATACTGTCTCGATGATATTTTTACCAATACACGGTAAGTCGAAGAAGTTGGGCGTAATATCTGTGCAGAGTTTCACTAAGAATACTTATTCAGATTATCATTTAAATATTCTTCAAAATCTGGCTGTACATATAGGTATTGCTTTAGATAATGCCTCATTGTATGAAAACCTGGAGACACGTGTTGAGGAACGTACAGCAGAGGTAACATCTCAAAAAGAGCAACTCGAAAAAAATTACCTCGATACAAAATTAGTTGCCCAGATAACTAAAGATATTTCTGCTTCGCTATCTGTTGAAACAATTGTATCTAAAGTGTACGAAAATGTAAATACATTAATGAGTGCCGAATCATTTGGTATTGGATTGTATAATCCGGCAACAGAGAGTCTTCAATTCCCGGGATTCATTGAGCGTTCGGAGAAAATGCCGTTTTTTGAGTTTTTTCTGGCGGATAAAAACCGATATGCTGTTTATTGTTTTGATAATGAAAAGGAAGTTATCATTAATGATAACCGTAAGGAATACAATAAGTATCTTAAAGAGCTAAAGGCCCCGGTTGCAGGACAATCTCCTGAATCAATTATTTATTTGCCTTTATTTACCAAGGAGAAAAAGATAGGGGTTATTACTGTACAAAGTTTTTCAAAGCATGCGTACAGTGATTATCAGGTTAATATTCTCAGGAATTTAGCACTTTCAATAGCGATTGCATTAGATAATGCTGCATTGTATGAAAATTTGGAAGAAAAAGTGAACGAGCGTACCCAGGAAGTTTTTGCACAGAAAGCTATAATAGAGGAAAAGAATAAAGACATTACTGACAGTATAAAGTATGCAAAAAAAATTCAGCAGGCTCTTATGCCGGAAACCGGTTTGTTAAATAAAGGATTTAGTGAATCGTTTGTTTATTACAGACCAAAGGATATTGTAAGTGGTGATTTTTACTGGATAGAAGTATTTTCGAAAAATGTAACTGTTTTTGCTGCTGCGGATTGTACCGGACATGGTGTTCCAGGTGCATTTATGTCGTTAATTTGTAACGACCTCATGAATCAGGTTATCAAAGATCAAAAGGTAACATCTCCTGGTAATGCACTTTCGGAATTAGATAAAAGGTTAAGAATAATGCTTAATAAAAGTGCCGATCATTACTCGAATGATGGAATGGATATAGCGCTTTGTGCATATCATCCTGAAACAATGGAATTACAATTTGCCGGCGCACACCGCCCTTTATTAATTATGCGTAACGGAGAAATGATAGAGTATAAGCCAAGTAAACATTCGATTGGCGGATACTTAATGGGCGAGAAAGAATTCACTGATAATGTTGTTCAGTTGCAAAAAGGCGATTGCGCATATATATTAACCGATGGATACGCCGACCAATTTGGCGGTCAAAACGGTAAAAAGTTCAAATTTAAAAAGCTTCAGCGTTTAATTCAGTCAATTGCACATATGCCAATGGCTGACCAACACGATTTATTAGAAGAATCGTTTGTAAGCTGGAGGGGTGGACTAGAACAGGTGGATGACGTCTGCGTAATTGGAGTGAAAGTTTAAATTACGGGGCATTTAAATTCTTGATCCGTCGACACATATTCCTGCTGGTATTTATTTTGGTTTTAATTAGCAAACTCAATGCGCAATCCTATTCAATTAAAGGAAGCGTAATAGAGAGTGATAAAACTCCGGCTATCGGTGCTTCTATTTTGTTACTTCAAAAGTCAGATTCATCTTTAATTAAAGGTAGTGCCACCGACAAAAATGGAAATTTTATTTTGGATAATCTTGAATCAGGAGATTATTTATTGAAAATTACTTATTTAGGAGCAGCAGATTATTTCAGAAAATTAAATCTGAACGGAAACATCGCGCTTGAAAGCATTACCTTAAAAAAAGGTTCTAAGAATTTGCAGGAAGTAAAAATTGAAACCAATGCAATTATTGCTACACAAAATGGAGATACGACAAGTTATAATTCAAATGCTTTTAAAACGAATAAAGATGCGAATGCAGAAGATCTTATTACGAAGATGCCAGGTGTTGCAATTGTAGATGGTAAGGTTCAGGCACAGGGTGAAGAGGTGAAACAGGTGTTAGTAGATGGTAAACCATTTTTTGGTGAAGATCCTAATTCGGTATTAAAGAATTTGCCGTCTGAAATTATAGAAAAGGTACAAGTTTTTGATAAAAAAAGCGACCAGGCGCAATTCACAGGCTTTGATGATGGAAATGCCAGTAAAACAATTAATATCATTACGAAAGCTCAATTCAGAAATGGTGTTTTTGGAAAACTATACGGCGGTTACGGTTATCAGGATAAATATAAAGCGGGTGGTGTATTTAACAGATTTAAAGATAAGCAGCGATTTACAATACTGATTTTGTCAAATAATATCAACGAACAAAATTTCACTTCGGAAGATCTCCTTGGTGTTATGAGCGCATCAGGTAATTCGGGCGGACGGCGTGGTATGGGTGGCTCTGGAAGGGGTGGTAGCAGAAGTAGTGGTTCGCAAAATAGCGCCGAAACGTTTTTAGTGGACATGAAAAACGGGGTTATAACAACCAATGCATTGGGGTTAAATTATTCTGATGCATGGGGAAAAAAAGTAAATGTATCAGGGGCTTATTTTTATAATCAAACCGATAATAGCGCCACTTCGAATTTGTTACGGCAATATGTGGTTGGCGGGAATAACGGGTTGAACTATGATGAAACAAGTATTGCTAAAAACGTAAATGACAATCACCGTTTAAATTTTAAACTGGAAGCTAAACTAGACTCCTCAAATTCGATTACAATACAACCGAAACTATCGATGCAATTGAATAATGGAAAAAACGATTTGTTTGGCGAAAACAAACGAACTAATATTTTTAGCAGCACTGACAACTCCTACCGCTCCAATTTAAATGCGTATAATATTTCAGTTCCAATATTGTTCAGACATGCGTTCGCTAAGAAGGGGCGCACTATTTCGCTGGATGCTAACCCATCATATAATTCCAGTAACGGAATCAGCCGTTTAGAGTCTTATAATAGTTATTACATCGATTCGGTTTATACCGATAGCATAGATCAAAGATCGGTTTTGGATAAATCAGGAATTAATGCTACCGGTAACTTAATGTATACTGAACCCATTGGTAAAAACGGTTTTGGATCAGTGAATTATACTTCGGTTTATAACTTTTCGGAATCGGAGAAGAATACATTTAACAGAAACCCCTCCAGTTTTGTTTTCTCTGATACAGATACTTTATTGTCAAATGTGTTTAACAGTGTTTATGTTTCAAATGCCATTGGTTTGAGTTACCGTTTTCAAAAAGAAAAGTTCAATTATTCATTGGGACTTTCCGGGCAAGAGGCACAATTAACAAAACAACAAACTTTCCCAACTGTATTTAGCGGTAAAAAAGTTTTTCAATCTGTTTTGCCCAATGCGCAGTTTCAGTACAAATTCGATAAAAAAAATAATTTACGGATCAATTACCGTTCCAATAATACACCTCCTACAATCGACCAGTTACAGGATGTGATCAACAATTCCAATAGCTTGCAATTAAGTACAGGTAACCCTGAGCTAAAGCAGAATTTCCAGAATAATTTATCAATCCGATACTCTGGTGTGAACACTGAGAAATCAACATCAGCTTTTATTTTGTTAGGTGGTACGTATACTGAAAATTACATTGGGAACAATACAATAATTGCAAATAGCGATACTACCGTATTTGGTAATGTGTTTTTACCAAATGGTTCACAGATCTCCCGGCCTGAGAATTTAAGTAATTATTATAATCTGCGTTTCTTCTGCAATTACAGCTTCGCGGTTAAAAAAATTAAAACAAATGTGAATGTAAATGCAGGTTTAAATTATAATAATATTCCTGCGCTGATTAATAATAAGGTTAATTATTCTAATACCACAGCGCCCTCATTTGGATTGGTCTTAAGCAGTAATATTAGTGAGAAAATTGATTTCACCATTTCATCTAATTCAGCATATAATATCGGCACTAACACCTTACAAACCGATCTGAATACAGAATATCTGAATCAAACCTCACGTGTAAAGTTAAATTTAAATCCCTGGAAAGGCATTGTGTTCGTAGCTGAATATAGTAATCAGTACTATACAGGATTAACGGATGGGTTTAATCAGAGCATTTCCCTGTTAAATGGCGCCATCGGCTACAAGTTCTTGAAAGATAAGCAAGCTGATGTCCGCCTATTCGTGTTCGATATTTTACAGCAGAACAACAGTATTCAGCGTAATATAAGTGAAACTTACATTGAGGACACCCAAACGAACATTCTCCAACGGTATTTTATGTTAATTTTTACGTATAATATTAAAAAGTATTATAAAAGTGATGGCAAAAAACCGATACAATAACGGGCGATTTAAGGTTAATTTTGTATTTTAGCTTCATCAATGTTCAGTGAAACTTACATAGAATTAGCCACCCTGGCACAACATATGGCACAATGGTCTGTTTAAATTTATTTTTAGATCATCACAATTATTTAAAATTACAATCACTAAAAAAAATATTATGGCAAAAGAAGTAAAGAATGTAGAATATGGATTAGAAAAAATATTTGAAGGAGCACAGGACTTCCTTCCGTTATTAGGAACTGATTATGTAGAGTTTTATGTGGGTAATGCTAAGCAGGCCGCACATTATTATAAAACGGCATTTGGATTTCAATCAATGGCCTATTCCGGATTGGAAACAGGTGTACGCGATAGAGTTTCTTACGTCTTAAAGCAGGATAAAATTCGTTTAGTTTTAACTACAGCGCTTGTGAGTGGATCTCCAATAGGCGACCACGTGAAGAAACATGGTGATGGTGTGAAAGTGATTGCGCTTTGGGTAGAAGATGCCCGTAAAGCATTTGAAGAAACTACCAAGCGTGGCGCTAAGCCATTTATGCAACCAACAGTTGAGAAAGATGAACATGGTGAAGTAGTGCGTTCAGGTATTCATACGTATGGAGATACGGTGCATATATTTGTAGAAAGAAAAAACTACAAAGGAACTTTTTTGCCGGGTTTTGTGGAGTGGAAGAGCGATTATAATCCAACAAATGTCGGATTAAAATTTATTGATCACATGGTTGGAAATGTTGGTTGGGGTGAAATGAATACCTGGGTAAAATGGTACGAAGATGTAATGGGATTTGTGAATTTCTTGTCTTTCGATGATAAACAAATTCATACAGAGTACAGTGCTTTAATGAGTAAGGTGATGAGTAATGGTAATGGCCGAATTAAATTCCCGATTAATGAACCTGCAAAAGCAAAAAAGAAATCACAAATTGAGGAATATATCGAATTTTACGAAGGCCCGGGTGCGCAACACATAGCTGTAGCTACTGATAATATTATTCATACTGTAAAGGAATTGAGAGCTAGAGGTGTGGAGTTTTTACCACCACCTCCACAAGCTTACTACGATGAAATTCCGGCAAGACTTGGTAAGCACATGGAAATGATGAAAGAAGATATTAGCGAACTACAGAAGTTGTCTGTTTTGGTTGACGCTGATGAAGAAGGATATTTATTGCAGATTTTCACTAAGCCTGTAGAAGACCGCCCTACTTTATTCTATGAAATAATTCAACGTATGGGAGCAAGAGGATTCGGAGCTGGTAACTTTAAGGCTTTGTTTGAATCCATAGAGCGCGAACAGGCATTGCGCGGAACGCTTTAATAATTTATAATTATTATTAAGGGGAAACTGTTATTTGGTTTCCCTTTTTATTTTTATACCATGATAACATACAACCCCAAAGACTGGTTCAAATTAATTTTCATGTTTCACAAGAGTGATACATTCAGGATATTATTACCAAATATGTTGTTACTCGGGTTAATCACCGGCGGATTGGTGTATTATGAAAACTCGCTGGGTATTAGTTTTAAAAGCCCAACTATGTTTCATCAAATTCTTGGTTTTGTATTATCTATGCTTTTGGTATTCCGTATTAATTCAGCTTACGACAGATGGTGGGAAGGCAGAAAGTTATGGGGGAGCCTGGTAAATAATACACGGAATCTGATGCTTAAGTTGAATTCTGTTCTTCCTTCGGAAAACAAAAGCGACAAAATTTATCTTAAAAATCTAATTATCACTTTTGTTTTCACTCTTAAGGACCATTTGAAAGACAGGAAGGAATACAATGACATTGTTACATTCGAAGGTTTCGATAAAGCGGGCTTTGATGCGGCCCAACACAAGCCGAATTTTGTGACTGGATTAATTATGAATCACATTGAACTATTGAGAAAAAAAGGTGTATTTACTAATGAGCAGGTGTTGTTTATGAATGCCGAGTTGCAATCGTTTTTAGATATAGCCGGAGCCTGTGAAAGAATTAAAAACACACCAATCCCTTTTTCTTATAGTATGTTTCTAAAAAAAATAATTTTTATATATGTGGTAACAATGCCAATAGCCTTCGCCATCGATTTTAAATATTGGGCTATACCTATTGTGATGTTTATATTTTATGCTTTTGCTTCGATAGAGTTAATTTCTGAAGAGGTAGAAGATCCTTTTGGTGACGACGCTAATGACTTACCTACACAGGACATCTCTGAGAAGATTAAAAATAACCTTAACGAGATTTGTAAGTAAAAGGTTTCAATTAGAAGGTGTTTTTTCTTTTATAGTTTCAGTCGAAGTGACAAACTAAAATTTCTTCCGGGTGCCGAAATACCTGAGGCGAATGGCCTGTAAAGAACATCTAAAACATTTTCCACACCTGCATTTATTGAAACCCTCTTGTTAAAGTAAAGACCTAATTTGAAATTTAAAGTATACCAAGAGGGAGTATAAGGTTTGCCATCAGTTGTAATTGCATAAATAGAAGATTCATTGCGCTCATTAAGTGGCAGATCAGTGTAACTCATTTGGCCATTGTATTGCATGTAAAAATCAGCCCTTATTTTTTTGCGCGAATACGATAGCTGTACCTTTCCGAATAATGGTGTAGAGTGAGAAAGCGGATAATATTTTGCACTATCATTATTGTATTCCATTCCGGTTTGCCAGGTTATGTTATTTGATAATGTGAATCCGTAACCAAAATAAACCTCAGTATTACTTTGAATACCGTATACATAAGCATGCCCTGCGTTCTGTAATGCCTGAACCTGACTAAGCTGACCGTTATAATCAATGCTGTCTTTTCCATTCAGCAGAAATGGTCGTCTTACAATAGCATTGCTTAAATATGTATAATACGCAGCAATATCCATTTTTAAGAAATTACCAGCTGTAAATGCTGTTCCTGCCTCGCCACTATAGGCGTACTCCGGTTTTAATCCTGCGTTCGGAATTACAACGTTGCCGGGTTGCGAATCAAAAACTTTTCCAATATCATCAATATTTGGTGATCTGAATCCTGTTCCGCCATTTAAATACAATTGCCATGATTTGTAAGGTAAATATACTAAGCCAATGCTACCGTTTAAAGCACCATTGTTTATTTCTGTTTCCGTAATCGGATAAACGAAAAGTGTTGTGTCAAATTTTGCCCGAATGTTGTAGTAACTATAGCGTGCGCCTGCACTAAGTATAAGTTTTTCAGTGAATTTATACTTGGCATTTAAATATACACCTGCAGTCTGCCAAGTAGAACCATTAGGGTAGCGTGGATTTATAATTTGTATGGCACCGGTATAAACATTCTCACGGTTGGCATTGGATTGAACATAGTTTAAAACATACTCAGCTCCATAAAATAAATGTAGTTTAGTTTTTATTTTTTTGTCAAAGTCCAGATTAACTGAAGCGGCATCCAATTTTTCGTTCTGATGCCGGAGTTTGGCACTTCCGCTATTAATGTTTCCACTAGCATTAAAACGACGGTCGTGACGGCTCTCTTCAAAATGCTGATAAGCCAGTACAAGCCGCATCACATCGTAAAGTTGATTATTTCCTTTGTGACTAATACCCAGCCTTTGCATATGCCATATCTGCGGACCGTAATACCATTCAGAAAAATCAAGAACGCCATCTTTATTGGCATCGGTAATAAGACGGTCATAGCGTGGTGCATCGCTGCTTTTGGAATAATGAAAGCCGTAATCAATTTTTATTTTGTCATTGGGCGAATAGTTTATCTTTTGCATGAAGTTGAACTGGCTGAATTTAGAATTAAGTTGCAAAGAAGGGGTCTGGTTTAGTAGCTGTGTGTCCTTGTTCGCCTTTACATTCTGATAATAATGACGGAGATAAACAGAGTCACCACCGTTAGTTCCGGAATATAAGTCGTCATACTTAGAGTAGGAGAATGATGTGAGAAAAGCAACACGTTTTAAACCTAAATTTAAATCGATGTGTCCTGTATTTTCACGATTAGCAGTAGAAAAGCGGGCCATTGCATTGCCAGTCACTTTTAGTTTAGATGTATCTGAAAGTTTAGCGCTTAAGGTGTGAAAATCCATAACTCCGCCTATGGCATCGCTTCCATACATAACAGCTCCCGGTCCGAATAGAACTTCGGCTTCACCAATAGCGTTTGCATCGAGTGAAATAACATTTTGTACATTGCCAGAGCGGAAAATCGCGTTGTTCATGCGAACGCCATCTACAACAAGCATTACTCTGTTGGTAGCAAATCCCCGCAATGAAGGTGAGCCCCCGGCTTGCTGGCTTTTCTGAATGTATGCATTCGTTCCTGCACCCAATAGGTCGGCGGCCGTTTGTGAATTTTGAAAATCAATTTCTTTTTTAACTGCCTTCTCCATACGGAATGGGTTTTCAGATTTTTTTTCTTCCCAACGGTTAGCAGAAACCACAACTTCGCTTAGTGAAATATTATTTTCACGTAATTCAAAAATGTAATCAGATGAGGCCAATTGTTTTAGTGTGATATACTTGTTTTTATAATTCAAATGTTTAGAAAATAAAGTGTCACATAAAATAAACATGTTGGCGTCTGCCTCGCCTTTAGCGTTTGTAATTGTACTTATATTTCCTTTATGACAATAAAGAACTACACCCGGAATGCTTTGGCGGGTAACTTCGTCAATTACTTTAATGGTTTGTGATCCTAAGCCTAAAAATATACAGCTGAGGAGCAGAATTAATAATATTCTCATGATTCTGTTTAAGTAGTATTGTTCCTTATTTTTTTTAAAAAACAACTAAGCCAGAGGAGGCGGTGTTAGTACTACTAAGTAACCGGCGATACAATTGATAGAAACATCAGGGAAGAGAATAGCTTCAATACCTAATGAGTTGTGGAAGCGAAAGGATTCGCATAAGTATTTCATTTTAAAAAAATCAAATATCACGGAGTTATTTTTTTTGTGACTATTAGTTTCTGATTGGTATTGATCTTTATAACGGTTCATCAATTCTTTTTCGTAGGTATCATTAACAACTGTTAAAATCACTTTGGTTCCTGAATTAGAAATTGCAACTATGTCATAAATTACATCATTCACCAATACTTCTTTGTTGTGGTCGAGCCATGTAATTTTAGAATTATTGGTATACAATTCACTCGGACTAATCTCAAGTGTTTCGGTTTTAGCGCATTTGGAACGTATAAAGGCTTTGAATTCTTTTTTGTGGGCCTTTGTAACTTGTCTGTAAATAAAGTAATTGCCGGTAATAAATACCGTAATTATCAAGGAGATGATTATAAAGGTGGCTTTTTTCAATTTAAACTTAACCAAAAATAACAAATTCGGATGGTTTTTTACCAATGCCGGCGGCTGTTTATTTAACTAAATAGTTATACCTTTACTGCGCTATGCAAATACAGGTATTAAAATCTAAGCTTCACGGTGTTACGGTAACTCAAGCCGAATTAGATTATATAGGAAGTATAACAATTGATGAAGATCTAATGGACGCTGCTAATTTAATAGAAAATGAGCAGGTTCATGTATTAAATAAAAACAATGGCGAACGCTTAATCACTTATGTGTTAAGAGGTGATCGTGGTAGCGGAGTTATTTGTTTGAATGGCCCGGCCGCTTTAAAAGTAAAGTTAGGCGATGAAGTATTAGTTATTTCTTATGCCGAAATGGATTTTGAAGCTGCAAAAAAATTCAGACCTTGGGTGGTTTTCCCTGATACAAAAACCAATAAATTAAAAAAATAATTACACCTCTCTGTCTTTAAATTTCGGAGGGTGTAATGATAATATGAAGCCAAAAACCAAGTCTATAATCCAATTCGTGATTTTATTAGGAATTGGTATTCTTTTGGTTTGGCTTGCTTTCAGTCAGGTTGCAGAAAAAAAAGATGAAATCGTAAACGCATTTACGAATGCCAATTATTTCTGGGTAATGATTTCTGTAATCATCGGGTTCATCAGCCATTTCTTACGTGCATACAGATGGAATTATTTACTCGAACCACTCGGACATAAAACAACATTATTAAATGCGAATGCTGCCGTGTTCATTGGTTACTTTGCCAATTATGGTTTGCCGCGTATGGGAGAAATTTCGCGTTGCACCGTTGCCGGCAAATACGATAAGATTCCCTTTCAGATTGGATTTGGTACAGTTGTTACAGAGCGCATAATTGATACTTTTTTATTACTCATCATTTTTTTATTGACTTTGGTTTTTCAGTTTGCTGAGTTAGGTGGCTTAATGGAAAAGTATATTTTTTCAGGCATGCGGTCAAAATTCCATGCCTTAGCTGAAAGGCCTATATTGGCAATCGCACTGGTAATATTTATTGGAGGAACCGCACTTGCTCTATTTGTTCTCCGCAAAAAAATAATGAGCAAGCTTAAAGGTAAATTTGGTTCGGTAATAAAAGGATTTATTGAAGGACTTTCATCTGTGAAAAGAATTAAGAATCTAGGCGCATTTGTCGGCTTGAGTTTTTTGATTTGGATGGCCTATTTTTATTCGCTTTATTTCTGTTTAAAGGCATTACCTGAAACCGCAGTTATTAATCAAACGCAATGTTTAACCTTGATGTTGTTCGGTACATTGGGCATTGTTTTTACTCCCGGCGGATTAGGCGCATACCATATAATCATTGCTGAAATACTAATCTTTTATAGTGTAGATCAGGTGCCGGCGGTGGCCTTCCCTTGGCTGGTATGGACTTCCCAATTTATTTTGATCGCAGTTTTGGGTTTAATTAGTATGGCGGCCTTGCCAATTATCAATAAAAAAAATCATGTTGTATCATAACAAACTAACGCAAAAGCTTATACTGCCTGAAGCCTTAAAGCCAATATTAAACGTAGCGCGTTTTAAAGGAAGAAAAATTGTTTTTACCAATGGTTGTTTTGATATTTTGCACCGTGGTCACGTTGAGTATTTATCAAAAGCAAGGGATTTAGGCGGAGTATTAGTGTTAGGATTAAATACCGACGAATCAGTAAAACGTCAGAATAAATCACCTGAAAGGCCAATTAATAATGAGGAAACCCGGGCTACAATTATTGCCGCTTTAGAATGTGTTGATTATGTTGTGTTGTTTAACGAAGACACGCCCTACGAATTAATTAAAATAATTCAACCTGATATTTTGGTGAAAGGTTCGGATTACGATCCAAATGAAACTGATCCAAGGAGTAAAAAGTACATTGTCGGTTCAGATGTTGTAAAGGCAAGGGGTGGTAAAACAGTTACTATTGACTTAACAGAAGGGTTTTCAACTACCGGCTTAATATCTAAGCTAAAAAGCTAATTATTTACCACATTTAGCGGTTAATATCTTAACCATTATTCACAGTTGGGCATTTTTGATTTCCCTAATTTTATTGAACCTATACAATAAAACGTGAGTAATCCTTTAAAAAAGCTGGCCGGCCAAACCATGATTTATGGTTTAGGTACTATTTTGCCGCGGTTTTTAAATTATTTTCTTACACCCATTCTTACTTACGCTTTTTCAGCGGCAGAATATGGGATAAACGGGCAACTCTTTGCTATCATTTCTTTTCTCAATATTATCTTTTTATTCGGAATGGAAACCACATTCTTTAATTTTTATTCGAAGAATGAGAATAAACATGAAGTATACAACAATGCTATCTTAATGCTGCTTGTAACTTCTGCTATTATGGGTTCTGTTTTGATTTTGTTTTCAGATTCAATAGCGCAAAGTTTATCAACACCTAGTGTTACCTATTTACCGCAGTTTGTTGTTTGGTGTGTGATCATTATTGTTTCAGACGCAATAATGGCAGTACCATTTGCGAAGATGCGTTCTGATAACCAGCCGTTGAAATTTTCATTGATTAAAATAATTAATGTTTTAATCAATGCCGGGCTAACTGTGTTTTTTGTTTTGGTATGTAAACCGGCTTACGAACATGGCGAAGGTAATTTATTCTCATCTATGTATAACCCTGAAATTGGAATTGGCTATTGTTTCTTATCGATGGCAATTGCCAATGGAGTCACGCTTTTATTATTAAGTAAACAATTCATTTCAGTTAAATTAAATTTGAATAAGGAGTTGATGCTACAGATGTTGAAATATACCTGGCCCTTAATTATTCTTGGATTAGCGGGCATGGTTAATGAAACGTTAGATCGTATCATCTTAAAAGAATTAATGCTTGATAAGGATGCTGCGCAAATTGCATTGGGTATTTACAGTGGTTGTTATAAGATTGCTATTCTCATGACTATTTTTATTCAGGCTTTCCGTTTTGCAGTAGAGCCATTTTTCTTTAGTCAGGCTGCCGACAAAAATTCAAAGAAATTGTATGCCATTATAATGAAGTATTTTGTGATCTTCTGTTCATTTTTATTCCTGGGAACAATGATGAATTTGGAATGGATTCAATACCTCGTTGATGAAGAGTACCGCGCGGGTCTTAATGTTGTACCAATATTACTGATGGCTAATTTATGCCTGGGTGTAGTTTATAATCTTTCGATTTGGTATAAACTCAGTCAAAAAACCGGATATGGGGCAATAATTGCTATTATAGGGGCGGTGGTAACAATTGTTATAAACGTGGCTTTCGTTCCTCAATACGGATTTACCGCATGTGCCTGGGCAACCTTAGCGGCTTATGGAACAATGATGGTAGTGTCTTATTTTTTAGGCCAAAAACAGTTCCCGATTAAATACAATATCAGGGCCATTTCAGTTTTTGTCATAATTGCTTTAGGCTTTTATGGACTTTCTTTAACCTATCAAGGTCTTGATAATGTAATTCTTAAATTGTTACTGAATAATTTGTTCGTAATACTATTTGCATGGTTGTTTTATAAGTTGGAATTTTCCAATTTAAAGAACGTCAAAAACCAATTGCAATCATGATTACAATAAAGGTCGTTAATCAATCCAATCATCCATTGCCTGAATACGCCACCGATCACTCGGCAGGCATGGATTTAAGAGCCAATTTAAAGGAACCAATAGTATTGAAACCTCTCGAAAGAGTTTTAGTTCCAACGGGATTATTTATTGAATTGCCACAAGGACACGAAGCCCAGATCCGTCCACGAAGCGGCATGGCATTTAAACATGGGCTTACAGTTTTAAATTCTCCGGGAACTATTGATGCCGATTACCGTGGAGAATTAAAAGTCTTGTTAGTTAATTTGTCGAATGACAATTTTACTATAAATGATGGCGAACGGATTGCTCAAATGGTAATTGCCCGCCATGAAACCATTGAGTGGTACGCTGTGATGCAACTCGAAGAAACAAAACGTGGTGCCGGTGGCTTCGGACATACAGGAACTAAATAATTTTTTTATTTTTGAAATCTCATTTTTACAACATTTATGAAAACAGTTGACTCTATCAATTTCTCAGGAAAACGCGCTTTAATCCGTGTTGATTTTAACGTTCCTTTAAATGAAACTTTTTCAGTAACCGACGAAACCCGTATTAAAGCGGCCATACCAACTCTTAAGAAAATACTTAAAGACGGTGGCAGCATCGTACTGATGTCGCATCTGGGCCGGCCAAAAGAAGGACCTGCAATTAAATATTCTTTAAAACATATTGTGGGCAATTTGTCAAAATTGTTGGGTATAAATGTGCTTTTTGCAAGTAACTGTATTGGCGCAGAAGCCTATGCAATTTCTTCAGTATTGAAACCCGGACAAGTATTGCTATTGGAGAATTTGCGTTTTTACAAAGAAGAGGAAAAGGGGAGTGAAGAGTTTGCTCAAAAATTGGCAAAGCATGGCGATATTTATGTTAACGATGCATTCGGAACAGCTCACCGTTCACATGCATCCACTGCGGTAATTGCAAAATATTTTAAACACGATTCAAAATGTTTTGGTTTTGTTATGGCCGGTGAAGTAGCGAGTATTGATAAAGTTTTAAATAAGGCAGAGAAACCGTTCACGGCAATTATTGGTGGAGCTAAAGTGAGCGATAAAATTTTAATCATTGAGCAATTGATGAACAAAGCCAACAACATATTGATAGGTGGCGGTATGGCATTTACTTTTGTTAAAGCGATGGGCGGGCAAATTGGCAAATCATTGTGTGAAGATGACCGTTTAGATACAGCAAAATCTCTATTGGAAAAAGCTAAACAAATGGGCGTGAATATTTATATCCCAACTGATGCGGTCATAGCTGACAATTTCGCGAATGATGCAAATATTAATACCTGTAAGATTAATGAAATTCCTGATGGATGGATGGGCTTGGATGCAGGACCTGAAACGGTAGCCATGAATAATGATGTTATTAAAAATTCGCGCACCATTTTATGGAATGGTCCAATGGGTGTTTTTGAGATGAGTAATTTTGAAAACGGTACCAAACAGGCTGCTAATGCCATTGTAGAAGCCACAAAAACCGGCGCATTTTCATTAATTGGTGGTGGCGACAGCGTGGCGGCCATTAATAAATATAATTTAGCTGATAAAGTAAGCTATGTGAGTACAGGCGGTGGAGCCTTATTAGAATATATTGAGCAAGGCAGCTTACCCGGAGTTAGAGCGATTGAAGGTTAAGCTTTAATTTTTTACTATCTTTAATTTATGATAAATAAAAAAACATACATTCTTTTATTTGCTGTTAGCTTATTTGCATCATGCAAAAAAGAATACCAGTGTCAATGCACAAATTCATTTGGCACCTATGAAGCAGGAGATACAGTACAAGCCAGATCAAAGAAGAGTGCTAATAAAACCTGCGATAAATTATCGTCGGGTGACACAAAGTGTAGTGTAAAATAGTTATGGTTAACATCAGAGTTGGTTTTGGATACGATGTACATCCTATGGGTGAAGGACGGGAATTGTGGTTAGGTGGAATTAAGTTAGAATTTGATAAAGGTTGTGTGGGCCATAGTGACGCAGATGTACTGTTGCATGCAATTTGCGATGCTTTGTTAGGTGCAGCGAATTTGCGTGACATTGGTTTTCATTTCCCGAATACTAATCCTAAATATAAAGGAGCCGACAGTAAATTATTATTGAAGGAAGTAGTACGCTTACTGGAAGAAAATGGATACGGTATCGGAAATGTGGATGCCACTTTAAGTATGGAAGCTCCAAAAATTAATCCGCACATTACTGCTATGCAAAATGTAATTGCACCAATTTTAAAAGTAACGGCCAACGATATTTCTATTAAAGCTACAACCAACGAACGTTTGGGTTATGTAGGTCGAGAAGAAGGCGTGAATGCCTTTGCAGTGGCATTGATTTATAAGAAGTAAATCTAAACTTAGCTGTCTTTTATAAAAAGAAATAGTAATGAAGACTAAAAAACTGAATATTGCAGAAAAAGGCATTCATTACGTTCATGAAATTTTAAACGAAAAACAATTTCTGATTTTTGCAAGTATTCTGGTAGGGTTAAGTGCCGGAATAGCAGCAGTCATCCTTAAACAATTTGTGTATTTCATCCGTCACTTCGTTATTGAGAACTATCTTTTTCGGTTAGATTTTAAATTCATTTATCTTTTATTCCCATTATTAGGAATTGGCTTAACTATTTTGATTATTAAGTATTTTTTCAAT
>Ga0154020_10003443_pt1 | contig 19026 bp, 15 predicted proteins | sample Klosneuvirus_201_FD_109709 | JGI IMG/M metagenome (GOLD analysis project Ga0154020, IMG submission 109709) | Active sludge microbial communities from wastewater, Klosterneuburg, Austria - Klosneuvirus_20160825_MG | ecosystem: Engineered > WWTP > Aerobic digester > Activated sludge | place... | reverse complement strand
TTCCGATTCATGCTGATTATTTGGCATGAAAATAGGATTATTTGCCCAAAAGCAGCATAGAAAATGGTAATATGTGATGAAAAAACGGAACCCTTACTGTCAGGATGAATGAAGAATGAGGCTCTAGCATGTTGTCATTTTGATTTGCAAATCTTTTTAGTTTTCAATCGTCCCTTGGTATTGATTAATGGTGAATGTTTAGATCAACTAATTATTCAGACATGCGTTGTGTTTCGGAATTTGAAAATATGGGTTTAAAATAATTAGCTGAATGATTATTTTACACCTTACTAAATCCACAAAGGCTAACCGCAACGGCGCCCAGTTCCCTCATCAAAGGTATCCCAATAAAATGATTTGTTTTTCCTGATCAAAGCTTCATTTCGCTTGGGAGATGGTTTGGGTTTTGCTCTTCAGTGTCCGAGAATGGTTAATGGCAATTGCTACTTACTTGTTGATACAGTGAATACAGTCTTATCTGGCCAGTTATCTCCTGAGTGAGTAAAAAATTGGGGATTTGTATCAAAGCTAAGAATCAAAAATGGGCCAGATATTAGTAGAAGCACATATTAAAAAGTGTATTATTATCCAGTTAGATTATTACGGATTACAAAAGTTGCAGTACATGGGATCTTCAGTTATTTTTCCATTTGGGTAATTCTTTTCGATACTGAAGGCGCATTTCTGACAAGTATAGATGTAGCTTAATGTGCTATATGTAGGGACTTTGCAAATTTCACAGGGCAAACCGATAATTGAATCTGTAATTCCAAAACCGGGCATTTTGCAAGATGGACAACGATTCATTATTTTATCCACAAGTTTTGCGGTTGCACGCTCAATCACTTTCATTCTTGTTGGGTTATACATAGCCCGCATGTCGGTCTCTATATAAGCTGTTCCATGCTTGACAACGAATTGATGGAAAACAGTATAGAGCTGTCCAATATCGGTTATTCCTTTTACAATTTCTTCTAAATCATCTTTGGCTTTTCTAATAATCAAGCCGTGTGATGGGAATTTTACATTTGTAGCAAATTCTTGTAGTTCCTTTTCTGTTTTAATTTCTGATCCATTAAGATTAGTCTCAGTAACTATTTCTCTGGCAATAATTTCTAAGTTATTTTTCTTATCAATAAAAATCAAAAATTCATCATCAGCAGGTATAAAATGTATATTAGGATGTGGACCAAAGGAACCTTCGCTTGCTACAACCAAATCACAACCTGTTAACTCCATTGCCATAAGGCATTTATTTCTTGCCGTAGTTATAGGGTCATCTTTTCTCTCGATTTCTCCTGTAAAAGTACCTAGTTTATCTGTATCTAAGTCTGGAGCTACAAAGCATTGTACACCCAAATATTTTTCAAAAAAGGGAGCAATCACTTTTTCTTTGTTGTGTTTCGTTGCTATGAGTAAATGTCTTTCTTTAAACATTAGTCTTCGTACATGGAGATACTTATTTCTGATTTTACCACAAGCTTATTGTTGATATGCTTATATTGCGATAAGATATCTTCCAATTTTTTCATTTCAATTATTAAAGCTGGTATTCTTTTTTGAGCAGTTATATCATATTTCCCAAATCTCTCTTGAGAGCTCCAATTTTTTAAATGGTGATAGTTTATTTTAGAAGAGAAGATATTTATTAAGATCCCTTTAGCTTCATCAACGCTGAATTCTCCTTCAATAAGTGTTAAATTGCCAATTAAATTCATTATCTATATTTTAGGTTGATGTGTTTTGATATTATTGCTACTGATTTATCTTCTTATAGAGAACGGACTGTCAAAAAGAAGGGTTTTCCCTTTAATCCTAGAATGTTTATCACTAGCCAATTTTAATCAATGATTCTAACTTTACATTATTATTTTTTGAACTGATGTGCTCACGCAGATCAAAAAGTTCTTTTTGCAATCGCTTTATTTTTGCTTCTCTTGATTTAATATCTTCTTCGTTGCTGAGAATATTTATTTTATTTTCATGATACTTTATTTTAATTTGTACCATCTGCGATATTAATAAGATAGCATCGTTGCTATTAAATTCTCCTTGTATAAGTTGTATGTTCATTTTAATTTGTGTTTTATTGTCCTTGTCCTAATGAATAAGCCGTTTTTCCATCAATTGAATAGAGGTTTTCCGTCTTTATACTATCAATATTTTCATTGATTGCCAGTTTTAAAAGTTCAATGATGGCAGATTTATTTATTTCGCGATTATCTATGGCCTTAAAGCGGCATCTCCAATGGTCAGTACAAAAGGTCTCGTTGAATCCATCAGGCCAAACTTTGATGCCTCTGTTTGTAATCATGGTAAGAACAATTCCATCATTTTCCATTATCTTTAATATATCTGCTAGTTCATCAGGATTATATCCATTCCAATGAACAAAAATATCTACACCGACTAATACTTTTTTTGCCGATGGTTTACGCTGGTACTTAGGTAATTTTAAAGCTGAATTACTTGAATAGGAAACAGCCTTTAGCATAGAAGGATTTTCTCCAAGATTATTGATGACTGCTTTCGCAAATTCCTTAGTACCTACCCTTAGTTTGCTGGTACCTGCTTTATAAATATCATAAGTATGGATGCCATCCTCTATTGTTTTGAGCCATGCGTTTTGAACTTTTTCTGCTATGTTTGTTTGTCCGATATGGTTAAGCATCATAATTGCGCCTTGCAATAGCCCTGATGGGTTTGCTATATTTTGTCCTGCTCTTCTAGGAGCAGAGCCGTGTATTGCTTCAAACATTGAACATTCTTCACCAATATTAGCTGAGCCAGCTAAACCCACTGAACCAGTTATTTGAGCGGCCACATCGCTGAGGATATCACCGTATAAATTTGGCATTACTATTATATCAAAAAGTTCTGGTGTATCGGCCATTTTAGCTGCACCTATGTCTATTATCCAGTGTTCATTTGCTATTTCAGGATATTCTTTGGCAATCTCATCAAACACTTGGTGAAACAGGCCATCTGTTTGTTTCATTATATTGTCCTTAGTAAAACAGGATACTTTTTTGCGGTTTTGTTGCTTAGCATATTCAAATGCGTATCTGACAATTTTTTCACAACCTGGTCTGCTAATTAGTTTTAAGCATTGTACTACCTCGTCTGTTTGTTGATGTTCAATACCGCCATATAGATCTTCCTCGTTTTCTCGTACGATCACAATATCCATTATAGGGTGCTTTGTTCTTACAAAGGGATGCAAACTCTTACAGGGTCTCACATTTGAGTATAGACCCAAATATTTTCGAGTAGTAACATTTAAGCTCTTGTAGCCACCTCCTTGTGGTGTTGTGATAGGCGCTTTTAGGAAAATTTTATTTTTCCTGATTGTGTCCCAAGACTCTGCTGAGATACCGGAAGTATTACCAGCTAAATACACTTGTTCGCCAACTTCAATTTCATCAATTTCAAGCGTAGCACCTGCTGCTAAAATTATTTCTAATGTCGCGTCCATAATCTCAGGACCAATGCCATCCCCTTTTGCTACAGTTATTCTGGTCATATTGCTTTGTTTAAAGTTTTAACGCTGCAAAAATGAGCATTCTAATTCATAAATATATATTTATCTTTGTAATAAAATACATAAAAAATATTTATGAGCTATACCTTGAATCAATTACAGGTATTCTTAAAGATCGTACAAACAGGAAGCGTAACCAAAGCTTCGCAAGAGCTGCACCTTACACAGCCAGCCGTTTCTATCCAGTTGAAAAATTTTCAAGACCAATTTGATGTACCCCTAACGGAAGTGATAGGGCGAAAAATTTACATCACTGATTTTGGACTGGAGATTGCAAAGGCGGCTGAAAGTATAATCAATCAAGTTTATGCTATCAACTATAAAACCTTAGCTTATAAAGGACAATTAACAGGGCGATTAAAGATTTCGGTTGTTTCAACTGGAAAGTATGTAATGCCTTATTTTTTATCTGATTTTTTACGGCAACATTCAGGTATAGAATTGACGATGGATGTTACTAACAAAAGCAAAGTTATTGAGAGTTTGGAACATAATGAAGTTGATTTTGCACTTGTTTCTATTTTGCCCAATAGCCTAAATATAGAGAAACTGGACTTGCTTCAAAATAAGTTGTACTTGGTAGGAAATACTGAAATAAAATATAAAAAGACAACCAACACAAAAGAATTATTTAAATATTTGCCGTTAATATTTAGAGAAAGGGGCTCTGGGACGAGACAGACCATGGAGAGCTTCATTGAACGCAATTACATATCAGTCTTAAAAAAAATGGAGTTAACATCAAATGAGGCGGTTAAGCAATCGTTATTGGCAGGTTTGGGTTATTCTATTATGCCGCTGATTGGAATTAAAAATGAATTACACAATAATGAATTGCAGATTATCCCAATTAAGGGACTTCCTATTAAAACTACTTGGAGTTTAATCTGGTTAAAGGGAAAGAAACACTCTCCTGTTGCAAAGTCTTTATTAGAGTATTTAAAAAAAGAAAAATCACAAATTGTACGTGACAAGTTTAGTTGGTATGAACAGTATTAATTAATATTCTTTTTTTGGATCTGGACGCAACATGACGTTCTAAGATAAGGCTTAAATCAGAAAAAATGAGAACGCATTTTCCTATGGTTCTGCCACATTACCGATGTGATGGAATTGAAGTAGTTGATTTTATTTTGCTAGTTGATGTCTCTACTTAGCGCTATTTATGAAGTAGGCGATTTCTTTGCTATCAAAATTGTATGTATTTCATTTTCTGTTTCTGTTCTCTTGTAGAACACTTTATATTCATGAATTATATCAAAATTATATTTTTTAAGAATGGCGGTTAGATAGTCAAGACTATAAAAGTAAAAATAGGTTCTATCTCCGCTACTACCAACTTGAAAACCTGATTTTTCCGGATCTCCTTCCACAAAACTGATATATAAAAGCCCTTGCTCTGTTAGTAGTTTGTAACAATCTGAAATGAGGGCTTCACTGTCTGTCTTAGATAGATATGGCAGGCAAAAGCCACAAATAATTCCGTCAAATTTTGATTTCAGGTCGGAAATATGCCTGCAGTCCATTATCTCAAACCTTGCAGCCCGATTATTCTTACGAGCAAGTTCAAACATATTCGGTGATATGTCAATCCCGAAAATATTGAAATCCGGCCGTTTATTTAAAAGGTACTTTGTTATATTTCCCGGGCCACATCCGATCTCCAATAACGCTGCTTTATCTTTGGACACTGAACCGCAAACTGTTTCATAGGTATCATCGTACAAGTCCAAGTCCATAAATTTTTCCTGATATAGTGAAGCAACTTTGTTCCAAGTTTCAAATGTTTCTTCATAATTATCCATTGGTCGTATTTTAAATCTTGTTGTAATAATCTTGTGAAGGTGGCCTTGTAAAGCAATGATGTAAGCGAATGAGCAGTATCAGACTTTGCTCGTGAGACTAAGCCTATTGAACTCGCGCGACCACTGTGCTTATGACATACCGAGAGTGAAGGTCGAGCTTATCCCATAATTATTGAAATTGAAAGTACCGCAACGAGAATACCTATTGTCAATATACGTGCTTGTTTTATCCTGCTTTAAACTCAAGAGAGAATATCACAACAGTACATAAACGTTCCTTATCAACACTTTATCAACTTATTATTAAGTAGTTCGCTTCTATTGATTTTAGTCAGCCGCACTTCTTTTGATTTAAAAATAGCAAGAATTATTAATTCCAGATAATAAAATGCATGATAATCTGAAGCTTCCCGGAAATGACTGGTATTTCCAGGAGCATGAGTGATTGTATGTGTAGTTGCAGTCAGACTCATAAAATTTCGGTCTAACTTCTAGCATAGTCAAGTGAGCCGATTCCATATTTAACCAAGTGCTAGATAGGTTAGGGAAGAGTGAACTTATCTTTACCATCGGTCAACCATTCTAGGGAGAGCCGCACAAATACATTTTCCGAGTAGTCATCCTTTTCAAAAAATAGACCGATATCACCATTTGCAAGGATGCTCAGTGAAGAATAAGCAGAACCACCACTATAAATTGTCTTCCCCTTTGTCCAGTTCTTTCCTTCATCATAGCTCACTCTTATGGTCATATTAGTTCGCCCGTCCTTCGAGCTTGCATTAGAAAATAAAAGCCTGTTCTTATCAGCGCCCTCTTTTATAGACGTATATCGAACAATACTCGCATTGCAACCAGGATCGATAAGTGAGGAGTCTGGATGTGTGATCCAACTCTTGCCCTCATCTGTGGAAGTATGAATATATCTATGTCCAGTGCCATTGACTCGACTATTTATCATCCAGGTGCCATCTATCAATTCGACTAGCTTAGATTCATCGCCCGGTGTGATGCGACAATCGATCAAATACCAAGTGGCACCATGGTCATCGCTGCCAAAAAGGTGTAACCCATTTTTTAAATTGACCATAGTGTGTAATAGCTTCCCACTACTGGTTTGAATTCCACGGCCAGAAGTGATAAACTTGAAATCGGTATACCACTCCGGTTTTGAAATTTGGGAAGTTATGTCTTCGGGCGTGCTCCATGAATGTCCATTGTCAATGCTCTTGAGTACTTTGAATGAATAGACGTCCTGTGCACTGTGTAAGTCCATAAAATTAAAGAACATAAAAATGATACCAGTCTCCCTGTCGAGGATCATTGAAGGATCAGAAGCGGATTGGCCTGGCGGATAGTCGACCACAGTTTCGATTTCCGACCAGGAGGCGCCATTATCCACACTCCTACGCATGACTATATTGATGTCGTCATTCCATTTTAAGTCGCCACAGGAGGGAACTCTCTCGTCAATTGCGGCAATCAAATCTCCATTTGGAGCTGTAATGAGCGCAGGGATTCTGTAACAGGATACTCCGGGCTTCATATTTGCACTAAATAGAGTATTAAAGATGAGGGTGTTGTTTTTAATAGAGGAAGTTTCATTCTGTGAATAGACTACGATAGTTATCGCTGAAAAGAGTATTAATAATATTGTCTTCATTGTGTTACTAGTCGGTTATAATGGAGATATCGGACAGAATTTAATAATGTCGAGATATTCAATTCTTCAATCCGTAATCGTTGCTAAATTATTAGGTACTATTTTATTCTGGTTTTAACCATGGCAATACTGCTGCGCAATATTCAGCAAATCCTTCAATATTCTTTTTTACTTCAATATTTTCTTTTGTGTGGTTGCCTTTCATTCTTAATTCAAATTGCAATTTGAATAGTTATGATCTTTAGAATCGCCATATAGTATGGATAGATCCAATGATTTCATTAAGGTAGTAAATTCGGATTCTGTAGGTAGTCTAAACTTTCTGCTCTGTCCATATACAATGCTATATAACTATTCACAGTATTTCAAGGTGCCTCTATATGGGATATTTACAACCGGAAATTGATCATATACAGGAAGATTAGGATACTGGTTTTTTTAGTGTAGGAGCTCATATTTCATATTGAATGGATAATGTCTCAAATCAACTCATATAACTTCATTTAGCTATAAAAATAGCAAAAAATATTTCAATCAATTTCATTAGAATCGGGACAAAGCTGCTTTTGGGATTATTGAGACTTCTAAATTTATAAAAAGATTGCTCAGTGCGGGCTTTTATCAGGCGAATTCAAAGGCTTGAGCAAGCAAGAGGTAGTATTGAATTGAATTTTTTCTTAAAGAAAATGATACTTAGTTGATGACCTATTGAAGAGTAGTTCGATATAATCGGTATGGACTCTCTTTTTGGGTTTTTAATCATTTTATTTCCTTAAAAAGGGGAAATCTTAAACAAAAAAAATTAAACCTGATAAATGAGGCTGTTCTTAGACAACTAATTGATTAAGATAAATTATATTTCACAAAAAGTACACGTCATGAAAAACATTATCCTCGTTTTCATTGCCTTCCTATTTTTGACTCCCGCAGTGAAGGCACAGTGGAGTGGAGATCCCTCAGTAGCTGACACTAGGGTAATTGTCCACTCCGCACAACAGAATAAACCGCACATCGTTTCCGATGGCAGTGGTGGCGCTATCGTATTCTGGATTGATGATAGGAGCTCGGGTGATAATATTTATTACAACAGACTAAGCAGTGAGGGCGTGACAGTCTGGGCATCTGCTACTGAGGGTGTGAACTTAACTAATAATAGTGATTACAATGACATCAATCAGGTCATCAGTGATGATGAAGGAGGTGCATTTATCCTCTGGGATAATGGAGGCCAAATATGGGTACAGCACATCAACAATATGGGCGCAAAAGTATGGCCATTTAACCTACTCATAGGTGATGGTGAGGATGGTTTTTTGTGTAGTGATGGCAATGGCGGTATTATTTTTACCTGGTCTTCTTATATTGGAAATGATGAGTATCAGACTTATGCACAGTTGATTTCCAGTGAAGGCTTTACCCAATGGTATGCACCGGGGTATGATGGAATCCCGGTGATTGCATCTGCAGGCTCACGTAGACCGATGGGTGTAACTACTGATGGCAATGGCGGCGCGATTATTGTCATGGTGGATGGCCGAAATAATACCTTTGACGAAGAGACAGGGCTGAATAGCAATCTGGATATATTTGCACAGAAGATAGATCAATATGGAAGTACCATTTGGGGCTTAGGCGGAATGCCGGTTTGTCTGGCCTTGGGCAATCAGCCGAGGTATGGAGACCAACCCAGTTATACCGATTATGAGTGTTACAGCCAGGGGCAACAGCATCCGTGCGTTATCTCTGATGGCGCAGGTGGTGCGATAATAGCCTGGGAAGATTACAGGGATGATCTGAATAATGGGAATACAGAGTATAATAATAATGGGGACATTTATGCTCAGCGAATCAATGGGAGTGGCATAGCTCAGTGGTATTCTGATGGCAATGAGATCTGTAGCGCGTTCGGAGACCAATACTCGGCCAGTCTAATGCCTGATGGAAATGGTGGTGCGGTGGTGGCTTGGATCGATAAGAGGTACGGAGGCGCAAATGTCTATGCTCAGAAAATTACTTCTTATGGAGATACGCAGTGGAGTCCGGATGGCATCTCCGCTTCCAATGAGATTTATGATCCCTATTATACTATGGTGCCGGATGCCTCAAATACGTCAATGCTGATATCCTGGGCGACACTAGATAATTTTGGTTATGAAATCAGAACCCAAAAAATTAAAGTGGATGGTGGCTCGTTAGCTTGGGGAACGGAGGGTGTTTTAGTTTGCAGTGTAGGTGATGGCCAAACCGAACCAGTTATTGCGCCTGTAGGGACCAGCGGCGCGATCGTTGCGTGGACCGATGAGCGAAACAGTGGCACGACTAATCTGGATATTTATGCCGGCCTTGTCATTGATGGCGTGCTGCCGATTTCACTAATTTCATTCGACGCTCAATTGAAAAATGAGGATGTTTTAATTCGATGGTCCACCTCTTCAGAACAAACTACTTCAAATTTTGAATTAGAACGCAGCATGGACGGCCATACTTTTTCAAAAATAGGCACTGTCCGAGCTTCAGGCACTAGCACCTCGGCTCAGAACTACACATTTACCGATTTGAATCCAGAAAATGGAATTAATTTCTATCGTCTCAAAATAGTGGATGCAGATGCACAATTTTCTTACAGTAGAATAGCCAAAGTAACCGTATTGAGTAGTAGTACCTTATCGGTATTTTCAAATCCGGCTAAAGATGTATTATACCTCCAACGTAGTGGCGGAAATGAAAATGGCCTGATTCAGATCTTTGATCTCTCAGGCAAAATGGTTAAAGAGCAACCAATTGTATTTAATGGAAATTCGAAGGTTGCTGTGGACATCAGCCATTTGGCAAAGGGTGTATTTAGCCTCACCTTTATAAACGATGGAAAGGCAGAACAGCTAAAGTTTGTCAGGCAATGAGATTAAAACCACGCACTACGACATGGTCAAAAGGTTAATGCATTTGTACCAAAAATGAGAATCTCATTTAAAAGTCATTAATTTTAAATTAACAATTGGGACTAGGTTTTTGACTTTAAAATGCGTTTAGCCCCAAGTGTTATTGTTTTACAAATTTTGCAGAATATTTTTTACCATTTTGTATTAAAAGAATGTGGTAGGGTCCGGGAGTTAATCCTGAGATATTTAATTTGATTTGATTTGAATTTCTCATAATAAGCTTACCACTAATATCATAAATTTCGGTTATAAAAGGAGAAGCGGATGAAGGAAATAAAATATTTACTTCTAAATGAGTGGGATTGGGAAAGACAGTTAGTATCGTCGGTGTATTAAATTCATTTACACTGACCCTATTCAAAACTATTTCTATTGTATGTGTGCCCGATTTAAGGTCTACTGCTGATCTCAAGATTCCATTCGCATCGGTAGAGACAGTAATAATTAGCTCGCCATCGACCCTGATATTATAAGTGCCGGCACTCAAATCGGCGGCAAATATTCCAATATTTCTGCTTCCTGAGACATTGTAGAATACATGGTAAGTCTTACCGGTATCGGCATCGTTGGAAAAGTAGTACAAGGTATCGTTCCAATCAGCACCTACCGAAATCCGATTTTGCATGGCAAGACCTCCGGCTATAGCCCTGTGGGTGGAATCACTGATGTCGATGGTGTGTAGGAACACGACAGTATCGGTAACTACAGTAGGTCTTACTTCTATTCTCCATGTGCCGGGAGTGTAAAAATTAGAATCGGGAATTACTTCAGGCGGATAGTTGACGCCATTTACCCAATACTCATAGCCGGCGCCACCGATTGACGTAATTGTAGAGCTATCCGGCAACAAGGTCTTTATGGCTACACTACCATTCCCATTAGTAGCCCTACAACTATTTCCGTCGTAGGTGTCAATATGTCCCGGGACGGAGGAGGTTACAATGGTACCACCGATGTGGGGTTTATTTTTAAAATGTGCGATCCAACTGATATCTCGCTGATTGCTCTGAGTATTATTAAGATGCACATGGTCCAAGACGATAACCTTTCCGGGCTTGATATAGAGTAATCTCCTCCTGAAGAAGTCGAGTTTGGCGGGATCAAATGAAAGCTGTGCATCGGCAATATTATATTCATAATTATTGCCTGAGGCAAATTGTACCCACTTCCCACGCTGATTTTCCGGGAGAAATATGTCATCATAATTCTGAAGCGGTTCGGAGCGAATTTGTCCACCATCATTCGACACCTCCATGCCGCTTGTTTCAGTGGAATCAAAAACGCAAATGCTGTTGTGTGCGATAGTTCTTTCATAATAATTGCGATAATGTGAGCCACCATATGTATCGTAATATCCGGCGTCAATGATCAGAGGGGCATTTTTAAATAGGGTAAAAGAGTTGTTGTCCCGATGTTCGTGCGCCGCTCTTTTACTTGGAGAATTAGAAAATGTAACCATAGTAGCCGTGCTATCCCAGGAAGAGCGACTTACTGACAAACCGACTTTGTCCGACCACCAATCCAGTGGCAAATCGGGCCGGGTAACTAATGGCATTGTAAAATCCTTGTACAGCAACTTTTGGAACTTGGGTAAAGTCCACGTCATAAATCGATCCGCTGACCAGTACTGAACTAACCATAAGCTCCTTGGATCATTGTACCTCCGCGCGTGCAGATACAGAACTCTATCTGCAAACAGATCGGTCTGTCCGTCACCTAAATGGAGCGACTTATTGTCTGGTTGCATAAAATAGATATATTGATTGATACTGTTTTGTATCCATGGTAGATCGGTATAGAAATTCTTATCTGTTCCGATACGCATATTTTCAAATAATTGAAATTGATCCACCAGCGACCACATGGCGTAAGCCGCTCCCCAGTTCCACCCGCCATCATCATCCCGGTAATAACTCCAGCATGGAATAAACCCATTTATATGTTTGTCATAGACGGTTTCATACCACTGCCGGACGGTATCTCTCTGTTCAGGAGTCAACCCGGAGGCCTCAAACAGAGTTAATGCATTCTGATTACAATAGATGTTATTCCAGGTATTGTGACTGGAGACGTAACTATTTCCCGCACCAGATAGAATATACGTATTCATAAACTCTCGGGTCACTCGAAATAAGCTTTGAGCAAGACTATCCCGCAAGCCTGCAGGGAAATTATCATAGCACTGGTCCAATAGTACATCATTTTCTGATATGTGTCTCAACAGGTCTTCTTTATCATACCAATCCATATCGGAAAAATCAATAGTATCAATAAGGCCTATCACCTGCCGTGCGATAAATCGGCACCGCTTGACCGCAATGGGATCATCGGTCATTTTATAAAAGAAGACAGTAAGTAGGGATTGATTGACTGCGTATTGGGAGGACCAATCCCAGGTCCATAAGGTAGAGTCTGAACCAACTAAATATAACTGAGGATCGGTAATCCACCCATTTTCATAAGCATACAACACGTCATCGTAGGTTTGCTTAGCTTCACCCGGTACAGAAATTAGAGCCTGTAATTCAGTAAAGCGGGTGGACTCCACCCAAATTCTAGGGCGAGTATTATGTATGGTGGGATATTGAGCAAATAAAGAGCCCATACTCATCAGTATAATTAAAGCAAGAATTGCACTTTTCATCATAATGGTGATTAATTTAAAAACTTAGGGGCTTTGCTCATGGCTTTGACCCGGGTGAAGGTAGGGAACACGTAGCACAAATGGCTGATTTTCTTTAACTGTTATACAAAATATTTTACTTCAAGGGCATGATTATCTTTATTTCTTAAAGACATACAGCGCATAGGGTAAAATGAATAGAAGAAGCAGAAAAAGGGGCCAAATGTGACCTTCGAGTATATTATAATTCTGGAAAAGATATTCCCAGGATTTTTTAGTCAGGCGGCCTAAAGAAAACTCAAACAAAACCGTAAGTACCACCCACATGAAGCCGAGTAAAATGGCTTGCTTACCGCTTTAAATAGTAAGATAGGGATAGACAAAGACGATATAAATGCAGCAAAGGAGCATCAGAGTAAGGGTAGAAAGTTGATTAGCTTTTAATTCAGTCAGATATTTAATTAAGACCAACTCCCGCAGTGCTGCATTCGCAAACGCGAGTACAATCATAGGTATCCAAAATAGAAAATATTTAGTGAACATATTTAGGCAGTTTATTGACTAGATCGCCGGGCAGAAAAAAACCAATGAAGATGCCCGTCTCAATAAACAAAATCAAAAGCACCATATACATGCCCTCATTGTGCATAATCCAATTAGGAATAAAAAGAGGAGCGGGCTGTGTACAACCCACCCTCCATTTTTCCTATTACTAATATTAGATTCCTTTCTTCTGAATTTAAACAATACTCTTTATTGAGTACTGCAGGTAGCTTAAGCTTGCTTTATGAATTGAACGTTTATCACGAGCCGTACCTTGTCAGAAACAACAATACTACCCGTCTCTGTAACTGCATCCCAGGTGAGATTGTAATCTTTTCGATTGATATCACCGCTGATTTCAAACCCAGCTTTTGTTTGCCCATAGGGGTCCACTGCCACACCATGTAATTCCGCCTCCAGTGTAATTTCCTTTGTGATATCTCTGATGGTTAGATCTCCAATCAGTTGGTTGCCCTTAAAAGATTTCGAAGTAAATTTCAATTCCGGAAATTCGGCAGCATTGAAAAAATCATCTGATTGTAAATGCGCATCACGGTCTTTGTTTTTGGTACTTATGGAGGCAGTTTTGGCTCTAAATTCTATGTGCGCATCTTCAAAGTTATCACCATCTGTCTGTGCAGTGGCTTGAAAATCTTCAAAATAGCCCGTTACCGTTGAAATCATCATGTGTCTTACCTTGAAGGCAATTTCTGAGTGCGTACTGTCAATTAACCAATTTGTGTTCTTATTCATTTTTATTGTTTTTATTTTTAATAATATTTATTAATTCTTCTTTGCCAGGTTTAATTTTTTCGAAATAGAGGAGTCCAATGAATATCTTCCGGGGCCTATTATAGCCAGTGTAAAATAGATAACTGCATATAAAATTGGAAATTCTTGCTTGTCAAAACCATCGTTGATATGAATAACAAAGGTGGCCACCATCATTGTTATAAATAATGGAATGGCTGCAAATCGAGTGCCCAAACCTATAATAAGTAGGATAGAACAAAACACTTCTGCAAATACAGCGAGTGCTAACGAAGCGGTTGCTCCTAGTCCTAAGGGGTCACTAAATTGTATCGGTTCACTACCAAATAAATTTTGAAATTTGCCTATGCCATGGCTTAGCATTAAGACACCCACTGATAGGCGCATTAATAAAAGAGCAGAGCTTACCTCGTTGGGATAAATGCCAGGATTAAATAATTTTTTTGCTATTTTTCCCATTTTTAGGTTTCAAGTTATTTATTTTTTGATTTTCAATGTGTTGATTATCTGTTAAGACTGAATTGAATTTATCACTTTATCATGGGTATTTCCATTAACTGTATGTAGGCGTCTTTTGTTGCCTTTACCTGTATAGTGTCCGTATTCCAAATTCCCATACCATCTCTTCTGGTGAGTTTTTCACCATTAATTTCTGCTTCCCCCTCTAGAATAAATGCATATACGCCATTTCCCTCTTTTTTAATTTTGTATTCCTCTGAATTTCCTTCAGTAAAGTTTCCAAGGTGGAACCAGGCATCCTGATGAATCCAGACGCCTTGATCCTCCTTATTGGGAGAGAGGATTTGGAAGAATTTATTTTTTTCTTCAATGTCCTTTATCGAAATCTGGTCATATTTAGGCGTTACATTATTTTCCTTTGGAAATACCCAAATCTGGAGAAATTTCACTTCTTTATCTTTGTTTTTGTTGTATTCCGAGTGTGTTACGCCGGTCCCAGCGCTCATTGCTTGTATATCACCTTCCTTTATTACGGTTATATTGCCCATACTGTCTTTGTGTTCAAGGTCACCCGCGAGTGGAATTGATATGATTTCCATATTGTCGTGTGGGTGAGTATCGAATCCCATGCCTGCTTGTATGCTGTCGTCATTTAGGACGCGGAGAACGCCAAAATTCATTCTCTCAGGGTTGTGATAATTAGCAAAGCTGAAGGTGTGGTATGAGTTTAACCAACCGTGATTTGCATTTCCTCTTGTCGTCGCTTTGTGAATAACTGTGCTCATTGTGTTTGTAATTTTATTTGGTAAATGATTGAATCCGACTTGTCGCACTACTGTTTCGTAAGTGGAAATACTAGATTTGCTACTTCCTGATTTAAATATTTGGGGCGCAACTGTACCGACTATCCAGTTAAGATTGTGTTTTTTAGAAGCAGATTTCGATTCATATTTTTGTTTTAAAATATATTGCAAAGATCAGGCAGATGGGCACCTCAGAGAATATGAAAAGGAGGAGTAAACGTATGAAAATCCGATATTTATAGTCTATTTTCGCTTTTTCTGAAGTTTAAAGGGGATAGTTTGGTGTGTTTTTTGAAGAAGGCGCTAAAGTTTGCGGGCTCATTGAAGCCCAGTTCATAACCAATTTCTTTGGTGGATAGGTCGGTAAAGTAGAGCAGCCTCTTAGCCTCGGTTATGATTCTTGCCTGGATATAGTCTTTGGCTGTTGTGCCCATTTTGGCTTTAATGGTTCGGTTTAAATGATCCGGTGTGATATAAAGCCCATTGGCATAGTAGGAAGTAGAATGTTCATTTTTATAATTGAGATCGACAGCCTTTTTAAAAGATCTAATCAGGTTGTCGCCGGTAGTGTCTATGTCCGACTCGATGGGATTGATGGAGCAGATGTTATTGCATTCTATGAGCAAGAGTTTTAAAAATGAGCCAATCGACAGCGCCTTCATGCCGGAGTCACTCTGGAATAGCCTATAAATTTCTTTTGTAAACCCTTTTATGACCTCAAAGGGGTCGTCCTCCGGCATCAAAGGTGGGCTTTGACCATAATTTTGAAATAGATTTAGACTATCTATAAAGGAAATTGGTATGGAATTTTCTAGGAGAAACTGATTTGAAAAGGTCATGACAAATCCCCATGACTTCTCCGTTTCTATGACTTGGTGTACTTGTCCCGGAGCGACAAAGAAGATTTGTCTGTCTGCCAATTCGTATGTATTGAAGTCTATGTTGTGTATTCCACGTGCACTATCGATGATGAGGACAGTATAGAAATTGTGTCTGTGTGGTTCGTCTACTTTTCCATTTCGTCGGGTGTAAATATCTTCCATTCGAGCAATTTCAAAGCTTGCACCTTCATTTTTAGAATTTACATTTTGGTATATTTTGACAGCGCTCATTGGTATTTTATTACAGCTACAATCATGGATACAATGGTAGGGTTGTGGTTCGATTTTTTACCTAGTTTAGTAAGTATGGATTCGCTTTAGACAATAAATATAAAGAGAATTGTATGAATGTACCTATCGGTGTTCGAGACGTGAGAAGCTTTAGTCTTCTCAACTCGGACTTGAACTTTATTGTATACCCATCTAAGAGTAGAATATTGGGCTCTAATGTTTGCCTGCTAGAATATTGTTCTGTCTTAATTTTCGTTTGTATTTCTAACTACTTTTTTTAATCATACACGCAATTCGCGAATTTACATACCTATTTAATATATAGAATCTTCCTTCCAATTAACAGGATTGTTTTAATATATTTTGAAATGATTGGAAATTATTCATCATCCCTAAGGATATGAGCGTGAAATCGAGATTGCCAACCAAAGGGTAATCCTAATTGATTACAATATTTGATTACTTCAGATTTGTAGGATCGAATTATTGCTATAATCCCAATTTTTTAATCTCATGGGTTTAACTAATTTTATTTAATCTAATAATGTCTTTATTTTAAACCTCCATTTAATTACAAATATACATATCACAACAATGCTATCTTATTCACGGCCATACATGGCAAATGGGATTGTCAATATTAGATGAGCAAGAGCGATAAAGGCATATGTATTGTTCTCTCCGAACATTTTAAACATCCAATAGAGTTCTGAAAGAAATGGTAGAAATAGGAAAATTATCGCCGCAAATAATCCGCCTCAGTAAATGCGATGATGACTGTCCAAATGTGAGTTATTATTGCAGTTATTGTAAATACTCCATAAAGTGAAACAAAAATTGCTTTCATATTATTTTCCGTTTTATTTATCCATTAATGTTTTCTTTTTTTGTATTTGCCAAGCTTTGGTCTAATGCCCAATTCTAAATCCGATATATCTCATTACCAAGACTTCGTTATTTCTAATAAGTATAAATTCTGGTATTTCTATTCTGCTCTAGAAATAACTAGGTTCCTCCAATTCCTCTTCTAATGAACTTGGAATAGTTAAAAGTTAGTTTCTCCCGGAACCTAGCTTAAGGGAATTTTTGTATCGACATCTATTCCTCCAGCTTCTGCAGACCGGAGATGACCTGGGCGGAAAAAGGGATTCCGGTAACTGGATGCACCAACAATTCCTGCTCACGGGATTGGAATTCTTCTGCTTTGAGACGGCCCTCGCGGTACTGAGCCAGGTTGTATATCCAGGGAATCACTGAGGTATAATTTGGGCTGTCCATATATGTACGGTCGTGCTCCATGAGCCGAGTCTGACGTATCAATCGGATGATTTTTTTGTAATTTTTTAAAAGTAAGATGGCTCTGAGATAATAGGTCATGAACAGATGCCAACGGTGCTCAAATATTTCGGTCTTATAGGCATTGAAGAATACGTCGCCACTGTTCTCTGCCTGCTTATATTGCTTGTTCTCTATCCTGGACATGATCAGGTAGGCGGCGTGACTGATCTTATTGTGATAGTTGCTTTCACGACGGGTGTCTTCAGTGGCGAGTAGCAGTATGCGTAGTGACTCGACAGGGCGCTCTGCCCGCAGCAGCACCGCAGCTAAATTGTTGATGTAATAGAGATAATCGTTATTTCGCTCTCGTATGGATAGATAACCAAATTCAATTGCCTTGTCCAATTTATTCTGGCTGGCAAAATAGAGTAACTTTTGGCTGTAGAAATTGGCTAGAATACGCCGAGAGTAAAACCGAGAGTTATTGATCATCGTCTCGAAATAATCGAATTTTTCCGATAGACGATCGATCATACGATAATTGTGTGCTATGAATAATATTCTGATCCAGGCCAGTACACGATTGTATCCATCTAGACCTTCATCTTTATAGACTGAGTCGAGCCATTGCTCATACACCATGGTATCACCATGCTTTGATTTGTACTGTTCGATTATATCTTCAGTGACCGTATGCATCTTATCGTTCACCATGCGGGCATATTCATAGCTGGTGCGGTGCTTTCTGAGAAACTGATCTACGACTTGAAAAGCATGGTGCCGCATCCTGATCTGAAGAAAATGTCGATAAGATCGACCAATATCATACAGCTTCAAGAAACTGTAATAGTCTGTACTTGCCTGTCGAAATAATTTCAAAAGCTGTCGCTCGGTTTTCAGATCAATATTGTCGGTCATGATCATACGGTCATAGTCGGAGAGTCTGCAGAGGAGATTGTCCACGTCGATGCGAGCCAGCTGTGCCTGACACCAGCTCATGATGTATGAATACTTGCGGCGGTCTATACTCTCGTCAAAATGAACCTCTGCTTCTGCCTGCGTGGCTATCAGGTGGAGCAATCGCAGTATATTCAGCTTCTCTGCATCCTCAAATCGCTGAATGTGCATCAGATAGCCGGTCTCGTGCGGAAACAACGATTGCGCAAAGAGGCTAAATTTACTGAGCCGCGATGTCACCTCTACAGACTGATACCACCATCCACTGAGATCGTAGCACCATTGATGTAGGCAGCCATATCTGAACTTAAGAACACATAGACATTGGCGATGTCATCGGGGCTGCCCAACCGGTTGAGCGGCACCTTGGCAGCCATCTTTTCGAGTACTTCGGGTGGCATGGCAGTAAGCATCTCAGTGAGAATAAAACCAGGAGCCACTGCATTTACGCGCACCCCTTTCCTCCCCAGTTCCTTACTGAGGGTTTTGGTCATTGCGATGAGGCCGCCCTTAGTGGCAGAATAATTGGTCTGAC
>Ga0154020_10003442_pt1 | contig 19027 bp, 13 predicted proteins | sample Klosneuvirus_201_FD_109709 | JGI IMG/M metagenome (GOLD analysis project Ga0154020, IMG submission 109709) | Active sludge microbial communities from wastewater, Klosterneuburg, Austria - Klosneuvirus_20160825_MG | ecosystem: Engineered > WWTP > Aerobic digester > Activated sludge | place... | reverse complement strand
CGGCGACCTCCCCTCCGCCATCACCAAACAGTGCAAGCAAACCGACCAACCCTCCGCCGCCCTGGTCACCGATCTCAAACGCCGCGGCCTCCTCGACGACACCCTTGTCGTCTGGGGCGGCGAGTTCGGCCGCACCGCCTACTGCCAGGGCAAGATGACCGACACCAACTACGGCCGCGACCACCACCCACGCTGCTTCTCAATCTGGATGGCCGGCGGCGGCGTCAAGCCCGGAATCACCTACGGCAAAACCGACGACTACGGCTACAACATCATCGAAAGCGGAGTCCACGTCCACGACCTGCACGCGACAATGCTCCGCCTTCTAGGCGTAGACCACGAGCGCCTGACTTACCGATTCCAAGGCCGCGACTTCCGACTCACCGACGTCTTCGGCAAAGTAGTAACCGGCCTCCTCGCCTAGCTCCCCCGGGAAAGTCTGATTCGTGCCATCGAAGTCGGTTCCTCCGACTTCGATGCAGACGCGCCCGTCATACTTCAAGCCGTCGTGTAGACTGCCGATCCCCGGAGGCCCTCAATGCAACACCCCCTCTCCCGCCGCCACTTCCTCCAACTCTCCACCGCCGTCGCCGCAGGCCTGGCTCTCGGCCACCCAACCCTCGCCCGCCTCCGCCGCGCCGACAAACTCCGCATCGCCGTCGTGGGCACCGCAAACCAAGCCGGCTGGAACCTCTCCCAAATCGCCGGTGAGCACATCGCCGCCATCTGCGACGTCGACGCCACCTACCTCGAGCAAGCCGGCGCCAAGTTCCCCGACGCCAAACGCTTCCGCGACTTCCGCGAAATGCTCTCCGCGCCTCTCGACATCGACGCCGTCCTCGTCGCCGCCCCCGATCACATCCACGCCCCCGCCGCGGCCATGGCGCTCCGAGCCGGCAAACACGTCTATTGCGAAAAGCCCCTCGCCCACACCGTCGAAGAAGTTCGAGTCCTCTCCAGACTCGCCGCCGAGAAGAAGCTCGCCACCCAGATGGGCACCCAGATCCACGCCGAGCCCAACTACCGCCGCGTCGTCGAGCTGGTCCAGAGCGGCATCATCGGTAAGGTCAAAGAGGTCCACGTCTGGTGCGGCAAGAGTTGGTCCGCCGGCAAGTACAGCCAAGCCAAACCCGCCCCCGCCAACCTCGATTGGAACCTCTGGCTCGGCCCCGCGCCCGACCACGCCTACAGCGACAACATCCACCCCGGCAACTGGCGCCGCTTCTGGGCCTACGGCACCGGCACGCTCGGCGACATGGCCTGCCACCACATGGACCTGGCCCACTGGGCCCTCGACCTCACGCACCCAACATCCATCCACTCCGAAGGCCCACCCGTCGATGCGATCGGCACACCCGCCTGGCTCATCGTCCGCTACGACCACCCCGCCAAGGGCGACCGCCCCGCCGTCAAACTCACCTGGTGGGATGGCGGCAAACGCCCCGAGGCTCTCTCCAAAATCAAGAACAAGGACGGCTCACCTCTCCAATGGGGCGACGGCAACCTCTTCGTCGGTGACTCAGGCATGATCATCGCCGACTACGGCGCCCACCACGTCATCCGCGACAACACCGTCTCCGACCACACTCCCCCCAAGCCCACCATCCCCGACTCCATCGGCCACCACGCCGAATGGATCGCGGCCTGCAAAACCGGCTCTGCCACCACCTGCAACTTCCAATACTCCGGCGCCCTCAGCGAGTGCGTGCTCTTAGGCAACGTCTCGTACCGCGCCGGCAAGAAGCTCGAGTGGGATGCAGCAAATCTCCGCGCCACCAACGCGCCGGAGGCCGCGAAACTCATCGAGCACGTCTATCGCGAGGGTTGGAAGCTCTAGGCATCTTCCGGGCTCATGCCTAATGCCTCGTGCCTCATGCCTTCTTCCAAATTAACCTCTACGCATCCTTCCAGGCAGTTGCATTCATAGCGGCATTAGCTCGTGTTTCGTCTGGTCGTCACCTCTACACATTAAAGTACTTCGCCTCCGGATGATGCACAATGATCGCCGACGTGCTCTGCTCCGGATCAATCTGCCAGTTCTCCGTCAGCTCACACCCGATCCGCCCCGGCTCCAGCAGCTTGAACAGCTTGTCCTGATCCGACATATCCGGGCACGCCGGATACCCGAAGCTGTACCGGCTCCCCCGATACTTCTGCGTAAATAGCTCGCGGATCCGCGGCGAATCATCCCCCGCGATCCCCAACTCCTGCCGCATCCGCTTATGCCAGAACTCGGCCAGGGCCTCTGCCGTCTCCACACCCAGCCCGTGCAGATACAGATACTCGGTGTAATCGTTCTTCTCAAAGAGCTTCTTGGCTTCCTCCGAAGCCCGCTTCCCCATCGTCACGCAATGCAGCCCGATGACATCCGTCTCACCACTCTCCACATCCCGGAAGTAGTCAGAAATGCAAAGCCGTTTCTTGTCCCCCTGCCGCGGGAAACTGAACCGCAGCACTTCCTTGCGATTCGAAATCCCCGCCGCGCTCGGCTCCCAGATCACCAGATCATTCCCATCTGAGTTGCAAGGCCAATACCCATACACCACCGCAGGCTGAAGGATCTTCTCCGCCTTGGACTTGGTCTTCCAGCGCTCGAACACGGGAAGAATCTTGTCCTCGATCACCGCGTCATATTCAGCATCCGAGAGCGCACCCTTCTTCACCTGCCACTGCCCACGAAACAGTGCGACAGGATTGATGAAGGAATAGATGTCATCTAAGTCCAACCCCGTAACCACCCGCGACCCAAAGAACGGAGCCCGCGGCACCGAGATCGTGGTGGAGACCGCACTCTTGCTCCCCCTCCCACCGCCGGCGGGAGGGGGCTGGGGGGAGGGTGTATTGGCAGCGGCGAGCTTTTCAGCCCGCGTCTTGACAATCAACTCCTCCGCCTTACTCCGCTTCCCCTGCCTCTCTTCGATCTCGCGCGTCAGTTCATCAAACTTCCGCCCCATGATCAGGTCCATCGTCCGCAGCCCATCAAACGCATCCTTCCCGTACAGGCACTGGCCCTTGTACGTAGACCGCAGATGGCTCTCGCAATAGTGCCGCGTCAGCGCCGCCCCTCCCAGCAAAACCGGCGGATTCAACCCCAGCTCATTGAGCTCCTTGAGGTTGTCCTCCATCACGTTGACGGACTTGACCAGCAGCCCGCTCATCCCAATCGCATCCGCCTTGTGTTCCTTCCAAGCCTTCACGATGTCCGCGATCGGCTGCTTGATCCCGATGTTCACCACCGAGTACCCGTTGTTGGACAAAATAATGTCCACCAGGTTCTTCCCGATGTCGTGCACATCGCCCTTCACGGTCGCCAGAACAATCTTGCCCTTGGTCTGCCCCGCCACCTTCTCCATCAGCGGTTCAAGCGAAGCCACGGCCATCTTCATGACCTCTGCCGACTGCAACACAAACGGCAACTGCATCTGACCGGAGCCAAACAGCTCACCCACCGTCTTCATTCCATCCAGCAGGTGGTCGTTAATGACCTCCAGCGGCTTGTACTTCTTCAGTGCCGCGCCGATCGTCTCCGCCAGCCCCTCCTTCTCGCCATCAATGATGTGCGAGCGAAGCTGCTCCTCAACAGTCTGGACCTTCTTCTCTTTCTTGACAGTCCCCGACCCCTCAACATCCTTGAACAGCTCAATGAAAACCTGAAGCGGATCCGCATTCTTCGTGGCACCGAGCTTCTGCTCGGTGTTCTTCCACCTGTTGTAAATCAAATCCAGCGCCGCATTCCACTGATCATCCGGAATCTTGTTCCGCGGCAGAATCTTCGAGAAGTGCAGAATCGCACTCGTCAACCCCGCCTCCTGCAACTCATGCAGGAACACCGAGTTCAGCACCACGCGAGCCGCCGGCTTCAATCCGAACGACACATTCGACAACCCCACCGTCGTCTGGCACAACGGGAACCGCGTCATAATCCGCCGCACACCCTCGATCGTCTCCAGCCCCGACCGCCGGTCGCTCTCCATCCCCGTCGAGATCGGCAGCACCAACGGATCAAACAGCAGATCCTCCGGCGCCATCCCGTGCTTCTTCGTCGCCCGCTCAAACGCCCGCTCGGCGATCGCCAGCTTCCGCTCCGCCGTGCGAGCCATCGACGCTTCTTTGTCCTCATCGATAGACCCGATCACCAGGGCCGCGCCATACTTCTTGGCCATGGCACAAATGTGATCGAACTTCTCCTCCCCATCCTCGAAGTTCGCAGAGTTGATAATGCACTTACCCGCGGCGTGCTTCAGCCCCGCCTCAATCGTCTTGGTCTGCGTCGAGTCCAGCATCAGCGGTGAGTTCACCTGCCGAACCACCCGGCGCACAACCTCTTCCATGTCCTTGGCATTGTCGCGCCCGGCGTAGTCGACGTTCACATCCAGCACGTGCGCCCCATCATGCCGCACCTGCTCGCGAGCCAGCGAAACAATCCCGTCAAAGTCCTCCGCCTCCAGCAACTTCTTAAACGCCCGCGACCCCGAAGAGTTCATCCGCTCCCCAACGATCATGATCGAAGTATCCTGCCGATACTCCGCCACCGAATACAGCGAAGTGACGCCCGCCTTCGGCGCGACAAGCTCAGTCTTGACCTTCGTGCCGGTTCTCAACCCCTCAACCGCGACCGCCAGCTGCCGGATGTGCTCCGGCGTAGTCCCGCAGCACCCACCCACAATCCCCACCCCATCCTTATCGATGAACTTCACCAGCGCCTCAACAAACGGCCCCGGCTGCAGCGGATACTCCGTCCGCCCCTCCACCAACACCGGCAACCCCGCATTCGGAATCACCGAGATCCGCGGCCGGTTCCCGACCTGCATCGCCGGCCAGTGCTTCCCCAGCCAGTGCACGTGCTCGGCCATCTCCGTCGGACCAGTCGCGCAGTTCAACCCCAGCGAACAAATCGGATACTGAGCCAGCGCCGCCGCCGCGGCCGCAATCTCCGTCCCCAGCAGCATCGTCCCGGTCGTCTCAATCGTCACCGAAACCATGATCGGAACATCAACCGCCGTCTTCCCCCGCTCCTTGAGCGCCTCCAAAACCGCATTGATCGCCACCTTCACCTGCAACAAATCCTGGCAAGTCTCAATGATGAACGCATCGACTCCGCCATCGAGCAACCCCCGAGCCTGCTCCAGATAGCTGTCAAACATCACTTCCCAGGTCGTATTCCCCAGCGTGACCAGCTTGGTCCCCGGCCCCATAGACCCAATCGCAAACCGAGGCTTGTCCTTCGTCGAGTGCCGATCGCACGCGGCCCTCGCCACCTCACCCGCCATCTTGTTCAGCGCCCGGCACTCCCCCGTCAGATCAAACTCCCCCAGCACCAACTTGCTCGCCCCGAAGCTGTCGGTCTCAACGCAGTCGGCACCCACCTTCAGAAACGACTCATGGATGTCCTGAATCACATCCGGCCGCGTCCTGACCAGAATGTCCGTGCAGTTCTCGCACCCGCAGTAGTCCTTGTGGACATCCAGCTCGCGCGAATAGATCGAGGTCCCCATGGCCCCGTCAAACACCAGCACCCGCTTCGAAAGCTCACTCAAAAATCGGCTTGCCATGGATCAATGATACCCCAGATTACGGGTCAACGTTCCATCCATCCGGATGGATGGATCATTCGAAGGTTATAGGGCCCGTGTAAACAGCCCCACCAAACGACAAGGCCCAGCCGGTTAAGGGCTGGGCCTCTGGGTATCGACGTTTTGGGGCCGATTCAGGCCTTCTTCTTTTCCTTGACGAAGTAGTTGCCCTGGAACTTCTTCTGGAACTTCTCCACCCGGCCCGCGGCGTCAATAAACGCCTGCTTGCCCGTGAAGAACGGGTGCGAACCCGACCACACTTCGACGTGCAGCTCAGGCACCGTGGCCCCGACGGTCATGACGACCTGGCCGTTGTGGAAGACCTTGCAGGAGGGGTAGTAGGTGGGATGAATCTCGGCTTTGGGCATGGCTGAACTCCGGGGGAAGGGATACTAGGCACCAAAGCCGGGCCTGTTCAAATGGAGCGGCATGCCGGGGGGTAGCCGCGCTTCGCGGCACCCCCGGGAAAGCCGCCCCCCCCCCGTCCGAAGGAATGCCTTCCCTACGCCAACGCCTCCGCCAACAACCGGTGAAAGTGATGCACCCCCTGCTCGCGCGTGGGAGAGTACCGCCCCCGCGAATACGACCGCGACCGAACCCCGCGCTGAACCGCCTCCACAACCGCCTCATCCTCCCGTTCCACCCGATCCAGCCCCGCCCCCGCCCCGCGATCCAGTTTCTCCGGCTTCCACACATACGCCAGAAACGAAACCCGCGTCCGATCGACCGCCAACGGATGCACCACGTTGATCGACACCCCCCACGGATAGAAGTTGAACATGGTGTTGGGGAACAGCCAGTAGTAGTACGCGGCGATGCTCTTGCCGTGGTCCGGGGAGGTTGTGGGGAGGTCGAAGACCTCATCCCCACCCTTGGCGACTCCGAGTTGGAGATTCGACCACCGATACAGCTCCGTCGTGTACGACCCGTAATCGATCGCCTCATTCAAACTCGCGTGCACAAACGGAATGTGAAACCCCTCGAGGTAGTTGTCGCAGTAGAGCGCCCAGTTGGCGTGGATCAGGTAGTCGCGCGACCGCGACGGATCGAACGTGAACTCGTGCAGCGGCAGCCACGCCAGCCGCGACTTCATGTCGGCGAGGATGTCATCCAGCGGGCGGTGGGGGTTGAGCGCGGAGAAGACAAACTTGCCCCAGGTGCCGAACGGAATCTTGGGGAGGTCATCGGATGGCGATGGGAAGTTTTTGGTTTGCTGGAACTCGGGCATGTGCTTGAACGCGCCGTCGAGATCAAACCGCCGCCCGTGATAGCGGCACACCAGGCTCTTCTCGTGCCCGGGCGCGGAGCACAGGATCGTGCCTCTGTGAGTACACACGTTGGAGAGACAGTGGAGTTTGTCGCCGTGATCGCGCGTGAGCAGGAGCGGCTCATCGATGATCCCCGGCACCAGCGCGGCCGGGTGAACCTGCCCGGGAACCTTGACCGAGTCGGTGTCGGCAATGAACTGCCACGCGCGTGCGAAGATCTTCTCGCGGCAGGCCGCGAAGATGGCGGGGTCGGTGTAGAAGGACCCGGGAAGAGTCTGGGCTTCGCGGATGTCGGGGTGGATTTGGAGTGACATGCAGGAAGAGTACCGACTCACCCGTCCTCGGGAGAGTCGGTGCCGACCACCCCAGACACCCCTTCGCAACGATGAGCACCCTGCACCTCATCCGTCTTGGACCAAACCGTTGCCATCGGTGCGTATCCCAGGGGCATTCGGCACCGACTAACCCGAAGACGGGGAGTCACGATCCTTTCGCCGCGGTTGTGTTCAAGCAGTCCCGGCGTCGTTCCCTAAAGTTGCAGAATTGCCCCCATGACCACAAAACACCCGCAACAATTGTGTCATCCCCGTTTTCCCTGAATCAAATCCCAAACTCACGCGTATCACTCCCTGACTAATCCCAACAAGGGATCAGACAAAGGGGGATCTCATGCATCACGGGGAATCACTGGCGTTCGGAGCGTTCTCGTACGCGCCATCTCTGGAAGTCGGCGTCGTCTGCCTCTTCGGCGCGATGGCCGCCGACCTGGGATTCGTCATCGAGTCCTTCAGCCCGCGCTTCCCGGACTGCTACGCCAAGCGGCGCATCATCCTGCCATCCGGCGAAACACGCTGGCAATCCTGCCGCATCGAGTTCGAGTACCGCAGCTCAAACTTCGCGCTCCACAAACACGATCCCGCAGGTGCAGACCTCATCGTCTGCTGGGAGCACGATGACCCCAACACACAGGTCCACGTGCTGGAACTGAAAAGGGCGGTCGAGGTCCTCGACAAATCCCGAGTCGCCCCCTGGTCCCCCTCCGCGGCCTATCACCCACCCGCCCATCGAACCAACACGACCCCCGACAGGCCGACCAGGAAGCCCCAAGACCAAACCCGCATGACACGATCCCGCTCCTCCCTGTGGGAGGTGATCGGGAGGGAGCATGAGAGAATCGGGTCCAAGCAGCCCGCCGCTCCCCATCCTCAACATCCTGTCCGCCCTCTGCGTCAGTGGGTAAGGCGACCTTCCCCACGCAAGCACGGCCAGGTCGGGGGGAGATTGGGGAGTTGGACAGGTTGAAACCCCCCCGAGCAGGGAGGGAGTCTCGAATTGATTTGCGATTCGTGGCCGGGGGCGTCGTGGGCGTGCGCCACTTGGGGTAGGCCGTTCTGCGTTCGGATGCTTTCTGTTCTTCAAATAGGAGGGTTGCCATGTTGCTTACCCGACTTGCCGTGTGTGCTTTGCTGGCGGTTTCTGTAGTGGTTCCTGAGGCGGGGGCTCAGTGCGGGGCGAGCTTTTCCGGGCACTTTGGGGGAGAGACCTCGGCGGTGGCGCAGGTGAATGCGAACACGCTGATGGTGGCGCACGGCGCGGAAGTTGAGATGTTCAGCCTGGCGAATCCGTCAGCGCCTGTGCCGTATTCGCCGCGGCGGCGGATGGGGCTGGATGGGCCGGCGGTCAAGATATCGATGACGCAGGGGTCATCGAAGGCGTTTGCGCTGTTGGCCAGCGGGCGAGTGCAGGCTCTGACGCTGGCGGGGTCAACGTTTGTGGCGACCGGGGTGCCGGCCACGTTCTCGTACCTGGCTCAGGATATCGCTGCTGATGGGTCGCGGGTGTATGTCGCGTGCAGCGATGATGGCGATCTGACCGACCATCCCTACACACGTCTTGAGGAGTATGACGCATCTTCCACGGCGCCGGTGTTTGTCTGGGAGACGGAGGATCCGTTGTACGTTTACGCGTACGACCGGGTTGCGATTGTCAACGGCGTGTTGTGGGCGGGCTTTCACCAGCGGAACTCGCAGATTCTGGGGGTAGAGGGGTGGAACCTTGCGAATCCGGCGAGCCCGGGGCGTCTCGCCGGGGCCCTTACCAACGGGCCGCTGGGTACGTACACGGCGCGGATCAGCGCGATGACTGCGGTGGGGACCAAGCTGCTGGTCAGTTACAAGCACGGTGGCCTGGAGGATTGGCTGCGGGCGGTGAATGTGAGCGTGCCGACCAGCCCGACCTGGGGTCCTGCGTTCGATCTGAATGGCGATGCGGGGACGATGTCGGGGATTGGCAACCAGCTTCGGATCGCGATCAAGAACTCGGGGGTGGGCACGTGGGACACGACCAATCAGGCAGCGCTGTCCTGGCTGGGGGCGTACTTCAGCTCGTTCCTCAAGGTTGGGCAGATGGCATCGGTTCCCAGCACGGACTACTGGGCCGCAGGTCCGGCGGGCCTGATGACGATGAACACGGCGACGCCGGCGACGCCATCGCTGCGGTCGTCGCCGGTGGTGCCGCTGCCGACGAGCCCGACGGTGGTGCGTCAGAAGGGGAACACGACGGTTGTGTTGGACTACACGCTCAATGCGCTGCGGCTCTTTGATTTTACGTTGCCTGAGGGGCAGCAACTGCGCGGGTCGCTGACGCTGCCGAACTATTCAGAGCTTCTGGAGTTGGGGGAGGGGCTGGGCGGGATCTCGTTGGCGTGTGTGGCATCGCAGGGGAACCCGAACGGGGATGTGATCGCGGTGTACGACATCACCAATCCGGCCGCGCCCTTCCTGCGGCACACGATTCCGGGGTTCAGGACGCACCTGCTGTCGGTGTCTGCCTCGCGGCTGTATGCGTTCACGACGAACTCGGAGTTCAAGATCTATGAGTTGACGCAGAGCCCGCCGCAGCACCGGAGCACGACGGCGTTTGGTGGCAACTACGCGACCTATACATGCATGGCTTCGTGGTCGAACAATGCGGCCGCGATCGGGACGACCCAGAGTGGGCTGCGGCTGATCAATACGACGAATGCGTTAGCGCCGGTGGTGGCCGCGACGTGGAGCCCGGTGCCGGGGTATCGCGTGCACTCGATGGCGAAGACGCCGAACTATCTGTATACGAGTGCGTCGGCAGTGGTCGGCGGATTGATAGTTGATACACGACTGGAAGTGCTGATCGTGTCGAACATCGCGAGCCCCACGCAGCGTTTTGCGGTGACTTCGACCACAGGGTTTGGGAGTCCGGGGATTTATTCGGCGCTGACGTATGTGCCGCACGCGGTGTCGAACTTCCTGGTCGGAACACAGGGCAATAGGCACCTTCCCGGGATATCGAACGATAACACGCAGTGGAACTCGGTGACGGTGTTTCAGTTGGCTTCGTTCTTCTTTACAGAGAACGTCCCGACGCCGATTGTTTCTCTGACTACGCCGCTGGGACATGGGAATGTTGCGGTGAACCCGGACGGGTCACGGATCCTGGTGGCGGGGGATGCGGCGGGGCTGTACCAGATTGCGATGCCGGTGAACTGGGCGCCGGGGTTTGGGCTGCGGTCGTTTGATCAGCGGTTGTGCTACGGGGGGTCTGGCGCCATATCGGCGCTGGCGTTCGCGAATCCGGCGAACGTCACGTTCCAGTGGTATCGGGACGGGGTGGCGGTGGTGGATGGGCCGACGCCGTGGGGCTCAACGATCGCCGGCGCGACGACCTATGGCTTGGAGTTCAGCGACCTGCGCGAGGAGGATGCCTGGGGCGGGCCGTTTGGGCATCGCAAGTACTACTGTGTTGCGACGAACACTTGTGGAAGCACCACGAGCCCCTGGACGGAGATCCGTGTTTGCTATGCCAACTGCGACTGTTCGGGGGCCGAGCCGATCCTGAACGTGAATGACTTTCAGTGCTTCCTGAACAAGTTCGCCACGAATGACCCCTATGCGAACTGCGACAAGTCGACGGCGGAGCCGGTGCTGAACGCGAACGACTTTCAGTGCTATCTGAACAAGTACGCGGCGGGGTGTCATTGAGGCGGCGCTGGGAGTGAGGAACGCTGTATCCTGTTCCAGGTCTACAGGATGGGAGGACGCGGATGCTCACCAAGGCTTGGCTGGTTGTTTTGGCACTGGCGGGAGGCTGCGTCGCGCAGCCCGCCATGCCGGATCGGCTGGTGTACTCGCCGACAAACCTGGCGGTGGATGAGAATGTGACGCGATTGATCGCGTTGATGGAACGGGCGCACAAGGCGGGGTATACCGGGATTCTGCTGGCGGACTCCAAGTTTGCCAGATTGGAGGACTTGCCGAAGCACTATTTTGAGAACTGTGCGAAGGTGAAGGCCGCGGCCGGGCGGGAAGGGATTGAAATCATCCCTGCGGTTTTTCCGGTGGGGTATTCCAACGACCTGCTGTGGCACGACCCGAACTTGGCGGAAGCGCTGCCGGTTCGGGACGCGGTGTTTGTGGTGGAGGGAGGGGTGGGGCGGTGTCGACCGGATCAGAAGGTCGTGTTGCCGGGCGGAGACATGGCCGACCTGAAAAAGTGGTCGTGGCACGATGAGGTGGTGGTGTCGGATGGGGAGTGCGCGACGGTCGTTGACCCCAAGGGCAAGAACGCACGGATGTCGCAGAAATTGACGCTGACGCCGTACCGGCAGTATCACGTCAGCGTTCGCATTCGGACAAAGGACTTCCGAGGCACGCCGGAGGTCAAGGCATTGGCCGCGGATGCCAAGCCGGGTGAACAGGCGGATTCGCTTGTGTTTTCGTCGCTGGGTGTGAAACCGACGCAGGACTGGACCGTGCATCATGCCGTGTTCAACTCGCTCGAGCACAGCCAGGTGAGCCTTTACTTTGGATGCTGGGACGGATCAACCGGAGCGCTGTCGTGGGATGATGCCGCGATCGAAGAGGTGGGCCTGATGAACGTGGTGCGGCGTGCCGGGGCGCCGCTATCGGTTCGCGTCGAGGTGGAGGATGGGAAAGTCACGCCTCTGGTTGAAGGGACGGACTACGAGCCGATTGTCGATCCGCGGATGGGGCATCCCCCGGCCTTGTGGGCGGGGGAGTATGAAGTCTGGCATGAGCCCCCGGTGATCAAAATGAAGAGGCCCTTCACCGATGGAACGCGCCTGCGTGTTTCGTATCACCACGTGGTTACGGTGAACGATGGACAGGTCATGATCTGCCCGTCGGAGCCCAAAACTCTGGATCTGCTACGTGATCAAGCGAGGCGGATGCACGAGTTGTGGCACGCGAAGGCCTACTTCATGTCGCACGATGAAATCCGATGCCTCAATCAAGATGAATCGTGCCTGTCGCGGCACCTGTCACCTGGGCAGATCCTGGCTGACAATGCGCGGGCGTGCGTGAAGATCCTCAAGGAGCTCAACCCATCCGGTCGCATCTACGTGTGGAGCGACATGTTCGATCCGAATCACAACGCCAAAGCGGGCAACTACTACCTCGTCCGCGGCGACCTGACAGGCTCCTGGGAAGGCCTGGACAAAGATGTGATCGTGGCCGCGTGGTACTTCGACAAACGCGTGGAGTCGATGGGGTTTTTCGCCGCGCGGGGAAACCCGGTCCTCATCGCGGGGTACTACGACGGGCCCGTCGGGCAAATTCGGCAGTGGATCGACGCGGTGCCGGCGAAGGCCGACTTCCGCGGCGTGATGTATACGACGTGGCAGCACAAGTATGGGGATGTGGAGGCGTTCGGGGGGAAAGCTTGGGGGAAGTGACGGCCTCAGTCGCGCCTGCGGCGGTGGAGGATGAGGCCGCCGCAGGCAAGGAGGGCCAGAGTGGAAGGGGCGGGAAGGGGGTATGTGGTGCCGGACTCTGAGACGATCGAGTACGAGGAAATCGGAGTCATGTTGGCATCGAAGATGTGGATGGCGGACATGTACGCGTAGAAGTCCGCGGCTGCTTCTTCGGTTTCACCCAGGCCAATGAACGCCGCGATGTTGATGGAGAGACCATGCTCGAAAGGGGTGCCGAAAATGATGTTGTGGAACTCACTGGTGTAGATACCGCTTTCGGTGGCCTCTCCGGCAAGCTCTTCGGAGGGGTCGCCCTGGTGGTTGAGAAAGAGGTGGGCGTCGGCTTCGCCGAAGGCCTCGCCGATCAGGGAGTATTCATATTGGATGAAGCCTGCGCCCGTGGGGCCTGAAATGGTCAGGGTGTCATGGAACGTCGCCTCGGCGAGGGCGCGGTTGGTGGGGTAGGAGGCGTCAACGGAGGAGATGCTGACCGTGCCACCCACCAGGCCGTATTCACAGTGAGATGAGGATTCGCCGTTGAACAGCCCGGGCGAGGTATAGGAGAGCTGGGCAGCTGCGCTGGGGGACGCGTACTGCTCGTTGGTGGTGAAAGAGATGTCGCCAAATGCGACCAGGGAGTGGGCGACGATGTCGGCACACGCCGCGGGGGCGACGACAGCGAGCGTGAGGATGAACGGAACGATTCGCAAGGGAGCTCTCTTTCTTGGAGGCCGCGGCCTGCATTGAACAATCTGCCACAGGTTTTCGGGCTTTGCCACCGATTTTGAAAACGGGCCGGTTGCATATTCAATGTTGGCACGGGGCCAGAATCTTGCAGCGGGCGGGTTATGGGGGTCTGGGGAATCAGGTAGGATTCTGCCCGCCCGTGCCGGGTGAATGGAGTGAGAACTTGGCGAAGAAGAGCAAGATGGCGTATGCGGTTCCGGAACTGCCCAGGTTCAAGGCGGTGCCCAAGCGGACGGCCGTGATGATCGCATCCGGTGACCTTCGGGAGTCGGCCAATAGCGTGTGTTGGCCCGCGCAGCAGGCGATGGAGGGGGAGGCGGTTCGGGCGTTTGATGAGTTGGGGTGGAAGCTGGTGCGGGCGAACTCGTTGGGGTCAGGGGAGATTTCGCACGGGTTCATTTCGTCGCAGGCGCAGGGGCGGGAGGTGTTTGCTCACATTCATCCGGAGATGCCGCTGGTGGTGGCGGAGGCGGTCTGGCAGTACTCGCATCATGTGTTGATGGGGTTGTGTCGGCATCGGGGGCCGATTCTGATTCTGGCGAACTGGTCGGGGCAGTGGCCGGGGTTGGTGGGGGCGCTGAACTTGCGGGCTTCGCTGACGAAGGCGGGGGTGGAGTATTCGTTTCTTTGGGGTGAGGACTTTGCGGAGAAGGGATTTCGCGCGAAGCTGAAGAAGTGGATGGAGAAGGGGCGGATCAAGCATGACCTGTCGCATGTGACGAAGTTGGATGTTGATGGGTTGCCTTCGCGCGAGAGGAAGTTGGGTGAGGCTCTCGCGGCGGAGATGAAGTGGAAACCCGCGATTCTGGGGGTGTTCGATGAGGGGTGCATGGGGATGTACAACGCGATCATCCCGGATGCGGCGCTGCATGAGGCGGGGGCGTTTAAGGAGAGGTTGAGTCAGTCCGCGCTGTACGCGGCCATGAAGCAGGTGCCCGATAGCGAGGCGAACGCGGCTCGAAAGTGGCTGGATGAGAAGGGGATGAAGTTTGTGACGGGAAAGAATGAAACGACGGAGCTGACGGACGGGCAGATTCGGGCGCAGCTGAAGATGTACATCGCGGCGGTGCGGATCGCGGATGAGTTTGGGTGTGATGCGATTGGGATTCAATACCAGCAGGGGTTGAAGGATTTGTGCCCGGCGAGTGATTTGGCGGAGGGGCTGTTGAACTGTTCGGATCGGCCGCCGGTGGTGGGGGTGAGTGGGGCGAATGCCGGGAAGGTGTTGTTTGAAGGCAGGCCGCTGACGCACTTCAACGAGGTGGATGAGTGTGCGGGGTTGGATGGGGTGATTGCGCAGCGGGTGTGGAGGGCGATGGGGATGTCGGGGGATAACACGTTGCATGATTTGCGGTGGGCGGATAAGGATGCGTCGGGATCTACGGATGAGTATGTGTGGGTGCTGGAGATTTCGGGGGCGGTGCCGCCGAGTCACCTGGAGGGTGGGTATGCGGGGACGGTGAGCGAGAGGCAGCCTGCGATGTATTTTCGGTTGGGGGGTGGGACGGTAAAGGGGATGTCGAGGCCGGGGGAGGTGGTGTGGTCGCGGATCTATGTGCAACCGGATAAGGAGGGGCGGGATCGGTTGTGGATGGATTTGGGGAGGTGCAAGGCGATTGCGTTGCCGGCGGAAGAGATGCAGCGGCGGTGGAGTTCGACGACTCCGCACTGGCCGATTATGAACGCGGTGTTTTACGGGATCGATCGCGATCAGATGATGGCGAAGCACCAGGCGAATCACATTCAGGTGGTGTATGGGGTGGATGCCTTGTCGGCGGATCGAGCACTTGCCGCGAAGGCGGCGATGGCGGATGCGCTTGGGATTCGCGTCAATCTGTGTGGGAGTGATGCGAAGGGGAGAAGGCTGGGGGAGGCGCTGGCGAAGTTGTGAGAGATGCAACTGTGCGCTGGACGCCTTCGCCCCTTTCAGGGGCTCTGAAATCTCAAGTGGCTGGTACCCCGGGGTGAACCCCGGGGCAAACAACCACCGCCCGTTTCACGGGCTCACTTGGGGTAGATCATCTTCACGTCGAGGCTTTCATCGGACCGACGCTCAAGGAGACAGATGACAACCAGTTTGTCGTCACGCCGCAGCGCGATCTCTGCTGAATGATCCGAAGGTCGATACACAACACGCTCGGGTTGCGTGGAGCGAGGGTCTTCGTCGGGATGCCATGACGCTGGACCGCTCGGCACGTGCTGCGCAACGCTTCGAATCAATAGCTGCACCAAGGAGGCCTCATCCTCCCATCGGGCTTCACCCGCGCCTATGCGAGCAGTAGCTATCACGTGCGGAAAGGGCGGCTGCCAGAAGAACCGGATTGCAACTACAGAAACGCCAACAGCGATGAAAACGAATATGAGCAGATATGTGTGGCGTCGCTTCATGGGCACCGCAGTCACCCGCCGATTTTCTCGCCGCCTTTGTCGATGTTTTCTTTGGTGTAGAGGCGGGTGCCGAGGATGATTTCCTTCGGAGGCTTTTTGCCGGCGAAGATGTCGAGGGCGGTTTTGATCGCTTCGCTCGCGCCGTTGGGGTATTCGAAGGTGGCGTCGAGGATGCCTTTGCGGACGGCTTCCATTCCTTCGTTGGGGAGGGCGTCGACGCCGACGAACTTCATTTCTTTTTCGCGGCCGGCATCTTTGGCGACTTCGTAGGCGGCGATGGCCGCGGGGTCGTTGGCTCCGTAGACGAGCTGGATGGAGTCTTTGGCGGGGTTGCGGGAGAGCGCGGCCTGCATTTTCTCGCGGGCTTTGGCTTTGAGCCATTCCATGTCGGCGTCGTAGACGATTTTGGCTTCGGTGCCTTTGAGCTGTTCGCGGAAGGGTTCGGAGCGGTCTTTGGCGGGGGAACTGGAGGAGAGGCCTTTGAGCTCGACGATGTTGCCCTTGCCGCCGAGGGTCTTCTTGGCCCACTTGCCGACTTCGGCGCCGATGACTTTGTTGTCGGCGCCGATGAAGATGGTGTACTTGTCGCCCAGGACCTTGCGGTCAAGGACGATGACGGGGATGTGGGCGTCGAAGGCTTCGGCGACGGCGGGGGTGAGGCTGTCATCCAGGGGGGAGATGATGATCGCGTCCACCTTGGCGGTCACGAACTCTTTGACGTGGGACATCTGGCGGGTGCGGTCGTTCTGGGCATCCTTGGAGATCAGTTTGATCTCGGAGTGTTCTTTGGCCGCGGCCTTGACGGAGGCATCCATGTTGGCGCGCCAGGGTTCGGCGCTGTTGCATTGGGAGAAGCCGATGGTGTAGGTCTTCTTGGCTTCTTGGGCGAAGGAGGCGGTGGTGAGGAGGGCCGCGGCGAGGGTGGAGATAAGTTTGAGCATGGGGGGAGTTTAGAGGAAAGTTGGGTTGGGTGCGAAGGTGATAGCTTCGCGGACGCCCGTGCGGGGGCGGGGGGACAAAAGGCAGGTACGCAGAGGTCGCGGAGGTGAAGACGCGGAGGCGCAGAGGAAAGACCGTGGCACGCAGAGGTTTCGGCTCCCCGCCGTCCAAGGTCTACAGTTCTCAACGATGCAAACGTGGACGTGTCTCCGTTGCGACTACAAATGCACGTTGTGGGGATGTTGCGTCAAGGAACGCCCCGGGACTGTCCTCATGGATCCCCACCCCGGTGACTTGCCGAGTCTGAATGACTACTCGATCGAGTCATCAAATCCTCCCAAGGATGTCGCAGCTCCTTGGGCGTGCGCGGGCTGCGGCACGATCATCGTTCATCGAGTCTCGTTCGTTCCGGTATCATGGCTGCAAATCTATCTGACGCCCGTCCTGATTCTTTGGGTGCCGGTTGTGGTTCTCAGCTACCCGCTCTATCGAGGCTTGGTTCCCGCCACCATCCAATCCCACCCCGAAAAATCGGTCGTGATCCTGTTCGCCCTTGCCTTCGGCATCGCCTTGGGAGTCGGGGGCTCATGGAACTACAGTGAAGCCCGCCGCCTCCGACGTCTCGGACAGACACGCAAGCCTCTACGTTGCCCCACCTGTGGCGGGAGTGACATAAGAAAACCTATCAAGGCCGTTGACCGCTCCACCGCGAGAGGCCTCTATGTTTCCGAAGCCGACCGACCGACCGCCACCGCAATGCTCGCTGATCCCAAGCGGCGCTTTCTGGTCTGCCCGTCCTGCAATCAACGCGCGTTTATCCCCACGGACTCCTTTATGTGGTGAGGAGACGATCTCGCCCAAAGGATGCCGCATCCGTCCGCCGTCCCGCACTTCCGCGGGCTCGAATGGCGCTACTCGTGCTTTGTCGGAATTCCCTCGCTCGCCCGCTCCAGCACGGGGCGGCGGCGAATTAATTGTATAGGTTGGCGCAGGACCGACGGCCCTTGCACAAAGCGGCGTGTTCATGCGGATGTTCCGCGGGAGTACGGGGGCTGTAACTTGGTACACTGGCAACTGATTTCGGAGACCTGCATGAGAATGATCGCACTGCCGTCTGTCTTCTGGTCGCTCATCCCGATCGCGATGATTCTCCACGGGTGCGCGTCGCCGCCAAAACCTGAGGACATTGCCCGCGCGGACTTTGGTACGCCCGTAAAGCAAGAGGAAGGCGAGGCATTGGCGAAGCTGTTCTTGGGGGTGTCTCTAAAGGATCCGGACTCGGCGAAAATGGAGTGGGGGAATATTGGAAAGGCTTGGGGCCGACAAGGGATCTTTCAAGGCGGCGGGTACTGGTACGGGTACCGATTGGACGGGTTAGTCAATGCGAAGAATGGGTACGGCGGCTACACGGGTAGCAAGCCGTGGGCGTTCTTCTTTCGCGACGGGAAGCTTGGTCTCGTTTGGGACCCGACTCTGTACAACAGCCGGGGCGAACAGAGCGGCTTTGTTTCCGAGCCATCGAAGTGACGCAGCTTGAGGCTCTTCCAGTACCACGTGAGTCGCCGCGTCATCGGGCTCTCGTCCATCATGATTACCGTTGCGTCATCGGTTGGTGTCTTTGACGACTCGTTGAGTGGAGGAGCAGAGATGGAGAGCCAGTCCTTTGAAGCGGTGTGGAGCCGAGTGAAGCGTCACGAGGGCGACGTTTTTATGCTGCGCAGGGACGGCGCGTTTCGATACAAGGTGCTTCCTAACGACGTCGTAGTGATCAAGGATCGGGACAACGCAAGACCCTCTAGGACGCAGTTCGAGAAAGGGCTCACGCTCATTGCTAAGGCGACGTGCCCCTCCGATCTATCACGGGGAGGTGTTTGGGGGGCCTCGTACGTTTTCGCGATACTGGTGGACAAGCGGATTCGAGGCGGCGGATAGGACAACACCCGTCGCCTCAGGCATGGGCCGAACGCTCCCCGCGTTATCCGAACACTCCATGTCCTCTCTGCGCCTCTGCGTCCCCCTCTGCGACCTCTGCGTTCAACTCTTCTGCTTTCGTGTGACGGCCCAAAACACCCGTGCGACGGAACAAAAGTCTCTTCCGGCGCTCCGTCGGACGAGTCGTTTGTTACCTCACACGCCACTTTTGCGACCTCCCTCGACGGTCCCGGCACGTCCGGCGTCACTTCAACCCCCTTTGCTCGAATGCCATTCAATTGAAGAACGCGATTCACTCAACGGGGTCTCATGATGGACGGGACGATTCGTCCACCCTCCGGGTGGGGAGATCAAAAAAAAAGGCCTACCAGGGGTGGCGCTCGAAGACTCGCTTACCCCTGGCAACGATCGTGCGCCCTCCCGGGCGGAGAAGG
>Ga0154020_10003441_pt1 | contig 19028 bp, 13 predicted proteins | sample Klosneuvirus_201_FD_109709 | JGI IMG/M metagenome (GOLD analysis project Ga0154020, IMG submission 109709) | Active sludge microbial communities from wastewater, Klosterneuburg, Austria - Klosneuvirus_20160825_MG | ecosystem: Engineered > WWTP > Aerobic digester > Activated sludge | place... | reverse complement strand
CGATCTTGTTTTTCCGGTGACAATTCTCGCTCCCTGGTGGGCAACGTGGTGGTTCCGCGTACTACTCGCGCTGCTTGCCCTCGGAATCGTCGTCCTGCTCGTCCGCGGCCGCGAGGCCCGGCTGCGCCGAAAACTCGAGGAAGACGAACGCACCATCCGCTACCTGCAAGTGCAAACCCTGCAAGCGCAGATGAACCCACACTTCATTTTCAACGTGCTGGGCGTGATGCAGCACCAGATCATCAAAAGCAAACCTCAGGAGGCCAACCGGCAATTGGGCAATCTGTCCACGCTCATCCGCCGTTTCCTCGACTCGTCGGTCAGCAGCGCTCCCATGGGCAAGGGATTGAGCCAAAACGACATCCCGCTCGAAGAAGAAATTGAATTGCTAACCATGTATGCCGAATTCGAGGTGTTGCAACGCCAGGAAAAATTCGAGGGCAAAGGTTTCGCCGTCGAGGTGGACAATTCGGTCAACGTGTCCAACGTGCGCATCCCGCCCATGATCATACAGCCGTATATCGAAAACGCCGTCAAGCACGGCATCCGCTATTTGCCCGAAGGGCGGAAAGGATTCGTCCGCATCCAGTTCTCGCGGGAGGGCGATGCCCTTTGCTGTACCGTAGAGGACAACGGCGTAGGCCGTGACGAAGCCGCCCGCATACAGGCTCAGTCGCACAGCATCTACAAATCCCACGGCACACGGCTCGTGAAGGAACGCACTGAAATACTCAACGATATCGGATACGATATTACCATCGAAACCTGTGATCGCCCCGGCGGCGGCACTATTGTTACCATCACCATCAAGGACTGAAATTATGATCAAAGCAATCATGGTCGAAGATGAACTTCCGCTGCGCGAAGTTTTGCGCACGATGCTGGCCGAGGTTTGTCCGCAAGTGGAGCTGCTCGGCGAAGCCGAAAACGTGGAACAAGGCTACCAACTGATAAAATCGGTGCAGCCGGATATCGTTTTCCTCGACATCCAACTCGACCGCGAAACCTCCTTCGACCTGCTCGACCGCCTGCACACCGAAGACGCCATTGATTTCGAAATCATTTTCATCACCGGCGTGGGCACCTTTGAAAATGTGACCCGTGCCATCGAGTTTTCGGCGCTGGATTTTATCCACAAGCCCGTTTCGGAGGAAAAACTCGTGAAAGCCGTAGAAAAAGCCACCAAAAAACTCAACCGCCCGCAGTACAACCGCCAGATCGAGCTCCTGCTCGACATCCTCGGCAGCCCTGCGCAGAAAAGCCGCCGCATCGCGTTCCACCTGCTGAAGGGCATCGTCGAGTTTGTGCTGGTGGACGATATTGTGGTGCTCGAGGCCGACGGCCCCGTCACGCACATCCGCCTGCGCGACGGCGTCAACCTGACCGCCATGAAAAACCTCGGCCACTACAGCCGCCTGCTCACCGCTGAGTACAATTTTTTCCAGATCAGCAACGACAAGGTGGTCAATCTCGACTACGTGAAACGCTACAACCACGCCGAGTTGACTCTAACGCTCACGGACGGCACCCACATCATCGCTGCGCGCCGGGGCGGGCAGGACTTCCGCCGCTTCCTGTCCGAAAACAAGGAATACAAAAACCTCGAAGGCGGGAACGGGTTGGTGAGTATCCTGAAAGGGTTGCTGGGAAAGTAATTCAGTTTTGAGTTTTGAGTGTTGGGTTTTGAGTTGGCTAACAAACTCAACACTCAACACGGACAAGCCCTTGCGCGCTGCGGTGCGTAAGGGCTTGTTGTTTTCCGACCAGTTGTTCGGGATTTTGACCAGTTGTTTTGCGGTGGTTGGGGGGCGGGCGAGGGCGGATGCACATTTGTCTCATCGAACAAAATTGTTTCACTAAAATTTGAATACGATGAGAACGTCCTTGTTTTTCCTAATGCTCTTTTCCAGCCTTTTTGCCGGCGCACAAAGCAATACCTATCCGTACGGCAACGGAACATGCACTTCAGAAGCAGACCCGTGGGGGTTTTTCAAAAAACAATGCACCTCGTACGTAGCCTGGAAAATGAACGAGGCCAACGACAACAGCCCGACATCTAACTTCCCGTTTTTCAACAATATGACCGGCGCGGGCGGCAGCACCAACTGCTCGGACAACAGCGGCCGCCTGAGTAATGCCTGCCGTTGGGCCATGCGGCTTGCAGCCTACGGCTACTACGTTTCCGACGTGCCCACTCCAGGGGCCATTGCTCACTGGAATGCCGGCGAATCCGGTGCGGACCCGGTTGCAGGGCACGTCGCATTTGTGGAGTCGGTAAGCGGAAACACTGCCAATATTTCCGAATACAACCGGTTAGGAACTTGCAGCTATGGAACTCGCTCGGTAACTGCCCCGCGCTACATCCGCTTCAACCGCTTCATGGTAGCGAACACCATCACGATCAACCCCAATCCGATTGTTCAAGGGCAGGGTGTGACGGTGACCTTGCAAGTGAAAAACAACTTCAACGAGGCGGTGACAGGCAACTTCCGCTGCGGGTTGTACTCCTCCAGCAACCAGTTCATCGGCGAAATCCAGATCCGGAGCAACGAGTCGTTTGCTGCCAACGAAACCCGCACCCTCACATTCAGTAAAACCAACATCTCATCCTCGCCCGGCAGCTACAAAATCTGGATCGAATCGCGTGTGGCATCCAACTCGCCCTGGACTTTGTTGCACAAACCAAACGCTTCGAGCACGGTGAACGTGAACATCGTGGCTGGTTTGAACGTAACACCTACTTCGTTGGCCTACTCGCCGGCGGCAGGCACCAAGTCTGCCTCGATTCAAGCGGGTGTCAACTGGACGGCCTCCAAGAACCAAACCTGGATCACGATCAGCCCCTCCAGCGGCAGCGCCAACAGCACCACGCAGATGAACATCAGCGTATCGGCAAACACAGGCCAGTCGTCACGCACCGGCACAGTTACCGTTACCGGAGGCGGATTGACGCGTACCATTACCATCACGCAGGATGGCACCAATATCACTGTGTCGCCCACATCCTTGTCGTACCTGCCGGCTGCGAGTACAAAGTCGGCTTCAATACAGTCAACGGTCACATGGACGGCTATAAAAAATCAGTCCTGGATCACGATCAGCCCCACGAGCGGCAGCGCCAATAGCACCACGCAGATGAACATCAGCGTGACAGCAAACACAAGCCAGTCGTCGCGCACCGGTACTGTCACGATCACAGGCGGCGGGATCACGCGCACGATCACGGTGACGCAAGCGGGAGTGGCCATTTCCGTATCGCCCAGCAGCCGGAGCGTAGCTAAAACTTCGGGTTCAACGACCTTCTCGATCAGTTCCAATGTATCCTGGAGCGCAACCGACAATGCCTCCTGGCTGACGCTCAGCCCTACTTCGGGTTCGGGTAACGCTACTCTGACGGCAAGTTTCACGGCAAACACGTCGAGCTCCTCCAGAACGGCCACCATCACCATTACGGGCGGTGGTCTCACTCGGACATGTACGGTAACCCAAGCCGGCAACTCTTTCAAAGGTGAGGATCCGCAAAACTTGGAAAACCGGAATCAAGAGTCTTCCCTGGTATTGGCCAACCGATTGCTACTCTATCCCAATCCGGCATCGGATCAGACACAAGTCAAATTTTCAGTAATGGAAGCAACGGAGGTGGTCCTCACGATTATTGACCAATCAGGCAGGGCTGTTTATCAAAACAAAGCCGAAGTTGAACCCGGCGAGCACACGTGGATAGTTCCCTTGGCCGGTTTGCCCGCAGGTCAATATACCACAACAATGGCCAAGGGCCTAACCTCGGAATCTGTAAGATTTATCGTCTTACGATGAGCGGTATGACTTGCCAAACATTTTTTGTTGAATAGAACCAACCGCATCACCCCACGAGAAGGAGGCCCGCCCCGGCCTCCTTTCTCTTTTTCCCTAAAAATTCCCCCAGCCCCATCCGTAAAACTTCGGCGGATACCCGCTTACTTTGTGCTCCTTTTTTTCTCTTTTCAAAATACGCTCGAAACCGAAGTATTCGCATGGCCAAAATTTTAATCGTTGACGACGAAATGCCCATCCGCCGCATCCTGCGCGAGATCCTCGAATTTGAACAATACGACGTCGAGGAAGCCTCCGACGGCCTGGAATGCGTCGCCAAAGTGCAGCGCGAAAAGTACGATGTGGTCATCATGGACATCAAGATGCCCAAAATGGACGGCATCGAGGCACTCGAACGCCTGCAAATCCTCTCGCCCGAAACGCCCGTCATCATGGTCAGCGGCCACGGCACCATTGACACCGCCGTAGAGGCCGTCAAAAAAGGCGCCTTCGACTTCATCTCCAAGCCGCCGGACCTCAACCGCATGCTCATCACCGTGCGCAATGCCATGGAAAAAGCCGAGCTGGTGACCACCACCCGTGTGCTACAAAAACAGGTGAAAAGCGGCAGCAAAGGCGTGACCATGATTGGCGAAAGCGCGCCCATCGCCGAAATCAAACGGTTACTGGAAAAAGTGGCCCCCACCGAAAGCCGGGTACTCATCACCGGCCAAAACGGTACCGGCAAGGAGCTCGTCGCCCGCTGGATACACGAAAAAAGCAACCGCGCCAACGGCCCCATGGTAGAGGTCAACTGCGCCGCCATACCCGCCGAACTTATCGAGAGCGAACTGTTCGGCCATAAAAAAGGCTCCTTCACCGGCGCCATTGCCGACCGACCCGGCAAATTCGAACAGGCCGACGGCGGCACCTTGTTCATGGACGAAATCGGAGACATGAGCCTCGACGCCCAGGCCAAAGTGCTGCGTGCCCTGCAGGAAAGCAAAATCACCCGCGTGGGCGACAACAAGGAAATTAAGGTGGATGTCCGTGTGCTGGCCGCTACCAACAAAGACCTGCGCGCCGAAATCGCCGAAGGGCGTTTCCGCGAAGACTTGTACCACCGCCTTGCCGTCATCGTGGTGCAAGTGCCCTCCCTCAACGAACGCCGCGACGACATTCCCCTGCTCATCGAACATTTCAACCGCCGTATCAGTGACGACTACGGACACCCGCTCAAAGTGTTCTCCCCCGACGCCATCCGCGCCCTGCAGGAATACAACTGGACCGGAAATATCCGCGAACTCGCCAATGTCGTCGAGCGCCTGCTTATCCTCTGCGACCAGACCGTGCGCGAAGAAGATGTACGCCAATATGTGTTTCCGAAATAACGCGACCATCACTCGGGGTTCGCCTAAAAGTGTCGGGGTGACTTCAAGTCACCCCGACACTTATGCCGGGATATTTGTCCTTCCTCACAATACGTCTCCCCACACAACCATCTTCGGCCAATGCTGTTCCCTTTCCACATCACGCTCCTGAATAATCAGAAACCCACGGATAAATCCGTGGGCGGATAACTGGAAACCCTCCAACCAGAAACCCGCAACCTCCTAACCTTCTAACCCTCTCCAACCAGAAACCTACCACTGCCCGGCATGAGCCTCGACACCATCAAACAGCCGATTGCCGCCGAACTGGACGTTTTTGAAAAACGCTTCCGGGATTCCATGCGCAGCCACGTACCGCTGCTGGACAAAATCACGTGGTACATCGTGCAGCGCAAGGGCAAGCAGGTGCGTCCCATGCTGGTGCTGCTCAGCGCCCGGCTGTTCGGCCCCATTACCGAGGCTTCCTACACTGCCGCTTCTCTCGTGGAAATTCTGCACACCGCCACCCTCGTGCACGACGATGTAGTGGACGACGCTTACGAACGCCGCGGCTTCTTTTCGATCAATGCCCTTTGGAAAAACAAAATAGCTGTGCTCGTCGGCGACTTCCTGCTCTCCCAGGGGCTGATACTTAGCGTCCGCCAACAACAATTTCACTTGCTCGAAATCGTGAGCCACGCAGTGAAAGAAATGGCCGAAGGCGAACTGCTGCAAATGGAAAAAGCCCGCCGCCTCGACATCCGGGAAGAAATTTACTACGACATCATCCGCCAAAAAACCGCCTCCCTCATCGCCGCCGCATGCAGCGCCGGGGCGGCCAGTACCGCCACCGACAGCGCCGACGTGCACCGTATGCACCTGTTTGGAGAAAAAACGGGCATGGCTTTTCAAATCCGCGACGACCTTTTCGACTTTGGTACCGACGATGTGGGCAAGCCCCTCGGCATTGACATCAAGGAGAAAAAAATGACACTGCCGCTCATCTACGCGCTATCGCAATCGGAGCGCTCCACACGCCGGCACATTATCAACCTCGTCAAAAACGAAAGCCACAAGACCGAAAAGGTAGCCGAAGTCATCCGGTTCGTCCGGCAAAGCGGCGGCCTCGAATACGCACGCCAGGCCATGTACCGCTACCGGCAGGAAGCCCTCGACTTGCTGAACACCGCCCCCGAAAGTCCCGCTCGCCAGGCTATGGGCGACCTCCTGATGTTCGTCACCGAACGCGAAAAGTGATTCGGTCAACTCAACACTCGAAACGCAACACTCAAAACTCCTGAAAATACCGTTCTGCTCGCTCCGTCAGTTTGGCGGCGGTGGCTTCGTCGGCGGCGTACTTGCTGCGCAGGTAGTCGGCGAAAATCTTGTCCAAGCGCTCAAACTGGCCGGCATCAATACCGTGTACAAACGCCCGGTCGCTGAACGTACGGCGTTTGGGAATCAACTGAAAGGTATCGGGAAAAATTTGTTTGAGGCGCAGGTTGGAGATTTCCAGCGTCTGCTCGGGCCGGATGTCGTCGAACTGTAGGGAAAGCAGTGCGCCCCGCGTGTCGATTGTCGAACGAAAGGTTTCCAGCGCCGCTTCGATGTCGGCCACGGAGCGCTCGTGGCAACCGTCCAGTGTCCAGCGCAACCAGGGGCGGGTGGGCACGGCCTCGAACGCGACCGAGCAAGCGCCCCCGGCGCCGATGTCCAACATTAGAAACCCTTTTTCCGACCCGATCTCGGTGTCGCTCAGGCGCTCGGTGCTGCCGGCATACCAGGCGCAGGGGTGCAGGTCAATTTTTTGACAATTGTGCCAGTGCCCGAGCGCGATGTACTGGAAGCCGGCGAGTTTAGCCTCAAACTCCGCCGGGAACACCTGCTCGCCGTATTCGTCCATCAGGAAACGTTTGCCGAGCGAGGTGTGCAGCATTAGCGCGTTGAATTTGCCCGGCACAGGCTGCAAGCGTTCCAGTTCCTGGTGCAGCAGCCGTGTGTCGTTGATGTGCGGCACACCGTGTACCACCGCGTCGTCGAACTCGAATTTTTCCCAGGTATCTCCGAACATGGGGTACACACAGTCGAGGCTGCGCAAGGCCCGCAGGATGGGGCTGTTGTAAATCGTCTTGGGCGTTTCGTGGTTGCCGGCGATGATCACGATCGGGATACGGGCATCGCAAAGGCGGCGCAATTGCTCCAGGGCGAAGGTGAGCGCCCGGTTGGAGGGGCTGGGCCGATGGAAAAAATCACCACTGTGGATCACCACATCCGGCCTGAGTTCCAGAATCCGTTCGACCACGTGCCGGAACGCGTCGTAAACGTCCTGTTCGCGGGCGTTTACGCCGGTGTCGGTCACGCGGTCGAAGGCCTGGAAGCCGAGGTGGGTGTCGGAGAAGTGGAAAATGCGCACGGTGTAATTGATCTGTTGGTTGCGTAGTTACAGTCTAACTGAAGGGCAATGATAGTTGTTTTTCTTGCAAAAGTTAACAGCAAAAAAATATTGCATTTTTTAAATAATGAATTAGTTTTGTAGCGTCAAAGAGCTATTCGAGCACTAAAAACTCCGACCATGAAGCACTTCGTACCCACGTACCCACGTACCCACGTACCCACGTACCCTATGTCGTAAATGCTTTTCATCAAGGCGCGCCTTGCCCGAGGCGCTTGCCCTGCCCCAAATCATTTTCCACCCTTCCTCGGTCTGCGGCTTCTGTTCCCTTAATGCTTTTGACCTCTCTATGTCCCTTTTTGGGCATAGCTACTCCATTCCATTTCTTGCTTTTTTGACCCTTTAACAGGCTTTGTATGGTCCAGCCATGCGAGTAATGGCATCTCCTTGCTAACAATCAACCCTTTTGTTCACTTTAAAATCTTTTAGCCATGATGATGAACGTACCGTTCCTCGCCAACCATTTGCTTTTGAGAACCCCCAACCTGCTTTGCCACACATGCAGACGACTCGCACGCGGAATTCCGATTCTTTTAATGATCTTTACCGGCCAGATGCTTTTTGCACAAACCGAGGTCTGCGATACCATGACAAACTACGGAAGCCCGGCGCCTGCTGAAATTGATTGCGGTGATACTACCGGTACCACGATTCATGTCGGATCCGGCTCGGGCGGAGGCGCTTCCGCAACAACAGCCTTTCCATTAACATCCGTTGCAAGCGGTCTTGACATCATTGTTTTTGGCACATTCACCATTGACAAGGACTTTACCTTTCGTAATTGCCGGGTATTTTTTAAAGAAAATGCCGAGATGCCTACCTCTGGCACGGTTACCTTGAAAGGCATCAACACCGTGTTTACAAATTGTGAAAACAGGCCATGGAAAAGTATTCAGATCAAAGCGAATGCTACTATACAGTTTGAGGATTGTGTTGTTACCGGGGCGCTTGACGGGCTTGATTTTAGAAAAGACTACCATGCCAAACATTCCGTACTAAACCGCAACGGATTTCATCGAAACCGGTACAGCATAATTTCCTTGGAAAGTGGAACCCTTCTGGCATTTTCAGAATTCACGCAAAACGAATTTTATGGCTCGCAGACGGTGCCCGGAACAGGCGCTTATCCTATTTCCGGCATCAGGTTGACCGGCTGCAATGCCTTTATCGGCACACCTGTCATTTACGAAGAACCCGGACTTTTTCTCAATGTCTTCGATGGGTTGCGATTTGGGATTGAAGCGTTGGGAGGCTCGACGTCGTTGTACGTCACTAACTGCAAGTTTGTACGGATGCGTCCCGATATCCAGAACGGAACTATGACCGGCTGCGGGATAAATGCCATCGCCGCCACGGTCACAGTCTCGGCGATTCCCTACACACTTGATGATGTACCTTTAATTTTAGGTCAATGTATTTTTGAAGATTGTGCTTCGGCCGGCATTCGTGCTGTCCTATGCAAATTGGACGTGCGCTATGCCGTGTTTACCGGCAAACATGTGTTTGGAATATCGTCGAAATCTACCGGCTTTCGCACGCAGCTCATCGAGCGTTGCACTTTTAATGTCGGCGGACATCCAATCTGCAAGGCCGGCATTTCGCTTCAACGCCCTAACGGAAGCGGCAATGTATATTCAACGCGTATCAACAGAAACTCACTAACGTTGTACGCTGCACAAAATACCGCAGCCGGAATTGAAGTTAGTTGTCCGGTTCCCAGTATGGATCTGATGGAAATACGGGAAAACAACCTAACCATTAACGGCGGCAGCCATGATTGTTTTGGTGTGATCGTGTACGGTGGGCAAGCCGATAATATCCATATAATTGGCAACACGCTTGAGCACACCAATGGCAGTACCAGTTCTTTTAATATCTTTTTGGTTAACCTGGAAGGCAGAGGGCATATTGTGGAAGAAAACAACTCCACCGGCGGGGCTCAATGCAACTACCACCTTGAGAAAAGCCGTAACGTGTTTTACTGTGACAACATAAGCGACGGGGCAGGTAATGGTTTTCACTTTTACGGCGATAACGACAATGCTACATGGTCGAAAAATGACATTGGTGAACATGGGAGCGGGCTGTTTATAGGAAACATACCTGATGAAAACAACCCTAATAACCCACCCTTGTCATCCGGTAGGATATCTCTACAATTTCGCAAGGGCAACCTTTGGGAAGCAGACGACAATAAGTACGGGGACAAAGCTGCAAGGTGCGATGCTGATCATAATCTATCTATTATTAGAGTTGAGGACGATATTCCTGAGATCTTGCCGACCAAGATACTTCCCACATCCGGATGGTTTATTGAAGACCCGGGCGAGCCAGAACATTGTATCGGTATTACCAGGCCCATCTCCATATTTGAAGATATTTTATCTTCGGGCGAAACTCTTTCCATATCGGAAGCGGAAGAATGGGAGGCGACTCGCCTGCTTTTAGAGACATTGCTACGCGATCCCGGGCTGCTTACAGGAGATACGATATTGCAAGCGTTTTACACCCAGAACCTAAACACAACGGCCGGTCGATTTGCACAGGTCAACCAACTGATTCGGGAAGGCGGTTATTCTACAAGTGTGTTGTGGGGTGCGCGTGCTACCAAGGAAAGCCAATTTGTGGCAGCCAAAATTATTCTGGATTCGCTGATGACCCGTACTGATTTGTCCGATTTGGCATCGAACCTGTACTACCCCGGCGACACCATGGCGCCCATTGTACAAGGTCAGATGATTTTGTTGGACGACAGCATCCAGATCATCGAGGCAAGTTTGAGCAGCACGCACGACGCCGTACTGAACCAGGCCCTTGCCACGATAGACACCATGACGCTTACGGAGGATTACGAAGAAGGGTACAAGATTCTGCGCGTTTACCAGATCAAAACCGCCCTTGGCTACGATCGCGAGGATGCAGGCTATGAAGACCTGATGGAAATAGCTGCTGCAGACGAGGCCGACTACGGCGCGGCTGTACGGCAGGCGCGGCATTATCTGTCTGACTGCGAGCGTTATGCCGCCATAGCGCCGAATGAGGAAGAAGAGGAAGAACACCCCTTACCTACGTCCATCCCAGTCTTGATACCAAACATTTCCATCGTTCCCAATCCGTCCTCGAGTAGCATTCTTGTATCGTTGGATCGTGAAAACTCCGGCATAGGCATTTGGGAAATCATCTCTTCCTTTGGTACGGTAACAAAAAATGGTTCATGGCCGTCCGGCCAAACACGGCAGCAATTTACACTTGACGGACTTGCGTCTGGCGCCTACTATTTTGTCTTGCGCACAGATAATGGGACTACAGCCGCTCAAAAACTGATCGTGATTCGTTAAATCATCATCCTTTTTGCCTCGGGTCTTTGAAGGAAAAAGGCCCGAGGTTTTTGTTTTTTTGAATAGCAATAACCACCCAAACCATGAACAAGATATTGATAGTGTTTTTTCTTCCATTCGGCTTGTTCGCGCAAGAAAAACATGACTACAATTGGATGCTTGGGTATACCCCAAATATACCAGAAAATTTATACGGAGGCACTAATATAAATTTTAGTTCAGAACCAACACTGGTTTCGTTCTTTAATATTCCATTCGATTTATTATCTCCTGCTGCGATTAGCAATGAAGCGGGAGAACTGTTGTTCTACACAAATGGATGTAAGATTGTCAATCGGGATAATATAATCATGCCGAATGGAGAGGGGATAAATCCCGGTAAAACGCATGATGATTATTGTAAAAACGGTTTGTACCCGACTTGGCAGGGTAACTTGATTTTACCGTGGCCTGGGAACAAAAACAAGTATATTTATTTTCACATGCGAATAGATGGTGATGCAATCAAAACTGACTTGTTATATTCAATAATTGATATGGACTTAGTAAGTGGAATGGGAGATGTAATCACGCCAAAAAATCAACAAGTCATTGACGATACACTTGCTCAAATGCTTTTAGCAGTAAAGCATGGCAATGGCAGGGATTGGTGGATAATTGTCCCGCGAGATTATGGCAATAAGTATTTTAGTTTGTTACTTGACCCTAACGGAATTTCAGGGCCATATGATCAAGCCATAGGAGAAAATTGGTCTTATAAAGATTGGTCTGGACAGGCGTCCTTTTCTCCTGACGGTAGTTGGTATGCTCGCGCCAACCCGCACAACGAACTGCACCTGTTTCGCTTCGACCGCTGTACGGGCCTACTCTCACAGCCCCGGAAACTGACATTGCCCGATCCCGATCTCTCCGCGTGTGGTGTGGCATTTTCGCCCAACTCGCAACGCTTGTACGTCAGTACCGGTCTGATGCTCTTTCAGTACGATCTGACCAAGTCCGATGTAGAGGTTGCCCGGGCTCTCGTGGGCGAATATGACGGTCACGTCGCCCCCAACTTGCCCACCACATTTTTCCAAATGATGCTGGCCCCCAACGGAAAGATTTACATGACCGGCACCAGCTCGGTAAATGTCCTGCACGTCATTCACAATCCTGATGCCTTGGGCCTGGCCTGTGATTTCAGACAACATGATTTGGTGTTACCGGCAAGAATTATGTGGCAGGTACCCAACTTCCCCCATTTCCGCCTGTTCGACCTGCCGGGCAGCCCCTGCGACACGCTTGGCATAAACGGGTCGGTGGCGGTAGAGGAGCCGGAGCGAAGTAAAGAAATGCAGGTGGCACTGTGGCCCAATCCGGCGCAGGAGTCCTGTATAGTGGAATTGAGGGGGGAGGAGGGGCTGACGGGGAGATGGGAACTGCTCAACAACGCCGGGCAAGTGGCGCTGCATGGTGCCTGGTCTGAAAGTCAAACGACCCAACAGATCAACCTCAAAAGCCTGCCGCCCGGTGCATACTACTTTATCCTGTACTCGGACAAAGGGCACACGGCAGAAGCAAAACTGATGGTACTTCGGTGACGCACTTGTGCACCTATTGGCCGTATACCACCGGCACCTTCATCTGATACAACATGAACGCCAGCATGTCGGCGGCTTCCTCCAGCAGTTTGCCGGTCGGTTTGCCCGCCCCGTGGCCCGCGCTGGTTTCTATGCGGATGAGCACGGGTTTTTCGCCCTGCTGGTGTTTTTGCAGTTCGGCGGCGAATTTGAACGAGTGCGCCGGCACCACGCGGTCGTCGTGGTCGGCGGTGGTGATCATGGTGGACGGGTAGGCCACGGGCCTCACGTTGTGCAGCGGCGAGTACTTGATGAGGCAGGGGAACTCCTCGGCGTTGTCGCTGCGGCCGTAGTCCACCGCCCAGGCGTAGCCGATGGTGAACTGGTGGTAGCGCATCATATCCAGCACGCCCACGCGCGGGAAACACACGCCGAACAGGTCGGGGCGCTGGGTCATGCAGGCGCCCACGAGCAGGCCGCCGTTGGAGCCGCCCTCAAGGGCGAGGCGCGGCGGCGAGGTGTATTGTTTGGCCACGAGGTACTCAGCCGCGGCAATGAAGTCGTCGAACACGTTTTGCTTTTGGCACTTGGTGCCGGCCTTGTGCCATTTTTCACCGAATTCGCCGCCGCCGCGAATGTTGGCTACGGCATAGATGCCGTTGTTTTCCAGCAAGGCAGCCTTCGAAGCGGAAAAGCCGGGCGTGACGGAAATATTGAACCCGCCGTAACCGTACAGCAGCGTGGGGTTCTGGCCGTCCATGGCGATATTCTTTTTCCGGGTAACGAACATGGGCACGCGGGTGCCGTCTTTGCTCTCAAACCACACCTGTTCCGTGGTGTAGGCGTCGGGATTGAAGTCCAGTTTGGGCGCTTTGAAAACCTTCGGTTCGAGGGCGCTCATGTCCAAAGAGAAAATGGTAGCCGGGCGCAGGAACGACGCAAAGGAGAAAAACGCGAGCGGGTCGCTGGATTTGCCCTGCACGGCGCCCACGGTACCGATTTCGGGCAGTTCCACTTCCTTCACCAATTTGCCCTCGAGGTCGAACACACGCAGGGCGCTGGAGGCATGGTGCAGGTACGAACACACGATCTTGCCGCCGCACAACACGGCGCTTTGGAGCACGTCCAGGCTGTCTTCGGGCACCAGGGTTTGCCAGTTGGCTTCGGCAGGCTGGGCGGTATTGACGAGGATCAGGCGCTGGTTCGGGGCGGAATGGTTGGTCAGGATCAGCAGCTTGTCGCCGAGGTTTTCCACGAGGTTGAACTCGTGGTCAAACGTCGTGGAGATCGGTGTCAGGGCTGCCTTGGGCTTGCTCAGGTCCTGAAACGCCAGGGTGTTGCCGCTGGTGCTTTCGGCGCCGGATACGAACAGGAAGCGCTCGTCTTCGGTGGTGCCGGCGCCAAAGTAGTGGTTGGGGTGCTTGCGGTCACTGTACACGAGCCGGTCGGCTGTTTGCGGGTCACCGAGTTTGTGGAAATAAATGGCGCTGTTCTGGTTGGCGCCCTTGAGCGCGTCGCCTTTTTTGGGTTCGGGGTAGCGGGTGTAGTAAAACCCGTTGCCCGCCCAGCCGATGCCCGTAAACTTGGACCACTGGAGTTTGTCGGACAGCATCTCGCCGGTTTCCATGTTTTTCACGAGGATGGTGCGCCAGTCGGAGCCGCCCTCCGAAATGGCGTAGGCGAAATAGCGGCCGTCCTTGGAAAAACTGTACTCCTGCAGCGAGGTGGTGCCGTCGGCACTGAACGTATTGGGATCAAGCACCATTTTGGCCGCGCCTTCCAGCGTTTCCTGGCGGTACAGCACGCTCTGGTTTTGCAGGCCGTCGTTTTTGAAATAATAGTATTGCCCCGCCTGTTTGAACGGCGTGCCGAATTTTTCAAAATTCCAGATTTGTTCCAGGCGTTCCTTGACCTTGGCGCGGAACGGAATTTGGTCCAGATAACCGAAGGTGACGGCGTTCTGATCTTTCACCCACTGTTTGGTTTCGTCGCTCTGATCGTCTTCCAGCCAGCGGTACGGATCCTGAATGGTGGTGCCGAAGTAGGTGTCCTGTACGGTGGAATCCTGGCGGGTGTTAGGGTACGTCACGGGTATTTGTTTGAAGTCAAAAACAGTTTTGGGCTTGGGGTCGGAGCCGCAAGCAGCAAGGAAAAGCAGGGGGAGCGAAAGCAGTGAAATTTTTACGGTCGTCGGTTGCATCGTAGTGAAGATTGAGAAAGGTACTTTTGTGGGTGCAAAGAACGGAATTGATTTGTAGCATGAACCTATACCGATCCATATTACCCCAAATTTTGGCCATTGTCCTGGCCCTGTTCGGGCAAACCACCGCGTTTGCCCAGCATCCCGATTTCCCTGACCTCGACTCCCTGCCCGCGCTTGATTCCTTGCCCGAGTACGCTTTGCCGGCCCTTGCCCGGCGCTTAGCCGACCAGACCGGCCAAATCCGCGAGGTATTTGTCCGAAAGGCCGATCGTGCCACGCTCGAGCGGGAAGTGGTAGCCGATCAGTTGGCCGCCTCCGAGGCCGATACCCTGGCGCCGCCGGACGAGCGAAAAATTTTGGAACGGGCGCTCAAAGCCACCAAAGAGGCCGAAAAAGCCGCCCTCCAGGAAGTTGCCAAAGCCGACAAGGTGTTGGCATTGGTGCAAAAACTGGCCGATCAGGAAGGCGACGCCCTGAGGAAAAGTTTGCCGAAGGCGCACAAACAAGTTGCCGCACTCATCCCCAAACCCGAGCCGGAAGAAGCGCCCATTGCCGATCTCATCGGCGTGCAGGAACTTGCCGACCCCGGGAATGCGCCGGTGCCCGGAGCACCCGACTCCATAGTCGTGGATGCCAATGCAGTTCAAGCGCCCGAGCCCCCCAAGCCCGCCCCGCGCCCGCAGTTCAAAAAATACGACCCTGCCACCGACGTGCTGTTCAACCCGCCCGCTCGTTCGTGTGTACTGACGGTGGACACCCGCGACGAGTTTTCCGGCGAACGCCGGCGCGAAGCGCAAAAGGAAGAACTGTTCCGGTTCACCAACCCCTCCCTGAAAGCCTACCTGTTGGACCGCGACCACGTCGTTTGTCAGGCGTCGGTGGCGATCAAAGGCAGTACGTACCTGCTCAACCTTCAATTTCAAATCAATGATGCCAACGCCAAACGCGCGTTCGGCAGCCTGCCCAAAAACGGGGTGGCCGTCCTGAAATTCCTCGACGGCGAAACGCTCACGCTCTACAACCTGCGTGCCGACGAAGGTTTGGCCGGTAGCGACAAGATTTCCTACACCTTCACCGGGCAGTACGCCATGGATCCGGGCATGCTCAAAAAAATGCAAAAAACGCTGCTCGACAAGGTGCGTATCGCCTGGAGCACAGGCTACGAAGACTACGACGCCCAAAACGTGGACCTGTTGACGCGCCAACTCGGTTGCCTGCTCAAATGACCGATATGACCTCCCTGCTCCCGTTCAACACCTTCGGCATTGCCGCCCGGGCCGCACATTTCACCGACGTGACATCCGTGGACGAATTGCGGCAGGTATTGCAGCAAGCAGTGCCACCTGTGCTCATCCTCGGGGGCGGCAGCAATGTGCTGTTCACGCAGGACTGGCCGGGTACGGTCGTCCGGAATGCCATCCGGGGCATCGGGGTGGTGCGGCGATTCAAACACCGGGCCTGGGTGCGCATTGGCGGCGGCGAGAACTGGCACGGGTTTGTGCAATGGGCCGTCGGACAAAACCTGGGCGGCGTGGAGAATCTGAGTCTCATCCCCGGTTCGGTGGGCGCGGCGCCAGTGCAGAACATCGGCGCGTATGGCGTGGAACTCAAGGATGTGTTCGTCAGCCTCGAAGCGGTCGAACTGGCTACGGGAAAAACCCGGCGGTTCAGTCGCGCAGACTGCCGCTTTGGCTACCGCGACAGCGTGTTCAAACAAACGGAAAAAGGGCGCTACGGCATCACCTCGGTCACACTCTCGCTTAGCACCGGGCGGCACCGCATTCACACGGCGTATGGCGACATCACCAAAACCCTCGGCGATATGGGGGTTTCGCAGCCCGGTATTGCCGAAGTGAGCGCAGCGATCATCCGTATCCGCTCTGCCAAACTACCCGACCCTGCCCGCATCGGCAATTGCGGCAGTTTTTTCAAAAACCCGGAGGTCGCGCGGGCTGTTTATGAAAAAATCCTGCAAACGCACCCCGCAGCGCCACACTATGACTTGCCGGACAGCAGGGTGAAAATTCCCGCCGGATGGCTCATCGAGCAGTGTGGCTGGAAGGGCAAACGCGTGGGCAACACCGGCTGCCACGACAAACAGGCGCTCGTTCTGGTGAATCACGGCGGCGCCACGGGTACGGAAGTGGTGGCGCTGGCGCACGCCATTATGGAGTCGGTGGAAAAAACCTTCGGGGTCGGGTTGGAGCCGGAGGTGAATATTTTGTGAGCGCGGGCGACTGCGGGCTACACATCAACCTATATGATCTTCCTTGCCGCTCAGGATGCGAAATTTCAGAATCTGATTTTTCTTTGTACAGCACGGAGAGACACAGAAAAAGAAACGGACTACTTCATCGCGTTCACGATCGCCACAAAATCCTCCGCTTTGAGCGAAGCGCCGCCGATGAGGCCGCCGTCCACGTCGGGTTGGCGGAACAGTTCGGGTGCATTTTGGGCGTTGCAGGAGCCGCCGTACAGGATGCTCGTGTCGTCGGCCACACCCTTGCCGTATTTTTTGGCCACCAGCACGCGGATGGCGGCGTGCATTTCCTGGGCCTGCTCGGTGCTGGCGGTGCGGCCCGTGCCGATGGCCCAAATAGGCTCGTAGGCGATTACGATTTTGCGGAAATCCGCCTCATGCAAGTGGAAAAGGCTGGCTTTGAGTTGTTTGGCCACATAACCCACGTGCGTGCCGCGCTCGCGAATGGCGAGCGGCTCGCCGCAACAAAAGATGGGCAGCAGCCCCTTGGCTAAGGCGAGATTGATCTTGCGCGCCAGCTGCTCGTTGGTTTCCTTGAAATATTGCCGGCGTTCGGAGTGCCCGATCAGGACGTACTCGGTGCCGACCGAAGCCAGCATGTCCACCGATACCTCGCCGGTGAACGCGCCCTTTTCTTCGTGGTGGCAGTTTTGGGCGGCGACGTGAAATCCCTTGCGCACCTTCAGCATTTTGGCGACGGATTGCAGGTACGGGTACGGCGTAGCAAACACGACCGGCCCGCGCGGACGCTGCTCCAGGCGGTCCAGTACGCCTTTGACGAGTTCAAGCCCCTCTTCAAGAGACTTGTTCATTTTCCAGTTTCCGGCTACGATTTGTTGACGCATGGGAAGAGTTGACTGGTTAACAGGTTGACTGGTTGGCTGGTGGGTTATGGTAGGGCAGGCTTGGGTGGCGGCGAATACGGAATTTTTTCCAGGCCTTCCACGAGCGTTTTGGCGATAAAATAATCGCGGTACCAGCGGTCGTCCACAGGGCAGATATGCCAGGGCACGGAACTGTTGTTGATCGCGTATTCGTAGGCAGCCATGTAGGCATCCCAGTGTTCGCGTTCTTTCCAGTCGCCGGGGTTGTGTTTCCAGAACTTCTCCGGATCTTCCATGCGCTGGAGCAGTTGTTTTTCCTGCTCTTTTTTGGAAATGTGGAGGTAGAACTTGAAGATATGGGTGTTGTTGTCGAACATCAGCAGTTCCTCGAGCGCGTTGATGGCCTGCAGGCGTTTTTCCACCCGTTTCTCGTCAATCCAGCCGTGAACACGCTGAATGAGGATGTCCTCGTAGTGGCTGCGGTTGAAAATAGCGATCATGCCTTTTTGCGGGGCAACCTTGTGGATGCGCCACAGAAAGTCGTGTGCGAACTCTTCCTCCGTGGGTTTTTTGAATGCCGTGAAGGTGAGGCCGGTGATCCGGCAGGCATCGAATACCTTGTGCACGGCGCCGTCCTTGCCGCTGCCGTCCATGCCTTGCAGCACGACGAGGACGGAGTGTTTCCTGTCGGCATACAGACGCTGCTGGAGGTCGCCGAGGCGTTTGACTAACGGCTTGGTCTGGTCTTCGGTGTCGTTTTCTTTCCAGCCTTTGGGCGCCTCGGTGGAAATTTCCGCCAGGCGGATAGTGGATTTTGCCATGTGTGTCGGGTGGTATGCGGTTGTGCGGCAAATGTATCAAATTACTGTACGGCCTTTGCCCTTTTTAAAAAATCCGTCCGCTCTACGTTTGTCATCTCGTAGAAATGACAAACGTAGAGCGGACGGATTTCTACGAAATGACAAATAAAAAAATTACCGTTTGACCAATTCCGCGGCCTGGAATACCCGGCCTTCCTGATCTTCCAGGACAATGATGTAAGCGCCGGCAGCTTGTTCGGCCACGGAGTAACGCGCACCGGGCGTAGCCGTGAAACGCGCTATTTCCCGGCTATCCAGGGAGTACAGGCGGATGCGCTGCACGGCATCGGCGTTTTCCAGCATGAAGTAGTCTGTCGCGGGATTCGGGAATACTTTCACGTTAGCCATTGGCAGCGGGTTATCGGTGCTG
>Ga0154020_10003440_pt1 | contig 19030 bp, 13 predicted proteins | sample Klosneuvirus_201_FD_109709 | JGI IMG/M metagenome (GOLD analysis project Ga0154020, IMG submission 109709) | Active sludge microbial communities from wastewater, Klosterneuburg, Austria - Klosneuvirus_20160825_MG | ecosystem: Engineered > WWTP > Aerobic digester > Activated sludge | place... | reverse complement strand
TGTTGGGGGACACGAGGGGGATTGTGGCTTTATACTCTTCCCATTTGGTGGCGATAGGGCCGGGAGGAACTTTACCATCTAATATTTTCATGTTGATGTATTTCTAGAGGATGATTCGGAATGAATGGGTTCGGGGGCTTAGCGGAGAAAGTAATGATACAATGGCATGATGGCAAAGCCCGCGCAGATCGCGATCGAGTAGATCCAGCCAAGGGCGTTGATCAGCGGGGTATATTTCTTGTGTGTGAGTCCCAGTGTCTGGAAGGCGCTCTGGAAACCGTGGATCAGGTGGAGGCACAGGGCGGTGACGCCGATGAGGTAGACGGCGACGAGCCATAACTCCTGGAAGGCGACGTTGACGCGGCTGTAGATATCCTGCACGGCTTCGTCGTGGCCGGCGTAGGTGACCATGGTGAGTGAGTCGGTAAAGCGCATCTTGACCCAGAAGTCGGCCATGTGGAGGCACAGGAAGGCGAAGATCAGGATGCCGAGGAGGGCCATGTTTTTGGAGGCCCAGGTAGCGCCGGCGACTTTGCCATGGGCGTATTTACCGCCTTTGGCTTTGCGATTGGCCAGGGCCAGGGCGATACCCTGGATGGCGTGTAGGAGGATGCTGGCGTAGAGGCCGATAGAAATGACCCTGATAAAGGGGTTTTCGGACATAAAGGCCGCGTAGATATTGAAGGATCGGCCGCCATCGTCGGCGAGGAGCTGGAGGTTGCCGGACATGTGTACGATGAGGAAAAGGATCAGGAAGATGCCGGTGAGGCTCATGATCACTTTTTGGCCGAGCGAGGAGGTAAGGAAACGGGATAACCAGTTCATAGTAGATCTGTGTATAAAGGACCTGCAAGATAGCGTAGGGATGCAATTATTTACGCTTCTGCTTGTGGATGTCAAAGGTAGGGAGGAAGGGAGGAAGGGGGAAATGGCGGGAAAGTTGATTTCGTATTTAGAGGGGGTCTAAATAGGGGGAGTCAATGATAGTGGCAAATAATTTGAATACATTGGATAGCCGATTTGTGGAGATTGATTGATACAGTGTACTTGTTTTCACCCAAACGTTTTGGATCTAATATGATGAAGTCACCTTGCCTGGCTAGGTGACATTAGTATAGTATTATTTGGATAAATTACTTTTTCTTAAAACTGGATAATGCATTCAGGAATGTGAATAAAGCTGAAATTAAAATTGCCTTTTCCCGAGATGAAGGGCGCCTCTATTAACGGCATTATTGTTAAAAGTCGCTATTGATTGTCAATTCATTACAACAGTTACTGCAACTAATTTGACAGTTATTAGAAGCGCCCTGAAATAAATTTTGGAACAAGGAATATAAAAAGAGATTAGGTTCAATAGAAAATATTTTTACCTACAATGTGTAAATTGTCTTTTTTCCGAATTTTCAATCTGCTGGCGATTTCGGTGTTGGCCATTAGTAATCTTCTTGCTCAAAATCAGATAATTGATTCTTTAAGACTATCCCTTTCCAACTCCGTTGAGGATTCTGCCAGGATTCAGATAATTATTTCAATGTGCCAGGAATTCGGCAAAGCAGGTAAGTTTGATAGTTTAGTTCATTATTCATTTCTCACAGATCCAGGCTGCAATTCACTCATTCACCATTCAACAGATCAAAAGTCCCTTATGCTTGCTAAAAGAGTAAAGCTAGGCGCTTTAGATCTCCGAGGTAAAGGCTATATTAAGTTGGGCAAAATCGAAAATGCTATTGCAGCATTTCAGGAGGAATTGGAATTAAGTGATGTATACCACAGTGCTGATGCCCGAGCAAGAGCTATAAAGTCAATTGCCAGGGTATACCAGGAAAGGCATGAATTGGATAATGCCTTATCATTCTATGCAGAATCCCTTATCTATTTTCGGAATAAGCTGGATTCCTTTCAGATAGCGAATACGTTAAATGATATGGGATTAGTCTATGTCACAAAGGATATGCCAGCGGAGGCTATTGGGCATTTTACCGAAGCTATTTCAATATTACACCTCATAAAAGATAAGCTTATCATTGGTGATGCCTACAATAACCTGGGAATTGTGTATAAAAAAACAGGTGAATATGAAAAGGCTATATTAAACTATACTATTGCATTAAAATGTAAAGAGTTAGGAGGGAATAAAGTGGCTATTGGAAATACGCTTGACAATATTGCCAATGTATATATTCTCCAGGGGAAGTATGTGGACTGTGTAGATTATCAATTTCAAGCCTTGAGGATTCGTGAGGAAATAAATGATCAGAAAGGTATAGCTACTTCCTATTACAATATAGGCAATACCTATCAGTTTCTGAAAGACCTTCCCAACGCATTAACCTATTACACCAAATCAAAGGAAGCATTTACGAGATTATCCTACAAGCTGGGTATTGGAATATCGCAACAAGCCATTGGGAGTATCTATGCAAGTGAGAAAAATACGGAACTGGCAAGGAAATATTTCCTGGACGCTATAGAGATCTTTACGGCCATCGACAACAAATCCGGATTAGGGAGTGCATATATAGATATGAGTTCAATTGAAGAAGATGATAAGAATTATGATTCGCAAATTCAGTATTTAAGTAAAGCGCTGGATATTTTTGACAAAACCAACCAGCCGGAACCAAAGTGCAACACCCTCCTTGGATTGTCTAACGGTTATCTTCAATTGCATCAATATGATGAGGCAAGCAGATATTCAAATGAAGCGCTGCATATTGCCCGCAGCATAGGCGCTATAGATAAAGTGCAAAAAAGCTACCTTCAATTGGCATCTATTGCAGAGCGCCTTGGCGATTACAAATTGGCCCTATCCTTTCTTCAGCTTCAATATGCCTTACAGGACAGCCTCCTGAGCACTCAAAATATGAAGCAAATTGAAAATTTAATGACGGTATACGATAGTGAAAAGAAAGAAAAGGAAAACGTTGCATTGCTTTTGTTACATGAAAAGAATTCATTTGCCCAATCCATCCTGGCTAATGAGAATAATATTAATGCGATTGAAATTGCAAAAGAGCAAACCTTAAGGACGTTGAATGAAAATGCAAGCAGGGCTAAATTGGACAGTCTGCTGCAACTTCAGAAAGAGAAGTCCCTCCAGGAAGAAATGGCCAGGCAAGAAGTGGAATTGAGAAATGCGGAAAGAGAAATCCTTCGCAGACAACTGTATGCCAGAAATCTTATTGTGGTTTTGATTGGAAGCCTGGGCGCGCTTTCCGGTCTGGTAGTCGCATATACGTACAGGCTTAAAAAGAAAAAACTTGGACAACGATTAACTGAAGTTGAGGAAAAGGCACTTCGCGCTCAGCTAAAGCCCCACTTTGTTATAGATGCAATTTCCTCCATTCAGAGTTTTCTTGGAAAGAATCCGGCTATGGCTGAGAGTTATCTGTCAAAGTTCAGCCACTTTACCCAGGAAGTGTTGGTCAATTCAGAGAAGAAGAAAATACCACTTGCCGATGAGCTTTCTATGCTTGAAAAATACATTGATCTCCATATCCTCAGACTCAAACAGCCTCTTGAATATAAGTTTGTCATCGATCAGCAAATTGATCCGGAATCCACCATGGTTCCTCCTGCCATCCTGCAACCCTTAATTGAGAATGCTATTAATCACAATTTTATGGTCAAGGATGGCAAAGGATGGATTGCTATCCACTGCTTGCAGGAAGGCAATTTCCTGAAATTTACCATAGAAGATTCATGCGGCGGGTCTCCGGTCAGTATCGAGGTGCAATCTTCGGATGTGTATGATCGAAAGATTTTTGGAATTCAGCTTGTTCGTGAACGTCTCGATCTTTGGTCTGTAGGAAAAGGCTCCCAGGGTTATCTTGAACTCGTTCCAAAAACTGATGGAATGTGTGTATTTTTAGGTATCCCCCTTTAAAACTGCTTTTGATGAAGCCAATTCTCTCTCCTCCATTTTGTTTTCGTCTATGCCTGTTCATTCTGTGTTTAAGTTTTGTAAAGGGGGAGCTATATGGGCAAACGCCTGTTATTGAGAACTTACGTTCCGAAATTCAGCATGGAAAGGATGACACCCTAAAAGTCAGGCATCTAAACGATTTGAGTTCGGAATATGTGGACCTCGGTTTGTTTGAGGAAGCCACGCTTTTTGGTCAGCAGGCATTAGAGCTTTCCCAAAAGCTGAAATTTCCATCGGGCAAGTTTGCTGCCTATATCAATTTGGGAAATATTGATTCCGATAACGGGCGTAACGAAGAAGCCCTTAAGCACTATGGACTGGCACTTGAACTAAGCAGATCCTTGAAAGATAGACGAAGTGAATCTGTTTGTACAAACAATGCCGGGCTTGTTTATTATAATACCGGGAGGTATGAAAAGGCAAATGAACTGTTTTCTTCTGCGTTACAATTGCGAAAAGCGATCGGGGATGAAGTCGGGGAAATTGATTTATATAATAATCTTGGGAATGTAGCCACCCTGAGAGGGGAGTATGCGCAAGCGATAGCTAATTATTATGAGGCCCTGAAACTGAGTGAAAAGTTTAATCGAAAGGAAGGTGTTGTAAATGCCTATAATAATATAGGGGTCGTCTTTCTTTACCAGGGTAAATACAAGGAGTCACTTGATTATTTTCTGCAAAGTAAGGCGGTGGCCCGTGAATTGATCAACCAGAAAATGTATGGAAATATACTGAATAACATAGGGGACATCTATTATGAGTTACAGGAATATGACAATGCCCTCGCCCATTACCATGAAGCCCTGGCGATTCGACACGCGATAAATGACTACCAGGGGTTAGCCGTATCGTATAATAATATCGGTGTCATCTATGAGAAGAACGGTAGTTCTGAGGAAGCTTTAAAGAACTACAACGAATCCATTCTGTTACAGAAAAAGCTTGGGGATGATGCTGGTGTATCTGCTTCCCTGATCAATACTGCACATATCCATATTCATAACCAGGAATATCCGGCAGCCAGGCTCCTCCTGAGGGAAAGTCTTTTATTGTCCCAGCACCTGGGCCTAAAGGACAGAATCCGGGACATCTATTTTGACCTTTCGACCCTTGACAGCCTTGAGGGAAACTGGCAGGGCGCATTGGACAATTATAAACTGTACAGGACGTATAAGGACAGCCTGCTGAATGAGACGATCAGCCAGCAGATTGAGAGCCTGAAAATTGAGTATGAAACAGAAAAGAAGGAAAATGAAAACATCCGTTTGCAGTTGGTAAATGAAAAGCAGATGCATACCAACCAATTGCTGACTAAACGCAATCAAATAGCCAGGCTGCAACTGCTTTACGAGACAGATCAACGGCTGCTCGTTGAAAATTTGTCCCGAACGCAATCGGATAGCATCTCCCGGCTGTCTGAACAAACGGCTGCTCAGGAAAAACTGGCTATCCGGGAAAGGGAATTGCGTGCCACGGAGAAACTGCTGAATAATAAAAAGATCCTTGCGAAGAATCTGATGATCTTTTTATTGACCGGACTTGCGCTGCTGACCGGCGTGATCACGTACCTGATTAATAAATCAAGAAAGGCAAAACTTGAACAAAACCTCAGGGATGTGGAGGAGAAAGCATTGAGGGCCCAATTGAAACCACACTTTGTATTCAATGCATTGGCTTCTATTCAGAAATATGTCCGGGATAATCCTGGAATTGCAGAAAATTATCTTTCTAAATTCAGCCATTTTACCCAGGAGGTGCTTGTCAATTCAGAGAAGAAAAAAATTCCATTGGCGGATGAATTGAATATGCTTGAAAAGTATATAGAGCTCCATAGCCTTAGACTTAAAAAACCAATTCTATATACATTTGACCTTGATCCCCGGATCGATCCTGAAGATACTTTTGTGCCTCCAGCCATTTTTCAGCCTTTGGTTGAAAACTCGATCAATCATAATTTTGCCTCAAGGGATGGCCAAGGAAGCATCAATGTCAATTGTAAAAAAGAAGGAAATATGCTATTGTGTAGTATTGAGGATTATTGCGAAGGTGTTTCCAGAAGAGTAGAAAGCCAGCCGTTTCGGGATAAAAATAGAAAGTCCTTTGGACTCGATATTGTAAGGGAAAGACTCAATCTTTGGGGTAAAGGAAAGTCTTCAAAAGGATTTCTGGAATTAATGCCCCAAAACCAGGGAATGAGAGTAATTTTGGGTATACCTCTATAAACTCCTCACTTATGATCAAAGCTTTGATCATTGAAAATGAACCTGCTGTCTCTGATTACCTGGTGACTCTCCTTCGGCGAAATTTTGCAGATGTGGAGGTCGTAGCTGTTTGTGATACCATAGCATCGAGTCTCGAAGCGATCAGATTATATCAACCCGACCTTGTTTTTTTAGATGTTGAATTAAATCCGCCAGAAACAGGATTTGATATCCTCCGGAAACTAGCCTCCATTGACTTCAAGGTTATCTTCACAACCGCCTATAATCAATATGCCATTCCGGCGATTAAGTTCAGCGCACTGGACTACCTCCTCAAGCCAATTGATGAAGAACAATTGCAGCAAGCCGTAAAGAAATATCTTCATGAGAAATCAGCTACAAGTTTACTTCAGCGTGATTCACTATTATCCTACAGCCATGGGTATGATCATGCCAAGATTGGCTTACCTACGGTAGGTGGATATTCTTTGGTTTTTGTACGCGATATTCTCTATTGCCAGGGGGAAAGCAGCCAGGCATCCCTCTACATGAAGGACAAAAAGCATATTGTTGTTAACCGAACACTAAAGGAATGTGAAGAAATGCTTGAAAAATTTGGATTCTGCAGGATCCATAAATCCTTCCTGGTAAATCTACAATACATAAAGCAGTATCATAAAGGGGATGGGGGTTTTGTGCTTTTAGAAGATGACAGTCATCTTGATGTATCAAAAACATACAAAGATGACCTGATGAGCCAATTGAAAAAGCTGTAAATACACATATTCAGTTTTATGAGCTGACCCAATCAGCCTACTTCTCTCATTTCACTGTCTCAAACCATGGTTTGGCTCATTCGTGCTATCGACCGACACGTTTCGGAAGTAGTTTCGAACCATCGCTTATAAAAACCTATACCATGGAATCACAAAATCCAATGATGCACCCTCAGCAACCCCAGTACATTATCATTAAGTCGAATAAAAGTGTTGGTATTGCTCTCATTCTTACCTTTTTCTTTGGTCCTCTGGGCATGTTGTATTCCACTATTTCCGGAGGCATCATCATGCTGATTATAACAGGTATTGTAGCCCTATTCACCCTAGGTGTTGGGTTGCTAATCACCTGGCCCATTTGTATGATATGGGCCGCGATATCTGCTAACAATTACAATAATAAACTGCGCGTATAACCTACACTCAGACAAAATGAAATCCAAGTGATAAAATTTCCATTATCTGATCATCTGAGTAGTGGTCAGGAATCGACCCATCAATTAAACCAACATGACCCGTTAGCTTTAATTGGCTTGCCGACGCTCCGTAGCGTAATATATGTGCACGTCAGTGAGATATTGTACTGCAAAGGAGAAAGCAGCCAGACTTCAGTTTTCTTTATGGGCAATAAGTCCTTGATAGTCACTCGTACTTTAAGGCAGTGTGAAGAGCTTCTTGGAAATTTTGGCTTTTGCCGTATCCATAAATCTTATCTGATTAACCTATACCATCTCAAGGCTTATCATCGGGTTGAAGGGAAAGCGGTCGATCTTACTGACGGAACACGAATTGAAATTTCGGCGACTTATAAAGACGTGCTAAAGGACAAGCTATTTATTTTATAAACTTATTTGACTGTCCGATCCACGTATTTCACTCATTCAATCCTGCACTTCACTGGGTTAGTATTTAGAAAACAAAATGAAGGGCCTAAATTAGTGTAATCAAAAATACCACAAGATGAAAAAATATGTCATCCTTCTCTTAATGAGTCTATGTTATGTGAGCAACGCCAGGGGGCAAGAGGAAGATAAGATTGTACCTATTGGTATTCTTCCTGTAACCAGCCTTCCTAATTCAGGAGTCCAATTTACTGAGCATGTTAGAGAACAAATCACAAGTGCATTTACAAGTAAATCAAGATTCATTGTTGTCGACAGAACCCGCCTTGACGCGATTTACAAAGAGAGGAACTTACAAATGAGGGAAGATTTTATGGATGGTGCCATTGTGGAACAAGGGAAAAGCATTGGTGCCAGATACTTGGTGAATGGCAGTATCAGTGAGTTGAATTTCAATAATGTAAACACAAAGAAAACCAGCTATCCGGTAGATAAAGTTACAGGCAAAGTCTATATAAGAGAATGGATCAGACTTGATCTTCAAGTAGTGTTAGTTGTGAATGTCAAAATAATAGATGTTGAAACTGGCGCAGTTAAATCAACCAAAACGGTTACTTCATCCTTAGTTTTTGAGGGCAATGAATCTGCAAGGCCAAATCCATCAGAACAAATGGTTATACAAAATATTAATAATCTAAGAGGATATATTAAAGCCTGGATTAATAGTGTATTTCCCGTAGAGATGAAGGTGGTCCAGATAGAAAGCTCTGATAAAAAGGGAATTCCGAAAACCATCTTGGTAACGGGTGGGTCTGAAATGGATATGCAACATTCAAAATCACTCATCATTAATACCAGCAGTGAATTAGAGGTTTTCGAATCAAGGATCATCACATTGGATGGTCGTGAAATCCAGCGTCCTTTAGTAGTTGGTAATGTTGTAGTCGAAAAGGTGGAAGGTGAGCTCGCTGTATGTAAAATCAAGAATGGACATGAAGAAATCCTTCAATCCATGAACGCAGGCAAGCAATTATTTCTCAGGATAAAATCATATTGATGATGAATACTTTACTTAAATATATTCTGACTGCAACTGTATTTGCTGTATGTATACAATGTAAAGCGAAGGTGATTACACAAACGGCTGAAGTAACTTATCTTGAATCGAAGAATGAGGTTCTTTTTTTGCGAAGCTCTGGCTATGGAAAATCTAATCCGGAGTCTCTTGAAAACGCACAAAGGAATGCCATGGAAATCTTACTCTTTAGAGGTATTCCAGGAAGTCAGCAACCAATGCCATTGGTCTCCATCAACGAAAAGGAGAAAGAAGATTCCAAAAAGTACTTTGAAGCATTTTACAATCAAGGGAGGTATAAAACATTTATTACCAGCATTCAGCCATATACAGACTATCAAAGTACTAATGCAGGAAAACGTATAACGGTTGATCTTGGTGTAAATCTCAAATCACTCAGGGCAGACCTTGAAAATAATAATATCATTCGCAAATTCGGTTATTGATCGGCATATTATGAAACGTATAACTCTAATTAATACAATATTGTTCATGGTTCTTGTCCCAATTTCTTTATTAGGACAAACCTCTTCTGCCAGCAATGTAAAACCCTCTGGTAAAGTGCAACCCAAGATTATGGTCATACCGTTCACCAAAGAAGGCGAGGACATCCGGACCATATTAGAAGACGATATCAACAAACGAATCGCCATCACCAAAATCAAGGAAGCATTTGATGAAAGAGGTTTCACAACAGTTGATTTTACCGCAAAGCTTAAAGCCGCAAAAGAAAATCAATTATTAACATCTGATAACCAGACAGATTGGAAAACACAAATTCTGCAGATGTCTGGAGCGGATATTTATATTCAGGCGGAAATAGATGTTGTAAGCGGGCCGTATAATCCGGAATGTGGTAAAACCAGCTCCAAAGTTACCCTAGTCCTGACGGGGTACGAAATATCAAGTGGAAACTCCCTCTCGAATAAGGTTGGTGAAAGCAGATACTCCTGTGGTGATGTTGGCAGGCTGACATCCGAAGCAGTAAAGAGTATTGCTGAGGATTTTCTTAGAGTCATGCAAATGAAGTTTGATGATATCGTAGAAAACGGGGTAGAAATTGTTCTTGATTTCACTTTAGATCAAAATTCTGTCATAACCTTTGACGATGAAGTTGGTTCAGATGCACTTCCATTGACGGATGCACTAGCTATATGGGTTGAGGAGATATCCTATAAGAATATTTGGACTGACCAATTAAATACATCTTCCAAAAAGACGTTTCTAATCAGGATACCATTAAAGGATCCCGAAACAAACCAAAATTACAATGCTAATAAGTTTTCTCTAAACATTTACAAATACTTGAAGACCATGAATATCAATTGCAAAAGAATGACCAGCGGAAATACCATTTATGTCACTATTCAATAAATCAAAATGAGAAAATATTTAATCCTGGTATTTATTACCACCTTTTCTCTGTTTGCAAAGGTATTCAGCCAGAGTGTGGACGATGTAGGTAAAATCACGCTTTCTATTGTAATGCCTGAAAACGTCGATGGACTCGATGCGTCCCAACTCTCCAAATTGGAAACAAAACTGACCAATATTACCACAGCACAGGGTTTCGCGGCGGTCGGTTACAATCACAATTTTGTTATATATCCCAAAATGGCCATTTATGATGTGGAAGCAAGTGAAACCGGTATGCAAAATGTTTATTTGGCCACTACTGAATTGAGCCTGATTATCAAGCAGGTTGACAATAATGTGATTTTCTCGTCCTGCAGCAAACAGATCAAGGGTACAGGGAAGAACAAAACGGCCGCTATTACCAGTGCAATTTCGAGCATACCTATATATGATCCAGAATTTAAAGCCTTTATTGAAAGGGGGAAAGCACAAATCCTCAAATACTATGAATTAAAATGCAATGACATCATCCTAAAGGCTGAAAGCCTGGTCAAGACCCAGGCATATGAAGAAGCGATTAGTTTACTTATGACCGTGCCAGACGTTGCCAATTGTTATCCCGAGGTTCTCACTAAAGCTATTGATGTTTTCAAAATATATCAAAACCAACAATGTAAGGAAGACATTCAAAGGGCAAAAGCAGCCTTGGAAGCAAATGACTATCATTTGAGTTTGGCTTTGCTGAGTCGTATTGATCCATCATCTACATGTGCATCAGAATCGCTATCTATAATGAAATCAGCAGGCTCCAAGGTTGATGCTGAGGAGAAAAGAAATTGGGACTTTGCCATGAAGGCATATAGTGATAACGTATCTCTGGAGAAGATGAGGATAAACGCGGTAAAGGAGATCGCTGTGGCCTATTATAAGAATCAGCCATCCACAGTGAATTACCTGTATATCATAAAATAACACGACTGACTGATCAATAAAAATAATAATAATCCTTTTACAACGAGATAGATCACGGACAGAAACGATATTTCGCTAATTTATTTCCACAATCAATAAATACAAACATTATGAAACATTGTCTTACTTTGCTTCTGATAGCCATAGGAAGCACTAGTGCTTTTAGTCAAAGCGTCATTACCCGAATTAGTGGAGGTGAAACATATTTCTATTATTCAACTCTTAATTCTGCATCTTTTATTCAGAATGTAATTACTGATGCCGAGCATGGTGATACTATTATCTTGCCAGGAGGATTATTTAATATTAATTCTACCAATCTGGTGATTAATAAGCAATTGGTCTTTTTCGGAGCTGGCATTCACCTTGATTCAACTGCAGTAACTGGAAGGACAATTCTCGAAACGAAAAATGGATATAAAGTTCTACTGAGCTTTGGAGCAAATCAGGTAGAATTTCATGGAATTTCCTTTACGGAAGGCTCAATTATGGCTACAGATCAAGTTAATGGACTTACGTTTGTGAGATGTGATATCTATATACTTCGCCTACATTCCTTTGGCACTTTCAATGGACTAGTTTCCAATCTGCTTATCCAGGAGTGCGTTATTAATGCTTATGTCGAAATAGATGGAGCAGACAATGTCCTAATCACTAATTCTGTGGTGAAGCATATGTCTTATGCGCAATCGGGTGTAACTGTACAGAATTGTCTACTTCTCGATTATGACCAAAATACTACTACATCAAACTCAAGTGTGATCTACCGAAACAACATTTTTACCCGGAATATTGCTGGAACTTACAATATAATTGAGAACAGTACTTTTCAAAATAATTTATGGATACTAAAACCCGGAGCAAGCCTAATGCTTCCTGGTGGGCTGAGTACAAACAAAGTCACAACAAATATCAGCAATGTCTTTGTAAGCCCTCCAAGTTATACTGATTTTGATTTTCGAGGCAACTATGACTTGAAAACCGGAACAGAATATACTACAATGGGTACTGATGGCAGAGAAGTTGGAATATATGGAGGATTAAATCCCTTAAAGGATGGTTTTCATCCGTTGAATCCACATTGGCAGCAGTTGGATATTCCAAATGGCACCTCAGGTGGTGTAATGAACAATGTAGTCATAAAGGCTTCAGCCCAAAACAACTAAAACACCATGAGAACAATAATTATGCTTGTCATACTTTGTATGACACTATCCATGATGGGTCAAAATAGGGTATCAGGAATAGAATATTGGTTTGATCAACAACACGCGACCAGACAATTTAAGTCATTAACTGGGACTGATGAGTTTATCTATACCATTCAAACGCTGGCTGTTGGAACTGTTGCGCCCGGATATCACACAATAAACCTTAGGCTTAAGGACACTGAAGGTGTTTGGAGTTCGGTTACATCCAAACGTGTTTTTATTCATCCTCCATTAGAAAATAAAATTACCAGTCTTCGCATTTGGAGCGATCCTATATCAAACCCATCTGATTTATTTGTGCTGCCGATTACTCCTGAAGTAAAGCACCTCTACATATCACAGGTGCTGGATTTGTGTCAGCTCGACAATACCGGGCCTACTCGTGTTTTCTTTCAACTAGGTGACAATAATGGAAACTGGAGTTCTGTCACGTCGAAAACAATTAATGTGGATGTTATCGGACAACCACCTGCCACCATTGGCGATATCCTTGGACCTGAATTTGTTTGTTTCAATACAACTCAAAATTATAGTGTCAACCCTGTTCAAGGCGCATCACAATATCACTGGACCACTCCACTAAACTGGGATCCTTCAACAGTTTTTAATACCTTAACCATACTTCCTGATCATTTGGATGGCATTATAGACATTTATGCTTCTAATGCTTGTGGTAATTCAGATACAAATTCAATTTTTATAGAAGTGCACTCCAGTGCGCCATCTCATCCTGATTCTATATTTGGTGAAGTGAAGGTTTGTGCCGGAGAAGTGATAACTTATTCAATCGACTCAATTCCTGAAGCAACAAACTATACCTGGTCTTTCCCTCCGAGCTGGACGATTGAGAATATTCCAACTCCACTTTCATATGTAGTCAAAGCAGGAAACCAGCCAGGAAACATAAGTGTCGTCGCTTCAAATTCTTGTGGAAATTCAGAATCTTCTTCTATTCAAGTATTTGTAACGCCTCAAAAACCCTCTACACCTAGCTTTATCAATGAAACTGAATACGTTTGTACAGATTCCCTGATTACCTATTCCGTTTCCGATGATCCACTGGCCGAATCATTTCACTGGAATTTTCCAGCCGATTGGACAGTGCTGGATACTATTTCTCCAAACCAGCTTCAGTTTTTAACAGGTGGCCTGGGAGGGCTGATTGAGGTTTCTGCATCAAATATCTGCGGAGTCTCCGATATTGTACAGCTTCAAGTACACACTTCACAGGACATTCCATTGCTTCCTGATACCATCAGTGGAAATCCTAATCCATGTAAGGGCTCAACTGAAGCGTACTCTATACCGGTGGGAATTGATGCATCAAGTATTACATGGGACGTACCTGACGGTTGGAGCATCTTAAGCAACCCCGACAGTAGCTACATCTTCGCACATATAGGGAGTCTAGGAGGAACCCTTTCTGTATCAGCATCAAACGGTTGTGGTGAAAGTAACCTCTCAATGAACATATCGGTACCCACTATCATCACTGCGGTTGACACGCAAGATAGTACCCTGATGGCACTTGAAACTAACGCAATATACCAATGGCTGGATTGCACAGATGGGTCACCTATTGCGGGGGCCACCAATGCTTTATTTATGCCTTCTATTTCAGGTGAGTATCAGGTGATCATTCAAAAAGAAGGATGCACTGATACCTCTGAATGTTATACCATCATTGTGACTGCTACAGGGGACATAAACTTGCTAACTCAGCCCATTATTTACCCCAATCCATCAAATGGATCATTTTTCGTCTCCCATCCGGAGTTCACGCCACGCTTTGTTCTATTCGATGTACTAGGCAGAACCATTCCATTTACTTCTAAAGTTATGGATGATAGAACAATGATCACCATGGAGGAGAATGTGCCCGGGCTATACTATTTAGAAATACATCAACAGGCCAAACTGCTTACAATAATTCCCCTTACGGTACACCCCTTCTAAGTTTCTTCAACTTTAAAGGAATATCTACTCACAGCCCAAATTCAGATTGAGTATAAACTCAATCCGCTTAAGTTCTCTAAACGAACCAAGCATACTTTTAAATTGAAATCCAAGTAAATTAATGAAACTGTTTAACCATAAATCAAAACCCATGAAAAGTAACTTGATCTGTTTCTTATTTAGTCTTATTTCAATACTCCCAGGCTTTGGTCAGAATTGTGAATTTGCCGAAAATAGTGTTGATAAATTTACAAAAATAAGAACGTTATCGACCAAGCTTGAGGCAATCTGGTTGGAAGGAGCCCTATTATCCAGGGTAAACTTAAATTTTGCAGTGGGAATGGCAGATTCCACCAAAATAATTATTGCACAAATGAATTGCAATAAAACTGAAAATTTTGATTGGTTTGATTCATTCAGCTCATTGTGGCTTATGAATGAATCTAACGAAGTTGTCGATTTGGCTCCCTATGATAGGTGCAAGTACAATTTTTCAGGGGATTCAGAATGGGTTTCCTATTGGCAATATTATATTGTAAGTGATTCTACCTGGAACCAGCTTTCTGACTTCTCCATTGCCTCGATCAGAGTGAATATGCAGGATGTATCAGGCATCCCGTACTATGATCTGGAAATTAAAGAAAAGAATAGAGCCATCTTATCAAACCAGGTGAATTGTGTGGAAAGTGTTTTAGCCAATGGTAATAGTAAAAAGGACTAGATTGCTTGCCGCCTTTAAGGTCAGCAGAAGTTACAAAAATCATCCTTACCAGATATAGAATACATGGTGGCTGGCATGTTAAGCAAAGTATTCGTAGCACATTATTAACTGACCAAAATGAGCTGTATTGTGACCATTCTTTGGCAATATAATCGTATCAATTGTTGATTGGTTGGTGTTTATCCGTAAATTCAGTTTAATTAATATACCATATATCCACTTTATAAAACATACTACGTTATGAAATATTTAATACCTTTTATGGCTATCATTCAATTTTATAATACAAGCTATTCACAAGATTCTATTTATCTTAAAAATGGCTCAGTGTTGCCTTCTAAAGTATTTGAATTAACCACAACAGAAATCAAATACAAACGCTTTGAAAATCTTGAAGGCCCCATATATACAATCCTTAAAAAAGATGTTTCCAGCATAAAATACAAAAATGGTACTCAGGAAGTTATTACGGACGTAAATGTAATGGCTTCCTCAAGTGAGAATCCGGCTACTGTCTTTTTTCTGCGTAAGTCTGGTTATGCCGGATCAATGGCAGGCTATGAAATATTTATTGACGAAAAATCAATTTGCAAGCTTAACAACAGCAAATACATTGTCCGTGAAATACCACCTGGAATGCACAATTTCTCAGTGCAGTTTTACGGAAAGACTTCGAAGAAGAAAGCTGAAAAACTGGAAATTACAGCTGCGTCAGGAGAGACGTATTATATCCAGGTAACACAAAACTCAAAGGTTTATGCCAGCGACACCTATTGTAAGCTTCTTGATGAGGGGGAAGCAAAACTGCTGCTAGCGAAATTGAACAAGGATGATGATTGTAATTAATATAAAATAATTAATCTGCACACTAAATATATAATGTTGTTGTAAGATATGGAGTTGATGTATGAATACAATTGTCGAACAAAGGTGAGGAATAGTTCGTAGGAGGAAGGTGCAAGTGGTTAATGGCAGGGCAAATAGATTATAGGTGATGAAGATGTTGGATTTGGTTGAACATAAGTTAATCAAATTCTACATTGGTCTGATGTAAGTTAACTGATATTGAAATTTGCCTTGTAGGTTATTGTCTCCGCGGATTAGTTAAGTTTTTATATTATATATTTCTGTTTAAATCATATGATCATGAAAATAGTTAAGCTCTTAATCATCTTAACCTTACTTTGTCATTCAAAGGCAGGTAGTCAAGTAAACACTTTCTTCGTATGTCCAAGCGATGAAATATATTTTGAATCAAAATTACAGGATTCTGTTTACAGAAATATTATACACAAATACGAAGAGGGCTATAGAGGGTCGAAGGAAAATGTCAATATAGTCCGTGGTAGTGATTCTCTTTACACACTTCCAACTGTGGTGCATATTATCCATTCCGGGCAAGCTATAGGCACTACTCAGAATCCTTCAAATGCTACCATTCAACAAATAGTTGAAGAGGCGAATCAACGTTTCAGGCATATGCACGCTGGTGCTAAAGAATATCTTAACCCCCTCTATGGTGTGGATACAAAAATTCAATTTTCCCTTGCTCAAATAGATCCCTTCGAAAATGAAACAAATGGCATCAAGCGATACAATATACCTTCATTAGCTATTGGGTCGTATAATCAGTTGAGGGATGGACTTAATAATCTTACCTGGGATAAATCTAAATATGTCAACTTGTTTGTAGTTGTTGATTTAACGAATGCCGCCGGAGTGTATATGACTGTACAGGATTTTACAATCTTTGATAGTGAAATCTTGTGGTCCGGGCTTCTTTGCCATGAATTGGGTCATTATCTGACGTTGGCGCATATTTTTTATCCTGAAACCGGTACATGTTTGAATAATAACTGCCTGACTGATGGAGATAAGGTATGTGATACTCCTCCCAAACCGGAAGCAGGTTATGGTAGCGGTGAATGCGGAGATCCGGGTAATTCGTGTACTACCGATGATGATGACCTAAATAGTCGTAATCCTTACCGGCCGTCCCAGAATGGTGGATTCGGAGATCAACCGGATATGCTTGAAAACTATATGGATTATACGGGCCCATGTTGGGATTCCTTCACTGAGGGTCAGAAAGATCGAATGCGATATAATATTGAACAATTGCGAATGAGTTTAGTGGAACATGGGCTCAAAGTGTGCTTTACAGGTTGTGAGGAGTATGCATCTCATAATCTTAACTTAGTAAATGCTTATACTGTTCCCTCCTCTGCAAGTGATGTAATCGAAGATATAGCCTTCGATATTTCAGGCAACAGGTATGCCATTGGCTCCTTTTCCGGTAGTGCTGATTTTAATCCTGATGAAAATGTAACCTTTCAATTGACTGCATCAGGTACGGATGTTTATGTAACAAAACATAATCCAGAAGGTGAGTTTATGGGAGCTATCAAGCTTGGAGGTACTAACACAGATAATGGAATTGCTGCCGCATCAGATCAGTATGGAAATCTCTATGTCACTGGTAATTTCAGGGGAACTGCTGATTTCGATCCAGGTACCAATACGTATAATTTAATCTCAAATGGGAATTCAGATGTCTTTGTATGCAAATTCACTCCGACTGGTGAATTGGTTTGGGCAAAGAGTATTGGCGGCAGCGGAGATGACATTATTTATAGTTTGGATGTCAATTCTGCTGGACTAATTGCTGTGACAGGAGCCTTTGTTCAAATAGTGGATTTTGATCCGGGAAGTGGCATCAGCGCACTTAACGGAGGAAATGCATCAGATGTCTTTGTCGCAAGTTATGGTACAAATGGTGATTTCTTGTGGGCGGCCCGTGCAGGTGATGAAGAGGATTACGAGGAATGGGGATCAAGTACAGTTATTGATGAATCGGGAAACGTTGTTGTAACAGGTAATTTTTCGGGTGAAATGGATTTCGATCCAGGACCTTCTAGTATTCTTTTAAGTTCGGGCTCGGCTACAAATTTGGACATATTTGTATGTAAATTTAATAATAGCGGGAATTTACTTTGGGCAGATCGAATTGGTGGAATAGGAAGTAGCAATTCAGATGATTATGGCAACTCAGTTTCAATTCATGACAATGGTACCATCTCCGTTATAGGCTCATTTCAGGGAACAGTTGATTTTAATCCACACCCGCTTAATACGCATTACGAAACGGCATCCGGTGGGTATGATGTATTTGTATGCAAATTGTCAGCAGATGGTGCGTTTGAACTTGTAGCACCCCTTGGTGGAGAATTTGATGAGGCTGGTTGGTTTTCAGCCAACGATGCTGAAGGTAATGTATATGTGAGTGGCTGGTTTAATGGAGTAGGAGACTATGATCCCGGAGAAGAAGAAAAAATATTAATGCCTCTTGAATTTCGGGAAAACTTTTATTTGGTAAAAATTGATACTGCTGGTGGATTTAAATGGGCTGAACAACTTCAAGCCCAATACCTTGAATGTCGCGCAATAGAAGTTGGACCGGACGGAACATTGTATGTTGCAGGACAATTTGCCGCCGCTGTAAATGCTTCAGATTTTGATCCGGGTTTTGGTACCTATTCTCTTGTATCTTTAGGTGGATATGATGGTTTTGTAATTAAACTATGCCAGATTGATTTGCCCGAAATAGTACTCGATGGCCAACAAAAGCTGTGTCATGGTCAAAGTGCCATTCTCACTTCCTCAGATGCGTATTCATATTTATGGAATACAGGAGAGGTGACACAAAGTATTTCAGTCAGTGAACCAGGTTGTTATCGAGTTACGATTACCAATGAAAGTGGATGCAGTGTTCCATCCAAGGTGATAAAAATACTGTCAGTTTATGATCCGCTCAATGCTGAGATTGTGCCAAGTGGATCCACAACGCTATGCGAAGGCGAATCTGTTACGCTTTCAACTAATCCTGGTTCTTTTCAATCTTATGCCTGGTCGAATGGAGCTGTCACACCAACGATAATAGTAGATTCATCGTCAGAATACATAGTGACGGTTACAGATATTAATGGATGTGT
>Ga0154020_10003439_pt1 | contig 19032 bp, 17 predicted proteins | sample Klosneuvirus_201_FD_109709 | JGI IMG/M metagenome (GOLD analysis project Ga0154020, IMG submission 109709) | Active sludge microbial communities from wastewater, Klosterneuburg, Austria - Klosneuvirus_20160825_MG | ecosystem: Engineered > WWTP > Aerobic digester > Activated sludge | place... | reverse complement strand
CTCGGACTCGGGCTCGTGCTCGTGCTCGTGCTCGTGCTCGTGCTCGTGCTCGTGCTCGTGCTCGTGCTCGTGCTCGTGCTCGGACTCGTGCTCTTGCCGCGGGTGCCAAAGAAGACCGCCGCTGCAACGCCAGCAGCGGCCAGCAGCCCCAGCACCACCAGCAGCCCGGTGCGCTTGCCACCAGAGGCCGGCGCGACCTGCCGAGGTGCCACCTCCCCCGCCCCTCGCCCCAGCGTGCCCATGCTGTGTGCCAGCGCGGGCCGAACCGCAGAGGCGGCGGCTGCCGCCACCGGCACAGCGGCCGAGGCGGGCGCGGGCGCATATCCCGGCGCCACATACACCGGCGGCGTTGCGCTGGGCAGCTGGCCACCCGCCGCGCTCGCCGCCATCGCGGTCTGCGCATAGGCCTGCGCCGACAGCGGCCCGGCCGCAGGCATGACCGCACTGCCACTGGCCGCCGCCAGCGCTGCCGACACCTCATCCAGCGTGCGCGGCCGATCCGCCGGCGCCTTGGAGAGCAGGCGCATCACGATGGCCGCCAGCGTGGGCGGCACCTGCGGCGCCAGCGCGGCCAGATCGGGCGGCGCGACATGGATGTGCGCCGCGATGACCTCGCCGACACCGTCACCCAGGTGCGGCGGCCGGCCCGCCAGCATCTCGTACATGATGCAGCCCACGGCGTAGATGTCGGAGCGCGCGTCGACCTGCCCGGCGCCGCGGCACTGCTCGGGTGACATGTAATAGGGCGTGCCCAGCATGGCCCCGGTGCGCGTCATGCTGCCGACCGCAGCGCCGCCGCCGCCGCCGGAGGTGTGCAGCTTGGCGATGCCGAAGTCGAGGATCTTCACGCGGACGTGGAAGGCGGCGTCGCGGTCGGGCACCAGGAAGATGTTGTCGGGCTTGAGATCGCGGTGAACGATGCCCTTGTCGTGGGCGGCGCCGACCGCGCTGGCGACCTGGCGCATGATGGCGACCACGAGGTCGGGCGCCAGCACACGCTCGCGCTTCAGGCGGGCGCCCAGGCTCTCGCCCTCGAGCAGCTCCATGGCGATGAAGGCGCTGCCGTCGGCGTGGTAGCCGAAGTCGAAGATGTCGACCAGGCCGGGGTGGCGGATCATCGTCACCGCCTTGGCCTCGTTGAAGAAGCGGCTGACGAACTCCTGATCCTTGGAGAACTCGGGCAGCAGCATCTTGATGGCGGCCTTGCGCCCGAGCAGCGGATGCTCGGCCACATACACCACCCCCATGCCCCCGGCCCCCAGCTGGCCGACGACGCGATAGCTCCCCAGCGTCTGCCCGATCACGCCATCAGCATAGCGCGACGGACGGGCGATGGCCGGTTCTTACCGCAGGATGAAGGGGTAGTCGACGCGCATCGGGCCCTTCTTGAAGGGCGGGAACTTGGCCTGCTGCACGACCTTGATGAGGCAGGTGCCGGTCGGGGTGCCCACGAAGTCACCCTTGAGGCTGACCGACTTCACGCTGCCGTCGCTGTTGATCTCGACCACGGCGTTGGCGTTGCCGGGGATCTGGTACTTCTTGTGGCACTCCTGCACCAGGCCGCGGACGGCGGCCATGCCACGCTGGACCTCCCAGCGCGACAGCACGACGGGGAGACCGTCATCCTTGGGCACGTCCTTGGGGCGGCCAACCTGGCCGCCGCAATTCTCGGGCTTGCCCGAGGGAGCGGCGCTGGCGGCGGAGTCGGGCTCGGAGGCCAGCACGTCGCCGGTGCAGCGATCGACGATGCGCCAGGCCAGCACCTCGGCGGTCAGCGCGCTGGCGCCGCCCTTGCCGACCGGCTTGTCGGCGGTCAGCGCGAACACCAGTTCGGTCGCCAGCTGCGGCGCCATCTCGGTGGCGTACTTGGCCGCCGCGGCCTCGTCGGCGACCTTCTGGTTGACGAAGCCGAGGTCGGGGCCGGCCAGCGCGCTGGCCTCGCCGGCCAGGGCGCCCTTGTTCACGATGAACCAGGCGTCGCCCTGCGGCTTGCTGGCGACGCACAGGATGCAGCCGCGCGCGATGACCGGCAGCGTGCCCTTGAGGTCGAACTTGCCGAAGCCAACCCCGCCGCTGGCGGTGGTGACCCAGCGCTTGCCGACCAGCGCGGTCTGGCGCGAGGCGCGGATGCCCTGGCAGGCGCGGCGGGCCAGATCACCCTCGAGCTTGCAGGCGTCGGCGAACGGGAACACCAGCAGGCTGGCGTCGGGCAGCTTGCGGGCGCTGGCGGAGAGCTCCTCGAAGGTCTCGGCCGACGCGGCGGCCGAGAGCGAGGCGAGCAGGGCGAGGCTGCTGAGGGAGGTGACGAGCTTGCTTGGCATCCACATGACGGTGAGTCCCTTCAGATCGAGGCCAGCTTGGCCTTGAAGTACGACTTGAGTTCGCGCTCGATGGCGTCGGCGTCCTTGACCTGCGGCGCGGGCAGGAAGTGGCGGACCTCGTCGGAGACCTCGGCGAAGAAGGCCTTGCGCACCTTGTCGTCCGACAGGATGGAGTCGGGGCGGCGGCGGCGCACCTCGGCCTCGGCGAGGCGCTCGGTGTACAGACGCAGCTTCTTGAAGATGTCGTCGCCGAAGAAGTCGCGGATGAGGTCGGTGTCGTTGGACAGGCGCGAGCAGGTGGTCAGCGCCTCGGTGCCGGCGGCGGAGACGTCGTGCTCGGAGGCCAGCAGGGCGGCCACGCGCAGCACGAAGGCGTCGTCGAGGATGCCGGTCGCGGGCTGCGAGTCGGGGATGATGTCGAGCCGCTGCAGCAGGTAGTTGAGGCCTGCGGTGGCGTAGCGACGCGCGGCCAGCGGGACCTTCTCGTTATCGACCACCTTCTGCATGGCGGCGATGTCCTGCGGGAAGCTCTCGATCCAGGTCTGGAACTTCTCGACGGCCTTGCTCATGCACGCCCCCGGTGGTGGTCGGTGTTGGGCGGCAGTCTAGCCAAAACCGGAAAAAAGGGAATCAAAGCCAACTTGGCGGGGATCAAGCGGGAACCCGGCGGTTCGTGCTAGGAAATCGCGATGCGCGCCCTGCCCTGGCTGACCGTGCTGGCATTGACCGTGACCGTGGCCGGGTGCGCTGCGGATGACGAGGCGATTCGCCAGGATGCGGCGGTCGTGGATGCTGGCGCGGTGCTCGATGCGGCGCCGCTGGACGTCGACGACCACGCCATCGATCCCGACCGTTCGGGCGCGACCCCGAACCCCGCCAATGGCCTGAAGGCCGACGGGGTGGAGAAGTCGACCATCACGGTGCACGTGCGCGACCGACTCGACCGCCCGGTCGCTGGTGCCGTGGTGGTCATTGTCGTGACCGGCACCGGCAACAACCTGGTCGGCCCCGGGGCGCCGACCGACGCCAGCGGCATCACCACGGCGACGCTGACGTCGACCGTGGCCGAGCTGAAGACGATGACCGTGAGCGCCAACGGCGTGGTCTTCACCCGGATGCCCTACGCCAACTTCATCCCCTGAGCCTGGGGCCGCGGCCGGCGCGATCGCGTCGCCGGCCCCGCCGGCCCCCCCGCTGGACCCTGCGCTGGACCGCTGGCGCTGGACCCGACCAATGCGCTGGACCCGACCGCGCTGGACCCGACCAAGGTTCGTCACGGCCCCCCGCCGGACCCGACCAAGGTTCGTCACGGGGACCCGCCGGACCCGGACCCGCCGGACCCGACCCGCCGGACCCGACCAAGGTTCGTCACCGGGTCCAGCCGCGCCCGCCGAGACCGGCCAAGGTTCGTCACCGAGTCAGGGCGAACGAGACGAGTCGCGACGAGTAACTCGCACGCCGACTGCGACCGGAGAGCGTGTCGGCGCGCCAGCAGGACGACCGTACGCAACAGCGCCCGAGCGGCTTCAGCAGTCGCAGACCGGGCGCAGGCACATCACCAAGAGCCCTTGCGGCTCAGCGATGGTGACGATGAACTCGCGGCTGGTGCTGGTCACGGCGGCGCGCACGCTACCCGCTGATAGACGCGCAACCAGTAAGTTCCGGTTGGAAACAGGACATTCGCAAGACCGGCAAGGAGCGCCTCGCGCGCTGTCCGGTACGCATCCACGAAGGACCTCAAACGCGTCAACGCCTCGATCCGTCTCCACCGGTCCCGCGCAGCGACTCTCGGGTTCAAGTCGCGACGGGGCTCCGGCACCGAGGGACTGTCGGTCGGGCACTGGGCGAGCACTCCACTTCGACCCAGAAACCTGTGGCTACGGCCGCGCGCATCGCGAACCGCGGCATCCTCGTGATGTCGCAGTGCGACCTGCACCGCCTCGACGTAACCTTGGAGGGTTTCTGCAGCGGACGGCAACACCAGAGCCAGTTCGCAGTACTCTGGCGTCGGCCCATTCGGCCGAAAGAACCCTCCCTCTGGGCGACCAACAATCACCGCGGCCCGGCCGACATTGCGCGGGTGACTCCAGAGCCCGGGCCAACGCTCGCCACGCTCCACCAAGCCCGCTGCCACCGGATTGGCCAGCGTGTAGGCCACCTTCTCCACAACATCGTCGAGGGTCGCGAGCCGAACCGCACTGTAGGTGCCCGAGGCCCAGAGGGCTTCCCATCGCCCGTGCAGCGCGTTGAGTGCGCGCGCGGTGTGTTCATTGAGGTACCGCATGAACTCAGGCAAACGGGCGCGAGGGTCGGTGAGCACGAGGTGATAGTGATTCGACAAGAAGCAATAGGCATGGAGTTCGACCCCATAGAGTGCTGCTGCTCGTGCCAGGCAATAGAGAAGGATGTCGTTCGTACGCGAACATGGCCGCAGCAAGAACTGGCGCTGCGTGCAGCGACGCGTGATGAGGTAGGTGGCACCAGGGAGGATCTGTCGTGGGTAGGACACTCCGACAGGGAGAGCACGCTGCGTGCCGACGCCACAGCGTTGAAGGATCGGGAGGTTGAGCGTGTCCGGATCCAGATCAAGGGGGCTCATCCGTACGCCGCTTCGGACAGCACCGGACAGGCAGCGGCGTCTCGAGCCGAGGAACCTGTGGCGCGCCCGAGGGTTCTTCGAGGTTGACCGGAGACGAACCCGGGTATGGTCCACACGGGTATGGTCCACACGGGTATGGTCCACAGATGCGGTCCAGAGGAGACGAACCTGGGTCCGGTCCGAAGCCGGTCCGGTCCGAAGCAGCTGGCGCCGCGAGGCGCGGCTAGGTGCTCGTGCGCCGGGCCAGGCGGCCCAGGCCGTCGTAGGCGGCGTACTTGAACAGCTCCGACAGCGTCGGGTAGTTGAAGACGTTGTCGATGAAGTAGTCGAGCGTGCCGCCCAGCGCCATCACGGCCTGGCCGACGTGCACGAACTCGGTGCTGCGCTCGCCGAGGACGTGGATGCCGTAGAGCTTGCGCGTGGTGGCGTCGAACAGCAGCTTCACCATGCCGTGCGGGTCGTTGACGATCTGGGCGCGCGCGTTGTCGACGTACGACGCGCGGCCAACCTCGTAGTCGACACCCGCCTTCTTCAGCTCCTCCTCGGTCTGGCCCACGCTGGAGACCTCGGGGATGGTGTACAGGCCATACGGGAAGGTCGCCGCGACCCGGGTCTTGTACTTGAAGTCGAAGGCGTGACACATGGCGACGCGGCCCTGCTCCATCGAGGTCGACGCCAGCGCCGGGAAGCCGATGACGTCGCCGGCGGCGTAGATCCGCGGCGACGTCGTCTGGAAGCTCTCGCTGACCTTGATCTTGCCGCGCTCGGCGGTCTCGACCCCGGCGGCCGCCAGGTTGAGTCCCGCGATGTTCGAGCCGCGCCCCGCCGCACTCAGCAGCCGGTCGCTGATGATGACGCGCCCGCTCTTCAAGGTCGTGCGCAGGTGCAGGGCGTCGCCCTCCGGGTGCTCGATCTTGACCGCCTGGTCGCTCAGCACCACGTCGATGCCGAGCTTCCTGAACGCGTCGGTCAGCCGATCGCTGAGCTCGAAGTCGAGGAAGCCGAGCAGCCGGTCGCGGCCCTCGACCAGCGTCACCTTGCAGCCCAGCGCCGCGAACACCGAGGCGTACTCGCTGCCGATGACGCCGCCGCCCAGCACCACCAGCGTCTCCGGCATCGAGTCCAGGCTGAGGATCTCGTCGGAGTCATCGACGCGCGGGTCCTCGAACGGGACCTCCTTGGGGCGGTGCGGTGACGACCCGGTCGCGATCAGCACCACGTCGCCGGTCACCGTGCGCGTGCCGCCGCCCAGCAGCGCGACCCCCACCGTGTGAGGATCCACGAAGCCGGCCGCGCCGTGCACCACCTCGACCTTGTGCTTCTCCAGGTTGCGCTTGATGCGCTCGCGCTCGCGCTGGGTCACGAACTCCTTGTGGCGCATGAACTCCGCCACCGAGACACCCTGCACGCTGCGCATGTACTCGACGCCGTAGATCTCGCGCTGCCGCAGCCCCGACAGATACAGCGCGGTCTCGCGCAAGGTCTTGGACGGCAGGGTGCCGGTGTTGGCGCAGGCGCCACCCAGCTCGGCGCTGCGCTCGATGATGCACACGCGCTTGCCGAAGTAGGCGGCCTGCGCCGCCCCCTTCTCCCCCGCCGGCCCGGACCCGATCACCACCAGATCGTAGTCGTACCCCATGGCGGCATCATCGCATGGAATCGCAGCGCCGCTGCGAGGGGGCTACTTGAGGACGATCTCGCCCAGCACGCCCAGGTTGCAGAAGGCGTCCTCGTGCCCCGTGCAGCTGCCCGACCCCGGCACGGTGCGCCGGAACCACCACATGCTGGTGTCGAGCTGGCTGCGCTCGGGCTCCTGGAAGGTCGCGGTGTCGTCGTCGTCGAGCAGGTCGAAGTCGAAGCCGATGCGCGCGCCGACCTCGTGGGTCGGGGTCAGCGCCAGCCAGGGGATGAAGGCCTCGATGTCCATGTTGGCGTTGGCGCCGCGCTCACGGGCCTCGAACAGCGTCCCGCCGGGCAGCCCGCTCCGGAAGAAGTCGTCGGCCCGGGTGTTGATGATGCCAGGCGCGACCACGAAGGCGAAGTCGTTGCCGTCGGCGGCGGCGTCGCGGGTGTTGTCGCCGTCGAGGTAGAAGGCCACCGCGTCGTCGTTGTAGATCTCGGTCGAGTTGGAGCGGTGGGTGTCGTCGGTGACGCGCGCGGCCAGGTACAGGCCGGTGGCGCTCCACTGCGCGCAGAAGAAGGCCGACGAGTCGCCGGCGGTCGGCCCCGTGATGATGGTGCGCACGCGGTCGTCGGTGTGATCGTCGTTGTCGCGCGTCATGGTGATGCAGCGCGCGCGCGGCCACTCGGTGGTGCTGTCGATGTTGCCGTCCACGGTGATGGTCCCTGCCGCGGTGGCCCACAGCTCGCCAGGGCCAGGGTCGGTCGGCGCGGCGGCATCCAGGAACACGAAGGCGTCGGGCGGCGCCGCGTCCATGAAGACGAAGGCATCGGGCGGCGCCGCGTCCATGAACACCAGCGCGTCCGGCTCGGCGGCGTCCTGGAACGCGAAGGCGTCCAGCGGCGCTGCATCCAGGAACACGAACGCATCCGGCGCGGCGGCATCATCTGGCGCAGCGTCGGCGACCTCGCCATCGAGGTCAGCAGCATCCGCGGCGCCATCGAGCGCAGCGTCGAGCGCAGCATCCCCCCCGGCGTCGATCGCGGCGTCACGCGGCCCGCCCAGCCCGTTGGGATCGAAGGTGCAGCCGGCCGCCCACAGCGCGCCAGCGGCACACACGGCCATCCAGCGCCACCTCATCAGGGCAGGACCACCAGGTTGCCGATGGTGGTCGGATCGCACCACACGTCGGGATGCGCGCCGATGCCGGGGCAGCAGGCCGCGCAGGTCGAGGCGCCGCGGAACCAGGCCAGCCAGTGATCGGCGCCGCTGTTGCCGCTGTCGTCGTCGGTCAGCTGCATGCCGAAGCGGAACTTGGTCCCGTTCGGTGGCCGTCCGTTGCTGCCATACATCGCCCACGGCACCCGGATCTCGATGTCGTAGCCGGCCGCGGTGGCGCGCACCTTGAAGGTGATGCCGTCGGTGACCACCGAGTTGGCCGCGAAGCCGTCCTCGACCTGGTCGTTGGCGCGGAAGTAGTAGCGCCGATCCTCGGGCTGGTAGCCCGCGCGCGCCGCGCTCGACACCGCGGGCGCGTCCAGCAGCATGGTGAAGCTGTCGTCGTTGTAGAAGCTGGTCGAGTCGGTGCGCACGGTGTCGTCCATGACCTCGACGCGCAGGTAGAACGCCGTGGTGTCGCTGATCGAGGTCACCCGCGCCGACAGATCGGCGTCGCCCGACGAGGCCCCGATGTGCTCGTGGCTCATCGGCGAGGCATTGTTGACGGTGAGGGGGAAGGTCGCCGCGCCCGCGGGCCAGTCGCCGAACATGCCGTCGATGGTGATGGTGCCGGCGTTGCCGGTGGTCCCGAGCTCGCCCTGGCCCAGCACGATGGCGGCATCCTGGAACACGAACGCGTCGGGCGCCGCCGCGTCCAGGAACACGAACGCGTCCAGCGGCGCCGCATCCAGGAACACGAAGGCATCCAGCGGCGCCGCGTCGATGACGTTGCCGGCGTCGTCGACCACTGGCGCGGCGTCGATCATGTTGCCGGCGTCGTCCACCACGACCGAGCCATCGGGCATGGCGCCATCGCGCACGCTGCCGTCACTTCCGTTCATGGACGAAACACCCGCGGAGTCGAACGAACAGCCGGCCACCCCGAGGCCCACCCACACGCCCCCAAACAGGCTCAGAACGCCGAGAATCCGGCTCACAGGGCACATACCCCAGGATACCCGATCCAGCCCCCACCGTGGCGGCCTTTGTCATTGAATCCCTGTGCCCCAGGGTCTATAAACGCGGCCCAAGTAGTCCAATCAGAGGGGAAAAAAGCCATGACCCTGAAGGTTCCCGCTGGCGGCGCCGCCGTCAAGATCGGCGCAGGCGGCAAGCTCGAGGTTCCCGCGCAGCCCATCATCCCCTACATCGAGGGCGACGGCACTGGCCCTGACATCTGGCGCGCCAGTCAGCGCGTGTTCGACGCCGCCGTGCAGCACGCCTACAAGGGCGACCGCAAGCTCGCCTGGCTCGAGGTGCTGGCCGGCCAGAAGGCCTTCGACGCCACCCAGAACTGGCTCCCGGACGAGACCGTCGAGGCCTTCCGCGAGTACCTGGTCGGCATCAAGGGCCCGCTGACCACGCCGGTCGGCGGCGGCATCCGCTCGCTCAACGTGGCGCTGCGCCAGATGCTCGACCTCTATGTCTGCCTGCGCCCGGTGCGCTGGTTCACCGGTGTGCCGTCGCCGGTCAAGCACCCCGAGAAGGTCGACATGGTGATCTTCCGCGAGAACACCGAGGACATCTACGCCGGGATCGAGTGGCAGGAGGGCACCGACAAGGCCAAGAAGGTCATCAAGTTCCTGCGCGAGGAGATGGGGGTCAAGTCGATCCGCTTCCCCGACAGCGCCGGCGTCGGCGTCAAGGTGGTCTCGCGCGAGGGCACCGAGCGGCTGGTGCGCGCCGCGCTCGACTACGCCATCGCCAAGAAGCGCAAGTCGTTGACCCTGGTGCACAAGGGCAACATCATGAAGTACACCGAGGGCGCCTTCCGCGACTGGGGCTATGAGCTGGTCAAGAAGGAGTACGCCGGGCGCGCCGTCGGCTGGGACGACTGCGGCGGCAAGCCGCCCGCGGGGCAGCTCCTGGTCAAGGACAGCATCGCCGACATCACGCTGCAGCAGGTGCTGACGCGGCCCGACGAGTTCGACGTCATCGCCACCCTGAACCTGAACGGCGACTACCTGTCGGACGCCCTGGCCGCGCAGGTCGGCGGCATCGGCATCGCGCCCGGCGGCAACATCAACTACCTGACTGGCCACGCCGTCTTCGAGGCCACCCACGGCACCGCGCCCAAGTACGCCAACCTCGACAAGGTCAACCCCGGCTCGGTCATCCTCTCGGGCGTCATGATGCTCGAGCACCTGGGCTGGGACGAGGCCGCCACGCTCATCATCAAGGGCCTCGAGGCCGCCATCGCCGACAAGACCGTCACCTATGACTTCGCGCGTCTGATGGACGGCGCGAAGGAGCTCAAGTGCTCGGAGTTCGCGAGCGCCATCATTGCGAAGTTCGGCCGGTAGAAGGAGAGATCACCATGGCTCGTCGTAGCAAGGTCAGCATCGTCGGCGCCGGCAATGTCGGCGCCACCGCAGCCCACTGGGCCGCCGCCAAGGAGCTCGGAGACATCGTCCTGGTCGACATCGTCGAGGGCGTGCCCCAGGGCAAGAGCCTCGACCTGTCGCAGGCCGGCCCCATCGAGGACTTCGACTCGCGCATCGTCGGCAGCAACGGCTATGCCGAGACCGAGGGCTCCGACGTGGTCATCGTCACCGCCGGTGTGCCGCGCAAGCCGGGCATGTCGCGCGACGACTTGCTCGCGATCAACAAGAAGATCGTGGGCGACGTGGCGCAGAACATCGCCAAGTACGCCCCCAACGCCTTCGTCATCGTGGTCTCGAACCCGCTCGACGCCATGTGCCACGTCATGCACCACTTCACCAAGTTCCCGCGCGAGCGCGTGGTCGGCATGGCGGGCATCCTGGACACCGCGCGCTACAAGACCTTCATCGGGCGCGAGCTCGACGTCTCGGTCGAGGACATCAGCGCCATGGTGCTGGGCGGCCACGGCGACACCATGGTGCCGCTGCCGCGCCACACCTCGATCCAGGGCGTGCCGCTGACCGAGCTCTTGCCCAAGGACAAGATCGACGCCATCGTGAAGCGCACCGCCAACGGCGGCGCCGAGATCGTCGGGCTGCTCAAGACCGGCAGCGCCTACTACGCGCCGGCCGCGGCCTGTGTGCAGATGGCCGAGGCGGTCATCCGCGACAAGAAGCGCGTCGTCCCCGCGGCCGCGCTGTGCCAGGGCGAGTACGGGTATAGCGGCCTGTTCATCGGCGTCCCGGTCGTGCTGGGCGCCGGCGGCATGGAGCGCATCCTCAAGCTGGACCTCAATGCCGAGGAGAAGGCCATGCTGGACAACTCGGCCAACGCCGTGAAGGGCTTGGTCGAAGCCCTGAAGCTGGAGTAGCCATGAAGATCCACGAGTATCAGGGCAAGGCGCTGCTGGCCAAGTACGGCGTGCCGGTGCCCTATGGCAAGGCGGTCACCTCGCTGGCCGAGGCCGAGGCCGCCATCGCCGACGTCATGAAGACGACCGGTGGCGAGGTCGTGGTGGTCAAGGCGCAGATCCATGCCGGCGGTCGCGGCAAGGGTGGCGGTGTCAAGGTCGCCAAGGGCGCCGCCGCGGCGCTCGACTGGGCCAAGAAGATCTACGGCATGCAGCTGGTGACCATCCAGACCGGGCCCGAGGGCAAGAAGGTGCAGCGCCTGCTCATCGAGCAGGGCCTCGACATCGCCCGCGAGCTGTACCTGGGCATGACGCTGGATCGCGCCACCGGGCGCGTGACGGTGATGGCGTCGACCGAGGGCGGTATGGAGATCGAGGAGGTCGCGCACAAGACCCCCGAGAAGATCCTCAAGGAGTCCATCGATCCTGCGGTCGGCTTCCAGCCCTTCCAGGCGCGCCGGCTGGCCTATGCGCTCGGCCTCAAGGGCGACGAGGTCAAGTCGTGCGTGAAGTTCCTGACCACCATGGCGCGCGCCTACGACGAGCTCGACTGCTCGCTGGTCGAGATCAACCCGATGGTGGTCCTGAAGTCGGGCCAGGTGCTGGCGCTCGACGCCAAGATGAACTTCGACGACAGCGCGCTGTTCCGCCACCCCGAGCTGGTCGAGCTGCACGATCCCACCGAGGAGGACCCCTCGGAGCTCGAGGCCAAGAAGTTCGACCTGTCGTACATCGCGCTCGACGGCAACATCGGCTGCATGGTCAACGGCGCCGGTCTGGCCATGTCGACCATGGACATCATCAAGAACTATGGCGGCCAGCCCGCCAACTTCCTCGACGTCGGCGGCGGCGCGACCCAGGCCAAGGTCACCGCGGCGTTCAAGATCATCACCGCGGATCCCCAGGTGAAGGGGATCTTCGTCAACATCTTCGGCGGCATCATGAAGTGCGACACCATCGCCAACGGCGTGGTCGCGGCGGTCAAGGAGGTCGGCCTCAAGGTGCCGCTGGTGGTGCGCCTGGAGGGCACCAACGTGAAGGAAGGCCGCGCCATCCTGGCCGGGAGTGGCCTCGCGGTGGTCTCGGCGACCGACATGGCCGATGGTGCCAAGAAGATCGTCGAGCTGGCCGGAGGTGCGAAATGAGCGTCCTGTGTGGCAAGACGACCCGCCTCATCGTGCAGGGGCTGACCGGTAGCGCTGGCGCGTTCCACGCCAAGCAGATGATCGAGTACGGCACCAACGTGGTCGGCGGCGTGGTGCCCGGCAAGGGCGGCACCCGGCACGAGAACATCCCGGTGTTCGACACCTGTGCCGAGGCGCGTGAGCGCGAGGGCGCCAACGCGACGGTGATCTACGTGCCGCCGCCGGGCGCCGCCGACGCCATCATGGAGGCGGCCGCGGCGGGGATCGCCCTCATCGTGTGCATCACCGAGGGCATCCCGGTGCGCGACATGATGCGCGCCAAGCAGTTCCTCAAGAACTACCCGTCGAGCACGCTGATCGGACCGAACTGCCCGGGCATCATCACGCCGGGTGCGTGCAAGATCGGCATCATGCCGGGCTACATCCACAAGCCGGGCAACGTCGGCCTGGTGTCGCGCTCGGGCACGCTGACCTACGAGGGTGTCGATCAGCTGACCCGCCTGGGCATCGGCCAGTCGACCTGCATCGGCATCGGCGGTGACCCCGTCAAGGGCATGGACTTCATCGATGCCCTGATGCTGTTCGCGGGCGATCCCGACACCAAGGCGGTCCTCATGATGGGCGAGATCGGCGGCGACTCCGAGGAGCGCGCCGCGGCCTGGATCAAGGACAACATGAACGGCAAGCCGGTGGCCGCGTTCATCGCGGGGCAGACCGCGCCGCCGGGCAAGCGCATGGGCCACGCCGGCGCCATCATCTCGGGTGGCAAGGGCGCGGCCTCGGACAAGATCGCGGCGCTGCAGGCCGCGGGCATCAAGGTCGCGCGTACGCCGGCCGAGATGGGCACGACACTTCAGTCACTACTCTAAGAAGGGATAGACGAACCATGGCAATCGAGAGGACGTTTTCCATCATCAAGCCGGACGCCGTGCGCAAGAGCGCGGTCGGTGGCGTGGTCGCCCTGCTGGAGAAGGCCGGGCTGCGCGTCGTCGCCATGAAGACGCTGTGGATGACCAAGGCGCAGGCCGAGGGCTTCTACGCGGTGCACCGCGAGCGCGGCTTCTTCGGCGATCTGGTCAAGTTCATGACCTCGGGCCCCTGCGTGGTGCAGGTCCTCGAGGGCGAGGGCGCCGTGCTCAAGAACCGCGAGGTCATGGGCGCGACCGACTCCAAGAAGGCGGCGGCGGGCACCATCCGCGCGGCCTTCGGCACCGACATCGAGCAGAACGCCGTGCACGGGTCGGACAGCGCCGACAACGCCAAGATCGAGATCAACTTCTTCTTCAGCGGCGCCGAGCTGGCCGCGTTGACCGCGGCGTAGCAGCACCCGCCACACCGAAACGAAGAACGCCCCGCCACGGACCTCTGTGGGGGGCGTTCGATTTTTGGAGTGCCTTACAGCGGGGGCAGCCCGGCCTCGTCGATGACGTCGCCGAAGGCGATCATCTCGTCCGAGCCGCCGCTCTCCCACTTGATGTTGTAGCGGCCGGTGTCGACCTTGGTGATCTTGCCCTTGGTCATGGTGCCGACCCAGGGCGCCCACACCACGGTGCCGACCTTGTAGGTCGGCTTGACCGGCAGCGCGATGCAGTCGGCCTTGGGCACCGCCTTGAACTCGGTGAACTGGGTGCCGATGAGCTTGTCACCGCTGGCGCGGAAGACCTGCACCAGCTTGTAGCCCTTGTCGACCTTGAGCGCGCACGAGGTGCCCGGATCGTAGGCGTTCTCGATGTGGTTCCACTCGCCGGCCTTGAGCTGGAAGGCGAACTGGCCGATGCCGGTCTTGCCGTCGTCGGCCTTGGCCGGGTTGTCATGGCTGAGGCCGATGAAGATGGCCTTGGGGGCCTTGGGATCCTTGGCGTCGACCACGATGCCCCGGAACATGCTGGCGCCCCACTCGCCGATGATGATGTCGCCCTTCTTGGCGGTCTGGTCGGGCGCGATGCGCACGATCCCCGAGTTCGGGATCATGTCCTCGCTGACGAACTTGACGCCCGACTCCTTGTCGCCCGGGGTCTTCATGGTGCCGAGCAAGTACTGGGTCTGGAAGCTGGTCTTGCCGTCGGCCAGCGCGTTGCGGATGAGCTTCATGTTGACGTAGAAGACGCTCTCGCCGGCCAGCGCCTCGGTCTTGTCCTCGATCGGGAACTCGAACGGGAACGCACCGGGAGCCAGGGCGGGCGCAGCCGGCGACGGGGTCGGGCTGGCACTCGCCGACGCCGACGGTGACGCGCTGCCCGTGGGCGACGCCGACGCGCTGGGTGACGCCGATGCGCTGGCGCTGGGTGACGCGGAGGCCGACGCGGTCGGCGCGGGCTCCTTGTCCTTCTTCTTCTTGCAGCCGGTCACACTGAGTGTTGCCAGGATCGCGAGCGCGAACGTCGAGACAGTCTTCTTCATCGGCTTCCTCCCCGGCGCGCAAGCTATCATGGGGAGGGCCAGCCGTCGCGGTTGGTCCTACCGCGGCATCTTGTTGTCGACGTAGCCGACCACGAAGTCCTGCAGCTCGGCGGCGGCCTGCGAGGTGTTGAACGTGGTGGTGCGCTGCGCCGCGGTGCTGGCGATGGTGCGGATGTTGATCTGGCGACCCACGCGGTCGTACACCACCAGGGCGCCGAACTGGGCGCCGGCGGCGGCGGGCTCGCTGACCGTCATCTCGGTGCCGCTGCTGGCGGCGATGATCCAGGCCTCGAGCTGGGCGCGCTCGGCGCTGGTCAGGACCTGCTCGGGCACCGCCATCACCGCGCTCGGGCAACAGGTGCGCTCGTTGTGAGTGATGCCGCTGCCGACGTCGATCTTGAGCTGGCTGCCGACGACCTGGTTGCCATAGCTGTAGTCGACCACCAGCAGGGGGCCGATGGAGCCGTCGCCGAAGCTGCCGTCGACCGAGGCCGCGCTGTCGGACAGCCCGGCATCGCCGACGACGCCGCCGTCGACCGGGTTGCTGTCATCGTCGCCGGACGCACCGCAACCTGCGAAGGTCAGCGCGCCGAGGGCGGCGACGGCGGCCAGTGCGAAGATCACATGGGCCCGGTTTGGCGATCCATCCAACATGGTCACAGGCTACTGCAACTCGTGTACCGCTGCCGGCGCCATCCGTCCAGCCCTGACCTCGCGGGTCTGCGCAGGTGACCGGGGTCGAGGCACGACCTGGATGTCAGCCTGCCGTGAAATCCCGCGCCTCGGCCCAGGTTCACTCGACCTCGAACAGATAGCCGGTGCGGTAGACCTCGGGGGTCGCGGCCAGGGCGTCATAGGGCGGCGGCTGGTTGGGCCAGAACACGTAGCGCCCCGGGCGCAGGGCGTCCTTGGGCAGCTCGAGGACCTGGACCAGGGTGGTCTTGTAGAGCTGCTTGGGCATCCAGGTGGTCAGCTTGACGGCGCTCTCGGGCAGGCTCTCCTGCTGCTGGTCGGCGTCGGGGGCGGTGACCGCCTCGATCCGGCAGTCACACTTCTCGGGCGGCGGCGCGATGACCACGCGCGCGCTGCCGTCGGCGCGCAGCTTCAGTTTCGGGATGGCATCGGTGACCTCGGACAGCTTCCAGCGCTGGCGCAGCGGCGCGCTGGGGCGATCCGCCGGGGGCAGCAGCACGCGGGCGGTCACGCGCGCGCCCAGCACCAGCCCCTTGGCGGTGGGCACCGAGAAGCCGCTGGGAATCTCGCTCGACAGCACCTCCATGGTGACCTCGCCCGGGAACGGCAGCCGCGGCGTGGCGGCGACCGCCTCCATGGTGTGCGCCGAGGTGGCGACCAGCTCGAAGGGGGCCTCGATGCCCAGCTTGCCGCGCACCACGAAGTGGCCGTCGGCGCCGCTGGTCGTGGTCGAGCGCTCGCCGTGGCCGCCCGAGATCTCGCAGCGCAGGTCGATCTTGGCGAGCGGCGCGCCGGTGACGGCGTCGACCACCACCCCCTGGGCCCGCACCGGGGGCTTGGGCTTCCTGCAACCTACGGAGATTCCACAGAGGACAGCGGCACAAACCAGCAGGTCACGACCACGAGGCATGCCCGAGCCTACCCCAAAGCAGGGCCCGGGGCGATCGCGCGGCAGCGAGGCGGGCGATTTTCGTGCTAGATGGAGGCCATCGTGTCGGATGTCGCCAAGACCAAGCTGCGTGGGCTGACCCTGCCCGAGCTGGAGGCCTGGGTGCAGAGCGCCCTGGGCGCCAAGCGCTTTCACGCCCAGCAGATCTTCAGGTGGATCCACGCCACCGGCGCCACCAGCGCCGAGGGCATGACCGACGTCGCCAAGGAGCTGCGCGCCCGGCTGGCGGAGGTCGCCGACCTCGAGCCGCTGGCCACCGACCTCATCCAGGTCTCGGCCGACGGCACCCGCAAGATCCGCTTCAAGACCCACGACGGCCGCTTCATCGAGTCGGTGCTGATCCCCGAGGGCGACAAGGTCACGCAGTGCATCTCGTCGCAGGTCGGCTGCGCGCTGGACTGCACCTTCTGCGCGACGGCGTCGCTGGGTTTCGGGCGCAACCTGGGCGCCGACGAGATCGTCGAGCAGGTCTATCGCGGCGCCGCGCTGGCGCGCGAGGCCTATGGCGAGGACCGCCGCATCACCAACCTGGTATTCATGGGCATGGGCGAGCCGCTGCACAACTACGACCACGTGGTGCGCGCGGTGCGCATCCTGACCGACCAGCGCGGCATGAACTTCTCGTCGCGCCGGGTCACGGTGTCGACCGCGGGCATGGTGCCGCAGATCGCCAAGCTCGGGCGCGAGGACTTCCAGGTCAACCTGGCCATCTCGCTGAATGCGTCGGACGACAAGACCCGCGACGTGGTCATGCCCATCAACAAGAAGTGGCCCATCGCCGAGCTGATCGGCGCCATCAAGAAGTTCCCGCTGCAGCGGCGGCGCTTCGTGATGTTCGAGTATGTGCTGCTGGGCGGCGTCAACGACAGCGTGGAGGACGCCGTGCGCGTTGCCAGGCTGCTCAAGGGCATGCCGTGCAAGATCAACCTGCTGCCCTGGAACCCGCACCCGCTGGCACCGTACCAGCGCCCGGAGCGCGACAAGGTGGTGGCGTTCCAGCGCGCCCTGATGGACCGCGGCTTCGCGGTGTACATCCGCAAGACGCGCGGCGATGACATCGACGCGGCGTGCGGGCAGCTGGCCGCGCGCGAGCTCATGCCGGCCGGCAGCGAGCGCCCCGCGCTGGAGCTGTCGGGGCGGCGTCCCGCTGGACTGCGGGTGGTCGCGTAGGCGAAGGTATCGGCAGGGACCGAGTGAGCGACCAAGGAGGGCAGCACACGTGAGCACCACGCTGGAGCAGGCCAAGGAGCTCTACCGCAAGGGAGACCTGAAGGCCGCGCTGGAGGCCTACGAGCGCGCCGCGGAGCTCATCCCCGACGACCCCGAGTCGTGCTTCGCGATGGGGGTCATCAAGGACAAGCAGGGCGAGCCCGAGGCGGCGGTGGCCCAGTTCGAGGCAGCCCTGAAGCGGCGCCCCAGCTTCGGCAAGGCCTACGTCAACCTGGCCGCGGTGCACGCCGAGCAGGGCCGCTTCTTCGAGGCCCGGCGCACCGTCGAGAAGGGGCTCGAGATCGGCGAGCGCACCGTGCACAAGGCGCTCGAGGAGCTGCTCGGCCAGCTGGTGGCCGGCATGTGCCACGAGGCGCGCGAGGCGCGGGCGCGCGCCGAGGCGGCGCTGCGGGCCGGGCCGGGCGCCAAGGCCGGGCCGGCGATGCAGGCCAACTTCTCGCGCCTGCTGTCGGCGCTGTCGGCGCTGGCCGGGGAGCAGAGCGTGGCCGCAGAGCTGATCGCCGACGAGACCGGCGAGCCGACCTTCCTGTGGCAGGGCGAGAAGCGCAAGTTCAGCGCGCAGCTCGGGCCGGCGGGGTCGATCCTGATGGTGGACGCCGAGGCCGGGGCGATCGTGACCCAGCTGGTGCTGGAGCCGGATGCCAAGTGGGCGACGGCGAAGTTCTCGGGTGGCGAGCCGGGCGCGGCGGCGGCGAAGCCGGGGCCCAAGCCGTAGGCGAGGTCAGCGCGGGGCGAGGGTCAGGGTGACCTCTTGCAGGAAGCGCTGGCCGATGACGGTCTTGAGGTAGTCGGCGGCGCCGGCGCGGAGGCCGTCGGTCAGGCAGCTGCGCGCGGCGGTGCTGGCCGGGCTGCTGTCCGGCGGGGTCGCGGGCGCCTCGAGCTCGAGCAGGGCCTTGTCGTACTCCTCGCTGTCGGCCTCGTAATACTTCAAGCGAAACTTGAAGGTTGCGCTGAGCTTGTCGGACTGCGTGGCCTCGGCCCAGGGGCGATGACAGGGCGCCAGCCGCGTGCGCATGGCGTCCGAGCGCAGGAGCTCCACGAAGCGGGTGAAGGCCTTGTCGGTGGCCGCCGGCGCGCTGACGATCAGGGCCAGATCCTCGGCGGCCGCGATGGCGGGCTTGCCGGTCAGATAGGCGTCGACCAGCTGGTCGCGCGCGATCAGGCTGGCGTCGAGGCCCTGGCGCTCCAGGCCGGCCAGCGCGGTCAGCGCGGCGGCGCGGTCGTTGCTGGCGGGCGGCGCGGTCAGCACACAGCGATGCAGCGCCCGGGCCGCGCGCTCGAGCAGCACCTTGTCGCGTGCGCCAGCGGCCAGCAGCGTGGCCTGCGCGTGCGCGCACAGCAGGTGCACCGGTGCCGGCTCCTTGGCGCCGTCGAGCTCGGCGAGGGCGCGCTCCAGGCGGGCGGCCGCGTCCTTGCCATCACCGCGGGCCAGCGCCGCCAGCCCGGAGGCGGCAGCATACTCGGCGCTGCGCGTGGCGATGGGGCGCGCGCAGGCGGCGTCCACGCAGCGCAGCCCGGCCTCGCAGTCGCGCGTGGCGGCGCAGGTCTCGCCCTCGCGCGAGCG
>Ga0154020_10003438_pt1 | contig 19037 bp, 18 predicted proteins | sample Klosneuvirus_201_FD_109709 | JGI IMG/M metagenome (GOLD analysis project Ga0154020, IMG submission 109709) | Active sludge microbial communities from wastewater, Klosterneuburg, Austria - Klosneuvirus_20160825_MG | ecosystem: Engineered > WWTP > Aerobic digester > Activated sludge | place... | reverse complement strand
TGCGGGCGCTGGTGGAGCTGCAGGTGCGGGGGCGAGCGGCGGTAGCGGATCTGGGGGTGCCGGTGCTGCGGGTGCAGGTGCGAGCGACGCTACTGGATCTGCGGGGGCCGGCGGTGCTGCGGGTGCAGGCGCGAGCGGCGGTGGCGGATCTGCGGGCGCCGCTGGTGCCGGCGGTGCTGCGGGTGCAGGCGCGAGCGGCGGTAGCGGATCTGCGGGCGCCGCTGGTGCCGGCGGTGCTGCGGGTGCAGGCGCGAGCGGCGACGCGGGATCTGCGGGTGCTGGTGGATCTGGCGCGAGCGGCGCTACTGGATCTGCGGGGGCCGGCGGTGCTGCGGGCGCAGCCGCGAGCGGTGACACGGGATCTGCGGGCGCTGGCGGTGTTGGTGGATCTGCCGGCGCGGGCGCGAGCGGCGCTACTGGATCTGCGGGCGCAGGTGCCGGCGGTGCTGCGGGCGCAGCCGCGAGCGGCGACGCGGGAACTTCGGGCGCTGGTGGTGCTGCCGGCGCGGGCGCGAGCGGCGCAGGTACCGGATCTGCGGGCGCAGGTGCCGGCGGTGCTGCGGGTGTCGGCGGCGGCGCCGGCGGTGCTGGCTCGGGCGCAGCGGGATCGATCGATGCGAGCGGTGCAGCAGGTGCAGCCGGATCTGCGGGCGGATCGGGCGGCGATGTCGGTGCGAGCGCGAGCGGAATCACGCAGGGGCAGGGCCGTGTGGACTCGGCGGTCGGCGTCAGCGGTGGAGCAAACATCGGTGCTTCGGGCGCCGGCAGCTCGAGCGCAGATGCCAATGTCGACCTGACCGTGCCCGACGGGCAGGCCGAAGCGCGGTCCGTGCAGACCCAAGCCTCCTCGACGACGAACGTCACCGGCGGCGCGACGGTGGAGTCCGAGACTCGCAACGCGGGCGGATACCAAGGTCAGTCGGTGATGGACGGCGGGGACGGCGGGATCGCGCCGCCCGACGACATCGTGGGCGAGAAGGGTGCGCGGATCACCGCGCAAAATGCAGCGGACAGCGACGGAAACAGCTTGCGAGCGCGCGCGGGTGTCGACGTCGACACGAGCGTGGCCAGTGCGCCGTCCAGCGAAGCCGAGGTCCTTCAGAGCGGTGAAGTCGCGGCGCGGGATCGCGTGTCGGCCGAGGCAAATGTACCCACCGACAAGGTCGACGAGGCGCAGCGCGTCTATCGCGATCCGTCGGCGTCTGCGGAAGCCGAAGGTAGCTCGCGGTTGCGCGCCGAAGCGGCGGATCGGAAGCCGGAGAGCGTGACGGAGGCGGAAGAAGGGGTAGCGACGGCTCGACAAGCTCGCGACGTGGCGAGCAATCCGGAAGCGGCGGCGACGGCCGCGGCGGCGGCGAAGCTGCGCGAAGTTGCCGACGAGAAGCAGGCGAACGTGCAGGCAGACGTCGGCGTCAAGGTCACGACCAAGAAGCCCGACGGAAGCGACAGCTAACCGATCGGTTGCGACCCGGCTCGGATGGTTTGTGACGCACGAACGACGAATGCGTTGTCGTTTGGTTGCGTCGCGATTTGGTCCGCTGCGCGTTGATTGCGAGCAGCTGTTTTCCTACGATGCCTCCTCGTTCGAAGGGGTCGAAACGAAAGGATTCTCGCGGTGGACGAGGAAGCCCTGATGGCTTGGCAAGACGTGCTGGATATGGTTGTGGCGGGACGGCCGAGCGAAGTCGGTTGTCCGTTTTGCAACCATCGACCACTCACGATCGAAGAGGTCGAGCACATGACGAAAATTTCTTGCAGCAAATGCAAGAAGTTCATCCAGGGTCGCTTCCAGTAGCGAAGGGACAAGCTGATCGATGAGCAACAACCGCGACTTCCTCGGAAAGGGAATCCGCTTTCCCGTTTCGATCAATCTCAACGGCGGCATGTCGTCGAGTCAGCTCGACGAAAACGTGCGCCAGTCGATCTTCATCATCCTCGGTACAGCGCCCGGCGAGCGACTGCATCGTCCGCACTTCGGTTGTCAGATCCACGATCTGATGTTCGCGCCGAACAACGGCATCACCGGCGCACGCGCAGAGATCTACTGCGAGGAAGCGATCTACAAGTTCGAACCGCGCGTCGAAGCAGTAACCGCGCGCGCGTGGGCGAACGCCGACGAGCCCAATCGTCTCGACGTCAAGGTCGAGTACGTGATCGCGGGCAAGCACGAAAAACGGAACTTGGTTTTTCCCTTCTACTTGAAGACTGAAGAAGAAGAAGAGCCGGTGGCTCCCACCAACAAGTTCTTCGACGAGAACGCCTAGCCATGATCCCACCACCGAAACTCGACGACCGCACGTTCCACGACATCGTCGAGGAAGCCATCTCGATGATCCCGCGTTATTCGCCGGAGTGGACGAATCACAATCCGTCCGATCCGGGAATCACGCTGATCGAGCTCGCCGCATGGATGACCGATCTGTTGATCCATCGGCTCAATCAGGTTCCGGACAAGAACTACGTCGCGTTCTTGAACCTGCTCGGCATCAAGCTGCGCCCACCGCGCGCGGCGAAGGCGCTCACTCGCTTCTCGTTGGTCGAAGGCGCGACGAAGCAGCGCGTGCCGCGCGGCACGCAGGTATCCACGCCGCACGCGACGGAAGAGCACACGGTCACGTTCGAGACAGCACGCGACGTGATGGTGTCGACGGCGCGTCCCGATCGCTGCTTCTCGTACTTCGACGACTCGTACTCCGAGAACAGCCGCTACATCGATCCCAATCCGGGTCTGCAAGACGTGCCGTTCGAAGTGTTCGCCGGCGCGCAGCGCATCGAGCGCTATCTGTATCTGTCGGATCCGCGCTTCGCGAACACCGGCGACTCCGCGATGCTCCGCATCTTCCTCGGTACGCCCGAGCGCGGTGCGCGTGACCTCGCGCGCTTGCTCGAGTGGGAGTACTGGGAAGGCACGCGCTGGAAAGAGCTCACGCCCGCGCAGATCGAGATCGATCGCGGCGAGGTTGCGTTTGCAGGTCCGCTCCGCTTCGAGCCGACGATGGTCAACCACATCGAAGGTCTGTGGATGCGCGGTCGCCTCGCGGAGGTCCCCGAGGATCCGGCGGACACCGAGATCGATACGATCCGCGCGCGCGTCGAAGTCGTCGGCGATGGCCTCCTGCCGACGCAGGCGTTCGCGAACCTCGACAACAACGCGTTCATCCAGCTCGACCTCGGCAAGAACATCTATCCCTTCGGCAAGGATCCGAAGATCGATTGCATGCTCTACCTGGGCTGCGACGAGCTGCTCCAGACCGCCGACGCGTACATCTCGATCGAGATGCTGCTCGCGGACTCGAGCGTGATCCCGCGTCCGAACCCGAGCGAGCACCTCGTCCTCGCGTTCGAATACTGGGACGGCAAGCGGTGGCGTCACCTCGGCCGGAGCTCGCCGCGTGGCGCGCTGCCCGGTGCCGGCGACGAAGTCGGCTTCCACGACGAGACGAAGGCGCTCTCGCAGTCGGGCGTCGTCAGCTTCCGCCGTCCGAAGGACATGACGGAGATCGAGATCAACGGCGTCACCAAGCGCTGGGTTCGCATCCGCATCGAGAAGGGCGATTTCGGCGAGCAGGGCACGTACACGCTGCAAGACGACAAGTGGATCTTCAAAGACGATCGCCAGCTCCGTCCGCCGGCGCTGCGCTCTCTGACGTTCCGCTATCGCGAGGACTATCGCGACGCGCGCTTCGTGCTGTCGTTCAACGACTTCCAGTTCACGGACGTCACCGAGGTCTCGCGCACCGAGTTCACGATCTTCCAGCCGTTCCAGGCCAAGGCCGAGGAATCGCCGGCCCTCTATCTCGGCTTCAACGCCAAGCCGCCGAACGATCCGCTGAACCTCTACTTCCAGCTCGAAGAAGAGCTCGGCCTCGGCTCGTTGCCGACCGAAGAAGCAGAGATCGCGACGACCGAGCTCGGCAAGTACGAGACGATGAAGAAGCTCGCCTGGGAAAAGGGCCAGCGCGTCGTCTGGGAGTACTGGGATGGTCGCGAGTGGGAGCCGCTGTCCGTCGACGACGAGACCCACGGTTTCACTTCGTCGGGCTTCGCGGTTCTCGTGCCTCCGGACGATTGGAAGCCGTCGAGCAAGTTCACCGAGGAGCGCCACTGGCTCCGCGCTCGTCTCGAGCAGGGTGGCTACGTCAAGCCGCCGCGCATTCGCATGATCGTCACGAACGCGATCGACGCGTTCAACCAAGAGACGATCCGAAACGAAACGATCGGCAGCTCCGATGGCTCGCCGATGCAGGAGTTCAAGTTCCTGCGCTCGCCGCTGCTCGAGGACGAAGTCCTCGAGGTGCGCGAGAAACAGACGCCGAACCTCGAGGAGCTCACGGACCTCGGCGCCGATGCCGCGCGCAAGGTCGAGCCCGAAAACCCGCAGAACAACGAGCACTGGATCCGCTACAAGCGCGTCGACAGCTTCTTCGCGTCGGGTCCGCGCAATCGCCACTACACGCTCGATTACGTCACCGGCGTGATCCAGTTCGGCGATGGACGGCGCGGCATGGTGCCGCCCGAGGGCAAGAACAACATCGTGTCCCCGTCGTATCGCATCGGCGGTGGAGCGATGGGCAACGTCAACTCGGGAACGCTGACCTCGCTCGGTCGCGCGCTCGCGTACATCGAGAACGTCGTCAATCCGTTGCCCGCGTCGGGCGGTGCGGATCGCGAGACCATCGACGAAGCGAAGGCGCGCGCGCCGTACACGATCAAGAGCCGCGATCGCGCGGTCACGTCCGAGGACTACGAGATGCTCGCGCTGCGCGCGTCGACGACCCTCGCTCGCGCACGCTGCGTCCCGGATCGATCGAACCGCGGCCACGTGACGCTGGCGCTCGTTCCCAAGGGTGACGTTCGCGGTGATGCGATGAGCACGCGCCTCGTTCCCTCGAACGAAGTGCTCCGCTACGTGAAGCGCTACCTCGACGAGCGCAAGCTGGTCGGCACGGTGCTCAACGTCGTGCGTCCTCGCTACAAGGACATGTCGATCAAGGTCGTTCTGATCCGCCGCACCGTCGGCACGTCGGATCGACTGCGTAAGGATATCGAGGTCAAGATGCGCCGCTATCTGCACTCGCTGATCGGCGGGCGCGATGGCAAGGGGTGGGAGTTCGGCCGGCCGGTCCTCAAGACCGAGTTGGTCCATCTCGCGGAAGAAGTTCCGGGCGTCGAGGGCGTGGACGCTCTCGAGATCCGGGACGAGCTCCGCAACGTTGCCGTCGAGCATCTCCGCCTCGACGACGACGAGCTGCCGTTCCTGGTGCACGTGGGTGTCGCGGAGAAGGTGCGGGACGACATCAAGTAATCCGATGGAGCAACAGCTTCTCAATCGCCGCGTAGTGCGCGTTCCCGACGTTGTCGGCCGCGCGCTTCCCAAGGCTCGCATCACTCTCGAGGATGCGGGTCTCGCCAAGATCGTCGTGCTCTATCGCGAGAGCTACGAGGATCGCGACACCGTGCTCGAGCAACGCCCTTCGCGCGGGCAAATGATCTACGAAGGCACCGAGGTCACGATCTGGATCGCTCGTCGCGGTCTGCTCGAGAACCTACCGGCGATCTATCGCCGCTCCGATGCCGCGGGCCGCAACCTCGTTCGCGACGTGTGCTTCGTGTTCGAGCACATGTTCGACTCTGTCGACACGAACCTCGTCGACGGTTGGCGGTTCTACGATCCGTACGTCACTCCGATCGAGTTCTTGAACTGGTTGTCTCGCTGGACCGCCTTCACGCTCGATCTCGATTGGCCGGAAGCGCAGAAGCGCGCGCTGATCAAACGCGCCGTCGATCTCTATCGCATTCGCGGTACGAAGCGCGGTCTCGCGCTGTTCCTACGCTTGTTCTCCGAGCACGAGCCTGACATCGAAGAGAACGTGTGGCCGTTCCGCGGCTTCCGTGTCGAGCCCGAGGACGCGACCGACGGCGCGCGCATCGGCATCGACTCCGTGATCCTCCCGCCGGTGGATCTCGCGCACTGCTTCATCGTGGCGATGCCGATCAAGTTCGACACCGTGACGCCGGAGATGGTGATCCGTATCCATCAGATCATCTCGATGGAGAAACCGGCACACACGCACTACTACCTTCGCTTTGCCGAGGAGAGGGACGACGTGGAGCTCCGCGAGTTCTTCCAGATCGGCATGCGTTCCGGCATCGGTATCTCCGACGAGGTTATCGAGGCAATTCCAGAAGAGACAGGTGAGGCAAAGAAATGAGCGACGCGGCACAACAGGGATTCAAGCGCATCAACTTCTTCAAGGGGTTCCTCACCACCGAGAAGGATTGGAACGACGCCGAGCGCTATCACATCGACAAGCGCCGGCTGCACAACCGGCTCCTGCACTCGCCGGGCATCATCTATGGCTACGCCGGCGACCTGAAGGTCACGGCGCGCGCGCGTGGTGATCTCTCCGTCGAGGTGCAGCCGGGCTACGCGATCGACGGTCAGGGCAACGACCTGATGATCTTCGACGCGGCGATCCGCAACATCAACCTCGAAGAGTTCCGCCTCCCGCAGACGATCTACGTCGTGCTCCGCTACTACGAGGAGCTCACGGACTTCATCGCGTACAAGGAGAACCTCGAGTACAAGGGCCACCGCCGCGTGCTCGAGTCCTGCCGCGTGGAGATCTCGCAGACCGAGCCGGACATCAACCGGGAAGTCGAGCTCGCTCGCATCTACCTCGAGAAGGGCGTCGCCCGTGTCCGCGACGCGCGCGATACGTCGGATCCGAAGGGCAACGAGATCGACATGCGCTTCACGCCGCGCGGCGGCATGAGCGGATCGAACATGCCCCCGGCGCTGCGGTTGCGCCTCGAGAACCTCCTCAACACGATCCGCCGCGGCGCGATCGAATATTCGCGACGCGGCGTGATCTCGGCGCACGACGTCATCCAGGCGACCAACACCGCCTTGATGATGCTGTACGGGAACATGCTCGACCTGAAGAACGTGTTCGACGTCTTCAAGCTCATCGTCGAGGCCGAGGGCGAGCTCGCGCTCGATGTCGACGTGCACCACCCGACGATCGCGCAGAAGAAAGAGTTCTCGGAGTACCGCCGTCAGGTCGAGATCCTTCGCGGTCTCCTCGGCGAGAACAAGAACAACATGGACTCGTACATGAACCTCCTCGCCTACCAGGCGAAGTGCACGGAGATCATGTCGTCGGCCGTCGCGGGCGAGAAGCCGCTCATCCAGGCGCCCGAGGAGAAGAAGGAAGTCGCGAAGGTCGCGGACATCAAGGATTGGGGGGGCGTCAAAGGCATGCCTCAGCCCAAGCAGCAGATGGACCTCGACGGCATGACATGGGTGCTGGTCGACGAGATCGAAATCCTCAACAAGGATTCCGAGGACAAGCACATGTTCACGATCAAGGAGGCCAAGGACTCCTATCGTTCGCGCCAGAAGCTCAAGTACCCCGACGGCACGACCATCGAGGATACGGGCCGTGCACACGTCGACGGATACTCGGAGTTCAAACTACTCAACATCACCCCGGGTCGCCCGGTAATCGTGTTGCGCCGAATGGACTACGTGTACGGCGACTACGAGCTGGAAATGGCCGTGAACGGTAAGAAGGTCACGGTCGTCTCCTGTGTCGGCACCGACCGTGTCCACCGCTGGCGCAACTGGCCCGCGATGATCCCGGCCGACGCCGTCACGGACTCGTCGCTGATGGTTCGTCAGCAGTCGATCACCGCTGGTCGCGACATCAACATGTTCCACATCTGGGTGTTCCAACCGAAGTAGCCCTGCCGTGCGATCCGCGCGGTGGTAAGCTACGGCTGCTCGCGTTGGGTGCAGCGCGAGGAAAACAACCGTGTTCCTCAAATACCTCGATTTTATCTTCGCTCCGTTCCGCGCCATTCAAAGCAAGTGGCTCGGGGTGAAGAGCGTGCACGGCTCGATCAAAGGCGACGCGAACCGCGCGAAGGCGATGGGGAGCCTGGCCAAGTCGAACGTGAACAAGGTGCAGCAGTACGCTGGCCAGCCACTCATCGCAGGACAGCAAGGACAACAGGGAGCGCAGATGCAGCAGGGACAACCAGGAATGCAAGGTGCGCCGGGGGCACCGGGTGCACCGGCGGCAGGTCCAATCCCCAATCCGCCGATCCGCTCGCAGGGCTTCTGGATCTTCGCGAAGAAGTTCTGCACGCAGTGCGAGCAGCAGCTCGATAAGACGTGGGACTCGTGCCCGTACTGCGCCCAGATCGCCGCGCAAGCGGTCGCGGCACCGGCGAAGCTCCAAGCGCTCAAGACCCAGGCGTTCGTCCTCGATTCGACGGGTGGCCCGGGCAGCACGCAGCTGCTCGGTTGGCTCGTTCCTCTGCAAGGACCACAGAAGGGCGAGCTGTTCACGCTGTCTCCCAACACGATCATCGGCACCGATCCGAAGACGTGCGGCGTGGTGCTGCAGGACAAGTTCATGTCGAGCAAGCACGCCGAGATCAAAGCCGAGAACGGAATCTGGGTGCTCCGTGACTCCGGCTCGACGAATGGCACCTACGTCAACAACAAGCGCATCGATCGCCACGAGCTCGTCGACAACGACTTCGTGAAGTTCGGGCAGGCGATGCTGAAGTTCAAGAGCCTATGAGGACCAGCAAGCTCTCCACCATCGTTTCGATTCTAGGCTGGGCGTCGATCCTCGTCGCGGTCCTCTTCGGTTCACCGCGCACGGCGCGCGCCGAAGGCCAGATCGAAGTGTTCCTGCAGGTGAAGTCGCAGGAGCCGGGCACGGCGACGGCCAACGACGCACCGATGATCGAAGCAACGGTCGTCGGCGGCGCGAACCTGCCCGTCGAGAACTTCCTCCTGACCGAGCCGACGGCGAGGCCGCCGGTGATCCTGAAGGCGAGCTCGAAGCGCGACTTCACGGCAGGCAACGAGACGATCGCCGTCGCGCTCGTGATCAACGGTCAGGAAGTCTGGATCGGCAACGACGACATCGAGCCGGAGGACAGTCCGTCGCGTTACCTCGGCATCTTGAAGAACCTCAAGACGGCGCTGCAGGAGGTGCCGTTCGCGACCGCGGGTCCCGCCGGTAGCAAGGGCATCCTGATCTCGTACGCCGACAAGCCCGAGGTGAAGGTCGCGATGGGGCCGCTCGGCTCGATCAACGCGGAGGCGCTCGGCTCGCAGAAGGATTATTACAAGAAGATCGGCACCGCGATGGTCGAGGGCATCAACCTCGCGCTCGCCGAGCTCAAGAACGTCAGCGCGTCGCGCAAGGCGTTGATCGTCGTCTGCGACGGTAACGACTCCAACCCGGAGAACGCTGCCTCTGCACTCGCGACCCTGAAGAAGGAAGCGCAGCAGCAGAACATCCAGACGTTCGCGATCATCTATAAAGGGCAGCTCTCGGATCCGGCGAACCTGATCACGAAGATGATCTCGTCGTCGCAGACGGTGACGAATGCCGAGGGTATCGCGTCCGCGATCAAGAGCATCTTGCTCCGCATGGCGGATCGCTACTACCTGACGTTCCCGGGCTACGACAAGAGGACGAAGCAGGGCTTCAAGTGGGACGAGAAGTCGCACGATCTGGTCCTCAAGATCGGCAAGGACGAGACCGAGGCCGTGTCGATCCAGCTGTCGCCGAAGTGGAGCCCTCCGTCGAACTCGAGCTTCCCGTGGTGGATCGTGATCGTCAGCGTCGTCGGTCTGTTGCTCCTCATCGTCATTATCGCGGCGGTGTCGGGCAAGAAGGAGGCACCGGCGCCGATGCCGATGCCCGTGATGCCGGCCGTCGCGGGCGCCCCCGAGCCGCCCAAGCCGATGGGGCCGACGAAGACGGTCATGTTCAACGCCAATGCGAGCGAAGACGGCTTCCCCGTCGTCGGCTGGCTCGTCCCGCTGAACGGACAGGACGCGTACAAGACGCACAAGCTGCGGTCGAGCGGCACGAAGATCGGCACGCAGTCCAACTCGGACATCGTGATCAACGACGGCTTCATGAGCACCGATCACTGCAAGATCAATTGCTCGCCGCACGGCTTTGTCCTCGAAGACAACGGCTCGACCAACGGTTGCTACGTCAACGATCGCAAGGTTGCCAAGCACGAGCTCGTCGACAACGACATGATCACGCTCGGCAAGACCAACCTGAAGTTCAAGTCGATCACCTAGCGTTCTCCCGTGCCGCAAGAAGCCCTGATCGCGACCATCGCCGGCGGCGCGGTCTTACTGCTCGTCCTCGTCGTGCTCCTCGCGAAGAAGAGCGCGAAGCCGAAGAACCAGAAGATCTGTGGCGGGTGCAAGCGCGCCATGCTGCCCGTTTGGACCAAGTGCCTGTTCTGCGGATGGGCGCCGGGTGCTCGCCTCGAGTTCATCCTCGGGCCGATGGCGAACCAGACCCTCCAGCTCGACGGAGATGTCACCACGATCGGCTCGGTCGCGGGCAACACCGTCGTCCTCGCCGATCCGGCGGTATCCAAGAAACATGCGGGCATTCGGAAGGTCGACGGCGTCTACGAGCTGGCCGATCTGGGCTCGACGAACGGCATCTACGTCAATGGCCATAAGGTCCCCAAGAAGACCCTCGAGGCCGGGGACATCATCCGTGTTGGAAACACCGAAGCAGTGTTTAAACGCGACTGAGTCCGACGACGAATTCATGTAGGATGCGAGTCACCTAAATGGCACGCCTCCTGTTCCGGGACAGCCAGGGCCGAGAGGGAACGGTCGAGCTGTCACCGACCGAGACCGTCTACGTGGGCCGTGGCCTCGAGTGCGCGATTCGCACAGATGACGGTATGGTCTCGCGAAGGCATTCGCAGATCCGAATGGAGAACGGTCGGTTCGTCGTCGAGGATCTCGGCAGCGCGAACGGGACGCATCTCAATAACGTCCGCGTTCAGAAACAAGCGATCGGCCACGCCGACGTGATCCAGTGCGGCTCGTTGATCATTCGCTTTCTCGACGAAGGTGGCGTCAACGTCGTCCAACAAGCGCTGCCGCAAGCAGGTGCGCCGCCGCAAAAGAAGGGCGGCACGATGCGACTCGATCGCAACGACGCGCCCCCGCTTCCCGGTGGAGCCCCGATGCAGAACCCGCCCGGCATGGGCAGCTCGCCGCCGGGAATGGGCGGTATGGGCGCGCCGAACGTGCCCGGTGGTTTCGGTCAACCGGCGGGCTATAGCGGTGGCGGCGCACCTGCGGGCGGCGGCGGAAACCTTCCATACGGCGGCCCTCCGCAGATGGGCAGCTCCGGCGGAATGTCGCCGGGCAGCAGTGGCGGAATGGGTGCGGGCGGCCTTCCCTATGGTGGACCTCCCGGAATGCCGGGCTCCGGACCACCGGCCGGTGGCAGCATGTTCGGCGCGGGTCGGGGCTACAGCGGCGGTTCGTCGACGGGCGTTCCGGGCGCGAACAACCTTCCCGGATCGCCGGCAGCACAAGCCGCCGGAGTCTCCGGTTACGCACCGACCGGCGTCGCGGGTCGACACGACGCGATTCCACCGGGTGGCGGATATGGCCAGCCTCCCGGCATGGGTGGCATGGGCGGACCTCCCGGCATGGGCGGCCCTCCAGGTGGCGGCGGCCAATACGGCGGTCCTCCTGCGATGCCCGGCATGGGTGGTCCTCCTGGTATGGGTGGACCTCCCGGCATGCCCGGTATGGGTGGACCTCCCGGCATGGGCGGACCTCCCGGCATGCCCGGCATGCCCGGCGACAAGGGCAGCATGTTCGGTCGTGGGGGACCGGGGCAGGGCGGCGACAAAGTCCTCGTCGATCTCGGTCTCGAGTTCGACGCGAACAAGGCCGATAAAGAGATTCGCTCGCTCCGCGAGGAGCTCAACAAGACGAACGCGAACTACGAGCGCGAAGTCGCCGACGGAAAGCGCATCCGCGCGGAGTCCGCGACGCTGCGTGATCGCGTCGAAGAGCTGCGCGCACAGATCAAGGATCGCGACGATCAGGTCACCGCGCACGATCGCGTGGCCGACGAGCTTCGCGACGAGCTCCAGCAGACTCGCTCCGAGCTGACCAAGGTCAGGACGGAGATGGGCGAGATGGCGGAGACGCAGGCGGCGCGCGAGCGCCAGACCGCGCGCGCCGTCGAGGACACCGCAAAGGTTCGCGAAGAGCTCGAGGACAAGAACCGCCAGCTCATGGAGCTGTCGCGGACGAAGGACGAGGGCTGGAAGAAGCTCAACGAGCAGCTCACCGAGATCGAGCATCTGCGCGAAGTCATCAACGAGCAGGAACGCATGCTCGAGGAGCGCCGCGTCGGCCTGATCTCGCAGGAAGAGGTCATCAAAGAGCTGCGCGCCGACAAGGAGAAGAACCTCAAGATCCTCGCATCGACGCGCGCCGAGCGCGACGAGGCGGCATCGCAGTCGATCCGGACGAGCGCGCAGATCGCGGGTCTCGAAGAAGAGAACCGGCGACTCGGTCGCATGCTCGTCGAGGCGCAGACGGACTCGGGTCGCGGTGGCGGGGCAAACCCCGACCACATGATGAAGCTGCAAAACGACATCAAGGATCTTCGCGTCGAGTACAAGAAGATCGAGGGTGATCGCGATCGGCTCAAGGAGCAGTTCGAAGCCGCGGATCGAGATCGCACGAAGCTCGAAGGTCGGGTCGCGCAGATCGAGGTCGAGCTGCAGGAGACGACGCACTCGAAGCTCGCAGCCGAGAGCGCGCGCAACGTCGCGCAGGATGCGCTCGCGAAGTCCGAAGTCGCACGCAGCAAGGCGGCGGAGGAAGCGCTCAACGCAGCCCAGGCTCGCGACAAGGCGTCGACGGGCGGCGACGATGCGCGCCGCGAGCTCGATCGCCTGAAGAAGAAGGTCGAGGAGCTCGAGAAGGCGAAGGGCGTCACCACCGGTGTCGATCCCGCCGAGGTCCAGCGCGAGCGCGAATCTCTCGAGCGCAAGATCGCTGCGGCAACGGAAGCGCAGCAAGCCGCCGAGCGCGCACAGAAGACGCTGCAGACCGAGCTCGACGCCGTGAAGGTCGACGCGTCGAAAGCGCGCGCCGAAGCAGCGCGAGCGCAAGCGGCATCTGCCGCGTCGGCCGAAGCACTCGTCGAAGCACACAGTGGCGCTCCGGCGGGTGGTGGCGCGGGTGCGGCCGAGATCGCGAAAGCCGCGACCGAGGTCTACGAGGCGATCAACGACATCCTGTCGGCCATGCGCCAGAACATGATGCTCGTGCAAGGCGAGCTACCGAACTTGAAGGCGGACGCAGAGACGATGCAAGCCGTGACCGATGCCGTCGAGGCACTGGTGGGCAGCGCCGAGGATGCGAAGGGCGCGCTGCGTGGTCTACGCGACCTCGCGCAGGGCTAGAGAAAAGGCACATGACGATCGAACACAAGCGAAGCAGCAAGGGCGAGATCGAAGACCTCATCCGCGCGCGGTACTCCCTGATCTGGATCGTGTCGCCCGAGGAAACTCGCGTCGAGGACTCGCTCCGCAAGCTATGCGTCGAGCGCGAGATGCGGCTCGAGGTGTGGTCGATCACCGAAGGGTTCAAGACCATCGCGAACGGGCAGGGCACGCGCGACGTGAAAGATCCGATGAAGGCGATCGATCACGTGATCCGCGCGGAGGGCAAGGCGCTGTTCGTGCTGCGCGACTTCCATCCGTTCCTGAAGGAGCCGGCGGTCGTGCGACGCCTGCGCGATGCCGCGACCGAGCTACGCAAGACCAAGAAGAGCCTCGTCGTGCTCTCGCCGGTCACGAAGATCCCGCCGGAGCTCGAGAAGAGCGTCGCCGCGGTCCTCGATTGGGAGCTGCCGAACCGCGCCGAGATCGAGCAAGCGGCGCGCAAGGTATTGCCGGCGTTGCCCGCCAATACGCAGCAAGAGATCGAGAGCGATCCGACGTTCATCGAGCGCGTCGTCGAAGGCGCGCTCGGCCTCACGCTCGTCGAAGCCGAGAACGTGTTCTCGAAGAGCGCGGTGCGCACGCACACGTTCGATCTCGAGACGATCCTCGAGGAGAAAAAGCAGATCATTCGCAAGAGCGGTCTGCTCGAGTACTACGAGCACCGCGAAGAGTTCTCCGACGTCGGTGGGATGGAGATCCTCAAGGACTGGCTGATCAAGCGCCGCAGCGCGTTCAGCTCGCGCGCACGAGACTTCGGTCTGCCGCTGCCCAAGGGCATCCTGCTGATCGGCGTTCCCGGCACCGGCAAGTCGCTCACCGCGAAGGCGGTCGGCGCTCTGTGGCAGATGCCACTGCTCCGCCTCGACGTCGGCAAGATCTTCGGCGGTCTCGTCGGTAGCTCCGAAGAGAACATCCGTAACGTCATCAAGACGGCCGAAGCGATCGCCCCCGCGATCCTGTGGATCGACGAGCTCGAGAAGGGCTTCTCGGGCACCGGCTCGTCCGGCCAGACCGACGGTGGGACCACGTCGCGCGTGTTCGCGTCGTTCATCACCTGGCTCCAAGAGAAGACGACGCCAGTGTTCGTCATCGCGACGGCGAACAACGTCCAGCAGCTCCCACCGGAGCTGCTGCGCAAAGGTCGCTTCGACGAGATCTTCTTCTGCGACCTGCCGGATCGCGAAGACCGTCGCTCGATCATCGACATCCACCTGCGCAAGAAGAAGCGCGATCCGGGTCAGTTCGACATGGAGAAGCTGATCGAGGCCACCGTCGACTACTCGGGCGCCGAGCTCGAGCAAGCGGTGATCGCGGCCCTCTACGACGCGTTCGATACCGGCAACGATCTCAGCACCGAGGGCCTGACCAACACGCTGCGCGACATCGTCCCGCTCGCCATCACCATGCGCGAGCAGATCGAAGCGATGCGCGAGTGGGCACGGACCCGCGCGCGTCCGGCGGCCGCCCGCAAGGGCTCGGCGGCGTCGCCGAAGAAGCCTGGCTGGATGGCGAGGCACGGCGCACCTACGGGGAACCTCGGAGACAAGGCTCCCGAGACGTCCGACGACGGCGAGCGGAAGCTAGAGCTCTAGAATCGCGTACACTGGGGAACGGCTATGTCGCATTTCACCAAGTGCGCTTTGAAGATGACCAACCTCGCGGCGATCAAGAAAGCGCTCGCGGACATGAAGCTCCAGTTCACCGAAGAGGAGCAGAGCCAGGGCGCGCTCGTTCGTGGCTATCGAGGTGATTCGCTCAAGGCAGCGATCTCCGTGAACATGGGGCGGTACGACATCGGCATCGTCGACAACCTCGACGGGACCTACGGTTGCACCGCGGACTGGTGGGGCGTCGAGACGACGAATGGAACTTCCGAGGAGGAGTTCCAGAGCCAGCTCGGCCAGCGCTACCAGTATCACAACGTGAAACAGGCCTGCGAAGAGAAGGGCTACACCGTCGAGGAAGAGCTCAACGAAGAGGACGGATCGATCCGCCTCGTTGTTTCCAAGTGGGGGGCCGAGTGACTGGCTCGCCGAACGGAGGTGCACGATGAGCGCGACCAAGAAGTCGATCGAGATCAAGATCAACGCGAAGGGGCAGGTCGAGTACGAGGTGAAGGGCGTGAAGGGCGGCTCGTGCCTCGCGGAGACCGAATTCCTCGCCGCAGCCCTCGGCGGCGATGCCGCGGTCGTAGACCAGCAGAAAACTGCTGAATTCTATGAACAATCCGAGGGATACGCGACGCAATGGTCCGGGGAAGCCAAGGACGAGTAACCTCGTACAACGATTCACGTGGCTGACCCGCAAGACACACCGGAACCGCAAGCGCCGACGACGGCCGACCCAGATGCGAACACGCAGCTGACGGACGAAATCGCGCGCAAGTACGACCCCGATCGCTTGCTCAAGATGGTCTCCGCGCGCGCTGGCAAGGGCCAGAGCCTCGACCACGATGTTCGCGCGAAGTACGAGAGGCGCTTCGGCGTCGACCTCGGACACGTCCGCGTGATCACCGGCCAGTTCGCCGAAGACTTCAACAAGCAGCGCAGCGCGTACGCCGTCACCGTCGGCGGTACCGGCATGATCCTCATGGGTGGCTCCGGCGAGAAGGGGATGCACACCCGCGCCGGTCAAGCGCTGCTCGCCCACGAGCTGACGCACGTCGCGCAGCAGCGCCGCGGTCTCTACAACAAGGACTTCGACGCGACGCACGCGCAGGAGCACGAGCTAGAAGCCGAAGAGGTCGAGCACGAGATCGAGGCGGGTGGGGATGGCAGTGGCGCGAAGAAGGCGCCGTCGCCCGCTTCCAAGGCGAAGAAGGAAGCGAAGGACAAAGAGAAGACGGAGAAGATCGTCGAGAAGGTGATGGACATGGTCGCCGATGCCCATCGCTCCAACTGGATGCGCAACAGCATCCAGCGCCGCCCGTAGAGAATCTCGCAGCGCGCGAGCGCAGCGGTCTCGACAAATCGAGGTATCCTCGTCGGGATGAGCGACACGAGCGCCGATGCAGGCGTCGTCCAATCCAGGGTCCAATTCGAGCGACTGATCGCCGAAGAGGAGCTCGCCGGACGCACCATCAGCGGGTTCGCAGCGCAGTCGATCCTGCTCCGCGGCACGGATCTCGACAACGTCACGATCCAACGCCTGGATCTGCGCAACGCGGACGGTGACGAAGCGCGGCTCGAGCGGGCGACGCTCGAGCAGTGCGATCTACGCGCCTCGCAATGGCGGGGTGCGCTGTGGCATCGCGTGTCCGCGAAGGACTGCGATCTCACCGAGCTCGACTTCACGAACGGCCAGATCCTTCGCTGCGAGCTCGGACCGATTCGCATGGCGCGGTTGCGGTTTCATCGCGCACGTATCCAGGGCACGACGTTCAAGGACAGCGAGCTGTACTCGTCGGACTTCTCGGGCGCCGTGCTGATCAAGTGCGTGTTCGAGGGCTACGAGCACGCGACGGTCTCGCTGTCGCGCACGGACTGGACCGGCGCAGCGCTGTTCGATGTCGACTTCAAGCGCGCCAACATGTACGGCGCGAACCTTCGCGGCGCGGTGTTCGTGCGCTGCGATCTGCGCGGCGCGAATCTGTGCAGCGCGGATCTCACCGGGGCGCGGCTCGTCGGTTGCGATACGACGGGCGCGGACCTCGACGGAGCTACGTTCTAGGAACCACGGGCAGTCCACTAGGAGATCATGATGCCGTCCCGCCCCGACCTTCGCGATATCGCGACCAACGTGAAAGATGCGTTCGCCGACGCTGATCGCGAGACTCTGCTCGACGTTCTGACGTTCGTGATCAAGGAGTACGTCGTCGAAGGTCCGCCGCCGATGATGATCCATCAGGCCGAGACGCTCGCGGATCTCAAGGGCGCGTCCTTCGCGCAGGTCATCTCCGCGCTGCAAACGCGCTTCGACTTCCCCGAGCTCGCGATGTTCGTCGTCGACGGCGAGCACGTCGGCGTGCGCATCGGTGGCGTCGTGCAGCCGCTGCTCGCGGGTCGTCAGCCCGCGGCAGCCGAGCTTCCGCGTCCGTCTGCGGGCGTACGTGTCGTCGAGACCCAGGCCGCGGTCCAGCAGCGCCCCGCGCCGGCCGCGCCGCCCCCGCAAGCGGCACCGCCGCCCGTGCGCGGTGTCTCCGTCCGCGAGGTCGCGCCCGCTCCGGCGCCCGGCTCACCGCCGGCGGCGCAGCCCGCGCCCGCGGCGCCCGCGGCGTCCGGCGACAAGCCCGACTCCGGCGGTGGTGATGACGCGTCGACGCGCTTTGGACTCTTGGAGCTCGACTAGTGTCGTCGGTCGCACGCCGCTACTACGATCGCGGGCGAGCGTCGCTCGCGACGGGTGATCTCGAGACCGCGCAAGAGTCGCTGCGCGCCGCGCTGGATCTCGCGCCGCAGTTCGGCGACGCGCGCATCGCGTACGGTGTCGCGCTCGCCAAAGCCGGCGACGCACCGCGCGCCGCGCAGGTGCTGCGGCACGGGCTCGGCCGCGCGTCGTCGCCGATCTCGGCGGCCGCGATCCACGCCACCCTCGGCGACGTGCTCGTGATGGCCGGCGACTTCTTCGGCGCCGAAGAAGCGTTTCAGGCGGCCCGCGCGGTCAAAGGCTTCGAGGCACGTGCCGCGGCCGGCCTCGCTCGCGTGTACGCGCGCCTCGGTCGCTTCGTCGACATGGCAGCGCAGCTCAAGATCGCCGCATCGATCGCGCGCTAGACGCTACGGAACGATCTCGACGGTGAGCTTTGGTCGATGATCCTCGACGGGGTCATCGCTCGATGCGATCCGCACGAGTAGCGCATCGGCGGCGGGCACGAAGATCCAGCCCTTGTTCATCGCGGGATCCATCGACCAGCGCGTCAGACTCTGCGTCACGTTGATCGTCGCTTTGCCGACCATGGACCCGTCGAGCAGGCCGGGAACCTGGAACGTCCGATCCTCGGCCGACACGCCGGCGATCGCGCCCATCGTGCTGTACGTGGTCGTTTCGTCCCAGTCGACCTTCGCTTCGTAGAGCTGCCCGCTCGGCGAACCTACTTCGATGACTTCGACTTCGAGCGTCGCGCTCTGGATCATCGCGCCCGGCGGGATTCCGCCCGCGCCGAAGAGATCGTCGAACCGAAGGAGCGCGTGGATGTTGTTCGTGACGTTCCACTGCAGATCGACATCGTCGCCGTGGGGCGTGGTCGCCGCGGCATCGGTGATGAACGTGTCCTTGGTCAGCGCGTAGCCCGCCACGCCTTCGCGCACGATGTACGTCGTCTGGGCGTCGGGCGGTACCGCATCGACGAGCGTCAGGTCCTCGATGCCGAGCAGCGAATTGCAGCCACCGACAGCGAGCACGAGGGCGAGGGCCACACCGCGCACCCCGTCACGCTAGCACGTTGAGAGTGGCGTCTGGCGAGGGTTTGCCCGTAGGCTAGGTGGGTGCTGCGACCAGGGCTCGTGATCGTGATCGCGTGCGTCGTTGCCGGGATCGCTACGGCCGATCCGGCAAGCGAGGCATTGAAGGCGTTCGAGCGAGGACGCGCCGCGCTCCAGACCGGAAGCTACGAGCAGGCCTGCGTCGCCTTCAACGAGAGCTACGACCTCGATCCGAAGGCAGAGACTCGCTTCAATATCGCGTTATGTAGCGAGCAGCTGGGCAAGCTCGCGACCGCCTTGCACCACTATCAGGAGCTCGCGAAGAGCGAGACCGGCTCGCGT
>Ga0154020_10003437_pt1 | contig 19038 bp, 11 predicted proteins | sample Klosneuvirus_201_FD_109709 | JGI IMG/M metagenome (GOLD analysis project Ga0154020, IMG submission 109709) | Active sludge microbial communities from wastewater, Klosterneuburg, Austria - Klosneuvirus_20160825_MG | ecosystem: Engineered > WWTP > Aerobic digester > Activated sludge | place... | reverse complement strand
TGCACATAACTTTATTAGCTTTCAGCCATGTTTAAAATGACCTTTCTTAAAATGCGGACAGAGACCGCACTGAAAAAGAATAAATCAAATCGCAGCAGCAAACCCTATAAGCAGGCATCTTCGGTAGGTGTAATCTTTAGTGTGGAGGATAAACAAAAGCATGAGGACATAAAGGAATTTATACATCACTTAGAGGCAGACGGAAAAAAAGTAACCGTACTGGAGTACCTACCCGCCAAAAAGGAAAATCATGAGTTCAAATTCGATTTTTTTACTATCGAAGAGTTATCCTTTTGGGGAAATCTAAACTCTGCCATCGTCACTAAGTTTATGGAAACCTCATTTGATTATCTATTTTATATCGACAAAGTATCAAACCCATTAATTCTTTATATTCTGGCACAAAGCAAAGCGGCTTGTCGCATTGGTAAGTTTAACCAGCAGGAAAGACAATATTTTGAATTTATGATAGAACAAGACGGAACGAACAAGGGGCTGATTGATACGATGTATAATTATACCCGCTTACTGCGATGAAGAAGTTAATTGGAACGGGTGTAGCCTTGGTTACCCCCATGAACAGCCAAGGCGAAATTGATTTTGCTTCCCTTAAAAAACTATTGGCACATACTGCCAAAGGCGTTGACTACTATGTAGTAATGGGCACAACGGGCGAGTCGGCAACGTTGAGTAAAGAGGAAAAGAAGGAAGTTTTAACTTTCGTTAGAGAAAATAATAAAAAGAATCTTCCACTTGTTTACGGCATTGGTGGCAACAATACCCAGAGCGTAATCGAAGAAATAAAATCTACTGATCTGATAGGTGTTGATGCCTTGTTATCGGTGAGTCCTTATTACAACAAGCCTTCACAAGAAGGGATATACCAACATTTTAAAGCTATAGCAAACAAATCGCCCATACCTATAATTTTATATAATGTTCCGGGTAGAACTGCATCAAACCTAACTGCCGAAACAACACTTCGGTTAAGCCGTCATAAGAACATAATTGGAATTAAAGAGGCATCAGGCAATCTGGAACAATGCATGAAGATTGCTCACGAAAAGCCTAAAGATTTTCTACTGATATCCGGTGACGATTTACTTGCGCTTCCAATCTATACGATGGGTGGAGTGGGTATTATCTCTGTTTTAGCCAATGCGCTTCCGTTGGCATTTCAAAAAATTAAGCACGGTGTTCAAACCAACAAATTAGCTCAGGCGCAAGCTGCTCAGTTTTCCTTACTTGATATAAATGGTCCCATGTATGAAGAAGGCAATCCGGTTGGGGTCAAATTTCTTTTGAACTTGATGGGAGTTTGCGAACCCCACGTTCGTTTGCCCCTGGTTAAGGCATCCAATTCATTGCAAAAGAAAATAAGGCAGTTATATACTAAGCTGACTAGTCGCGAAAAAAGTTGACTCCTATTTAGGAAGCTTACCATTATAGTGATCAGGTGAGTGGGTGATATTTATGTGGCTTTAAGTAAAGCAATTGCTTTGTATGATTTAAAATAAATATAGAAAGGAGGATAAGGTTTTCCCTTATCCTCCTTTCACACCATAAATATTACAGAGAATTAATTACGATTTAATGGTGGATAGCTTTTAAAGCGTGAAAGATTCGCAGCTTCCATCAGTTGCTTATAGGAAGACCAAGAAGTATTATAAAAAGTATTTACACGATTCATAACTCTGTTGGTCTCATCTTCAGCAAAGCCATACACTCTTCTGTCCGTAGCATTTATATTTCCTTTGGAGCTACTGATATAGCCCAAAGCAGAATTAATTATCTGACTGATTTTTGGAGAAGATGGCTTTGAAGCTAGACCAAACTGTGACTCCCCTACAATGCTATCCATAATAGCCTTAATTGAATCTTTAACAGCTTTTGTCTGGTCTATTTGAGGTTTTAAATTCTCATCCTTTCTGCTCTCCAGTTCTTTCAAATATTCTGTTACAAGATCATTGGATTCGCGCAGGCGGCTTGTGGCAGTAGCGGCAAGCTCCAACATCTGGCCTAAATCTTTTTGCATTTTATATCTGGCTTCCAAAATATCTTGTGACACATTAAAACGCGGATCATACTTTACAATTAATTGTGTGGAGTCCTTCACATCACCATAAGTCATTCTTACTTTATAATTCCCTGGCAATGCTTTTATGCTCACTGATCTGGCTCCCCCACTCACTGCTCCTGCTCTTGAAGGAGCTTTTGGGCCAGTCTCTGCCAAATCCCACTGATAGCGATGCAAACCGCCAGCCTCTGGTGCCTTCACTTTATCATCCACAATTATTTCTCCCTTTGTGTTGAATATTTCGATCTTAACAGTGTCGAATTTTATATTGCTTTTTATTGCGGGTGCCGCAACCTGCTCTTGTTTTACTTCTGGTTTCTTACCTTTCTTCACAGATGGTGCCTCTACTGGAACCGCCTTCTTGGCTTCTGGCTTATTTACAACGTAGGAAATCATTGCACCGGCAGCACGGTTCTCGCCCATGTACATCCCTTCTGCAGGAAACATTACACCGTCAGCATATTGATAATCTGCAATATATGCTTCTGGAGGTGTGAATAAATGCATGGTTTTGGATAATACTTGAGTTCCGTTTTTCACCAATTCTCTCAACGGTCGAATATCGTCTAATATATAGAACGACCTTCCGAATGTGCCAATAACCAGATCTTGCTCTCTAGGGTGAATAACCATGTCCATAGTTGGCACTGCCTTAGGATATCCGACTGTCCATCGGGTATAGTTTTTCCCCTCATCCAGACTTATAAAAAGCCCATTTTCAGTTCCTACAAATATCAACTTAGGTTCAATTTTGTCTTGCACCACGGCCAACACATAGTTTTCTTCGCCTAGTTGCGCTCCATTTACCATGCTCTCCCATGTTTTGCCATAATCTTTCGAGCGGAAGAGGTATGGCTTGCTGTCTGCCTTTCGGTAATTGTTTGCTACAACAAATACTTCACCTGCATTGTAGGTAGAGGCATTTAACTGAGGTATCCATGATCCTTTTGAAAAACCTACTGTAGGTGTTACGTCCGCCCACGTTTTACCGCCATCGCGAGTAAGTTGCACGTGGCCATCATCAGTACCTACCCAGATCAAATTTTTCTCTAGCGTACTTGGTGAAATGGTAATGATGTTCCCGTAATTTTCAGATCCTATCTCAGTTCCCGCACTTCCTTCAGCACCTTTCTCATAATCGAACTGCGCATTTGAAGAAAGATCTGGTGAAATGATTTCCCAGGTTGCTCCCTTATCAGTTGACTTATGAAGAAATTGACTTCCATAATAAACAATGTTGTTGTCAAATGGGTCAAGGGCCAGTCCGGAATTCCAGTTGTATCTCAAGCGCATTTTTGGATCAGGATGTGTGGGCTTAATCGAATGCTTATATCCCGTTTCCTTATCATAACGAACCAAAGCTCCATTCTGTGTCATTGAATATCCATATCTGTTATCCTTAGGGTCAGGAATCACATCCATACCGTCCCCAAACATGAGCTCTTTCCAGTAGGTGTTGTAGATACCCTGATCCTTCCACATGTACCCAGGTCCTGCATATACTCCATTGTCCTGCGCTCCACCGTATACGTTATAAGGTATTTCCATATCCACATTGACATGATAAAATTGAGTAACTGGAATATTTTCGGCAAATCTCCAATTCACACCATAATCATGCGTGGTGTAAAGACCTCCATCATTACCATCGATAATATGAGCAGGATCTTCAGGGTTAATCCACCATGCGTGGTGATCGGGGTGTACGCCACTGTATGGAAGTAGTTTACGGAATGTTTTTCCTCCATCTTCACTTACATTCACTTCAGAATAATAAGTATAAAGTCTGTTTTCATTTTTCGGATCTACCGCTATACTAGAGTAATAAAAAGGCCTTCCGCCAATATCATCTGTCTTATCATTCACCTTCAACCAGTTTTCACCACCATCAGCTGATCTGTAGATTGCATTTTTGGAGCTTTCCACCCAAGCGTAAACTATTTCTGGTTTATTCATTGCCATTGCAAACCCCATACGGCCTAGGTTCCCCTCAGCCAGACCATTCTTACTAGTCTTCTTTTGCCATGTAGCTCCACCATCATAGGTGATGTACATACCGGAGCCATCACCACCACTCACAAACTGCCATGTTTTTCTTTCATGTTGGTACATGCCAACAATTAGTTTATTGGGATTAGCTGGATCCATTACCATATCTCCAACACCTGTTTTCTCATTGATATACAGTATGTTTTCCCAGGTTTTTCCACCATCAATTGTTTTATAAACGCCTCTTTCTTTATGCTCGCCCCAGGGTATTCCAATGGCGCCTACATATACCACATTTGGATTTTGTGGATCTATAATAACACGATGAATATTTCTTGTTTTTTCAAGCCCCATATTTTTCCAGGTAGCTCCTCCATCCAGAGATTTATAAATTCCTCCCCCGCTATTCATACTGTTGCGTGGGTTTCCTTCGCCTGTTCCTACCCAGATTACAGAAGGGTTGCTTTGTTGGATAGCAATGTCTCCTATTGATTGAGTGTTCTCCTTATCAAACACAGGGGTCCAATTAATTCCAGCGCTTGTGCTTTTCCACAACCCACCGGATGCTGTACCCGCATAAATTATACTTGTGTTGGATAATACTACATCAATCGCAGTTACCCTTCCGCTCATACCTGCCGGGCCTATACTCCTGGCTTTCATTCCACTCAATTTTTCCATATCAAGCTTCTGAGCCGGCAAATTGATTACAACCGACACTAACAAAGCGATGATTATGACGTTAATTCTATTTTTTTTCATACTGTATTCTTTAAGATAAATGATCTTCTGACATTGTAATGACAAATAATTTTAATCCATAATTCACCATTAGCTCTCAATGAGAAACAGCCGCTGGTGTTTCTGGATGATTAACGTATCGCTCAAAAAATTCTATTATACGAATGTTTCGATCCATCATGCGGAGTGGATTCCCACTTCGCGACAACTCATGGCCTTCATTGGGATAGCGAATATATTCAACAGGCCTATTAAGCAACTTGAGGCTTTTGTACAGCATCTCCGATTGAATCACTCCTGTTCTTAAATCATTGTCACTATGTATAATAAGTAATGGCGTTTTAATCTGATCTACATAAGTTAGTGGTGACTCACTTTCAATTAAAGCTTTTGCGTTAGCGTCCCAAGGGTAACCGCCAAAGTAGGATGGGACCAATCGATATTGGTTTCCCTCACCCAAAAAGGTAGTTAAATCATATACGCCACGCTGTGCATTAGCTGCTTTAAATCGGTGATCATGCCCAACAATCCATGCTACCATATATCCAGCATAGCTTCCACCGGCAAGAAATAATTGATCTTGATCAATCCAACTATTGTTCTTTGCAGCATCATCCATTGATCCTAAAATATCTCCTGCAGGGCCATGTCCCCAATCCTTCATATTTCCCTTTTTAAATTTATCACCATATCCGCTACTCCCTCTGGGATTCGAGAAAACAACTCCATATCCCCAACTTGCCTCCAACTGAAATTCTTCCCATTGGCCAAGTGGTCCATACATACCTGCTGGGCCGCCATGCATATAAAGAATTGTTGGGTATTTAACGCCAGGCTTTTTTCCTACTGGCTCCATCACCCAATATTGAACTTTCATTCCATCGGGGCGCGTTATCCAATATTCTTTAGGTGTTGATATTATTTTACTCTTAACCCACTCATTCAATTTAGTTAATTGTCTTTGCGACTTATCCTTCAAATTCATTAAATAAACTTCAGAAGGGTTTTCAATTGTAGCTAATGAATACACCAACTTGTCCCCATTGATCTCAAAACCAGAAATGGAAACATCATCTTTTTCAATAACTTTTGAAACACTTCCTCCTTTGGTTGGCACTTTAAAAAGGATTCCGTCACCTTCAGAACCCGCTGTAAAATAGATAGTCTGATTATCCTTTGACCAAGAAGCGTTGTACGCATCTCTATCTAATGATGACGTAAGTATCTTTGGATTACTTCCCGTAGAGGAGACAATTGCTAATTGACTTTGAGCTGTATAAATGTCCTTCTCTGCTTTTATATTAAACAAAATTTGTTTTCCGTCCGATGAATAGTTCGGGTTAGAACAACTAAATCCTGCGTATGATAAAAATAGTTTTGCGATCTTAGTGGTAGGATCAATAGACCAAAGGTCAGTATCCATATCTCGGTCAGGGTGGACCTTGTAGGCTTTTGAGTGGGCTATTATGTTTTTACCATCAGGCGACCATTGTGCTCCTAAAAAATTTTGAAATCCACTAGTTATTTGAACCTCTTCATCCTTAGATAAATCTTTAATGAATAAATGCGTAAAGCTTAAATCAGTATAAAGTTTTTGCTCCGCTTGAAAACTTTCATTAATAAATACCCGAGGATTATCTTGACTTGCATTTTGTGCCAACCATGCTCTTACTTCATTAACAGATCCATCCTGATTAGTTTTAACTTCTTTTTTTTGATCCGAAGACATTGATTTAAAGTTAGGCTCATCATTTTGATCACGGCCTGGCCTTTCGTAATTCCAGGGTACCTCGCCTACTATTTCATGATAGGGAATGAGTGAGGTGAATAAAATTATATTTCCGTCAGGTGACCATTTCGGTGAACTTGCTCCATTTTTAGATTTGGTAACTGGATAGGCCTCACCTCCATTCATAGGCAACACCCAAATTTGTGGTTTATCTTTATCAATTCGTACAAACGCTATTTTGGAACCGTCAGGCGACCATGAAGGTTGCCCGTCCCTCCTATCACCAAATGTCAATTGTTTTGAGTCCTCAATAATTGAAAGGTTAGCCAAGTAAAGTTGGCTTGTATAGTAGTAATCGGATTCCCCTCTTACAGCTCTTCTGGTAACTACCATAACAGCTTTACTTCCATCCGGTGAAATCTGGATTTGGTTCGCTGAAGCAATTTTCATTAAGTCTGAGGTAACAAATGGTTTCTTACTCTGTCCAATTGCAATGGACGGTAACAATGCGATGTAAATAATTATTGTTATGATTAATCTCATGTGGGCATATTTAACTTTTAGTAACGGAACATCTGATGAAAAATCTTGCAGGAGTGATGATTTACACCACATCCCGCAAGACCAAAACTTAACCTAGTTTCTAATCATTAAAGCATTTGTTCTTAGCTCAGTGTCTGGAATTGGCCACAAATAAGTTGGATCAGTTGGCGCAACAGAAGGTACGCTTCCTTTTGCTGGAAAGGGTAGGTTTAATCGCATTACGTCAAGTGACCTCATCCCCTCACCTAAAAATTCAATCTGCCTTTCATGCAAAATTGTTGATAATAAAGCATTCGAATCAGCAAAATCACCCGCATTCCATTGCGTAGAGACATCAGATCTTCCTCTCACTGCATTTAACAAGTCGATCGCTTGCGCATCAACAGTGCTTGTCGACCTTACTCTTGCCTCAGCCAAATTGAGTAACACCTCACTGTATCTAATAATTTGAACTTTATCAGTATATGGTGTGGGCGTAGGGAATTTCTTATTAAGCCATTGATTGCCACCTGACGTTACAATCTGAAGTCTCCGAGAGTCTGTTGGCTTCCAATTTGGGTCGCTAACGATTCCAGTTGGATTAAGGTAATATTCGGCTCCACCCGAAGATTGCCAATAGAAACCTAATTGATTTTGAGTACCTGGGTTATCTTGATTAGTAAAGATCATTGAGAAAATATTCTCCTTGGTTAATTGAGGAGCAGCAAAAACACCATCAAATGTTGATTCCAAGGTGTGGGGTACACCAGAGGATGCTTTGAATGGTGCTGTTGGAGAGACTATTCTATTAGCTTCGTTAATTACTTCATTCCATTTTCCCATTGCCAGATAGACCTTCGTTTTGAATGCAATCACCGAATTGCGATGCGCTCTTGAAACATTTAACAAATCGGTAGTGTAGGTCAATGGAACATTAGCTTCTGCGAAATCAAGATCTGCCAAGATTTGAGTATACACTTCAGCCACTGTGCTTCTTGCCAAATCATTATTTTCACCAGTGGATTCTGCATTTAACCGCAATGGCAATCCCGGGCTACTTCCATCACCAGTCGCCAAATGGGATTTAGCGAAATTTTGTAGCAGGTAATGATAAGCCACCGCTCTTACAAATCTGGCCTCAGCTATATATTGATTTACAACTACCGAATAATTAACGGGAAAGTTAGGAGGAACAAATTTATCCTTATTTGCCTCCAACCCTGCCAAAAAAGTATTCACCTGATTGATTGAAGCGTAAGCGTATTGCCAAATGCTGGCTGATGGGCCCGAGGATTCGACCATTGTGAAGTTCCAAACATTTAGCCCTGTTGAAGCATTGCCACGAACGTTTATGAATTCCTCACCTCTGATATCACTGTAAATGAAGTAGCGGCCGCCAAGAAAATTTCCATTTTTTATTGAAGACCCGCTATAAAGTCCATTGACTTGTTGAGCTATACGACTAGGTGTCTGGAATACTACCAAGTCTGAAAAAAGAACTGTTGATGCTGGCTCAAGTTTTTCAGTCTCGCACGATATTGTTATCCCCAGCAGTAACACCAAGGAAATGATTTTTATATTTTTCATATTTTTCATATTATAATTTGAATGTCAGATATACTTAGAATCCAATATTTACCCCTATAGAAATTGTACGAGCCTGGCCAATCGCATTTCTATCAATTCCTGGCGCCAGGTTACTATTTCCATTTACAGATATTTCAGGATCAAACCCTTCATACCCAGTAATAATGAAAGCATTCTGAACTTGGCCATAGACACGGGCACTAGTTATATTTAACCGGCTCAATAAAGCTGGGCTGAATGTATATCCAAGCGATATGTTTCTCATGCGTAGAAAATCAGCCTTCTCAATATTTTCAGAGATAGGTAATGCTGCACCACCGTTAGAAATGTTATCGCCAAATACAAGTCTTGGTATAGAACCACCGGTATTTGCTGGCGTCCATCTATCAAGAACGTCTGTACTGAAGTTAAAGAAACGTTGGTCTCTTAAACCAGCCTTGGTGCCATTCATAATGTAATTACCTCCAGAGTATTGCACAAAAAGACCTAAATCCCAGTTTTTAAACTTGAAAGTATTATCAAAACCTCCATACCAACGTGGCAAAGTTGGTCCTTGTATCCGGCCATCTGCTTGTGCATTTACAGCTGTCACGGCACCACCATCTGATACCCTTGTCCACCGTTGACTAGATGGAGCCGAAAGATCATACTGAACTACGGTACCATCCGCTTTTTGGAATAATCTCCTTCCATTATCAGGGTTAACTCCTAGCGTAGGAACTGCCCAAAGGCTGGATACAGATTCGCCAACTCGTATTACATTCTCTGCAGATAATATTTGTTGATTATCACCATCAAGTGAAAGCACTTCATTCTTAAGCGTAGTAATATTTGCACTTATTATCCAACTAAAATCTTGTTTACGTATAGCGGTTGCTTTCAAAGTAAGTTCGATTCCTGTATTCCTCATGGATCCAACATTTTGGGGAATAACGTTGGCATTTTCGGGGTTTGGCACTCCCTTAGAAGGAGACTGAGGTACATTTAAAATAAGACCATCAACATCATTTTTGTAGTATGCAAACTCAGCGTTGATTCTATCATCCAGTAATCCTGTCGAAAAACCTACGTCAAACTTCTTACTTTTTTCCCAAGATAACTCTGTATTACCTGCTCTATAAAAATACAATGTTGCTTGATCACCATACAGCCCTCCGGCATAGGTCTGTAATGAAGCAAAGTCATTAATGCCCTGATTGTTGCCAACTAATCCATAACTTGTTCTTAGTTTCAGATAATTAATCTTATTGGAGAGAGAAGAGTTTTTCCAATAATTTTCTTCGGAGATTGAATAACCCAAAGAGCCTCCATAGAAATTACCCCATTTATTTCCAACTGCGAAGGCCGAGTAACCATCTCTTCTAAAATTAAAAGTTGCAAAATACTTTTTATTAAAATCATAGTTTACCCTACCAAAGTAAGAGATAAGATAATTCTCACCGGCAATTGCAATATTCCTTGCCGCTTGATCCTGATTGGGAATTGTATTTACAAAATTCCCTAAAGCATTCGTGAAAAAGGGGTCGGACTGATTTGTTCTTGCCATACCCCATCTATTTACCTGGGTATACTGCTGTTCTCCACCTGCCAAAATGGAAATGTTATGATTACCAGCAACCTGGAAATCATATTGTGCGGTGTTTTGCCAATTCCATCGTGTATTTAGTCGCTGGATACTAACAGCTCTTCCACCTACAGCAAAACCAGGGTTTTGAAGAGGATTTTCATAAGCCTCATCAGTAAGAGACAGTCGATCGATTCCGAATTGTGTCCTAAGATTCAATCCCTTCAATACCTCCCAATTAGCATAAGCACTTGCTTGTATCTGACTGCCTATCGTACTAAATCTGTCGTTATCCATTGATATCACTAAATTTGGGAATGGGGATGCTCTTAAGTTATTCATTTGACCAATAGCACCACCCGTACCAATGTTATAAGAACCATCATTGTTATAAGGGCCAATGTTAGGATCAAGATTAAGTGCTAAGCGTGGACCATTCGCAAAATCTCCCGTTTGTCCTTGCACAGATCCAGAGTTTGCGGAAGTAGTCTCCGTATTAGAAAATGAAATATTGGTGCCTACAGTAAATGTTTTAAAAAGTTTCTGGTCAACCCGAGCCCTACCTTGTAGCCTTTCAAATTCATTTAGTTTTACAAATCCCTGCTGATCTGTGTATCCAATGGATAAATAGTAGTTTGTCTTATCTGAACCCCCAGAAAAACTTAAAGCATTTGAATGAGAGAAACCACCTTTCTGAAAAAAATATTTTCCCCAGTCTGTGTCAATAGTATTTCCATTAGCATCAAGCGTTGGAAAATAAGCTGGTGGCAACCCAGCATTTACTAATCCCTCATTCTTTAACACCATAAAATCTTCAGCACCGGTAATCTTAATGTTATTTCTGGCTTTATCCGTCCAACTGATCCAAGAATCATAATTCACTTTCAATCCACCCTTATTTCCTTTCTTAGTTGTAATTAAGATTACTCCTGCACTTGCACGAGAACCATAAATAGCTGTAGCCGATGCATCCTTAAGGACATCAACACTTTCTATATCGGCAGGATTAACACTAGCCAAAGGATTAAATGGCGCAGAGTTAGTAGAAATATTATCAGTATAGGTCGGTACGCCATCAATAACCACCAATGGGAAAGAACTTAAATTGATAGAATTGATCCCTCGAATCCTAATTACCGGAGGATTGTTTAATGCGCCATTTGGTGAAGATACATTTACTCCGGCTGACCTCCCCTGTAACGACTGATCAAAACTCTGCACTGGAGTGTTGACAATATCCTTTCCATTTACGGAAGAAATTGATCCTGTCAGATCACGTTTCTGCTGAGTTCCATAACCAACTACAACTACTTCATTTAGCTCTTTCACATCAATGGCCATAGAAACATTGACCTGAGATTTTCCTTGTGTTGAAACCTCCTGAGATACTAGACCAATAAATGAAAAAACTAAAACATCGGCTTCCCCAAGGACTTCGAGACGATAGTTACCATCAATATCTGTCATTGTTCCAGTTGTCGTTCCCTTGATTACAACATTAACACCTGGAAGCGCAGACTGATCCTCTGCTGAGGTAACTCTACCCGACACTACACGGGATTGGGCATTAACCGTACTTGCCAGCAGAAGCAAGCCGATTATTGTTGCGTAAATTTTGGTCATAGAAAATATGGTTTAGTTGTATGATCGAAAAGTATAATGAATTTTCAAAAAAGACAATGCTATTTATATCTGTGGTGGTTTTACAATATGGCAGGTGTACTTATAGGATGTTGAAGACCTAGTAAGGAAAAAATATAAAACATCAATTTAACGGAGATTCACTTACACCTATATCCAAAATTCTAACAAATATTTAATGCAGCTTTTAATATCTCTTTATTTTTGGTTGATAATATTGAGGATTTAAATTATCGTAATCGGACTCGCCTTTGATTCGAAATGATAATTGAAAAGATGGAGGACATCTCCTTAATGTGCAGCAATTAGCTTATTAGTTAAAAAGATTTAAAGGACTAAAATGATTGGTAGGCATTCTTTTAACTCACTAATTTTAATAGAGAAAGGGGTCAAAAATTGGATGAGTAAAAAAGTGCTACCTCTTTTCTCACGAATTTGACTTTTATTTTGACACGACTCAGATAAATACTCTTTTTGGATATTGGAACTAAGCATTTGATCAGTTAGATAGGTGAATTGAAAATATTCACGTTCACCTTTTCCCGAGCAAGAAGTTCTCCGTTTCTTTGTTGGGGAGTTTTTGATAGGCACAGTAAGGTTTTGATTTTAAACTAAACTTTCGAACTTTTCCATCCATTTAGATACGGTTACATTTCATCGATTATCATGCTTGCGGCCAACTTGATCTTTGTTCAATTCTCCTCCTTCTATTTTACAGTGACCTGCAATAATTAAGAACTAAACTGTAGTTTTTCTGGCTCTCTTTAAATAAGCCTCACCCAATTGCGTTTTTTATAATGAGCCAACTTTTGTATCAACTTATTTCAGGAGGAAGAACAATTCACTCCCTCTAGCAAAAATATCTTGAAGTATTGACTGCCGATGTCGGGTATGGCTCAGAAGAAAACTATCTGTTGCTGGACAAATATAAGATTGAAGGTTACGTAATGCACAATCAGTTACAAAGAGCACCGTTCCAAAAATATAGATTGGTTTGAGGGCTATCAATGGAAATATGGCGAGAAGAAAAATATTGTCTCCTGGCCTTCGGGCGATTCTATGAAACGGATGGGTGATCCATATTGATTACCCCAACTAGTTTTTAGTAAAAACTAACAAAGTATAAGGCAAAGAACTACGAGGAATGTCCGTCACGATAAGCTTGTCATAACCAGCAAAGCAATCGCATCATAAACATTAACCACCACCTAAGAGAATTAAAACAACAAGCGAATACAAAATTAAAAAGGGATGCTTATTGCAAGAAACTTGCTCCCGACATCGAACCTGTATTCGGCAATCTCGAAAACAACAAGAACTTCAAGCGGTTTATATTGAAAGGCTTAGATAGAGTCGCTATTGAAACTGGATTGCTTGTTATAGTGCATATTCTGACAAAATTGGCAGTATAAAACTGCTACATAAGTTTTTTCTAAACTCAACGAGAGATAATACCCCATTTAAAACAAAAAAAGGCAGCCTCAACTTTTGAGACGGCCTTTTCTGCTTAGAAATAGAATTCTAACTTGGTAGTTTATTCTTTAGCTCTTGTACTTCCTGGCGAATAGCCTGAGCAGCATTCTTCAAATCCTGCATGCCCTTTCTGATTCTTGTTCCAGCAGCGCTATTTCCTTTGTTGTAGAACTTATCGGCATCACCTTCAAGGGATGCAATGAGAGTCTTTAGTTCTTCAAATTTTTTCATTTTAATAGGATGTTTAAATTTTATAATTGATTTCCTACTGCCAATTTAAGCATAAACCTTTAAAAACAAGCTAAAAACCCATTTTAGTTAGATTTTAGTCACAGACACCAATTCCTCCTTCCGGTAAAAACCATCATCAAGCTTCGTTTTTAGCGCAGAAAAGGCGTTTAGGGTCAGCTCCACATCAGCCAGCGTGTGAGCTGCTGTAGGGATAATTCTAAACATAATCACGTCTTTTGGCACCACAGGGTAGATAACTACTGAGCAAAAAATGCCACTGTTCTCCCTTAAATCCATAGCCATATTGGCTGCTTCCCCTACGCCACCTTTAAATAGAACCGGTGTAGGAGGTGTTTTGGTTGGGTTGATGGAGAAGCCACGATCTTTCAATCCGTCCTTAATCGCAATCATTATTTTCTTTAAATCCGTTCTTAATTCAGGATGTTTCTTAACCAATTCTAATCGTTTTAGTGCACCTATTACGAGCGGCATCGGCAACGATTTAGCATATATCTGAGAGCGTACTGTGTACCGTAAGTATTTAAGAATATTCTTATCGCCAGCAACAAAAGCTCCTATACCTGCCATTGACTTGGCAAACGTTGAAAAATACAAATCGATTTGATCTTGTACGCCTTGCTCCTCACCCACTCCCGCACCGGTAGCACCCATGGTTCCAAATCCATGCGCATCATCCACGAACAAGCGGAAATTATATTTCTTCTTTAAATCAACAATTCCTTTCAGGTCGCCCATATTGCCCGACATACCAAACACACCTTCCGTAATCACCAAAATACCACCTCCGGTTTCGTTGGCAAGTTTGGTAGCACGCTGAAGTTGCTTTTCCAGGTTTTCCATATTGTTGTGGGGATAAACAAAACGCTTACCCATATGTAACCGTACTCCATCAATAATGCAGGCGTGCGATTCGGAGTCATAAACAATAACATCCTTTCTGTCAACTAAAGCATCTATAATTGATAATACTCCCTGGTATCCATAGTTAAGAAGCATGACATCCTCTTTCATAACAAACTGAGCGAGCTGTTTTTCAAGTTCGATATGATGCACTGAATTTCCAGACATCATACGTGCCCCCATGGGTGCAGCTAAACCATATTGAGCAGTTGCTTCGGCATCTGCCTTTCTTACTTCAGGATGGTTAGCCAACCCGAGATAATTATTCAAACTCCAGTTAAGAACCTCTTTCCCATTGAATTTCATTCGTGGGCCTATGTCTCCTTCCAACTTTGGAAAGAAGAAATAATCGTCTGGCAAATGTGAATACTTGGCCAGTGGACCGGCCTCCATGCGTAACTTTGAAAATAAGTCAACCATTTTTAATTCGTTTTTCGTGGATTTCATTCGGTTGCATGCTCAGCACTTACTAGCTGAGTATCAACTAAAATTGCGGCAAAAATAGAAAAATAAATACACAGTGCCTAAATAGGCTTCTGTCAGTAAATTTTTATGGTTACCCGATAATCAGTAGCATTGCAAACGATATAACTCGACATGCAAAAAATTCACAAACTATTGGTGGCCAATCGAGGCGAAATCGCACTGCGTATAATGCGCAGCGTACGCGAGATGGGGATTTTAACTGTAGCGGTTTACAGCGAGGCTGACCGAAACGCACTTCATGTTCGTTTTGCGGATGAAGCCATATGTATTGGCCCCCCGCCTTCCTCCCAATCATACCTGGTTATGGAGAAAATAATTCAAGCTGCGAAGGATACCCAGGCCGATGCCATTCACCCGGGATATGGATTTCTTTCTGAGAATGAAGAGTTCGCTCGAAAAGTTAAAGCAGCTGGTTTGATTTTTATCGGACCATCAGCAGATTCCATTGAATTAATGGGAAGCAAACTGGCAGCCAAAGCAGCCGTAGCCAAATTCAATGTGCCTTTGGTGCCCGGTACTTCCGAGCCTATATCCGATATAGTCGCAGCCAAAAAAATTTCGAAAGTAATTGGCTATCCTATACTTATTAAAGCAAGTGCCGGTGGCGGAGGTAAGGGAATGCGGGTTGTAGAATCCGAAAGCGATTTTGAAAATCAAATGGAGCGCGCAATTAGTGAAGCTACTTCGGCTTTCGGAGATGGCTCCGTTTTTATTGAAAAATACGTAACCCAGCCCCGACACATCGAGTTTCAGATTTTTGGTGATCAACACGGAAATGTCGTTCATTTGTTTGAGCGCGAATGCTCCATTCAACGCAGGCATCAAAAAGTGATTGAAGAAGCTCCCTCATCGGTTCTTACACCAGAACTGCGAAAGAAAATGGGCGAAGCCGCTGTAAATGTTGCCAAAGCAGCGAACTATTACAATGCCGGAACGGTAGAGTTTATTCTAGACGAAAACAAGAATTTCTACTTTCTTGAAATGAATACCCGCTTGCAAGTAGAGCATCCGGTTACTGAAATGATCACCGGATTAGATCTGGTTAAACTCCAGATTAAAGTGGCAGAAGGCGAGAAACTACCATTTGCACAAAACGAGCTAACGATCCATGGCCATGCAGTAGAAGTGCGCGTGTATGCGGAAGATCCTGCAAACAATTTTTTACCCGACATCGGCACACTCAAAACCTATAAACGTCCGCAAGGCCATGGTGTTCGCGTTGATGATGGGTTTGAACAAGGCATGACTATTCCTTTCTATTACGATCCTATGATTGCGAAAATGATTTGCCATGATGAAACACGCGAACGGGCTATCGAAAAAACAATTCGCGCCATTGACGAGTATGAGATTACAGGACTGGAAACCACGCTGGGCTTTTGCCGGATGGTGATGAAGCATGAAGCTTTTCGCTCTGGAGACTTTGATACAAAATTTGTAGAAAAGTATTTTAAACCAGAGGTTCTCAAAGGCAATGACCAGCCAGAAGAAGCATTGTTGGCGGCTATGCTAAGCGCGCTTACTCAGGAAAATAAAAAATCAACAACCTTACCTGTTACCACAACCGGAGGCAGTCAATGGAAGAAAAACAGAGTATAAAGATGGCAGAAATAAAACCGATTCGCGCTTGGCGGTATAACGATTCTCTTACTGAAACTATCGATACTCTGACCTCGCCCCTGTTTGATGTCGTTTCAGAAAAGCAAAGAAAAAGTCTATATCAAAATCCACTTAACTCCATTCACTTATCGGTGCCTCAAGGGCTCCATGCTGCTGATCATGCTCAACGGCTATTAAATAAGTGGAAGGCCGATGGAACTATTATTCAAGATAAGCTCCCTGCCATCTATGTGTATTATCAGTACTTCAAACTGGCAGGATCATCCAAAGAGTTTTGTCGCAAAGGATTTATTTGTCATATACGCACCTACGACTGGGAGGAAAAGGTAATCATGCGCCATGAAAATACGATACCCAGTGCAGTAAACGATCGTATCGAATTACTGGGTAAAACTGAACTACATGTAAGTCCAACCCATGGCCTCTACACCGATCCAAATTTTACACTGGAAAAATACATGGACGAGGCTATTGCAAGCCCACTTTATGTTAGTGAAAACTATCAGGGTGTAAGAGACGTGTTGTCACTAATTCATGATGCAAAAGTGATTCAGTACTTCATTGATGTACTTAAAGACAAATCAATTATTTTGGCTGATGGACATCACCGCTACGAAGGTTCCTTACATTATAAAAAGCAGCAGCAGGCTTTAAATGTAGGTCATACTGGAATGGAAGGATACAATTTTCATTTAATGTACCTGACTAACACCGAAGCCGATGACTTGCGAATTCTTCCAACCCATCGCCTGGTGCAGGAGTTAGCCAACTTTGATGAAAATGAGATTATAGAAAAGTTGAAGACCGATTTCATCATCAAAGAAATTGAAGACGCAGATACTTTAAACGAGATAATCCTAGGCAAAAAATGGGCCTTCGGAATTCTGTTTAAAGACAGAGCTCTGAAGGTGAGGTTAAAGCCCGAGGCTATGGCTACCATGAGGTGGCATTTTCCAGAGGAAATTAAAACACTGGACCTCACTATACTTCACTATTTTATTATTGAAAAAATCCTGGGCATTCCAGGCAAAGATCAACGCAGTTCAAAAAATATTTCTTTTGATCGGAGTTTTTCAGATTGTCTTACTAAAGTGATACGAGGCGAAGCACAGATGGCCATAATAACACAAGAGATTTCCATTGAAGATGTAAAACGCGTATGTGCCAGCGGTTTTACCATGCCGCAAAAATCGACTTACTTTTATCCAAAAGTGATTTGCGGATTCTTGTTCAGCTCAATAAAAGAGGATGAGTTCCAATCACCTATCTATTCCTTGTTTTAATTCCTTCTAATCAAGTCTTCATGAATTTCATCCGTCCACTCATTCTTGCGTCCAGTTCTCCACGCAGACAATACTTAATGCGTGAAGCAGGATTTGAGTTTCGGGTTGAGGCACCTGGCATCGATGAATCCTTTCCACATGAATTACCGGTAAACTTTGTGCCTAAATATCTGGCGGAGAAAAAAGCTAATGTATTCCAATCACGGATCAAAGATGAAATTGTAATTACCGCGGATACTATTGTTATCTTGAATAGTGATATCTTAAATAAACCCAGAAACCGCGAGGAAGCAATTAGTATGCTTACGCGATTAAGTGGCCAAACCCATACAGTGATAACTGCAGTTTGTTTACTCGATACCAAAAAGATTGATTGCTTTGACGATCACACAAAAGTGACTTTTAAAAAACTTACCCGCGAAGAAATTGAATTCTATGTTGATACGTATAAACCTTACGATAAAGCCGGAGCTTATGGAGCCCAGGATTGGATTGGAATGGTCGCTATAAAAAAAATCAACGGATCTTACTTTACCGTGATGGGTATGCCTATGCATTTGGTATACGCGCATCTGATGTCTTTCTGACTCGACCGCCCGTAAATTATTTCAACGAATCGAGAAGTATCTCCGTTTCAATTGTTGTAGCGCACTTAAAGTGCTTTTGAGGGCAAGCTTTATGACCATGCAAGCCACAAGGTCGACAGGTCAATTTTTCTTTGCTTTCTATAATTACAGATTTATCAGAAAGCGGACCAAAGCCAAAAGCAGGAACAGTAGAACAAAAGATGGCACTTACCGGGGCATTCATAGCCGATGCTAAATGCATGGGTGCCGAATCATTGACGTAATTCATCACAGCATCTTTCATTAAAGAGGCTGACTCCAGAAAACTCAATTGACCAGCAAGATTATAAACCCGATCACTCGCAGTAGCCATTCGAATCGATTCGCAGATTTCCGTATCAGACGCTGCCCCCAATAAATAGATCCGATCATAGTGCATGGGAACAGAATTTATAAACTCAACCCATTGCGTTGCTGGATACTGCTTGGTGAACCAAACCGATGTAGGCGCCACACATAAATACTTACCTAACTTAAATTTGGAAACAGTATCAAAATCAACTGGGGAGGGATATAACTTTGGAAGTTCCCGTTGTTTATCAGTGATC
>Ga0154020_10003435_pt1 | contig 19046 bp, 18 predicted proteins | sample Klosneuvirus_201_FD_109709 | JGI IMG/M metagenome (GOLD analysis project Ga0154020, IMG submission 109709) | Active sludge microbial communities from wastewater, Klosterneuburg, Austria - Klosneuvirus_20160825_MG | ecosystem: Engineered > WWTP > Aerobic digester > Activated sludge | place... | reverse complement strand
CGCTGCTTCCACGCGGCGCCGAGCGCTGGCAGCTCGGCGAACGTGACGGTCCGATCGATGACGTCGAGCCCGAGCTCGCCATCCAAACTCGGCACATCGTCGGAGGGAATGGCGACCGCGCCCATCGTCGTTCCGTCGTCGACGGGATCGGGCGCGAAGGGGAGGGGCTCGACCGGAACGGGCTCGGGTTTCGGGAGGGCCTTGGAGAGATCGATCGCGATCGGCTCGCGCCCCGACGACGTCGACGAGGCAGACGAAGCAGACGAAGCAGACGAAGCAGACGAAGCAGACGGCGACGGGCTGATCGTCGTCGACGGTTTGGCGCGGACGCCTCCGCACGCGACCAATGCGAGCAACCAAGCGCGCCACATACAAACGGAACAACGCGTGTGTCGAGCCTATTCACGCAGCGCCAAAAGTGGCGCGGTGTACGTGCCTCGCGCCAGTTCGTCGCACGACCACGACGTCACGGGAATCGCGAGCCGTTCGATTCGCACGTGACGTGCGCGTTGTAGCAAGCTAGTTGACGGCTCCCCGAAGGTCCTGTCCATGGCGCATCGTGCCTACCTGTACATCTGCAACATGGTCGAGTTTGCCGGGCAGAACCTCGACGACCTCACCGGCGTCTGTCAGTACGCGCACGAGGTCTCGCTCCTGCAGAAGGTGATCACCGACGAGGTCGCACCTTGTACATAAACCGTTCGGCGCGGGAGATCGCGGTCAGCGTCGTGCTCCACGGGGCGCCGGGCTCCGGTCGCTCGACCACGCGCGAACGTCTCGCGCGACAGCTCCCGCCCATCCGCGGTCGCCTCGACTACTTCGAACCGAACCCTCCGCTCCGATTCCCCACCGGGCGGGAGGTCCGCGGCTACTCGGTCGTCGCGTACATCGAGCGCGACGTCGTGTTGGCCGCGCAGATGGATGTCGTAGTGATCGTCTTCGACCTCTCCGCCGCGCGTCGCGACGCGAACCTCGCCGCTCTCGCGGAGCTACGCGCGTGGCCGGAGGTTCCGTGGGTGCTCCAGCTCAACAAGTGCGATCTCGCCGATCGGATGTCGCGCGAGGAGGCAGTCGCGCTCGCCGATCCGGACTCCACCGCACGGGCGACGATCGAGACATCGGCCCGCGATGGCATCGGCATCGACCGGCTGATTCCCTCCGCGCTCGCCGCCCTTCGGTAGACGCTACTTGCCGTCGCGCCAGTTCGGGCCTTCGCCGCCCTGCGTGGCCTTCGACTTGATGCCGCGCGCCATCATCGATTCTTTGGTCTCGATCGCATCGGCGCGATCCTCGACGGGCTTGGCGTGGTCGCCGGTGTCCATGCGAATCGCATCGCACGGACACGCCTCGACGCACAGGCCGCAAACGACACAGCGGAGCTCGTCGATCTCGAACACGGCGGGGCGCTTCTCGACGCCCTTGTTGTCCGTTTCGGCGGGGATGATCGTGATGCAGTGCGCGGGGCACACCGTCGGGCAGCACATGCACGCGACGCAGCGAACCGACTCGTCCTCGCGAAGCATCAGGCGATGCAGGCCGCGGAAGCGCTCCGGGTAGATCACCTTCTCTTCCGGGTACTGCACGGTCTCGATATCGTTCCTCAGCTTCTCCTCGTCGGGCGCGCCCGCCTGGCGGCGATTCGCGAGCTTCTTGAGCGGGAGGAAGAAGTTCTTCGCGAAGTGCTTGAGCGTGATGCCGAGGCCCTTGCCGGTCGCCGAGAGGAACGTGACGTCCTCGGGCTCGGGACGCACGATCTGGATCGTGCGAACGCGCGGATGCGTGGTCGAGACCGAGAGGACCTTCGGGCCCTCGTGCTCGTCGTCGTGGCTGTCGTCGTGTGCAGCGGACATCACGAACCTCCCGGCACGCCCGGCATAGTGAACGCCTGAACGAGCAGCTTGATGAGTGCGGTGACCATGATGTTCGCGAGCGAGAGCGGCAGCAGCAGCTTCCAGCCGAGGTTCATCAGCTGATCGGCGCGGAAGCGCGGAAGCGTCCAACGCACGAGGAGCTGGAACCAGCACAGCAGGATCACCTTGAGGCCGAACGCGCCGAACTGCAGCAGGACCACGACCCAGTGATCGAGCGGGAGCCAGCGGCCACCTTCGTGGAAGGTGCCTGCCGCCGTGGTGACCATCTGGCCACCGATGCGGAAGCCATCGGGATCGAGGAACGGCACTTGGTAGCCGCCGAAGAACACGGTCGCGACGACCGCCGAGATGAAGACGATCTCGATGAACTCCGCGAGGAAGAAGATGCCCCAGCGCATGCCGGAGTACTCGACGAAGTAACCGATGATCTCGGGCTCGCCCTCGGGGATGTCGAACGGCGCGCGCTTGGTCTCCGCGATCGCCGCGGTGAAGAACAAGAGGAGTCCGACGGGTTGCCACAGCCACAGCCAGTTGGCCGGGTTCGCGGGCGACATCGTCGTGGTCACGCCGTGCGCGGCGATGTAGCCGGGCTCGAGCGAGCCGGTGACGAGGAACGCGCCGATGAGCGCGAGGCCCATCGCGACCTCGTACGACATCATCTGCGACGAGCTACGCAGGCCACCGAGGAGCGCCCACTTGTTGTACGAGGCCCAGCCGGCGATCGTGCCGCCGTAGTTCGCGAGCGTGAGCACGGCGAAGTAGAAGATCAGACCGAAGTCGATCTGGAACATCTGCATGCGGATCGCGTCCGCAAACTCCGGCGCGCCCGGATTCACCGCGAGGTTGTAGTCGGACAGCGGCTGCGTCAGATGGTGGGGATAGACCGTCGGGCCGAACGGGATGATGCAGAAGGCGATCAACACCGGCGCGAGCGCGAGGATCGGCGCGAGCGTGAACAGTCCCTTGTGGACGTTCGCCGGGATGAAGTCTTCCTTGAAGATCATCTTCAGCGCGTCGGCGACGAAGTGAAGGATGCCCTTCAGCTTGATCGGACCGATGTTTGCGCGGTTCGGACCGAGGCGGTCCTGCATCATCGCGCTCTGCCGGCGCTCGGCCCACGTCAGCAGCGAGGCGAGCGGCATGACGAGCACGAGGATCACGAAGATCCACTTCGTTCCCGGCCAATCGAGGATTGCGTAGAGAGTACTCATTTGATCTCCGCACCGCCCTTCGGCGGCGCTACGCGTTCGACGTTCGTCGAACTTGTCATTAGCCTCGGCTCCCCGCGAAGCGCAGCGACAGCGGGCGCGCTTCACGCACCCACACGAGGTCTTTCCAGGCCGGCACCGCGGCGATCATGTCCTTGAACACCTCGCGCGGATGCGACCACGCCAACTTCACCGTCGTCGCTTGTGCGAGGCGGACGACGACTTCCCACGCGGGCAGCGCCTGACCCGGCGACGCGAACGCCGCGTGCAGGCGTTGGACGTGACCCTTGTTGTTCACGATCGTGCCGGCGATCTCCGCCCACTCGGCGGCCGGCAGCGCGACCTTCGCGTGCGAGACCGGTCCGCGTTCGTGCGCGCTGATCGCCACGTACTCGAGCTCCTTGAGTCGACCGGGTTCGATCCCGGGGAGCACGTCACCGAGCGCGAGCAGTCCGCGGATCGATGCATCGAGCTCGAACACCGGCTTCGTCTGGAGACCCAGCGCCTCGGCGATCGCTTTGACGCCGGCGGTGTTCGGGTTGATGTCGGCTACGCGGAGGCGGCCATCGGCGCGCGCGGGAACGTTCGGCTTCGCCGCGATGTACACGTGGGTGACGCCCCACGCCTGTGCGAGCTTCGCGAGTGCGAAGTTGTCCTCGTTGGAGTGCAGCGCGCTGAGCACGACCGCGAACTGTCCCGCGGCACGACCGACCGCGAGGCGATCGGCAGCGGCGCGAATCGCCCGATCCCAGCCGGCGGGCAACGCGTCGACGGTCGCGACCGCGAGGCGCTCTTCGCGAAGGTCGTGATACGTGAAGCGACCTTCGTCGCACATCCAGTAGTCGTTGACGTCCGGGTTGTGGCGCGGAACGAGGCGCCACGCGCGACCGTTCTTGTGGTGGATCTCGATGTTGCAGCCCGTCGCGCAGCCGTTGCACACCGACGGGGTCGCGTCGAGCTCCCACGCGCGCATCGTGAACCGGAAGTCCTTCGACGTCAGCGCACCGACGGGGCAGACATCGACCGTGTTCAGCGAGTACGGGTTGTCGAGCTTCTCGCCCGGCGCCGTCGTCAGGATCTCGTGATCACCGCGGTTCGCGAACTCGAGCTGGTGCTGTCCCGACGTGTGATCGCACGCGCGGATGCAGCGCGAGCACAGGATGCAGCGCTCTTGGTCGAGGACGATCGTCGGACCGAGGTCGACGGCCTTCGCTTTGTGCACCTTCGGCGTGTCGACGCGCGAGTCGGCGTTGTCGTGCTCGAAGTACAGCTTCTGCAGCGTGCACTCGCCCGCCTTGTCGCAGATCGGGCAATCGATCGGATGGTTGACGAGCGTGAACTCGAGCTGCTGCTTGCGCGCGAGCGTCGACTGCGGGTCCGAGGTCTTCACGACCATGCCTTCGCCGACGACTTGCTGGCAGCTCGGCTGCAGCTTCGGGTTCTTCTCGATCGACACGAGGCACTGGCGGCACTGCGCGACGATCGGGAGACCCGGGTGGTAGCAGAACGCGCTGATGTCGATGCCGAGCGTCTTCGCCGCTTCGAGGACGTTCGTCCCCTTGGGAACCGTCACCGAGTGCCCGTCGATGACGAGCGTGACCTTGTTCGGATCCGTCGGCGCGGGCGCGGCCGGTGGCGGCCCGGGCGGCGGTGTCGTTGCAGTCGCCATTACTTGTCGCACTCCCCGCCGATCATGTTGATCATGCCGAAGATGGGAACGATGTCCGCGATCAGGTGACCGTGGATGAGCTTGCTCGCCGTCGAGAGATGCACGAACGACGGCGACCGCACGTACGCCTTGTACGGACGGCCGGTGCCATCGGCGACGACGAAGAAGCCGAGCTCGCCGTTGCCACCCTCGAGGAATGCGTATGTCTCGCCGGCGGGCACCTTGATGCCGTCGACGATGTGCTTGAAGTGGCGGATCATCGACTCGATCGTGTTGTACGTGTCCGTCTTCGGCGGCAGCGTGCAACGCGGGTCATCGATCATGATCGGACCGTCGGGGATCTGCTTCAGGCACTGGCGCAGGATGCGGATCGACTGCTTCAGCTCCTCGATGCGAACGAGGTAGCGATCGAAACAATCACCGTGGGTGCCGACAGGAACGTCGAACTCGACCTCGGGATAGATCGAGTACGGGTAGTCCTTGCGCACGTCGTAGTCGACGCCGCAGGCGCGTGCGATCGGACCGACGCAGCCGGTGGCGAGCGCCTCTTCCTTCGTCATCGCGCCGATGCCGGCCATGCGATCGCGGAAGATCTTGTTGTTGTTGAGCAGACCCTCGACCTCGACCATCACCTTCTCGGTCTCGTTCAAGGTGTGAGTCAGGCGGTCGCTGAAGCCATCCGGCAGATCCTTCGACACACCGCCGACGCGAACGTAGGTGTGCGTCAAGCGCGCGCCCGACACGGTCTCGAGCAGCTCGTAGAGCCACTCGCGGCACTTGAGGAAGAACAGGAACGGACCGAACGCGCCGAGCTCCATCGCGGACGCACCGACGCACGTCAGGTGATCCGTGATGCGCGAGATCTCCGAGACGATCACGCGGATGTACTCCGCGCGCTTCGGGATGTCGTTTTTGATCCCCATCAGCTTCTCGGCGACCATCGCCCAGCCGCAGTTGTTGATCATCGGCGAGACGTAGTTCAGGCGATCCGTGTACGGGAACACCTGCGTGTACGTCGCGTACTCGCTCTCCTTCTCGAAGCAGCGGTGCAGATAGCCGGGCTGCACGTCGGCGCGGACGACCTTCTCGCCGTCGACGGTGAGCACGATGCGAACCGTGCCGTGCATCGCCGGGTGCGACGGGCCCATGTTGACCGTCATCAGATCCGGCGGCAGCTCCTGCTCGGTGTCCGAGAGGTCCTGCGCATCCTTACGACCGAGGACGAGCTGCTTGAGCGACTGTGCGTCGGTGACGGGCATTACTTGTGGTCTCCCGCGCCTGCACGCTTGATGGGATTGATCGGGAGATCATCGCGGCGCACGAGCGGCTGGCGCTTGTCCTTCGGATAGTCCTTGCGCAGCGGATACCCGACGAACTCTTCGTAGAGGTAGATGCGGCGTAGATCCGGGTGACCGTCGAACTTGATGCCGTACATGTCGAACGTCTCGCGCTCCTGCCAGTTGAACGCGGGCCAGAGCCCGGCGAGCGACACGACGCGCGGATCGTGCTCGGGGACCTCGATCTCGAGGCGCACGCGATGGCGGTGCTTGCTCGAGCGCAGCTGGTAGCAGACGGTGAAGCGAGGCTTGGACTCGTCCCACTTCGCGCTCGGCGGTAGGCCTTGCGGATTCCAGTCGAGCCAATCGATCGCGGTGCAGAACACCGGCGCGTCGAACAGCATCGCGGGATCGTTCTTGAGCCAGGTCGCCACGGCGAGCAGCGAGTCACGCTTGATCCACGCGGTGTCATCACCGTGCGGTGACGCGGTGCGATCGACTGCGCCGGCGTGCGAAGCCTTCAGCGCGTCGAGAACTTTCTGCGACATCGTCGGTATCCTTAGCCTTGGCCGTCGTCACCGGCCGCGCGGGCCGCGATGATCTGTTCGTGCTTGTCGCGAAGCTGGCTGTGGCCGCGCCCCGCTTGGATGCGATCCATCAGCAGGATGATCGCGTCGAGCACCTGCTCCGGCCGCGGAGGGCAACCGGGGATGTAGACGTCGACGGGGATGACCTGATCGACGCCGGGCATCGTGGAGTAGTTCTGATAGAAGCCGCCCGTCGACGCGCACACGCCGAACGCGATGACGAACTTCGGCTCGGCCATCTGATCGAACACGCGCTTGACCGCGGGGCCCTGCTTCTCGGTGACCGTGCCGACGACCATGAGCAGATCGCTCTGGCGCGGAGAGAACCGCGGGAACTCGGCGCCGAAGCGCGCGAGGTCGTACTTCGGTCCCGCGACGGACATGAACTCCATCCCGCAGCACGCGGTGACGAACGGATAGCTGAACAGAGAGAACTTGCGGCCCCAGTTCGTGGCTTTTTCGAGCACCGAGCTCTTGGCCCATTTCGCCGCGTCCTCGAGACGCGTCGTCGTGATTTCTACTCCCATCCGATCGCCTTCTTTCTCCAGACGTAGGCGAGGGCAACCACCAGGATCGCGACGAACAGGAGCATCTCGGCGAAGCCGAACACGCTGACCTGCGGCAATCCCGTCGGTCCAACAGTCTTCGACAGCTGGTTGTAGAGGACCGCCCACGGGTACATGAACGCTGCTTCGATGTCGAAAACCAGGAACAGGATGGCGACCTGGTAGAACTTCACGCTGTAGCGACCGCGCGGAGTTCCGATCGGCTCGCTGCCGCATTCGAACGGCTTGAGCTTTTCGGGGTTGGTGGCTTTGGGGCCGATAAGGACGGCGAGTGCGGTGAACAACCCGCAGAAGCCGAGCCCAAAAACGATCGCCAGCCCCGCTGGCATGTATGCCTGTAGCTGCAAAGCCTGCGCAGTATATGGCGCGGGGTGGGGCGGTCAACGCAGCGAGCCGCCAATTAGCAGAAGGCGATCGCGCGGTTACCTACGTACAGACCTGCGACAAAGCGCCACGATCAGGCGAGCTTTTTGATCAGCTTGTCGGCCGTGTCGCGGCCGGTGATCGCGCCACCTTCCATGAACCCCTGGAACTCCTGCGTGGTGTGCTCGCCGCAGAAGTAGACGCCGCCCTGCTTGTGCGCCTCGTAGCCGCCGAAGTCCGTGTACTGACCGGGCTTGTAGTAGCTGTACGCGAGGTTCGCGTAGGGGTTCTTGTGCATGAGCGACTGGGTCGCTTTGCCATTCCACGCGAGCCCCGGAAACGTCTTCGTGATCTGACCGAACCCCTTTTGCGCGTCTTGCAGCACCTTCGCATCGGCGGCCGTCGCGAACGGGACGGTCGACTTCATCGAGTCGGTGTTATTGCCACCCGAGTAGAGAACGAGGATGCCCGCGGTGCCGGCCTGTTTGCGTGTCGCTTCCCAGCTCACCTGGTAGCCCGCGTCGGAGTAGCTCGAGCCGTTCGCTTTGCCGGGCCATGGACCCTGGCCGAGCCAGTTTCGCTCGTCGAACTGGAGCTGGAGCTTGCCGTTGTGTCCACCACCGAGCTGGTTGATCGCGCGCTTCTTCCGCGCGTCGAAGTTCGCTTGCGCGGTGTCGACGTTCTTCAGGATCGCGAACGGGATCGCGAGCACGACATAGTCGGAGACCACATCGATCGACGTGCCTGCGCGCGTGAACGTCGCGCGATAGCGACCGTTCGGCGTCTCCGCGAGCCGGACGAGCGAGTGACCGGTCTTGACGACCGCGTCGCCGAGGTCGTCGGCGATCGCTTCGGGCAATTGTTGGTTGCCACCTCGGATGTGAAACTTCTCGTCGGACTCGCCGAAGATGTCCATCTGCGACGAGGTCGGTTGGAAGCCGAGCAAGTAGATCAAGTTGAGCGCGGACTGATTGCCCGCTTCGGCGCCGAACTCGATGTTGTACGCCGTCGACAGAAGCTGACCGAGCTTGCTCGTGTTGCCACCCGGAACGCGCGACGCGATCCACTGGTGGATCGTCATCTGATCGAGTGATTGACCCTGCGCGGTATAAGCGTCGAACGTCGTCGGATATCCGGCGGCGTCGAGATCCGCATAGAGCGCATCGGCCATCGCGAGGAAGTCCGCGTCGGCCTGCGCCGCAGCGTAGTACTGGTTGTCGAAGCGAAACGTGTCGCGCGAACCGTTCGGCTGCGCGTTGAGCAAGTTATCGAGCGGTAGGCCGTAGCGCGTCGCGAGCCGGCGGACCGTCTTGTGACCGGAGTCGACGAGCTCGCCGCCCCACTCGGTGATCTGGCCGCCGAAGTAGCTCGTGCGATTCGTGAACATGCGGCCGCCGATGCGACCGCTCGCTTCGTACACCGTGGATGCGTAGCCCGCGTCCGCGAGCGTGAGCGCGCACGTCAGGCCGGCGATGCCGCCGCCGACGATGGTGATCGAGGGTTGTCCGGCTGCACGTGCGCGTCGCGGGATCGCGAGGAGTCCCGCACCTGCGATCGCACCGGTGAGGACGCCACGTCGCGTGAGTCCTCGGCGCTCGGCGCGGATGTCCTGGATCTCGTCGACCGGGACGCCGGTCCTCTGCGAGTTGCGAACGTCGCGAACGAGCTTGCGGAGGCTACGAAGGAGTGGGGTACGGGCCATGGATCCCCATCATGCAAGAGATCCGGCGGTAAGGGCTGCGAGCTGCCTGACGTTTCAGAGGTTCGCTTGCGCGTTCCGGAGCGCCTCTTCGAGCGCCGCGACCATGTTCTCGTTCTGGTCGACCAAGTAGATCGTCTCGGGGTTCGGCCGGCGGTGCGCACGGATCTCCTCGACGATCGCCCGCGCGGCCTCGTCGAGCGGCACGTCGCCCAGGTCGGTGCCGATACCCGGGATCGCGATCACCTTGAAGCCGTTGCGGTCCGACGCGATCAGCGCGGCGCGGGCGGCGCGGCGAACGTTTTCGGCGCCGATCTTCATGCCCGGCTCTTCCATCGTCGGCACGTGGATGACGTTCTTCGCGGGGAGCTGACCCGCCGTGGTCACGAGTGCAGCGCCCACGGCGATCGGAGCGGCCTGCATCGCGGCCTGCTGGATCACGTCGCCACCTTGCCGGCGCAGCGCTCCGCCGATTCCGCCGCCCATGATGCCGAGCGAGTTGGCCGGATTGACGATGGCGTCGACCGGCAGATTCCAGATCTCCGCCTTGGCTACGTGAACCTGCATGGCAGGGCACGTAACACACGCCCGAAAAAACGCAAAGCCCCGCTAGGGGGCCCTTGGTGTGAGAAAGCCCGCGAAACGCGGGCTGCCTCTCGAGATTCGAATAGGGAATCAGGAACCTGAATTCAAGCGCAGGCCTTTTCGAGCTCGGCTTCGACCTTGTCCTCGGCCCACTTCTTCGCGACGGCGAGCTCTTTCACGATGAGCTGCTTCGCGTTGTCGAGCATCTTGCGCTCGCCGAACGACAGGACCTTCGACGACTTCAGGCGGTACAGGTCGCGATAGACCTCGGCGACGTCGAACAGGGAGCCCGTCTTGATCTTCTCCATGAACCCGCGATAGCGGCGGTTCCACGTCTGCTTGTCGATGTGGACGTCCTTCTCGCGGAGGATGTCGAACACTTCTTCGATTTCCGACGAGGTCGCGACCGGGCGGAGCCCGACCTGATCGGCCTTCTCCTTCGGCACCAGGATCTGCATCCCCGTGGCGAGCACCTTGAGCACGTAGAAGGAGCACACCGTGGTGTTGATCTCCTTCTTCTCGATCCCGATCACCTCGGCTACGCCGTGGGCGGGATAGACGGCTTTTTCACCGATCTTGAAGTCGTTGCTGTTCACTAGGTTCTCCTACGAGCGACTAAGGTTCCGCCGAATGAGCAATGGTGATGCCACTTCGGGGCTGGTGCGAAGTCGTGTGGTTGCTGTCGAGAGAGCCCATCGCGATGCGCCAGCCTGTCACAGGCTCGACGCTACCCAACGGCGGGTTTCCTCAAGGCGCGGCGGAGGATATCAACCACGGCACGGATCGCTAGAGAAAATGTGACGCGGCCGGTCGACTAGCCGCCGCAGATCACGGACAGGTCGGGATTACGAGGACTTGGAAAACCAAGAAAATGTGAGATCTGACGGATCCTGATACGCTTCCACGCAAGTGCGCGGATCGATCGGGCAATTGCTCATCCAACAAGGCGTCATCGATGCCAGCGCACTGTCCGATGCACTCGCGCGCCAGAGCGGCCGGCACCCGGTCGCATCGGAGCTGTACTCGCTTGGCTACGCGAGCGAGCGCCAGCTCGCGATGGCGCTCTCGATCCAGACCGGGTGGCCTGGAATCGTGTTCGACGAGTCCGTCCTCCGCCTCGACGTGCTCGAGCACGTCTCGCTCGAGTGGGCCCGGATCTTCCACGCACTCGTCGTCTTCGAAGATGCATCCACGATCGTGATCGCCGCGGCGCGCCCCGAGGACGCGATCGTCCCTGCCCGCGAGCTCGCCGCGGCGCGTGGCAAGAACGTCGAGCTCCGCATCGCCCTCGACGTCACGCTCGCGCGCTCGATCCGCGTCGGCTTCCAGCGCTACAAGGACGGCGAGACCTATCTGCACGGCATCGAAGCGAAGCGGCAGACCACGTACCTCGCCGTCGTTGCCCCCGACGAAGACAACCAAGACGAACACCGCCGCGCGCAGCGCGCTCTTGCCGAAGAGGCCGCGCGCGCGATCGAAGACAACGAAGAGCTACCGTCCGAAGAGATCGCCGCCCCGGCCACGCTGTCGGGCGAGTGGCAAGCGAACACGATCACCACGACGACCTCCGCCGACGATCGCCTCGTCGAAGAAGCCACGCTCGTCATCGCCGAAGAGCTCGACCGCGGCGCCGACATCGACTCCACCGCCGAGGGCGGCCGCATGCGCGCCCTGATCGTGGACCCGGATCCCCCGGGGCGCATCCAGCTCGTCGCCGAGCTCGAGCGCCTCGGCTTCGAGTGCCAAGCCGTCGGCGTCGGCGCGCAGGCGATCGAACTGCTGTCGCAGCTCAACTTCGATCTCGTCTTCGCCGATGTCGCGACTCCCGAGCTCGACGGTCTCCGCATGTGCCGCGCGATCAAGCGCTCGCGCCGGCTCGCGCGCACGCGCGTTATCGTCACCACGAGCGTCGTCGACTCGGGCCAGATCCCCGACGCGACGCTCCAACAACACGGCGCCGACGGCTACCTCGAGAAGCCGCTCGATCCGCGACGCCTCCACCGGCTCCTCCGCGATCTCAACAGCGACGAGCGCGCCGATCACGAGGCGATCCTCGCCGACGCACTCGGTCGCTATCACCAGGGCGACATCGACGGCGCGATCGCGCGCCTCCGCGGTGCGCTCGTCACCGATCCATCGAGCCCGAAGCTGCACTTCATGCTCGCGAACATGCTGCAACGCGCATCGCGATGGGCCGAGGCCGTCGACGAGTACGAGGCCGTCGTGGATCTACAGCCCGCGTACTTTCCGGCGCTCACGCGGCTCGCGTACCTCTACTTTCGCCAAGGGCTGCACGCGCGCGCGGTCGAGACCTGGCGGCGGGCGTTACCCGTGTGCGAGGACAAAGCGCTGCGCAGAAACATCGAGCTGTTCATGCGCAAGCTGGTCGCCGATATGTCGAAGCAGGATTCGAACGTCGGTTAGCGGTCTCGTCGCTAACGCGAACCTCGTCGCTTGTCACGCTTGGCAACGAAGTGGCGGTTGCAGCGACGGTTCGAGATGCGGTTCGAGCGGGCGGTTTGCGGTACGCGGCGGGTCTCGTGCGTTTGATTTTGGGCAGAGAAGTGTCGTTCGGATTGCCTCGCGATCGGTGCGCATCGCGCCGATCGGGTTCGCTCCAAGCGCCGCGCTGACGCGCGGCGAATCTCGTCGCTCGTCACGCTCGGCGACGAAGTGGCGGTTGGAGTGACGGTTCGAGAGGCGGTTCGAGCGGGCGGTTCGGGCGGGCGGTTCGGGCGGGCGGTTTGCGGTAGGGGTGCTGGTCTCGTGCAGAACAGCGTTTGATCTTGGGCATTCGGATTGTCTCGCGATCGGGTGCGCATCGCGCCGATCGGGTTCGCTCCAAGCGCCGCGCTAACGCGCGGCGAATCTCGTCGCTCGTCACGGTCGGCAACAAGGAGATCGCCGGGCTCGCGTTGGCCGGGTTCGCTGAGAGCTCGCGTTGTTGTGGGGCCTGTGCAACGAGCGCTCGTCCCGCGCGTGAGCATGCGCGCGAACGGCTGATGCGATCGCGAGGGCCCACGTTTCCGCGGAAACGCGAACGCCGTCTGTCTCGCAATGCATCGCCTTCGTGGGCACGAATGGCGATCGCGAGGGCCAACGTTTCCGCGGAAACGCGAACGCCGTCTGTCTCGCAATGCATCGCCATCGTGGGCACGAATGGCGATCGCGAGGGCCAACGTTTCCGCGGAAACGCGAACGCCGTCTGTCTCGCAATGCATCGCCATCGTGGGCACGAATGGCGATCGCGAGGGCCCACGTTTCCGCGGAAACGCGAACGCCGTCTGTCTCGCAATGCATCGCCCTCGTGGGCACGAATGGCGATCGCGAGGGCCACGTTTCCGCGGAAACGCGAACGCGATCTGCCGGGCGATCTGCCACGTGGGCGCGAATGGCGATCGCGAAGGCCCACGTTTCCGCGGAAACGCGAACGCGGATTGGATCTGGTAGATCCGCGCGCGCGGTTACTTGAGCGGCACGCCGAAGATCATCGTGACCTTCTTGCCCTTCCAGGCAGCGACCGGGAACTTGTTCACTTCCGCGAACGAGTCACCGACCTTCGCGCCCGTCAGGTAACGCGTCGGCACGTCGCTCGCGCCGGTCTGATTATCGACCATGCCGCGCTTCAAGCACTTCTTGTCGTAGTGCACGCCGCCACTCGAGTCGACCGAGGACACCTTGTTCGTGTCGGCCCACTGAAGGCACGACTCGACCTTGTCGCCCTTGAACGACACCGTCGTGTAGTCGTCATCCTTCTTCGTGAGCTTGCCGATCACGCCTTCGTTGCGCGTCATGATCGGAGCGACCACGCTCGTGCCCGCGGGCTGCACGCCGTACTTCCACTGGAACGTGTCGAGCGCCGGCCAGTTGCGATCGGAGAATTTCGGCTTGAGCTTCTCGTCGAGCGCTTTGCCGAGGGCGAGCGTTCGCCAGCCAGCCTTGAGGTTGCCGCCGAACTCTTGAGCGGCAGCGCCGGAGTACGGAGACTCGCCGGACTTGTCGTGGGCCCACGCGCATGCGGCCCACGCGACGGTGAGGATGTAGCCCTCGGTCGATGCGGTGAGGTAGCGCATGTAACCGGGGATGTAGTCGTTGCCGACGTCCCACGGGATCTTCGACGCGAGCGACTTCACGTGCTTGTCGAAGGCGGGCTTCGTGGCCTCGAAGCAGCCCTTGAACGCCGAGTGGTTCGACTTGCCCGTGCGCACCGCGTCCTTGAGGGCGAGGTACTGATCGAAGGCGGCTTTGTTCTTGCCGAGGTAGGCGCCCCACTCGGCCTTTGCGGTGTCGGTCAGCTTCAAGACTTGCTGGACGCCGGCGTCGTCTTTGGCCGCGGCTTCGATGAACGCTCCGACCTTCTTTGCCTTCTCGTAGGCCTCGGTCGCCGTCTTGATGACCTCGGCTTTGTTGTCGGCAGAGACCTTTTCGGCGTCGAGCTCGGCGGCGAGCTTCTTCATGTCGAGCGCTTTGACGTCGGGGCCGCACATCGCCCACGCGAGGAGCGACTTGCCTTCCGCGCCTTGATTACGGAAGCATTTTTGGATCAGGCTCGCGCGCCCGAGCTCGCTGAACTTGTCGCCAAGCTCGTCGGCGAGGAGCAGCATGCCGGCGTTGCTGCCGTACCCGTGATCCGAGCGAGCGTCGTGGCTGTACTCCGGCATCCACTGTTGAGCCGCCGTCCACGACGCGAACGGCGTGGTCTTGTCCGGCATCTTGACGATGTCGTCGTCCGCCACCGCGACCATAGGAACGAGCAAAGATGCTACGAGCACGAACTTCCGCATGAATCCTCCCAAACGCGAGACGTTACTCGTCGCAGAGGCATTCAGTGTCGGCGAGTCGCACCGAAAAACGTCGACCTGTCCACAGATGGAAGCCGCAACACATCGGGCAATAAGCCCCACCGTCAGGCGAGCGTGCCGGGATTCATGATGCGATCGGGATCGATCGCGTCGCGAAGTGCGCGGAGGTAGGTATCGAGCTTCGTCGCGCGCGCACCGAGGAGCCAGCCGCCGGCCGCTCCCGCGGCTTGCTCGCACGTGCCGACGATGGAAGCGGATGCAGTCTCGTCGCCTTCGAGCAGCGTGAAGAACACGACGGCGCCGTCCGCGTCGAAGCGCGAGATATGGGCGCGCACGGTGATGTTCATCGACTTCGCTTGCTCGATGACCGCGCGATAGACCGGGCGCAGCTTCGACGGCGTGGCCATCACTTGGAGCGATGGCGATGGACCGGGGCTCGGTTCGCCGGCGTGGGTGCGTCGCCACCACAGATCCGCGAGCGCGGTGTCGGTGGTGCGACCGCCTTCGGCCAGTACAGCGCTCGTGATCAGATCGCGATCGCATGCGGCGAGATCGGTCGGGCCCGCCGTCGCGGCGCACATGAGAACGTGGTTCTCGGGGAGCGCGAGCCCATCGTAGTGGAGCGCGGTCTCGGCGGCGTCGTAGATGCGCAGCCCCGAGGGTGCGGCTTCCTCGCGCAGCGCGAGATACACGGCGGAGATCGCCGAGTCGATCGACGGCACGATGTACGCGGCGGTGAGTCGAGCCTCGGGCTTCTTGTGAATGCGCAGCACGGCACTCGTGATGAAGCCGATCGTTCCCTCGCTGCCGCACAGCGCACGCGCGAGGTCGGGTCCCGTCGAGCGGCGCGGCGCGATGCGCGTGTGCACCGTACGTGCGTCGGCGAGCACGGCGGAGACGCCGACGACCGCGTCTTCGAGGAAGCCGTGGCGCGCCGACGACTTTCCCGGCGTGCGCACCGCGATGATGCCGCCGAGCGAGGACGTGAGCACGACCGGCGGGTAGTCGCCGAGCGAGAGCCCGCGCGGCGAGAGAATGCGCTCGAGCTCGAGCCCGGTGAGGCCGACCTGCGCGTGTACGAGCAGCGATGTCTCGTCGAGCTGCAGCACTTGATCGAGGCGCTTCGTCGAGATGAACACGCGTGGGCGCGGATCCGTATTGCGCTGCAAGCGTCCGCCCGCACCGAGCGGATGCACGGCTGCCTTGTGCGTGCCCGCGCGGCGAATGACTTCCGCGACCTCCGCCGACGAGCCCGGCGTGACGCGATAGTTGTTCGCTTCGAGCTCCTCGACGTGCTCGTAGCCGACGGCGAGCATCAATGCGCGACCGAGCGAGAAGTCGTCGCTCGCGTCGGTCACGGGCGCATCCGATGCTGGAGGCCCATCTTGCCGGGATTGAGGATGCCGTCGGGATCGAGGCTCTGCTTCGCGGCTTCGAAGATCGCCATCGCTTCGCGGTGCTCGCCGACCATGTACGGCGCTTTGAGCAGACCCACGCCGTGGTGATGGCTGATCGTGCCGCCGACGCGCGTCGTCGCTTCGAGACCATCGCGCCAGATCGAGTCGTAGATGCGTTCCGCACCTTCCGCATCGGGTGCGGTGCCCGCGAACGTGAAGTAGATCGAGCAGCCATCCGCGTACGCGTGGGAGAAGTGCGCCATCACGAGCGCGTGCTGACCGATCGCTTCGCGCACCGAGTGATAGAGGTCCGCGAGGCGGTCCCAGCTCGACGCGACTTCCATCGTGTCGACGAACGCGCCGTCACGAAACACGGGACTCATTCGATACGACACGTGATAACGATGCGCGAGCCACGCCCACCCCGGGTCCTCGCCTTTGTCGCGACATCCAGCGGTCTCGAGCTCGTGAAACGTGAGCGCGGCTTCGATCTCGGTGCGGATGCGCGAGCCCTCGAGCCCGATGATCATGCGGCAGCCTCGACGCGCCACGCGCTCCGCCACGCCGAACAGCTTGTTCATCGTCGACGATTTGCCGAGCGCGGCGTTCATCGCGACCTTGCGCGACGACTTTCCCTTCGCGAAGGCAATGATCCGATCGATCACGCCGTCGTCCTGCGGGCGCGGTGGATCGGGCCACGCGGGGAGGGCACCCGACGAGATCGCTGGAACGGGACCGCGCACGACCGGCGCATCCTCGTGCCCGTCGTCGTGCTTGCCGAACGAGTTGATCAACGTGTCGAGCTCGTCGTAGAGGCGCACCACCGATGGGCGCAGTCCCTTTTGCATCACGCGGCGAATTGCTTCGAGCCCCGTCGCGACATCGTCGACTTCGAAGCCGCGGAACACGCGCAGCTGCGGCGCCGGTGAGACGCGCAGACGCGCGGACGTGATGATCCCGAGCGTGCCTTCGCTACCGAGGAGGAGCTGGGTCCAGTTCGGGCCGCGCAGCGCGCGGTTGGGACCATCGGTCTCGACGACCTCGCCCTTGCCCGTGACGACGGTGAGACCCGCGACGCGATCCTCGACCTTGCCGTACTTCGTCGACAGCTGACCGGCTGCACGGGTCGCGAGCCAGCCACCGACGGTGGAGCAGTAGATCGACGACGGGAAGTGACCGAACGTGTAGCCGCGACGCGCGAGCTCGCGCTCGAACCGCTCGCCGTTGAGGCCGGCGTCGACATCGCAGATGAGCTCGTCGGAGTGGACGTTGCGCAGCTGCTGCATGCGCTTCGTGTCGATCGTGATGCCGCCGAAAATCGGGACCGCACCGCCGCACACGCCGGAGCCGCCGCCGTACGGGACGATCGGGATGCGACGCTCGCGCGCGAGCTTCACGATCGCGACGATCTCGCGCACGTGCTCCGGCCACACGACCGCGTGCGGGCGCGGGACGTCGAGCCTGCCTTCACGATAGGACAGCAGCAGACGCGGCCACATGTCACGCGCGTAGGTGTCGAGGTCGACCGCGCGCAACGACATCCGCCGCGGCCCGACGATCGCTTCGAGGTCGCGCTGGAGGCGCTCGATATCGATCGCCGCTTGCGGGCGTCCGCCCGCGCGCTCCGACTCGGGCCGCGCGATCATTCTCAGCGACGGTACTGCAACTGGACTCGACCTTCGATAGCTTCGACCACGTGAACGCCGCACAGATCCGTACTGTCACCGTCATCGGAGCCGGAACCATGGGCCACGGCATCGCGCACGTCGCCGCCGTGATGGGGGCCGACGTCCGCCTCTACGACGCGCTCTCGGGCGGTGCCCAGGCCGGCGTCGACAAGGTGGCCAAGAACCTCGCGAAGGGTGTCGAGCTCGGCAAGGTCAGCGCGGCAGATCGCGATGCCGCGCTCGCCCGCATCCGTGCCGTCGAGGATCTCGCTGCCGCGTGCGCCGACACCGACTGCGTCATCGAAGCGATCCCCGAGCGCATGGAGCTCAAGCGCGAGGTGTTCACCGCGATCGATCGCGCGTCGCCCGAGGGCGCGCTGCTCGCGACGAACACGTCGTCGCTGCCGATCGCCGAGATCGCTCGGGCCGTGCGCTCGCCCGGCCGCGTCGTCGGCATGCACTTCTTCAATCCGGTGCACGTGATGAAGCTCGTCGAGGTCGTGCGCCATCCCGCCGCGGATCCGGGTGCGGTCGCGTGCGCCGCGGCGCTCGCCGAGCGCATGGGCAAGACGCCGATCACCGTCACCGACAGCCCGGGCTTCGCGTCGAGCCGCCTCGGGCTCGTCATCGGCCTCGAAGCCATGCGTATGGTGGAGCAGGGCGTCGCGTCGCCCGCGGACATCGACACCGCGATGAAGCTCGGCTACGGCCATCCCATGGGACCGCTCGAGCTGACCGACCTCGTCGGACTCGACGTTCGCCTCGGCATTGCGGAGTATCTGTCGACCGCGATCGGTCCCGCGTTCACGCCGCCGCAGACGCTGCGCGACAAGGTGGCCGAAGGAAAGCTCGGCAAGAAGACCGGCGAGGGCTACTACCGCTGGTCGCCCGACGGCAAGCGGATCGGTTGAGCGCTACGGATCGCTGTCGTCGATCGTGTGCGTCCGCGCCTGGTCAACCATGGCACCGGCTCGCACGTTCGACAGCGGGGTGCCGATCGTCATCGTGATGGTCTCGTCGGAGCCTTCGGCCGTCGTGTCGCCGACGACGATGAGATCGAGGTTCGCGGTGGTCATCCCTGCGGCGATGCTGATGGTCACGGCGCTACTCGCGGCGGTGGGACTCGTCGTGTAGTCCATCGGGATCGTCGCGTTGCCGGTCAGCGCGACCCTGCACGAGATCGCCTTCTCCGACGCGGCCGACAGCTCGAGCACGTAGGTCGTGGTCGTCGTACCGGAGTCACCTTCCACGACCGTCTGATTCGCGGTCATGAACGCGATGGTCGGCGCCATGTCGTCGTCGGTGATCGTGTACGTGTGGCTCAAGTTCGTCGCCGCGAGCGTCGCGTTCATCGG
>Ga0154020_10003434_pt1 | contig 19049 bp, 14 predicted proteins | sample Klosneuvirus_201_FD_109709 | JGI IMG/M metagenome (GOLD analysis project Ga0154020, IMG submission 109709) | Active sludge microbial communities from wastewater, Klosterneuburg, Austria - Klosneuvirus_20160825_MG | ecosystem: Engineered > WWTP > Aerobic digester > Activated sludge | place... | reverse complement strand
GTCGCGCTTCGCGCGCCGCGTAGGCAATACCGTTCACTCGAGCGGGTAGGGCATCTGTTTCTCTGTACTGGTTGGCGGCGTGGGCATTCTGTCCGAGTGGCACCAGTCGCGTTTCGCGCGACAGCCACTGCGCGCGAGGACGCGCGGGGGGAGCTTCGATTCGGGCTCCGCAGCAGGCCCTGTTGCGCTAGTTCGAGTAGGGGCAGGCTGGCACGATCGGCTGCGCGGCGGTGACGCTCATGCAGCTCACCTGGACGCCGTGGCTCTGCTCGATCCAGAGGCTCTGGTTGGCCGAGCCGCTCAGCGTCGTCGACGACAGGCTCACCACCGTCGCCGGATCGGCGGCCAGCACCGTGAGGTCCGCGCGATCGCCCATGCTCTGCGCCGGGCTCCACGGCGCGCCCGCACCCCCGCCATCGATCACGGTGTTCCGCAGATCGGCGTGGGCGCCGCCGCGGATCACCAGCCCCCTCCACGTCCCCGTCCCGGCTGTGTGGCCTTGGATCCGCGCCGGCATCGCCGCTTCGCCGAAGGACTCGAAGGTGGTGTTCGGGAGGCGCATCTCGATCCCGGCGCCGTCGAGGACCTCGATGCTCGCGCCGGCCTCCAGGCGGAAGTCGCGCCCGATCGTGACGGTGTCCTGTCCGGCCTCCCCGACGACGAAGGGCACCCCGAGCGAGGACCACGTCGAAGGCGTGTTCAGATCCGTTCCGCGAACCCGGACCTGCTCCACGCCGTTCCCGGTGTAGGTGCTGTCGGAGCCCAGCTTGTTGACCTGGTTGATCTGCACTTCGATCGCTCCGAGGGCGTTGTCGGTGAAGGTGTCACCATAGAAGTTCTCGATCAGCGAGTAGAGCCCGACGCTGGCCCCGTACCCAGAGGAGCTCTTGATCGTGCTGTGCTCGATCAAGAGGCTGGTCGAGCCGCTGGCGCTCACGCCGGCGGTCGGATCGACGCTGCCCGTCGGGGGAGCACCGCCGCCCTCGACGGTCGCGTAGATCAGCTGCGCGTTGGGCGCGTCGTGAAAGCGCAACCCTTGCCAGCTTCCTCGCCCAGCGGTCGTGCCTCCGATCCAAATCGGCGTCGTGGCGGTGCCTACCGCGATGAAGTTGCCGCTGTCGGCGCCCAAAGCGAGGTTTGGGCCCACGGCGACCCGAACGCCGGCGGCGATAGTAAGGGTCTTGGCGGCCGGGGCGATCGTGTCGGCGGTGATGAGGTAGTCCAGGCAAGTCGGGGGTGGGTTGATCTCGGCCAGTGTCGCTTGGGCGTCTGAGTAGCCCGCGACGTTCTCAGCCGGTCGGCAGTCCACCATCAAGACGATCGTGTCGTGCGATTCAGCCCGTCCGTCCGAGACGGTGAGATCAAACTCGAAACGCCCGTTCCAAGTTGGACGGAATATCGTGTGGGCCCCCGTCGCAGTGAAACTCAGCGTAGGAAGGGGAGCACTCATCAGCGTCCAGGTGAATACCAATGGATCATTGTCCGGATCAGAGGAACCCGCGCCATTGAGCTGCACCTGGTCCCCGATCAACGCGGCCTGATCTGGTCCGGCGTTAGCGACCGGTGGGTTGTTTGGCCCCTGAAAACCAGCGTCGGTCGCGGTCGCGTCGGTTGCGGTCGCATCCTCAGCAAATCCTGCGTCGACCGCGGCGTCTCGCTGCCCCAGATCGAGCTGCTCTGCTGCGTCCATCGGCCCCGGGCTCGGTCCGCTACTGCCACAAGCGGAGATGATCCCACAGGCCAAGATAGCGGTCGGGGTGGTCGTGAGTTTGTATCTGCGTGAAGACGTCGACACTAATGTACCCTCTCATTTTTTGAGTATTTCGTTCGATAAACGGGAGGTGGTGGGTTGCTTCTTAAATAGTCCTCGACCACCATCGCTTCATATGAAGCTGAACTCAACCTTGCGCGCTCAGTCCGCCGCCTGCGTGATGCTCGGGGTGTTCGCAGCGTCCTGCGAAGAGTCTACGCCGCCCCCGCCCGCTTCGGCGCCACAAGCTTCGAACACGATCCAGGGCCTCACCGAGGCTCAGTGCCAAGCGCAGTATCCGTCTCGGCACACCGGCGTTCCGAGCTACGGCTGCGTGAAGCTCGTGAACCTCGGCAACACGAACCAGCTCGCACTCCTGGGGAGCACGAACATCACAATCCCGACGTGGAGGACCAGCTCGCCGGGTCGCTACACCGGATTCAACCTGAATACCTCGGCGGGCGTACTCACTTCGGTGCGCTCCAACGCTGGCGTTGAGTACCTCCTCCCATTCAGTCAGACCACGTACAACCTCCCGGTGGCGAACACGTATATCTCGTCCATCGTGTTCTGCCAGTGCACCGGCGCTCCCCCGGCGGCGTTGCCGGGCCTCATCTCCTTGCCCGCTGTCGTTCGCGACTTCAAGAAGCGGGGTACGGCGGGCGGCCACCCGAACTTCGAGTACAACATCGTCACCGAGCACGGCGTGGTGGCCAATGACCTGGGCGGGGACGATCTCCCGGTGTACGTAGACGGGGCTTGGAGGTCCTTCACGGGCGCGGCCGATTTCAATGACTGGTATCGTGATAGTTCGCGCAACATGAAGATGAACTTCGCGTTCATCCTCACGAACCAGGGAAATGGCGTCTACTCCTATAGTAGCAATAGTTACTTCCCGATCGATGGCCAGCTCTACGGAAACCAGGGAGATGGGCACAACTTCGAATTCACCACGGTGCTCGAGCCCTTTAGCTTCATCTACCGCGGCGGCGAGGTCTTCTCGTTTACGGGTGATGACGATGTCTGGGTCTTTATCAACCGGAAGTTGGTCATCGACCTCGGCGGCATTCACAGCGCCCAGTCGGCCTCCGTCAACCTAGACACCGTCGCGACCTCGATCGGCATGGTCCCGGGCGGCGTGTACACGATGCACATGTTCCATGCCGAACGGCACACCACCCAGTCGAACTTCACGCTGACGACCTCGATTCGTCCCCTCGGCTGCGGCGACGGTCTCCTCTACGGCGCAGAGCAGTGCGACGACGGAAACTTGGTGGATAACGACGGCTGCAGCGACACTTGCCAGACCGAGCGCTGCGGAGATGGGATCACGCAGACCCGGGAAGGCTGCGACGACGGCAATGCCGTCAGCGGCGATGGCTGCACGGCGGCCTGTGTCGCGGAGTTCTGCGGCGACGGCGTCCAGCAGGCCGGGCTGGCCGAGGATTGCGACGACCACAACATGGCCAGCAACGACGGCTGCAGCTCGACGTGCAAGGTCGAGCGCTGCGGCGATGGCATCAAGCAGACCAGCGAAGGCTGCGACGACAGCAACACCGTCAGCGGCGACGGCTGCAGCGCGACCTGCGTGGTCGAGCGCTGCGGAGACCGCGTCATCCAGGCTGGCCTCGGTGAGCAATGCGACGATGGCAATGCCGCCAGCAACGACGGCTGCAGCGCGACGTGCCGGACCGAGCGCTGCGGCGACGGCATCAAGCAGACCAGCGAAGGCTGCGACGACTCGAACACCGTCAGCAACGATGGCTGCAGCGCGAGCTGCGTGGTCGAGTACTGCGGAGACAACACGATTCAGCCTGGTCTCGGCGAAGAGTGCGACAACGGATCGGCGAGCAACAGCGACGTGCAGCCCTGCTCGGCCAGCTGCTACAACACTTGCCGCCTCAGCGGAGGCCTCTGCGTGATCACGGCCTGCTACCCGCTCGGTCAGCTCAGCGGTGACTGCGGCGGTCAGATGGAGGAGCTCTGCGGCCTCCACGGTGAGGACAGCGCGGATCCCTGGCTGGCCTGCTTGTTCCAAGAGTGCCGCGGCGGTCAGGGCTCGCTTCAGGTCTGCATGGATGCGGTGGCTACCTGGTGCGCGGGCCCGCGGACGGACCTGCCGATGGCTACCCACGCCTCGCAGTGCCCGACCGCGCACCCCTGAGGGCTGTCTTCAGCCCCTACCCGGTCCGGGGCCCGGTCGCGGTCCCGATTGCCTGACGATTGCCCTTAGGGCAACTACCGCCCACCCCGTAAGAGACCCGAGACCGGGTTTGGGCTTTACAACCCCGCCCCGACGTGGACTAACAGGCCTCCGATGGAGACCCTCCTCTACATCCTGCACGTCCTCGTGTGCCTCGCGATGCTGCCCATCATCCTGCTCCAGAGCGGCAAGGGCGGCGGCGTCAACGCGGCCTTCGGCGGCGGCGGTTCGCAGTCGGTGTTCGGCGGCTCCAGCGGCGCCAGCAGCTTCCTCCTCAAGCTGACCTCCGGCGCGGCCATCCTCTTCATGATGACCAGCCTGGGGCTCTCCTATTACTCCTCGCGCTCCAAGTCGGTGGTCGGTGACCTCCCGACCCAGCAGCAGGAGGCCCCGACCGCGCCCGGGGCAGGCGTTCCCGCGACCGGCACCTCGACGCTGTAAAAGCGCGTTGACAGCCGGATCCGATCTCTCTAAATCGATTTTCCCGTTTGCGACGGTGGCGGAATTGGTAGACGCACCATCTTGAGGTGGTGGCGCCGCGAGGTGTGCGAGTTCGAGTCTCGCCCGTCGCATGCACATCCGAAGGGGCGAACCAGACTCAGGTCCGGTTCGCCCTTTCGCCTTTTAAGGCCGTCGATGAACCGACTCAGAGCTTCTCGTGCGGCATCCAGTGCCGCGGGGAGCGGAAGTACTGCTGCGGGGAGTAGTACAGGAAGTTCGAGACCCGGCTGGTGTAGATGCAGGCGTAGTGCTCGACCTGCCGCCCAAAGCGCGACATCTCCTGCCCTTCCTTGAACACGCTTCCCCAATAGGGGTTGTAGGCCTGGTCGATCCGGTGCGCGAGCTCCTCGCGTCGGTCGATCATGCCTCGCAGGTTCTTCCGGCGGGCGTCAAACGCTAGCCGCAGCCCGCGCCGGGCGAAGGATAGCTCCTCCACCTCTGCGCGGGGCCGCTCGGGATCGTCGTCGAGCGCCGCCTCCAGCGCGGCGATCTTGAGGCGCAGCGCCGTGATCTCCTCCTCGAAGGCCTCGCTCTCGGTCTCGAGCCGCGCCAGCTCGAGCTGCTGGGGACCGAGCTCGGGCTGTAGCCGCAGCTCATCCTCGAGCTCCGTAATGATCAGCGCGGTGCGCCACAGCGTGTCCTTCTTGGACCGGATGATGTCGCCGAAGATGTGGTCTCCGACGTACAGGATCTGCTCGCCGGCCAGGTTGATCAGCGCCTCGAAGCGCTCCAGCGATCCCCCCTGATAGACGTGTTGGCGCTCGAAGCGCTGGGCGGGGGTCGTGGAGACGTGGCCCGACCGCCGATCGACCTCGAAGAACTCGCGATGTTCGGTGAAGAAGCGCGGCTTGTCGGCGCCGACCAAGATGAGATCGAAGTAGTTGGTCCAGCTCGGGTACTCGGGCAGCTTTCCGTCGAGCAAAAAGGACATCATCGCCGTCGTGTAGTCCCACAGCGAATTGGTAAGCACGAAGAGCCGCTTCCCCGAGGAGCGCAGCTTGTGCAGCGTGTGGGGGAGATCTTGGTCCGCCTCCACGAAGGCGCCCGGGTCGGCCTTCACGGTCGTCTTGAGCGTCCCGTCGCGGTGGGCCTCGTCGATCGCGCCGCGGATGTCGTCGAAGAGCCGCTGGTAGTCCTGCGGCGACCGTTTTTGAACCAGCTCGAGGTGGTCGATGATATTGGCGTAGAGGACCCCTTCGGGGAGCGCGAACAGCGTGTCGATCCAGTGGTACTTCGGGCTGGCGCTGACCCGCAGCTTCTGATCGCGGTACAGCGCTCGGCGCTCGTCCTTCCCCATGGCCCTCCGACCGTGAAAAGCGCGTCCCACGTGCCCGTGGCTGTTCATTTTGATGATGTTGCCGCGCCGCTTGTCGACCACCAGTCCCCGGACCACGAAGCTCGGGTCATAGGGTAGGCTGAGGACTTCCGGAGGATATCCGTGCTTTTCGACCAGCTTCTCCGCGGTGAGCCGATAGGAGAGCTCCTCCATGCTCCGCTTTCGATAGGGCAGCAGGGTGTAGTCCATGTCGAAGCCGATCTGCCGGATGTGGTCCATCCGAAGGCTTCGGTTTACGAAGATCCGACGAGAGGGGTGGAGCTCGGCGCGGTCCAAGATGCCGTCCAAGCCCAAGGCCTCCCCCGCCCCCTCCTCGGGGGCCGGTGCGCGATTCATCGGCTCGATTCTAACCCTCGCCCCGAACTTCAGCCATAATGCCGCCCATGCGCCTCCTTCCGATCGCGGCCCTCGCCGCCGGTCTCCTCGCCACCTCCGGATGCTCCAGTGACCGCTGCGACAGCGACACCGACTGTACGAGCCCCAAGGTTTGCCGCGCCCGCAAGTGCACGGACCCGACCATGGTCATCATCATGCCGCCCTATGACGGGGGGCCCGACGCCGGCATTTGGCCGGACGCCCAGCCGCTCGATGTCGGCTCGATCGACGCGGGCGCGGCCGACACTGGCACCTCCAGCACCGCCGACGGCAGCGTCGCCGACACCGGCACCTCGAGCGCGGCGGACGCCGGGACCGACGCCGGCGTTTCGGACGGCGGTGGCGCCGGAGGCCCTTACGCCGAAGGCCTGATCTGGCTCCACGAGGCGCTCACCAACACCGGGCCTCGAATCCAGACCATCGAGGGGAGCTTCTTCCGCTGGGACGCCGCCCCGATCATCCGAACGAACGGTCCCTGTGTCACCCGGCAATTCGGCGCGGCCCAGGTCCGAACCGGCATCAACGGCAGCGGGATCGAGATCGAGAACGTCAATGTCATGGGCGCGGGGGTCAACAACCCCGATGTCACCCTGGTCAACATGGGCACGCCGGGGGTCTTCGTCCCTGAACGGCTGATCTTGATGGGCAGCCTCTGGCTCCTCGGCGGGGCCCCCGACGTCCAGTACGCGATCCGTCAGAGCACCGTGGGCGGCGAGCTCACCATGGCCACCGCCACCTTGGCGGTCGTCCCCGATGACTTCACGACCGCCACCCCGACCTTTGGGACACTGGTGAACCTCAACACCCAGCCGCTCAGCTTCCGCTGGACCCCCAGAAACCCGGCAACGATCCCGATGGTCCTCGAGCTCGCCGACAGCGACCGCCGGGTGGTCATGCGCTGCGCGCTGACCGACAGCGGGACCTTCGACCTGCCCGACGCGGCTCGGACCGACTTCTTGGCCCGCAGCCCCCAGGATCCCGTCTCCCTCGAGATCGGCTACGAGCGGGAGCTGACGCTGCCCGTGCCGCTGGCCGGCACGGGCGAGGTCGTCCCCACGGTGATCCGGCACTCCATCCGTGCCCACTTCGATACGACGCGCTGAGCTGCTTGCGGCGGGCTGGCGGCGGGGTTAGATCCTCCGCATGGTCCTCAATTTCTTCGCCGAGCAGGAGCTTAACTTCGAGCAGGTCAAGGTGTTGACCGCGGGAATGTACGCCGTCGCTCGCGCCGACGGGATCCACGATCGCGAGATGACGCTGATCCGCGGCTTCTATCAGAGCTGCGCCCGCTCAGGTGATCCCAGCTTCGAGGTCGTGCTCGGCCACGAGTTCGATGTGGCGGCCGCGCGGCGCCTCTTCGACCGCCCCGAGTTGGCCAAGATGTTCGTGAAGAGCCTGATCCTCCTGGCCTTCGCGGATGGGCAATACGCCAAGACGGAGGATGAGCTCATCCGGTCCTGGGGTGGCCAGCTTGGGCTCTCCGCCCAGGAGATCGACCAGCTCCTGGCCTCCACCAAAGACTTCCTCCTCCAGAGCCTGTCGCATGTGCAGAACGTCGACGCGCTCAAAGAAGTCGCCGCTCGCCTCGAGCTCAAATAGGTTTTCCTCCTCGTCTCGTTTCCCAAAACCTGCTAGCCCTTCAGCGTGATCGGGAAGTTCCTCGGCCTCTTCAGCCAGGACATCGCCATCGACCTCGGGACCGCGAACACGGTCGTCCACGTCCGCGGCAAAGGCATCGTGCTCAACGAGCCCTCCGTCGTCGCGACGACCATGGCCGGCAGCCGCAAGGTCGTCGCTGTCGGTAAAGACGCCAAAGAGATGCTGGGCAAGACGCCCGGCAACATCGAGGCGATCCGGCCCATGCGCGAGGGCGTCATCGCCGACTTCGCGGTGACCGAGGCGATGCTCAAGTACTTCATCCAGAAGGCCAACCAGCGAAAGTACGGCATCGCCTCCCGCGTCGTCATCTCGATCCCGGCCGGCATCACCGACGTCGAGACCAAGGCGGTGCGTGAAGCCGCGATGTCCGCGGGGGTCCGTGAGGTCTTCCTGATCGAGCAGCCCATGGCCGCCGCGGTCGGCGCGGGCTTGCCGGTGCTCGACGCGCGCGGCTCGATGATCATCGACATCGGCGGCGGCACCTCTGACGTCGCGGTGATTTCGCTGGGCGGCATGGTCACCTTCAAGACGCTCAAGGTCGCCGGCGACAAGATGGACGAGGCGATCATCAACTACGTCCGGCGCCGCTTCAACATCCTGATCGGTGAGCGCACCGCCGAGGCGATCAAAATCGCTATCGGCAACACCCACGTCACCGTTGAGAGCAAGGACATGGAGATCAAGGGACGCGATCTCATCTCCGGCGTCCCGAAGTCGGTGCAGATCACCGGCGCGGACCTGCGCGAGGCGCTCGCCGATCCCACCATGGCGATCGTGGAGGCGGCCAAGTCCGTCCTGGAGCGCACGCCTCCCGAGCTCTCCGCCGATCTCGCCGAGCGCGGGATCGTATTGGCTGGCGGCGGCGCCAACCTCGCTGGGCTCGACATCGTCCTCCGTGAGGAGACGGGAATTCCGGTGTTCTGCGCCGAGAACCCGCTGCTCTCGGTGGTCACCGGGGTCGGGATCGTCCTCGACGACCTCGAGCGCTACCGGGGCCTCCTGTTTTGAGCCATGGCCAGCCGTGCGCCACAGAAGGGGGGCGATCCCTTAGCCCACCTGGCGAGCGACGGTCCCCGGTCGATCTACGCGATCGACGGTGAAGAGCGGCTCCTGGTCGACGAGGCCGTACACACCATCCGCGACACCGCTGTCCAGGCCCGGGCCCGCGACTTCAACCTCGACGTCTACAACGCCAAGGACACGCCGATCGCCAAGGTGCTCGACGCCGCGCAGACCTTGCCGGCCTTCGCGCCGCTCCGGGTGGTGATCGCCAAAGAGGCCGAGCGCTACGCCGGCGAGGATGCCGCCCAGCTCCAGAAGTACATCGAGAAGCCCTCCCCGACGACGGTGCTGATCTTGGTGGCCTCGGAGAAGTTTGACGCGCGCACCAAGGCATACAAAGCGCTGGAGAAGGCCGGCGCCACGATGCGCTTCGTCCACCCCACCGAGCGGGAAATGCCGCGCGTGATCGAGGCTCGTGCAAAGAAGCTCGGGGTCAGCGTGGAGCCCGAGGCGATCCGTGGTCTGGTCGACGCGGTGGGTACCGACGTTGGCTTGATGATCTCCGCCCTGGAGAAGCTCCTGCTGTATGTAGGGCCGGGCGCAGGAAAGCTGATCCGTCGCGCCGACGTAGAAGACGTGGTCATGCCCGCTAAGGAGGAGTCGATCTTCGAGCTCTCCGACGCGGTGGGATCGCGGGACGTCGCGCGGGCCCTGGGGCTGCTCACCTCCATGCTCGAGCTGTCGCGGGCCCACCCGCTGGCGCTCCTTGGCCTCTTGGCCGGTCATTGGCGCCGCTTGTCGATGGCGCGGTCGATCCTGGATTCCGGGGCGCCTCGCGACGAGGTGCAGCTCGCACTGCCGCGGATGCCCCCCTTCGTGATCGACAAGCTGATCCTGCAGGCCAAAAAGCAGCCCCTGGCCGACCTGGTCCGCGGGCTGGAGGCGATCGCCGAAGCGGATGCGCTGCTCAAGGGCGGGGCGCTGGCGGGCCCCCGGGTAATGGAGCGACTCGTGCTCACCCTGGCCGGGACTTCGGCGCGGGCGTGACCGCCGACCCCTCTATAGAGGGGCCAAGAGTCGTGTTACCGTCCTCAGATGAGGTTCGTTCTCGGAGCGATCCTGCTGTCGCTGCTCTCGGCTTGCTCAAGCAATCCTGACGGCTGCCGCACGACGCAGGACTGCATCGACGAAAAGAAGGGAGGCACCCAGTGCATCAACGGCGCTTGCGTGCTCCCTTGTGTGGCCGACGCCGACTGCGGTGACCGCGCCCAAGGCTCCATCTGTGAGGCCGGCGCATGCGTCGCCCCGGCCTGCGACGCGGACGAGGATCCCTCCGGCTGTCCCGGGGCAGAGGTCTGCGTGGTCGGTCGCTGCTACCTCTACTTCGAGACCTTCGAGCCCAAGAAAGCAGGCGACGCGGTCTCGCTGGAGAACCTGCCGCACCCCTATAACCGCGTCGTCGGCGCCACCTGCGCGGGCCCCGCCGACTGCCAGGACGGCCTGATCTGTTCCCCGGAGCAGCGGCGCTGCGTCCGAGCCCTCCGCAACAAAGCCACCCTCGTGGTGTGGGAAGGCCCGCCGACCTGCGGTCCCGCCGATGACCCTGATCGCTGCGCGGGCGTCGCCGCCGACGGTCATAACTTCGTCGCCCTCGAGCGCCAGTCGACGCCCGAGCGCGGCACGCCCGAGTACGACGTCACCTGCGGGGCCTGCTCTTGTTGCCTCAAGTGCCGCGATCCGCTGCAGCGCGAGGAGGGCGAGAACAGCTGCCTCGGCGTGAACCTCCCGAACGTCGCCATGTGCAGCGCCGCCCCGCCCGCGGAGTGCACCAACGTCTGCAATAGCTGCGACAGCTGCGTGGCTCGAACCCAGCGGGCGGTCGGCTTCGGGGACGGCCTCAACATGTGCCAGGCCCAAGCGGCGGAGCGTCGCTGTCCGGGCTGCGAGGCCTACGACACCTGCGTGAAGAACAAACTTACCGACGGACGCGCCTGCCCCGGCGGGGGCTTCCCGGCCTGCACGACCGCGCCTCAGGTCGAGGCCGACTGCAACGCCTGCAAGGTCAAGGAGTGCGACAACCTGCGGAGCGCTTGCTGGAACTGCCGCGACGCGGCCCAGCTCAAGCGTGACTTCCCCAATCAACCGGACCGCTGGCGGCAGCTGGAGCTCGACTGCCAGGCCGCGGGCAATGACGCTTGTTTGCCGGCGGCGATCTCCATTCAGCGCAGCGCGCTCACCGACGACGAGCAGTCCCTCGAATCTCCCGAGCTCTCTTTGGTCGGGATGGGCGAGGGCGTCCCGGTGCTCAGCTTCCAGTACATGCCCTTCGATATCGGCTTCACCTATCGCAAGATCATCCAAGGTCAGCCCCGCGAGAGCTGGCCGCTCGTGCCCCAGCAGGTTCGCGTCCAGCTCTGCGCTGGAAGCTGCGAGCGCAGCGCGAGCTGGGTGCAAGCCAAGTTGACCAACGGCAAAGACGCCATCTTCCCCAGCGACGACGAGCGCCAAAACGGCCTGCAATTCGCGCTGCAGAGCGCCGGCGATTGGCGCATCCGGCACGCCGAGGTGGAGTTGCCCGACGCCATGCGCACCGCGAACTTCCGCTTCCGCTTCCTGCCTGAGCTGGCGGATGACGCGCGGGTCGGGATCGATCGCATCGTGATCCGGAGGAAGCTATGAAGGGCTCGCAGATCGCGCTCGCCTTGGCCCTGGGGCTGGCCGGGGTCGCCTGCGGCGGCGACGGACGCCTGACCATCCACGCCAGCTTCGACCTGCCTGCCGAGGCGCGGCTCAGCCCCGCCGATCGCTGGGTACGCTTGCGGGTGACCTTGGACGGAGAGGACCGCACCGATGACGTCGTGAAGGATCTCCCGCCCGAGGCGCGGGAGGTTTCCTTCACTGGCTACCCGAACAGCCGCCGCATTCACCTGACCGTCGGCGGCTACGACGAGAACGACAACCTGGTCGGCTATGGCGAAGCTCGTGGCCGCGTGGACAACGACAACCTGGATCTCAAGGTCCCGCTGCGTCGCACGCTCGGCTACATCACCCATCGCGACGTCTGTGACGGGGGCTGCCCGGTGGGCCTGGCCTGCGTGAGCCCCGCGCGTTCGAGCGGCGGCGGCGGTCCGTTTCAGTGCGTCGAGGCCATGACCACCTGCGCTCCGGGCTGCGGAGCCGGTCAGAGCTGCGTCAAGGGCGTGACCGGCCCGGTCTGCTCCACCGCCTGGGGCAATCGCAGCTCGCGCGCCCCAGGCCTCCTCTATGTCATCGACGTGGGCTCGCGCTCCTTCGTGGAGTCGATCCAGATCCCCGGAAACCACCCGCACGGCTTGGGGGTGTTCGCCCGCGGCGGCGAGGGGGTGTGGGTGGTGTACCGGGACGACCGCGAGTCGGAGGGCGATAGCGGCAGCCGCGCAGCCTTCCTCTCGTCGAGCGACCACCGCTGGTCGGCCCCCCTGCGCTTCGATTTCCCGCATGATCTGGTGGTCTCCTCGCCCCTGCAGCGCTTCGCCGCGGCGGCTGGAGGCGGCGCGGTCTCCCTCATCGATCAGCAGGACAACAAGGTCACCCGCACCATCCAGGTCGGCGGCACCGTCCTCGACGCCATCGTCGGTGGCGACGGCGGACGCACCGCCTTGTTCGTCACCACCGCGGGCCTGTTGCAGATCGACCTCGATCTGCCCGACACCACTCAAGGCACCAGCCCCGGCGACATCTCCAATGCCGCCGGCATCGCGGTCGATGGGGAAGGCCGCATCGCTTACATCACCTCGGCCGCGAGTCGCGTCGTCGACGCGATCGACCTCTTCGTGGGCACGACGGCCAAGCTTCCGGGCGACAGCCAACCGGCCTTTGTGCGAGACGTCGCGGCGGCCAGCTACTCCGCTAGCGCGCAGACCTTGTTTGCCATTGAGGCCGGCGCCAAAGCCCAGCACCTCGACGCGTACAGCGTCTTCGACTCCAGCCACGTGCCGACCGAAGATTTGGTCGGGGTGTTGCCGGTGCCGAGTGACATCGTCGCGGGGCCCGGCGGCTACCAAGTGCTGGTGATTAGCTCCGGCACCAGCTCGGCCACCGCTGGTCTCACCGTCATCGACGCCGCCTATCCTCCCACCGGGAGCACCATCAGCTACTTCCGCGATCCGAACGACTTCTACATCGACTCCGGCCTGATGTTCCGCGAGCGATACCAGCCGAGAAAGCTCGGCATCCTGTACGGCCAGTGACCGAAGCGCTGCTACGAGCGGGCGCCAAGACGCTGGCCCGGACCCTGCGCGACGCGGGCCACGAGGCCTATTTCGCGGGGGGTTGTGTGCGCGACGTCCTGCTCGGGAAGTCGCCCAAAGACTTCGACATCGCGACCGACGCCACGCCCGAAGAGGTGCAGAAGATCTTTCGGCGCACCGTGGCTGTCGGCGCGGCCTTTGGCGTCATCCGAGTGCGGATCGGCCACGGCCAAGAGTATGAGGTGGCGACCTACCGGACCGACGGGGAGTACACCGACGGGCGCCGCCCCGACGTGGTCCGATACTCGAAGAGCAAAGAGGAGGACGTGGCGCGGCGCGACTTCACGATCAACGCCCTGCTCATGGATCCGTTCACCGACGAGATCCTGGACTTCGTGGGGGGCCAGGCCGATCTCGCGCGCCGGATGATCCGCGCGGTCGGCGATCCCGAGCGCCGCTTCTTCGAGGACAAGCTCCGCATGCTGCGGGCGGTCCGCTTCGCCTCCCGCTTCGACTTCGAGATCGACTCTGCCACCCGGGCCGCGATCCAAAAGCACGCCTCGAGCATCGTGCTGGTCAGCGCCGAGCGCATCGTCACTGAGCTCTCGGCCTTGTGGAACGGGGCGGATCCGGGCCTGGGGATGCGCCTCTTGGCCGAGCTGGAACTCTTTTCGCCGATCTTCTCCTTCGTACCGGCCGAATCGCTGGCCTCCGTCTGCGCGGAGATCGCTCGCATTCCCGAGGCCTGCGCCAGCGTGGGAGCTGCCGAAGCCGACGCTCGTTCGGTCGTCGCCTGGGCCTTGCTGCTCGCGCGCCGCGACCTCCGCCATGAGAGCGAGGCTGTCCTCCGCTCGATGAAGCTCTCCCAGCGGATCATGAAGGACGTCGAGCGTGCCCTCGGCTGGCTGCCGAGCTTGGAGGCGCCGGAGTCGCTGCGGCTCGCGGATCGCGTGCGCATCCTGCGCGATCGCCTCGCGCCCACCGCGCTGGCTTTCTTGGCGGCGCGCGGAGGGACCGACAATGCCGCGCTCCGCTTGTACCTAGCCGAGCGGGCGGCGCTCGAGCAGGACCCTCTCCCGGCCGAGCCTTGGGTGACGGGCGGCGATCTGAAGCGGCTCGGCCTCGATCCTTCCCCGCGCTTCAAGACCATCCTGGAGTCGATCGAGACCGAGGTCTTCGAGCGCCGCATCAAGACCAAGGAAGAGGCCCAGGCCATGGCCGAGCGGCTGGCCAAGGAGGCCTGATGGCCAAGCCCAAGCGCCGCCTCGACGAGCTCTTGGTCGCGCGCGGCCTCTACCCGGATCTCAGGACGGCCCAAGGCTTCATCCTGGCGGGCAAGGTGGTGGTCGACGAGAAGGTGATCTCCACGCCCGGGACGCGGGTGTCGGACGGCGCCGAGCTGATCTTGAGGGAGCGCCTGGAGCGCTTCGCCAGCCGCGGTGGCCTCAAGCTCGAGGAGGCCTTGTCGCGTTTTGCGGTGTCCGTGAAGGGGAGGGTGGTGCTCGACGCGGGGGCCTCGGCCGGCGGTTTCACCGACTGCGTGCTCCAAGCCGGCGCGGCCAAGGTCTATGCGGTCGACGTGGGCTTCGGTCAGCTCCGCGGCAAGCTGGCGGCCGATCCCCGGGTCCACAGCCTCGAGCGCACCAACGTCAGCGATCTTACGCCGCACACCTTCGATCCGCCGATCGATCTGGCGGTCTTCGATCTGTCGTATCTGTCGATGACGAAGTCGGCGCCGATCTTGGCCGCGCTGTTTGAGAAGCCTCAAGCGGTCGAGATGATCGGCCTGGTCAAGCCGCTGTACGAAGGGGTGGAGCAAGATCGCATGAACGATCTCAGCGCCATCTCCCTGGCGCTCGGCCGCATCTTCGAGGCCTTGGGTGAAGCGGGGCTCTCGGTGGTGGGGCTCGTCCCTTCACCGATCTTTGGCGGAAAAGGAGCCCTCGAGCTCTTGGCTTGGATCAAGGAGGGGCCGCCCGGAGATCCGAGCCTCATCGCCGCGGCGATCGCCGAAGCGGCTCAGTCCTTGGTCAAGGTCGAAGCGTAGGCCGCGATGTCCGCGACCTGAGCGTCGCTGAGCCGGTCTTTTCCGAAGAAAGGAGCGAAGGCACCGCCTTGCCGGTTGCCCCGGAGCAGGCCGTTCCCTTCGCGGACCTTGAGCGCGATCTCCGGCACGGTCTTGCCGACGACCGACGGGCCCAGACCTGCCCGGCCCGCGGGGTGGCAGCTGTGACAGGCCGCGAAGAAGAGCTCGCGGCCCTTGCCCGGGTCGCCGCCACGATACTTATCGCGATCGTAGTCGAGCCCCGCCTCCAGCGCTGGCTCGAGGGTGATCGGCGGTTGGCCCTTCTTCGGGGAGATGGACTCGAGATAAGCGGCGAGCCGCAGGCTATCCTCGGCCGGCAGCGCGGTGCCGCCCTGGAAGATGGTTACGCAGGCGTCGACGGCCTTGCGTAGGGTCGGGAAGCTGGTGCGCCGCCCATCGCCGCGCCAATACGGTCGGCCTGCAACGCCGTACAAGGTATGACCTGCACGGATACGCCCGTCGCCTTGGCTGGCCTCGTCCTCCACGTTCGAGTGGCAGTCGGCGCAGGCCACGCCGTTCTTTCCCAAGCTGGCGTCGAAGAACAAGCGTCGGCCCCGGTTCGTGGCCGGGTCGGTCTTGCTCCCCTTGGTCTCGGCTGCGCCCAATGAAACCAGGGCCATCAGCGTTATGGCGAAGCTCTGCACGCCCCATCCAAAGCATGGACGGGGCGGTCGGTAAAGCTCGATGCCGCCCGCTGGTGGCGTTGGACGTCCTCCTCTGACGTGAGGATGCGTCCGCCTTGACCGCAGCCACGATCCCTCCGTGCTTCGCGGGACGGACTTCCGGCCGAGGGTGGGGGGCCGCTCGCCTTGCTCCCCCGCAGGACCGAACGTAAGTTCGGCGACGGATGCGCAACAACTTAGCGTTACTCCTTGTCATCGCCGCGCCGGCGCTCGCCTATGCCGAGCCGCTGCCGCTCAGCGTCCCGACGCCCAGGGCCCCTTGGCGAGGGCCGAGGCTGTCCGACCTGGGGCCCCGACTGCGTGCGCTCGCCGCCGAGCCCCGCGCGCTCGTCGTCCAGGCCGACCCGGGCTTTGGCACGCTTCGGATCGCGCAGGGGACGCTCCTGTCGAAGCCCCTGGCCTTCGACGCGCCGTCGGTCTTGGCGTGGATCGCGGCGGAGCGCTCGGCCTTTGGGCTGCGCGATCCGGCCAGCGAGCTACGCGCGATCGAGCCGCTGACGCGGGACCGCCGGACCGGCGAGGGCTATGTCCGCTTCGAGCGGGTCCATCGCGGGCTGCCGCTGCCGGAGGCCGAGCTGACGGTGCTCCTCGACTCCAGCGGCCGGGTGAAGCGCATGACCGGTCACTATCCCCCATCCTTCGACCTGCCGACGACGCCCCGCCTCGACGCTGAGCGCGCGGCGCGGGCCGCTCGAGCCTTCGCCGGCCAAGGGGACCGACCTGATTTCGTGCCCCCGCGCCAGCGCCTGGTCGGGTTCGCCTTTGGGACCGCACCGCGGCTCGCCTGGGAGGCCGTGCTCGGCTACGGGCGGCCGGACCGAGAGCCCTACTACGCCAAGCACTATGTCGACGCGACCACCGGAGCGGTGCTCGCCGTGCGCTCGCTCGTGTGGACGGCCGGAGTTCCGGAGGTCTGCGTCGGGCGGGACTGGCGAGGGATGGACGTGCAGGTCGCCTGCTCGCGCTTCCCGACGAACCAGGACCTGCGGCTCCTCATCGACTCGGCACAGCTTCCGAACACCGAGATCGCCACCTTGAACGCCCGCCACCAGACCTTCAACACCAACGCCGAGTTCGTGACCGGCTCATCGCATGTCTCCGCCGACGCCATGAGCCGCTTCAGCGACGTCAACGCCGTCTCCGCGCACTACGGCATCGGGACCTCCTATCGCTACTTTCGCGAGGTGCTGAACCGTCCGAGCTGGAAGCAGGTCGGCGGCATGAACCTCGGCCAGCTCAGCGTGGTGGACTACGGGCAGTCCTACGCCAACGCCTTCGCCGCCCCCATCACCATCGGCAATGAGGAGGTGTCGCTCAGCGCCTTTGGCAACGGCGACGGCCAGACGCTCACCGAGACCTCGGGCTGCCTCGACGTCGCGGGCCATGAGTTCACCCACAACGTCGTCGCCGCCACGGCGGGGCTCGTCTACCAAAACCAGTCGGGCGCCCTGAACGAGCACTTCGCCGACGCCTTTGGTACAGCGATCGACAAGCGCTACGAGGACGCCGACGACCTGCTCGGCGAGAACTGCACGCCCCAAGGCGCGGGGCTGCGCAGCTTGGCGGACCCCACGACGCGGATGCAGCCCGCGCACAACCGCGACTACCAAAACCTCGCCAACACCGACGCCGGCGATCACGGCGGCGTGCACGTCAACAGCGGCATCCCGAACAAGGCCTTTTACGCCTACTACACCGCCACCAGCGTCGAGACCGCCGAGAAGGTCTGGTATCGGGCGCTGAGCGCCGGGGGGCTCACGCCAAACGCGCAGTTCCTCGACTTCACCAGCGCGGTGCGCAGCGCCTGCGCCGCCCTGAACCTGGCCTGCGGCGAGCTCGACACCGCGCTCGGCTCGGTCGGCCTCTATGAGGCGGTCAGCACGCCGATGGGGTGCCCCGAGCACTCGACCGCGATGGGCATGCAGTGCATCTGCGATATGGGCTATCAGCCGAGCACCGACGGGGCGTCCTGCCAGCTCATCCCGATGCAGAGCTGCCCCGCCCACGCCTCCCAGGTCGGCGAGTTCTGCTATTGCGACGCCGGATATGTCACCGACGCTGCCGGCACGGGCTGCGTGCGGGAGACCGAGGCGCCCTGCGTCGCGCACGCCCACCGCGTCGGGGAGCGCTGCATCTGCGACGAGGGCTACTACGGCGATCCGAACGTGCCCGAGGGTTCCTGTGAGCAGGCGCAGGGCAGCTGCCCGCCGCTGTCGGTCTACGACGCCATGGCGATGGGCTGCGCCTGCATCGCGGGCTTTGAGCCCGACATGGCGGGCACCTCCTGCGTCCCGAGCACGCAGGGCTGCGGGGAGGAGACGCCCGCTGGCCGCTGCCTCGAGCAGCTTTTGGTGTACTGCGACGACGTCACCGATCCGAACGCGCCGCAGTCCGCCGTCATCGACTGCGGTGCGTCGGGCCTGTCCTGCGCGACGGATATGGACGGCTTCGTTGGCTGCATTGCGGCCACCGATCCTTGTGGGGACATACCGGAGGCTGGGCGGTGCAACGGCGATGGCCTGCAGTTCTGCGTCGGGGAGGGCGCCGAGCGGGGCGCGTACGAGCTCAACTGCGCTGAGCTCAACGCGCGCTGCGAGGCGGTCATGGGGGGCGCCGACTGCGTCGAGAACGGGAATGGCATGAACCCGGATGGCGGGGTGGCCGGGGCGGACGGCGGCGGAGACGGGGGCGGTGGGGCTAAGAAGAGCGGCTGCGGGTGTGAGGCGGCGGGCGGGAGCGGACCTGCGCGCAGCAGCTTTGCGATGCTCGGGCTTGGCTTTGTGCTGTGGCGACGTTCGCGGTCTCGGGGGTAGCTGCTGGGATCCTCCTGCCTGGCTTGAGTCCGGAGCGTGAGCTCGGCCGTGCTTCTCGGCGACGGCCAGGGCCACGTTTCCCGCCGAGGGCCACGACCACGCTCACGACCACGTCACACGCACACGATCACGAAGTGGAGCACGGTTGTGGGGATCTGAGCTCGCGGGGCGGCTCCCGTGCCTCTCGGGCTCCTGTACCTCTCGGGGCTCCTGTGCCTCTCGGAGCTCCTGTGCCTCTCGGGGCTCCTGTGCCTCTCGGGGCTCCTGTGCCTCTCGGGGCTCCTGTGCCTCTCGGGGCTCCTGTGCCTCTCGGGGCTCCTGTGCCTCTCGGGGCAGCTCTGCTTTCCTTCCTTCTGGGCGTGTGCTCGGACCCCTTGTCTTCGACTTTCATTGGGCTCGTCGGTCCCTCCCG
>Ga0154020_10003433_pt1 | contig 19050 bp, 15 predicted proteins | sample Klosneuvirus_201_FD_109709 | JGI IMG/M metagenome (GOLD analysis project Ga0154020, IMG submission 109709) | Active sludge microbial communities from wastewater, Klosterneuburg, Austria - Klosneuvirus_20160825_MG | ecosystem: Engineered > WWTP > Aerobic digester > Activated sludge | place... | reverse complement strand
GATGGACCCGGTGACGATGATGCGAAACATGCGGGGAAAGTCGGGCGGAACGCTGGTCACCTACACCGCTGAGCAGCTCCTCGAGGCGATCGAGTTTTGGTCGAATCACGTCCGGGTGCTGCCCAAGTGACGGTCTACGCCGGACTGCTCCGGGCCATCAACGTCGGCGGCACCGGCAAGCTCGCGATGACCGAGCTGACGGCGCTGTGCACCAGCGCTGGCTTCAAGGACGTCAAGACATACATCCAAAGCGGCAATGTGGTCTTTCGAAGCCCGCTCGACGAGGCCAAGGCCACCGCCAAGCTCGCCAAGGCGCTCGAGGCGAAGATGGGCAAGCCGGTTGGTCTCACCCTGCGCACCGCGGCAGAGCTGGAGCAGACGCTGAAGAAGAACCCCTTCCCGAAGGCCGAGCCCAAGCGGGTGATCGTCCTCTTCTTGAACGAGGCACCGCCCAAGAAGTCCCTCGATGGGCTGGTGACGCCCGGCGGCGAAGAGGTCGCGCTCGGCGCCCGCGAGGTCTACATCAACTACCCCGAGGGCCTGGGTGTCTCGAAGCTGAAGCTCCCCTTCTTCAAAGAGGGCACCGGCCGAAATCTCAACACGGTGGCCAAGCTGCTCGAGATGGCCCGCGCGATCGAGTAGGGGGCCCCCCGCTCACAGTTGCCGAGCGAGCCCGCATCGCCTATCTAGCCCGCATGAAGCTGGCATCCGCGCTGCTCACCTCCTTGACGCTCCTCGGGGCGTCCGCTGCCCTGGCCGACGACGCCAAGACCAAGGTGAAGGTCGGCAAAGGCGGCGTCTCGGTCGAGACCGGCGGGACCAAGGTGAAGGTCGAGGACCCCGACGACAACGACAGCGACGAGGTGGAGGAGGCCACCGAGGCCGCGGCCGCCAAGCCCGGCGTCTTCGCGGTGACCGGCAACAACCAAAAGCTCAGCCACGCCTGCGGCGGCGCGGAGAAGGGCGCGACGGTCATCGAGATCACCGGCAACAACCACTCGATCACGCTGACCGGGCCCTGCACCAAGCTCACCGTCGTAGGAAACGGTCACACCGTGACCACCGAGGAGATCGGGAGCATCCAGGCCACGGGCAACAACCTCAGCGTGGGCTGGAAGAAGGCGACCGCCGGCGCGCACCCGCAGATCAAGAAGACAGGCAACGGGATCAAGATCAGCAAGATCGAGAAGTAGGTCAGAGCCCCGCGAAGATCCGCGGCAGCACCTCCCCCTCCGTCACGATCCCCATATGGCTGGTGTGCGCCCGCTCGTGCGTCACCCGCAGCTCCCGCGCCGAGCGCGACAAGGTCAAGAGGAAGCTCAGCGCCGCCACCTCGGTCGCCCGGCTCACGATCGTCAGGCGACGGGTCGCGCTGCCCTCGACCCACAAGCGAAAGGCCCGCGGGTCGCCATACATCGCGTCGAGCAGCACGATCTTCCGGACCCCCGGCTCCTCGGTCCACTCCCGCAGCGTGCGCACCGCGCCGCTGTGCCCGACCAGCGCGATGTCCTCGCGATCGAGCGGGCGACCGATCACCTTCTCGGCGGTGGCGATGAGCGCGGAGAGCGAGGGCCAAAACACCGACTCCCGCGCCGAGATCGGGGCCTCGGGGATGATCACCGTCGCGTCGATCCCCGAGGCCACCAGCTGCTCGGCCAGGTGATGCTCAGACCAGACCTCATCGACGCGATCATAGTAGCCATGCACGTAGACCACGACCCGCCGCGGCAACGAGGCCGGCTCCCACACGTACAGCGGCCCATTCTCGGTGCGGGCGCGAACGAGCCGCGCCTCTCCGGGCGGGCTGAGGTCGACGGGGGCGGTGAGGAGGAGCGCGAAGAGGGAGGCGGCCAGCATGCCTCCCGCGGTTGCAGCCGCCAGGCGCAGGGCCCGGCCCCCGAAAGGCCTCGGCTTACCGCATTCCCCAAAAACACAGCTGCAAAGGGCCTTTACGTCTCGTCAAAGACCTTTACGTACGGTGCGCGGGCCTGATCGCGATGCTACGATGCCCCGATGCCGACGCTCCTGGCGTTGTTCGGTCCGCGGCGCGGGGTCAGCCGAGAGTTCACGGGCCGGCTGGTCCTCGGGCGCGGCAAGAGCGCCGATATTCAGCTCATCGATGATCGCGTCTCCCGCGAGCACTGCGCGATCGAGCCCGAGGGCGACCGCTACCGCCTCCTCGATCTCGGCTCGCGCAACGGTACCTGGCTCAACGGGGAGAAGATCGAGTCGGCGCCGCTCAAGGCCGGCGACCGCCTGATCGTCGGCGAGAGCGTCTTCAGCTTCGAACCCACCGCGAAGGCCCTGCGGGCCAAGGACGGCTCCACCACCTTGGTCATCACCACCGAGGAGCCGCGCCTGACCGAGCTCGAGGACCAGGGGGCCGCCGCCGATCCGGCCTGGCTGTGGGCCCTGGCGCGACGCTGTCAGCGCGCCGAGAGTCCGGCTCAAGCGCGCTCCATGCTCCTCAGCGAGGCGCAGGCGCGCTGCGAAGCGAAGGCCCTGGCCCTGCTCCGGCCGATCAACGACGGCGGCGTGCGGCTCGTCGGTGGTCACCCCGCGGGCAGCAGCGTGTCGATGCCGGAGGCCTTGCTGCGCCGCTTGCCCACCGCGCGTAAGGTCTTGGTCGGCACCGCCGAGCAGGTGGAGGCCGTCACCAGCAACGAGACCACGATCGTACAGCCCCGGCCGGGGACGATCGCCATCGCGCCGGCTAGCTGGTGCCAAGAGAGCCGCGGATGGCTCGCCGCCAGCTTCACGCTCAAGCCCTCGGCCTCGACTACCGCGCTCCTGGCCGCCGTCGCCGAGATAGTCGCGCCCTACCTGGGCCCCGACTCCGAGCAGCTCCCCTCGCATCGCCCAAAGGAGCACCTGATCGCCGAGAGCCCCGCGATGAAGGCCTTGGTCCGAGCGGCCACCCAGGTCGCCCCCACCGACGCGACCGTGCTCCTCAGCGGCCCGAGCGGCAGCGGCAAAGAGCGCATCGCGGCCCTCATCCACCAGTCGAGCCGGCGGCCGGGCGGGCCCTTCGTCGCGGTGAACTGCGGCGCGATTCCGGCTGAGCTGGCCGAGTCGGTGCTCTTCGGCCACGAGAAGGGGGCCTTCACCGGCGCGGTCGCCGAGCGGCGCGGGCTCTTCGAACGCGCCGACGGGGGCACGCTCTTCCTCGATGAGGTGGGTGAGCTCTCGCCCGCGCTGCAGGTGAAGCTCCTGCGGGTGCTGGAGGAGAAGGTCGTGGAGCGGCTGGGCTCCGAGGAGCTCCGCGCGGTGGACGCCCGGGTGATCGCCGCGACCCACCAGGCCCTGGATAAGTTGGTCGCGGCAGGTAAGTTCCGCGAAGACTTATACTATCGACTCAAGGTCATCGAGCTCAAACTATCTCCCCTCTCCGAGCGCAAGGAGGACATCGCGCCTCTGGCCCAGCACCTTCTGGAGCGCTCGGCCGAGAAGCTCGGAGTGCGGCCGCGGCTCCTCTCGGTGGGCGCGCTGAACGCGCTGCTCCAGCACCCGTGGCCGGGGAACGTACGGGAGCTGAAGAACGCGCTCGAGCGGGCCTTGGTGCTCGGACGCGACGGCGAGCGCGTGGAGGCCGCCGACCTCCCGGCCGAGATCTTGGTCTCCCCACCGATCGCGATCCCGGTCGGCGGCACCCTGGAGGCCCAGGTCGGAGCGGTCGAGCGGAAGGCCGTCCACGAGGCGATGAAGAGCGCCCGCGGGAAGAAGGCGCGGGCCGCCGAGATCCTCGGGATTTCTAGGCCCACCTTGGACAAGAAGCTGTCCGAGCACGGCATCGACGTCTTCGCCGAGGAGCCGAAGTCATGAGCTTCCTCTGCCCCTCCTGCCACGCCGGGCTCCCCGATTCGCGGGAGCGCGCGGTGCTGCCATGTCCGAGCTGCGGCGTGGCGATCGATCTGCGCGACGTGGCGACCGCGCCCGGGGCGCCCGGCCTCAGCCCCGAGCACGATCTCAGCGGTAAGAGGCTCGGTGACTATCAACTCAGCTCCAAGCTCGGCAGCGGCGGCATGGGGATCGTCTATGCCGCCACCGGACCGGCCGGGGAGGTCGCGATCAAGGTCTTGGCCCGCGCCCCCGCCAGCGATCCGGGGCTGAGGGCGCGGTTTCGGCGAGAGGCCGAGGCGCTGCTCGGCATCGAGCACCCGGCGATCGTCCGCGTCTACGCCCAGGGCGAAGAGGACGGCGTGGCCTGGTACGCGATGGAGCGGCTCAGCGGGGAAGATCTGGCCCACCGGCTCAAGCGTGGCCCGCTCGCGCCCGCGGAGGCCCTGAGTCTGGCTCGGCAGCTCCTATCCGCGCTGGGCTTCATCCACAAACAAGGCCTGATCCACCGGGACATCAAGCCCTCCAACGTCCTCCTCTTCCCGAGCGGGGCGAAGCTCTGTGACTTCGGCGTCGCGCGTCTGGATGGGTCGAACACCCTGACCGAGTCCATGGCCATCGTGGGCTCGCTTCGCTACATGGCGCCCGAGCAGCGGAGCGGCAAGACCACGCCGGCCTCCGATCTGTACTCCCTCGGCGTGCTGCTCTTTGAGGCCTGCACCGGGATCCTCCCCGAGGAAGCGCCGTTGACGATGATCCAGCCGCGGCGCCTGCGCGGGCTGATCGGAAGGCTCCTGGCGCAAAAGCCCGTCGAGCGCCCCGCCAGTGCCGCGGTGGCCCTGGAGCTCCTCGGCCCCGCAGAGCCGCCCTCACGCCGGGGGGCCGTGGCCGCGGCGGCGGCGCTGCTCCTGACCACCGGCGCCGGTTTGGCGGTCGCGCTGCGGCCGGATCCACCGAAGCCAAAGCCGCCCGCGGTCGTGGTCGCCGCTGATGCGCCGGTGCTCGGCCCGATGAAGCCGGAGATCGTGGTGCCCTTGCCCGAGGAGCTGGCCACGACCAGCACGCCGGCGATCGACGCCGCGATCGACGCCCAGCCGCCCGAACCTCGGCTCCAAAACCCCGGGCCCAAACCGCAGCGCGTGCCGACCAAAGGCCTAGGGAAGAGCGGTGGAAAGCCAAAGGCGGTCGCGCTCGAGGACGTCCCAGGGGATGCGCCCCCCCAAGCCGCCGCCGCCCTGCCGCCGACCAAGGGTCCAGCGATCAAGAAGAAGCCGGTCGGGAAGCCTCGGCCCAGAGAGTAGCGCTCCTCATAAGCACTGAAACCCCGTCAAGCTCAGCTGGGGGCCCCGGCCCTGCGTAAGGACGCCGAGCCCAAAGGTCGAGGTCATCCCGCACTCGCCGACGAGGGTCAGCGACACGGGCCCGAACGTCACCACGTCCGGAGTCAGCCAGGGGCTGAGGTCGATCCTCAGGCGGCGAGAGCTCACCGAGAGCACGGCCGACTTGGAGGTCGTGCTGGGCGCTCCGCCGAGCGGGAAGAGCCCCAGCATCGCGGTGATCGAGCCGGAGGTCGCGGCGGGCGCGGAGTCCTTGATCACCAGCTCGAGCACGCGCGTCGCGGGGTCGAAGTGGGTCATCGCCAGATCGAGCGACGCGCAACCGATGGGACAGCTCGGTCTGCCCGAATCGGCCACGACGGCGGCGTCAGCGGTGGGTGTTGATCCCGCGTCGGGCTGGGCGCTCTCGCCGCCACAGCACAGGAGGATCGGGGCGCCCAGGAAACACAGCAGAGCTCGGCTCATCAGGGGCCGGACGGTAGCAGAGGTAGAGCTCATCTCAAAAATACCCTCGGTTACAAACGTGGATCCTCTGGCTGCGCCGGGCAGCCTCCTCTGTCCGCTCCTCGACGCAGAACAACTGCGCCTCCGGTGCCCGGCTCGCTTCGCGTCGAAGGCACAACTGACCGCATTTTCGGGAGTCCGCGGACTCGGATTTGCACCGGAGCTGGCGCGCCACTCGACCCGATGCTACCCCTGTTTCGTGGCCTTTCTCCGCCTGATCCCGCTCATCTGCTTGCTCCTCGGCCTCCTCGGCTCGGCCTGCGGCAAAGGCGCTGACGCCAAATGCGACGCGGTGCTCTGCGGCCAGCACGGCAGCTGCGTCAACGACAAGTGCCAATGCGCGCCCGGCTTCTCCGGCACCACCTGCGCGGTCTGCGCCCCGCAGTGCACCGGCAAACAGTGCGGCGACAACGGCTGCGGCGGCACCTGCGGCACCTGCCCGGGCGGCGCGGCCTGCAGCGCAAACGGCCAGTGCGCCTGCACCCCGCGCTGCAGCGGTAAGGTCTGCGGCGACGATAGCTGCGGCGGCACCTGCGGGATGTGCCCGGGCACCCAGGCCTGTACGCCGGGCGGGCAGTGCTGCACCCCGAACTGCACGGGCAAGGCCTGCGGGGTCGATGGTTGCGGCGGCCTGTGCGGACGCTGCACCAACGCCCAGGCCTGCATCATGGGCGCTTGCGGTACGGACAACGGCCTGGCCTGCGTGCAGCGCCCCGATACCTGCGACACCGACGGCGACTGCGGCGGCGCCCCCAATCGCTGCGTGCAGGCGCCGGTGATGAAGTGCGGCAACCCCCCGGCCGACTGCGGGACCCCCGACACCATCTGCCGCAGCGTGCTCCAGTGCTGGCGGAGCTGCGCGACCGACGGTGACTGCTTGGCCACGACCGGCAAGACCCACTGCCTCGATGGCTTCTGCCAAGCCTGCACCGAGGACAGCCAGTGCACCGGCGGCCTCCACTGCGTGAACAACAACGCCCGCGATCGATGCGCGGGTGCCGGAGACTGCACCGGCGTCGCGCTGAACCTCTGTCGCTGAACGTGCCCTGCGGACTCGAGTCCGCGATAAAGCCTCGCTGCAACCTCCAGTCCGCACTCAGCTTTTTCCGTCACAAGCGAGCGCCCTGAGCCCACCGAGAGGCAGGAGCGACGACGGTCCCTGAGCGGACGAATCGCGCTCGGAAGGAAACACAACATGCGAGCAATTTTGGCGAGCGCCTCGGCGCTCCGGGTGTCCCTCTGTGCCCTCTTCCTGGTCCAGGCCGGCTGCGGCGGCGACGGTTCCCTCTCGGAGTCCTCGGCGGCGACGACGGCCCCTTACAACGGCGGCAACCCCGCGGAGCTAGACAGCTCGGCCTATGACGTCTTCGACGCCGATCCCAAGGTCGAGGTCCGCCTCAACCACAACGGCGCGGCGATCACCGACGAGGTCCTCCCGACCTTGGCCGCGGCCTATGGCCTCAGCTACCTGGAGCTCTCGGACCAGCAGCTGAGCTCCGGCACCGCCCCGAGCCTCGTCGCCGCCGCGATGCTCTGCCACTCGAGCAGCGCTCGCTTCACGATCAACATGAATGACGTGGTGGTGCGGGCGCCGATCCTCCCCGGCGACGTGCAGTTGGTCTTCGATCCGGGCAAGGCGGTGAAGGCCGATCTCGATCTGCCGCTGTTCTCCTCGGAGTTCGAGCTGGAGTTCTCCTGGCCCCGGGACAACACCAGCTGGTACTGCAACACCTTCGGCAGCGACATCACCATCAAGGTCAACGTCAACGTCCTCGGCGCCTTCGCCGACCTGGACCTGACGCTGGAAGACGCCAACTCCGGCGGAGTATCGGTCAAGAGCATCGATAAGTTCGCCGTCTCCGTCTCCTCGGTGAGCTTCGACTCCAGCTTCCTCACGGCCATCACCAACCTTGGCCTGAGCGCCGCGGATCTCTTCGGCGGCAGCTGCGGCAGCCTGACCTCGTGCATCAACGACGCCGTCGAGGACAACCTCACGGGCCGCTCGACGATCAGGGATGCGCTGGCCGACGCGATCGAAGACGCCATCTCGCAGGCCTCCACCTTGTCGGGCGCCGTGAACTTGGGTGTGGCCGAGATCGACTACGCGGTGAACCTCGCCTCGGTGGCCTCCAATGACGCCAAAGATCGCCTCAACGTGAAGTGGGACGTGGACGTCTCCACCAACCGCGCCGACGCCAGCTGCGCGGTGGGCCTGAGCCACGCCAGCTACGTCAGCCCGGGCGATCTCTCGACCAGCAACGACCTCGAGGTGGTGATCCCCTTCCGCAAGATCAGCGACGTGCTCTACACCGTCGCCAAGCAAGGCAACCTCTGCGCGCCCTTCAGCTACACCACCAAGGCCGGCACCGCGCAGGTCTCGGTGAAGCCAAATGGTAGCTTCCGGGTGAGCTCGGTCAGCGGCAACCTCCTGTCGATCTCCATACCCGTGAAGATCGAGGCCAACTTCGGCGGCACCGCGGCCATCACCGGCAGCCTGGTCATCACCGGTCGCGTGAAACCGGTGTGCGGCGGAGGCATTGACCTCGTCCCCACCAAGGCCGACCTCACCGGCCTGAGCGGCACGATGAGCTACCAAGTCCCGGGCGGCGGCCTGGTGACGATGAGCGCCACGAGCTTCATCGCCAGCAAAGAGGCGGCGGCCGAGTCGGCGATCTTGAACGCGCTGCTCCCCGGCCTGCGCCTGGTGCCATCCAGCTTCGGCTTGAGCTCGGTCAGCCGCTACGTGAGCATCGGCGAGGTCCTCAGCGACAGCGCCGCGCTCACGATGGGGCTCAACCTCCTCGACGAAGACCCCTACTGCGACTGAGCCCATCCCTTCTTGGTCAGCTCATCAGGCCTCGACATGCGCTCCTGCAGAAACTCCCACAGCGCAGCCACTCGGGGGACATTGCGGAGCGCGCGGTGACCGACGAGCCAGAGATCTTCCACCGGTAGCTCAGCGAAGGCCTTGGCCAGCTTCTTCCCGGGTCTCACTGGCACGACCTCCACCACGTGCTGATAGGGATCGGGCGCCACGAGGATCCCGAGCCCCGCCCGCGCCGCCGCCAGCTGACAAGCGAAGTGGCTGGTCCTGAGCACAGGCTCTACGGAGCCGACGTGCTTGTTGAGCCAGGCGGCCACCGGGATATGCGCTAGATCCGGGCCCCAGCCGATCCACCGCGCGTCCTCGACCCGCTCGAGCGCCCCCAGCTCCTTGGCGTAAGCCGGCGAGGTCATCGGGATGGATCGCGTGCTGACCAGCTTCGTCACCACCAGATCTCCCGAGCGCGGCCGCATCACCCGCACCGCGAGGTCCGCCTCCCGCCGGGTGAGATCGGCGTAGGCCACCGCCGCATCGAGCTCGATGCGCACGCCGGGATAGCGCTGGTGAAACGCCGGCAGCAGCGGCGCGATGAAGGTGTCGGCCACCCCGGGTGGCGCCGTCACTCGAACCACGCCCTCGGCCTCCGTCTCGACCGCGCCCACCGCCCCCAGAAAGCCGCTCATCGCGCGCTCCATCTCCTCGGCCGCCGGCACCATCGCCTCCGCGGCGGCGGTCATCACCGTGCCTTCGCGGGTGCGATCGAACAGGTGCACGCCGAGATCGGCCTCGATGCGATCCACCCGGCGGCTGACGGTCGAGACGTCGAGCCCCAGGCGCTCGGCCGCCGCGGCCAGCTGCCCCTCCTTGGCCACCGCCAAGAAGACCCGGACCTGGTCCCACTCGAGGGGAGACGGCGACTTGGGCTTGCTCATGGGTTCATCTTGCATCGGCGCAATGCAGACTTGCAACAAGGCTTGTTGTGATGCGCGAATGCAAGGTTCAAGGTCGGGGCATGAGTAACCCATTGAGCAACCCTCCGATCACGAGCTCAGACCCATCCCTGTTCGTCGTCGTGGGAGCTGGCCAGATCGGCCCGCTCGTCACCGAGCGCCTGCGCTCACTGGGCCATCGCGTGCGGGTCGTGCGGCGCAGCGCAGGCGCCCGGGGTCCAGCGGGCGTCGAGCAGGTCTCGGCCGACCTGATGAACCCCGCCGAGGCTGCCCGGGCCCTGCGCGGAGCCCAGGTGGTGATCCACTGCGCAACGCCCCGCTATCACCAGTGGGGCCAGGAGCTCTTGCCGATGACCCGGGGCATCTTGAGCGGCGCCAAGGAGGCCGGCGCCCGCCTGGTCGCGCTCGACAACCTGTACATGTACGGGACGCCACCGGGCGGCCGGATGCGCGAGGACAGCCCCAGCGCGCCGCGCTCGAAGAAAGGAGGCCTGCGCGCCGCCGCCGCCGAGGAGCTGCTCAGCGCGGGGAGCCGTGGCGAGCTACCGGTGATCTTGGGGCGCGCCGCTGACTTCGTGGGACCGGGGGCGCGGCTGGCGGCGATCTTCGGCGAGCGATTCTGGTCGCGGCTCCTCAGCGGAAAGTCAGTGGAGTACTTCGGCGATGCCGACCAACCCCATTCCTACTCCTACGTCCCCGACGTCGCGGCCGGCCTGGTCACGCTGGCCACCACCGCTGATCCCGCGGTGTGGAACCGGGTCTGGCATCTGCCGGTCAACGCGGCCGAGAGCACCCGGGTCTGGATCGAGCGCTTCGCCAGCGCTGCCGGGCGGAGCCCCTCGGTATCGAAGATGCCGGGCTGGATGCTGGCGATGGTCGGGCTCTTCATCCCTGAGGCCGGTGAGGTTCGAGAGATGCAGTACCAATGGGAGGGGCCGTTCATCCTGGACGACACGGCCTTTCGGACCCGCTTCGGCGCCAGCCCGACCGGCGTCCCCACGATCGTACGGGAGACCTTGGCCTGGGCCGAAGAGACCTACGGCCCCAAGGCCAACTATGGGTTGGCGGCCAAGAAGTCGTCGTAGCTGCCGCGGAAGTCGACCAGGCCCTGGTCGGTGAAGGCGAAGAGCCGGGTGGCGAAGCCGCTGATGAGATCGCGGTCGTGGGAGACGACGAAGGCCGTGCCGTCGTAGCGGGACAAGGCCTCGCCCAGCGCCACGATCGACTCGAGATCGAGGTGGTTGGTGGGTTCGTCCAGGATAAGTACGTTGTCCTTGGTCAGCATCAGCTTGGCGAACATCAAGCGCACCGCCTCGCCGCCGGACAGCGCGCTGGTGTGCTTTTCGCCCTCTTCGCCTCGGAACAACATCTTGCCGAGGAGCCCGCGGATCTCCTGATTTCCTGAGTTGGGATCGATGCTGTGCAGCCACTCGAAGATCGTCGTGTCCGTGGGGATACTATCCCGGTGGTCCTGGGCCAGATAACCCACCGAGGCTTGATGTCCCCAGGTGACCTTCCCGGCGTCCGGGGCCAGCTCCCCGACCAGCATCTTGCAGAGGGTGGTCTTGCCCGCGCCGTTCTTGCCGACGATCGCGACCTTCTCGCCCTTGGTGATCAGGGTGTCGAACTTCTCGCAGATGGTGACCCCGGGAAACTTCTTGGAGAGGCCCTCTACCGTGAGGGTCTGCTTCCCGGAGGGCCGCGCCTGCTGGAGGAAGATGTAGGGCCGCTCGATGTTGGACTTCTTCAGGTCGGTCAGGGCGAGCTTGTCGATCTGCCGCTTTCGGCTCTGCACCTGAGAGGCCCGCGTGCCGGCCGAGAACCGCGACACGAAGTCCTGGAGCTGATCGATCTTCTTTTTGCGCTCGTTGTTCTCTTGCTCGACCCGGGAGCGGACCTGGCTCTTGGTGATCACCATGTCGTCGTAGACGCCGGGGTAAGTAATGATCGTCTCGTAGTCGATATCGGCGATGTGGGTGCAGATCTCGTTTAGGAAGTGGCGATCGTGGGAGATCGTGATGAGTACGCCCTCGTAGTTTTTGAGGAAACGCTCCAGCCAGCGGATAGTATCGAGGTCCAGGTTGTTGGTGGGCTCGTCGAGGAGCAAGGCCTCGGGCTTTCCGAACAGCGCCTGGGCCAGGAGCACCCGCAGCTTGAAGCCGCCGGCGATCTCGCGCATCGCCCGCTGGTGCTCGGAGATAGGAATGCCGAGGCCGATGAGCAGCTCGCCGGCGTCCGCCTCGGCGGTATAGCCATCCTCCTCACCGACCACGCCCTCCAGCTCTCCGAGGCGCTCCCCTTGGGCGTCGGTGATCGACTCCAAGGCGAACAGCTCTTCCTTCTCCATCTGGGCTGCCCAGAGGCGCTTGTTGCCCATGATCACCACGTCGAGGACGCGAAAGTCCTCGAAGGCGTACTGCTCTTGGCGGAGCACGGAGGTCTTCTCGGGACGTGAGACCACGCCGGCGTCCGGCTCCAGATCGCCGGCCAAGATCTTCATGAAGGTGGACTTGCCCGCGCCGTTGGGGCCGGTCAGGCCGAAGCGACGGCCGCCCGCGAAGGCCACGTTGACGTCGACGAAGAGCTTCTTGCCGCCGTAGGCCTTGGTGACGCCTTGTACCGTAATCGCCGCCATCGAACCGCGGGGCATAACAGAGCCGGGCCCGAGGTCTCAAGCAGTTCAGCGCGAGACGCGCACGATCTCGCTGGACCAGGGCCGGAGGATCAGGAGTCGACCGCCCGGATCGACCGCGGTTGCGCCTGGAATTCCGGGCCCCAGCGGCGTCTCGTAGGGTTCGACGCGCGGGGGGGTACCACGAATGCTGCCGAGCGCGGCGGTGAGGGTGGAGCCGGACAGCTGCCACAGCGGCGTCGCGAGCGTGTCACCCCAGGCAACCGCCCGGAGCGGGCGGGCGTCGGAGTTAATGTTGGGGAGGACCGAGATCTCCGCGGCCGCGCCGATGCCCTGCAGATCAATGGCGCCGGCCCGGCCGTGGCGCGCGATCGCCAATCGATTGGCGGGGAGCACGGTCAGGAGGCCGATGTCCGCCGGAACGGCGAGGCCGCGCTGCACTGAATAGCGAAGCGCCACCGACTCGGAGTGCGACTCCGGGCCCTCCATCGCCGTGAGGGCGCCGTCGAAGATCCAGCCCCCCACCACGTTCTCGTCCGCCAGGACCCACCGACCGTCGCGGAGGGAGCGGAGGTCGGTGCCGATCGCCGGCGCGTCCGCCGGATCGAAGTTCCACCAGCCCCGAATGTTCCGGCAACCACCGATGGGCGCCAGATCGGGGCTGAACAGCGCGAACCAGACGCTCAGGCCGTAGGGCTGACTGTCGAGGAGCACCCCGATCTGTCCCTCCGGAGAGATGTCGATGCCGACGATCAGCGCGTTGCGGATCCCGGGGCAGATCGGGACCGTGCCGAGGATTTGGCCGCGACGATCGCTCTTGGTGATCGAGGCCGCCGCCCCGCTGTGCGCGGTGTAGATCGCTTCCGGGCTGGCCAAGAGCCGCACCGCGCAAGGCGGGACGGTCGCGGTACGGACCAGGGAGCTGAGCTCCGCGTCGTAGGTGAGGAGTCGACTGGGGCCAATGCTCCGGCCGTTCTCGCTCACGCAGTCGTGGTCCATGAAGCGACCGTCATGGTCGAGGAGCAGGATCTCCTGCCCCACGACCAGAAGGTCGCTGAGGTAGCCCTCGTTCAAAGAGGCCAAGAGGCCCAGCGCAAAGCCCTGCTGCGGCTCGAGCGGGAGGGGCCGGAGCCGATTCGGTACCTGGCGCGGACGTCCTGACCCGATGGGTATGGACTCCACGTGATGAGGAGAGGGTTGCCGTAGGCTCAGCTCTACGCGGCGACGATCCGTGGCACAGAGGATGGCCCCCGTACCGTCGCTCGCCGAGGCACAGTCCGCGTTCGGCGGCTTGGGCTCGGCGCAGACGCGACCGTCGGGCTGGATACTTCCGGTGATCACCATCCGCCCTCCGCAGGTCTCGGTGGCCAGCTCCAGCTCAAAGGCGCAGCTCCCGACCGGGAGTAGCGTCGCGGTGCAGCGCTGGAGCGCCGCCGAGTCGTGGAGCAGCAGCGACTCTGTTCCAGCCGGGCAACTATCTTCGAGCCAGGGACCGGAGATGGCGGGGAGCGGCGAAGTCGTTCCCTGGATACTCACCATCACGGTCGGCGTCGGCAGACGGGGCGCGCAGCTCATGGCCCGCGCCGCTGGGGCGCTGAGCGGCGCCCTGAAGGGGCCCGGCAACCCCGCCTCATCGTAGCCCAGCGCGATCAGGTTGGCCGATGGGCGCGTCTCCATGAGCGCGGCAAAGGGAGGGCTGAGCAGCCCGGAGGCCCCGAGGAAGGAGCCGTCCTCAGCGTCCAAGGCGATCAGCACGGCGTGCTTTATCGTGGGTCCGAGCTCGAAGCTGAGACTATCTTTGGCGGTGCAAGCTCCGGCCACCACGAGGGCGAGCAACGCCGACCATCGCCCCGATCTCATGGTGTGCGGGCACAGTAGCCGAGGCTCAGACCGCGCGACAATCAGGGCGCCAGCCGAATTCGCACGATCTCCCCCACCCACGGCAGGAGCCCGATGACCGTGCCGTCGACCTCCACGCTGTCGCCCAGGGGGCTGGCGCCGAGTTCAATTCCACTCGGCAACACTCCGCTGGTCTCCCCCGAGAATCGCTGAATACTCCCTCGCCAGACCTGATCGGCGTCCTTTCGGATCCCTCCGAGCAGCATCCAATCTGCGCCGTTCTCCAGCGCCCGAATCGTCATCGCCAGCGCGGGACCATCGAAGATCGCGGCGCGGGTCAGGAGGCCGGTTCGCCCAAAGACAAAGACGCGGGAACGATCGGCGGGTGAGGCGACCATCGTGCGACCCGTCGGAGGATGAAGGGCCAGGCTGGCGGCGTTGACCGAGAAGACGCCGGCCAAGACCTCCGACTTCTGCACCGCCCCCGTAGGCCCGATCCACAGGAGCGCGTCGGCGATGTCATCCAGCGCTACGATCTGGCCCCCGTTGACGGCCAGCGCGGTCAGGGAAGAATCGGTCGCTACCCTCAGGGTCTGGCTCGCCAGCGTCTCGGGGTCGACCCGCAAGAGGTGGCTATTGAGCCGCTCCTCGCGGGGGATATCCACGCTGACGACCAAGCCTCCGAGCGCCGGGGCGTCGATCATGTCCCGAACGCCAAACCCGAGCGGCTCGGTCGACTCGAGGATCCGAGATCGCAAGAGCCGACCTCCCTCGTCGAATACTCCGATCGCCGTGGAGGCGTTTTGGGTGAACACCCCGAAGATCTCGGGGCGCCCACTCACCCGCCGGAGCAGCCGCAAGCAAGGCGGGGCCGTCGAGCTCTGGGTGACTGACAACGTCACCGGATCGACGCTAAGCCACTCGGTGGTGGCATCGCCGTGGCAATAGTTGTCCGCCAGCGGGGTGGGGCGGCCAAGGACGATGAGGCCACCGGCGCTCTTCAGCAGGGAGACCAAATATCCCCCGCGAAAGGTCCAAGCCTGGGGCCCAGAGGCGTTGGTCAGCGGCGGGCGAAACGCTGGGACGCCGGGGTAGATCGCGCTGTGCTCGACCGTGGCCCACGGCGCGCTGGGGTTGGTGTAGAAGCGCAGCTCGCAGCCCTCTCCGCAGGAGAGCGCATAGTCGGCCCAGCGATCGGCGATCGGCGCACACGCCCGGCCCTCGGGCGCCACGCAGAGCCCGCCCTGAAAGGCCCGCCCGGCGAAGGTCCCTGCCCCACACCCGGCTTCGATCGCGATGCTGCAGCCGATCTGGTTGACGACGGCCACGCAGTCGCTGATCGGGCAGCGGATATCGACCTTGAGGCGGGTGCTCAGGTCATCCGGGCAACGGTCGAGCCAGGGCGCGGTCAGCTCCGGCAAGCTACCTTGCACTGGCTCGAAGCTCCCCCTCAGGCGGCGCACCACCCGAGGGACCAGGCGGCGAACGCAGCCCGAAGCCACGGTGAGCGCCTGCGCGGGGTCGGGAGTCGGGGGGTCGAGCTGCTCCGACCGATCGAAGCCGAGGAGCACGACGGTCTCGGGCTCGCGCTCGGGGCTGAACTCTAGGCGCGCGGCCGCGTCGTTGGCGACGAGCGGGCTGGCCCCGAGGAACTTACCGTCTGCGGTCAGGCCGATCGCCGCGATCCAGCCGACGTTCGCCTCGAGCTCAGGAAGGGTCAGCGTCTGGAGGCGCGAACATCCCGCTGCGAGCGCCACAGCGCTGAAGAGCCAGGCGCGCACCCGTGGCAGCATAGCAGGACTTGGGGGTGCACCCACTAGCGGGTCAGCGCATCGACCTCGGCCAAAGCCTCTTCGCGCAGCTCGAGCTCCCGGGCCAGGTCGGCGCTGGCCGCCTCGAGCTCTTTGGCGGCCGCGCTGCCCGGCGCTCCCACCACCAGATTCGTCATGGTGGCCAAGGACTCGAGGAGCCGCTGGACCAAGGCCGAGCGGGCCTCTTCCACCCGGGCCAGGGGCTCGGCGGAGAGCGCGTCCCGGTGCGTCGTGGCCAGCGCGCGGTCCACGCGGCTCAAGGCCTCCGCGCCCGATACCGCGGCCTCGAACAAGCGGCGCACGCGCGGATGGAGCTCACGGGTGTCGACGCCCTGGAGCTGGGCCGCCTGGTGCGCGGTCTCGGCGATATCCACCAGCACCCCGCGCATCGCTGGGTCCGAGAGCGCGGCCTCGGCGACCGAGAACTTCGACCACAGCTCAAAGGGCAGCACCTCGCTGGCCGGCACCGGCCTCCGCGCGAGGATCGGTCGCTTGGCCCCCACCAGGAAGAGGTAGCTGGCCGCGGCGACCAGGCCTGCGCCGAGGAGGCCGAGGTCGGTGAGCCCATTGCTGAGGAGCAACGCCGAGGTCAGGCCCGCCGCGGAGAGCGAGAGCGCCTCCACGCCGCGCAGGCGCCAGCCGGCCTTCGGGCGGGGGAGGAGGTGCAGGCCTTCGCGCCGAAAGCCGTCGATGACCCGCTCGACGTCGCGTCCGCGCACCGAGACCAAGGGTCGATGTCCAGCAGACACATCACCCACCGCGCCCGGGGCCAGGCTCGATCCGAACAAGGTCTGGAGGCTGAGCTTGACCTGCTTGGCCGGCCCGCTGCGGCCGTGATCCACGTAGAGGAGCTGATCGCCCGGCGCGTCGGGCAGCGACTCGCAGCGCCGGCACAGCCGCGGCGGCCCCGTCTGCACGTCGCCGCAGCCGGCGCAAAAGCCGGTGCGCATCGCCGCGAGCGTCCCGGGGTCGGCGCTGTGGGTCTCCAGCGCGATCCGCAGCGCGGCGATGGTCGGGAAACGATGGCGAGGATCGGCCATCGTCGCGCGCCGCACGATCGCGTCGAGCCACGGCGGGACCGCCGGCGCGAGCCCGCTGGGCCGATGACCATAGGGCGCGGGCGAAGGCGGCAGGTGGATGGAGTTCCGCTTGGGGAGCCCTCCCGCCAGCGCGAAGTACAGCGACAACCCGAGGCCGTAGACGTCGGCCCGCGCATCGGGGCGTGCGCCGTCGATGACCTCCGGCGCAGCATAATCGAGCGTCCCCACAAAGCCCCCGGTTCGGGTCAAGGACACATCGCCTTCGATGCGCGCCGAGCCAAAGTCCACCAACTTGGCCGCACCATCCTCAGTCACGACGATGTTGTCCGGCTTCACGTCGCGGTGGAGGATCAGGCTCTGGTGGGCGTGCTCGAGCGCGCGCGCCACCGCCACGCCGATCGCTCGCACCTCGGCCGGCGGCAAGGGTCCCCGGGCCGCGACCAGCGCGCCCAGCGTCTTGCCGGGCACCCGCTCCATCACGATGAAGGCGCGGCTCGGCTCTTCGATCAAGCGATAGACCCGGGCCACGCTGGGGTGGCTGAGCTTCTGAGCGGCCCGGACCTCGCGCCGGAGCCGCTCTAGCGCCACCTCGGCCGAAGCGGGCGGCGGGACCAGCAGCTTCAGGGCGATCGACTCGTGGGTCTCCTCATCGGTGGCGCCGTAGACGATGGAGTAGCCGCCCCGCCCGATCTCGCCCTCGATCGTGTAGCGGTTGTCTACGCGCGCGCCCGCGAGGACCCCTTCACTCATGCGCGCCCGGGCTGGCGACCAGCGGCGGGAGGCCCTTTTGGATGCGATCCAGCGCTTGATCGGCGTTGTTTCCGAAGAAGTCCTTGGCCCCGTAGAGCTGGCGAAACTTGCGGAGGTTCTGCTCAGCCTGCGCGATCCGTCCAAGCGCGTACTCGGACATACCGGCGTGATAGAGCGCCTGGAAGTCGTCCGGCTTGAACTCGAGGACGAACTCCATGATCGGCCCCGCCGCGACGTCATCGCCGTGGTCGGCCACTGGGTGCGCGACATAAAAGACGACGCTGGCGGCGTAGACCCGCGCCTCAGCGGTGGGGAGCTTGCTGATCTCTCGCCGCGCGATGTCGAGCTTTCCGGCGAAGGCCCAGCAAGCCGCGGCGTAGGCGGCGCCCGTGACGTCGGCGGGCGGCGGGTGATCGCGCAGCGCGCTGGTCACCTCGAGCGGGTTGCAGCGCCCGCGGATCTCGGCGAACCAACGCTCCCCGGGACGGCTGGTCCCGCCGGCCGAATGCGCCTTCGGTTCATGAACGTCCCCGTGGCGCTCCGCGACGAGGACCGCAGCTCCAGCGACCGAGTACACGGCGAGGGAGCCGATCAGCGCGCGCACGGACATGCGTCAATCGTACGGGGGGCGCTCTGACGCCGTAAAGCACCGCTCATCCGAGCCCCAAAAGCACCACTGTGCTCCTTTAAGACTCACCCGTTGCGGGAACTGGCCCGTCACAGCTTGGCACGATCGTTGTTCTATGCCTGGACGCGGCGACGAGAGTCGGCCGCGGAGGTTCAGACCGCATGCGTCCAGCGCTCGCCCAACCGCCTTTGTCCACCCCGCGACCCGATGCTAGGGTCATCCCCATGGCTGAGACCGAGGCGCTTTCAAGGCCCAAGACCCAAGCTGGACACTGCCGTGCGGTGGTCGTGGAGGGCCCCGACAAGGGCCGAACCTGCCGGATCAACACGGCTATTCTGATCGGCACCGCCGACCACTGCGACCTCCAGCTCACCGACCCCACGGTCTCGCGGCGCCACGTCACCATCGAGCCGACGGCCGAGGGCGTGCGCCTCCGAGACGAGCGGAGCAAGAACGGCATCTTCGTCGACGAGCTGCGGGTTCGCGACGTCGAGATCCCGATCTCCACTCGCGTCCGCGTCGGGCAAACCGTGGTGCGTATCGATCCGGAACGCTTCGCCGAGCCTTCGGCGGCCGTCCGGGACATGCCCGACGCCTTCGGACGCTTCCTCGGGAAGAGCGCGGCCCTGGCCACCACCTACGAGCGCCTGGCCCGCGCCACCGCCAGCGACGTGACCGTGCTCCTGGAAGGCGACTCCGGCACCGGCAAGGAAGTGCTGGCCGAGGCCATCCACGAGATGGGCGCCCGCAAGAACGGCCCGTTCATCGTGGTCGACTGCGGCTCGATCCCCGAGACCTTGATCGAGGCCGAGCTCTTCGGTCACGAGGCGGGCGCCTTCACCGGCGCCGGTGAGTCGCGCCCCGGCGCCTTCGAGGCCGCCAACGGCGGGACCATCTT
>Ga0154020_10003432_pt1 | contig 19051 bp, 12 predicted proteins | sample Klosneuvirus_201_FD_109709 | JGI IMG/M metagenome (GOLD analysis project Ga0154020, IMG submission 109709) | Active sludge microbial communities from wastewater, Klosterneuburg, Austria - Klosneuvirus_20160825_MG | ecosystem: Engineered > WWTP > Aerobic digester > Activated sludge | place... | reverse complement strand
TGCAGATTAAGATTGCTGCTCGTGAGCGTGAAGGTCGTGGAGTTGGTGCCGACCACTTCAACGAACCAGTTGCCGGGCGTGAGGAAGGGCGGAACAATCACGGCGGCGTTGGCCGTGAGGAGCATCCCGCTGGCGAAGCTGTCGCTCGGGAGCAGATCTTTGCGGACGCGAAGGGCTGCGGCCCCGGCGGATTGGGCGAGATTGAGTTCCCAGCCAATGATTGGTTGGTCATTGACGTTGGTGGGGACGACGACGCGGTAATAGGCGCGCTGCTGATCCACGAGCACGCTCGTAACGGAGTTGTCGAGTCCGTTGGTGTTGAAGTCCGCGGAGAAATTTAGATCGGGGGCGATCAACTGGCGGACGCGCAAGGTGTAGCCTGCATCAGGGTAGATGCCGGCACTGCTGGCCCGCGCTTTGATCGCAACGCGGTAAGTGCCGGGAGTGGGATTGGGCACGGTGATGATGTTGGTGCCGAGGTAGAGCGGCGCAAGACCGCCGTCGTTGCCGTAGCTGTCGGCAGCGCCCCCGAGGACGCCGCCCGGGTCGGGAAGGGCAAGCGTGGTGTTGGTGGTGAGAACCATCATGGGATTGCCCACGCGGTTTTCGAGGCGCAGTTCGATGGCGAGAACATTGGACGGGACGGAAAAGTTGTAAAACGCGCCTTCGCCGCCTGCGAGACTGTTTGTCTGGGTCAGTTCGGACGCTCCCACAGTTCCCAGATCGGTGATTGCCGGTTCCCCTTCGCTGACGAGTTCAAAGCTGGTGACGCCCGAGCCGACCCGGCTGGAATTCGCCGGGTTCAAGCCTTCGCCAACGACTGCAAGATAGTAGGTGCCGCCGGGATAATTCGTCTGGGCGGGCAGGGGCAGGACGATGAAATGCTCGTTGCCAGATTGTTGCATGACCCGGCCCATGAGTGTGCCGGTGGAGCGCCCGGTATCCACACTGGGGACACGATCCTTGAGCGAAAGCAGGAGCGCTTCGCCGGAGAGGGTGGTGAGGCGAACTTTCCAGGCGCGCACGCCGGGCGGAACTTCGACGCGGTAGTAGGCGACTTCGCGCGGGGCCAAGGCCAGGTTGGTGGCGCTGCCGCCGGTGAAGGCGAGTTCGGTCACGGGCAGGGCGAATCCGTCCCCGATGCCGCGGCTGACGAGCGTGTAGTCGAGGGTGTTGGAGGGGGTGCTGTTGAACACGCCGGCAAAATACTGGCCGGGTTCGAGCGGCTGGCCCATCCCCATGGCCAGGATGCGAAAATCTTCGTTGCTGTTGTCGGCCGAGAAGGAGCGGCGTGTCCAGTCCGCGGCTGCGGCCCATTGGTTGGTGCCAGGCCAGTTGGTGGTGTAAGCGGGCGACGACCATGGACTGGTGGCGAGCGACAAGGGCAGGGCGCCGCGACGGAGGACGAGTTTCGGAACACCCCCGGATACGTTGGTGAGCCGCAGATCCCAGCCCAATGCATTGGGGGGAATGTTGAATTCAAAGAAGCGCCACGAACCGGCGTTCATGTTGGTGACGGAATCGAGGCCGCCATCAAATGCGAGCGGCGTGATGCTGGTGGTGCGGACGGCGAGAACGTAGGCGGCGTTGGTGTAGACGCTGCCCAACTGGCGGGCTTTCACAAAGACGGTGTGAACACCGTTTGACGGGTTGGCGAGTGTGATGAGGCTGGTGTTCGCCTCGCCAATGCCGGTGCCGATGCTCCAGCCGCCATCGGTGCCGTAAGTTTCGGCAACGACGCTGCCCGGCGCGGTGCTGCTGACGGAAGCGGCGCCGGGGTTCGGGGGGAATGCTCCTGAGCGGAGCACCATCGCGGGGTTGCCGGTGCGGTTGAGCAATTCCACTTCGACGCTAGTGGTGGCGGGCGGGACGGTGAACTGGTAGGCGAACACTTCGCCCGCTTCAAGGGTGTTGGTGTAGCGCAGTTCAACTCCTGAACTCGCGGTGCCGACGTCGAATGGATCGAGCGCGCCCCGGCTTTCGAGCACGAAGCTGCTGGTGCCAGTGCCGACGCGGGCGGTGTTCGTCGCGTTCTGGCCTTCACTGATGACGGCGAGGTAGTTGGTGCCGGAAACGAGGTTGGCGACGTTGTTGGCGGCAGCGGTGAGGTAATGTTCGTTGCCAGATTTTTGCATGGCACGGCCCAAGTTGCCACTGGTGCCACTGAGAACGTTGGGCAGCCAGTTCGTGGTATGGAGGAGCATGGCCTCGCCGCTGGTCATGGTCAGCCGGCTCTGCCAGGTCGCGACGCCGGGCGGAACAATGATGCGGTGATACGCCGCCTCGCGCGGCGCGAGGTCGGTGTTGGTGACGATGGCTCCAGCGAAGGGAACATCCACCACGGGAATTGTGAACCCGCTGCCAATGCCGCGACTGACAAGCGTGTAGCTCATGGGGAAAGCGGATGAGCCGCCCTCGATGCCGACGTAGTAAATGCCCGGTTGCAGTGGCTGGCCCATGCCCATGGTGAGAATGCGCATGTCTTCGTTCGCGCCGCTGGCTGATAGTGAACGCTGGGTCCAGTCCTTGCTCGCCAGCCAGTTTGCGCCGAAGGGCCAGAAGGTGTCGCGCCCCGGCGACCAGCCTTGTGTGGTAAGGCGCAGCGCGAGATTGCCGCGGGAGACGACGAGTTTGGGCGTGCCTTGGGTAACATTGGTGATGCGCAAGTCCCAACCGACGGCTTCCGGCGGAACGACAACTTCAAAGAATTGATACACGTTTGTCTGGTTGGTCACCGTGACGTTTCCGCCGTCGAAGGCGAGCGGGTCGGCGGTCAGTTTGCGGATGCGGAGAACATAGCTGGCGTTTGAGTAAGTAGTGCCGCTGCCGCGTGCCTTGACGGCAACGAAGTCATCGGGAAAGGCGATGGCGGCAGTAATGATGTCGGGGCTGATGACGCCGTCGGCCCCGCCTTCGTTGCCGTAGGTGTCGGCGGGTGTGGAACTGCCGGGATTGACGAGCGCGCTGTAGGAGACCGGCGAAACCATCCACGGGTTGCCTGTCTTCTGCGGCAGCGAAAGTTCAAAGCCGAGCGTGTCGAGGAGATTGTTAAACGCCAGGATGTCCGAGTCGCCGCCGGCGATCGTGTTGGTGAAGAAGATGTCGTTCGTCTCCAGCATGCCGAGGTCAATGATCGGCGCCTCGCCAATGCTGGTGAGCGTGAAGACTGCATTGCTTGAGCCGATGCGCGTCAAGTTTGTGGCGACGGCCTGGCCTTCGCTCGCGACGACGATGTAGTGGGGGCCGGGAAAAATGAGCGGCCCGCCGGAGAGTTGGAGGAAGTATTCGTCGGGCGAAGTCGCGGATTTTTGCACCTTGCGCCCGGCGCTGGACTGGTTGGTGACGCTGCCGGTGGTGGTGGCCGTGATGTTTGGCAGGAAATTGCGGGACAACGCCATCAACGCATCCCCCGAACTGACGGAGAGGTGGGTTTTCCAGGAGTGGACGTTGGTGGGCACGTTGACGCGGAACACGGCGATGTCCCGTGCGGCCAGGGTGACGTTTGAGATACTGCCGCCGTCGAAAGGAATGTCCACGACAGGAATGCTGAGGTTGGTGCCAATGCCGCGGCTCAAGATGCTGTAACTCATTGGGGTGTTCGAACCGGTGAGGTTCAACACGCCGACGTAGTAGGTGCCGGGTTCGACCGGCCGCCCCATCGCACCGGTGAACATGCGTCCGCCTTCATATGTGTTGCCGACGGCCGAAAGGTTCCGCCCCGTCCAGTCCGGGCCGGCTGCCCACTGGTTTCCGGTCAGCCAGTTCGTGCTCGTGATGGGGGTTAAGAGGCCAACGCTCGAGAGTGAACTTGGAAGGCGTTCACGGCGGATGACGAGTTGCGGCGTGCCGCTGGTCACGTCCGTGAGGCGCACGTCCCAGCCCAGACCGCCGGCCGGAACATCCACGCGCATGAACTGCCATTTGCCCGCCGGCACGTCGGTCGCGGTGAATGTGCCGCCGTCAAAGTTCACGGGAGTTGCTTCGAGTTCCTTCGTGACGAGCGTGAAGGCGCCGAGCGCGTTCGACGGGTTGTAAACGCCGACATACCAGACATCCAGCGGATTGTCTGGGGCTTGGAGAAAATTTGTGGAGCTGAGCAACGTGTAGAATCCAGCGGAGCCGGAGGTGGTGGGGGTGCGGTAATTCCAGATGCCGGGGGCGCGATTCCGACGAAGCGCGATGCGCGTGCCAGGTGTGGAATTGCTGACGGCGAGATCCCAGCCGAGCGAGCCAAGCTGCTGGTTGATGTCCGCCACCTTGAATATGCTCCAGCCCACGCGGTTCGTGTCGGTGTTCGTGACCGTGCCGGAATAGTTGATGTCCGGGATCACCGGCGGGCCGCTTTGCAGCGTGCAGGTGTAGTTGTTCGTGCCGTAGATCGTGACGTAGAACGTGCCGTCGCTCAACGTGTCGGGCACGAGCGTGATGCTGTCCGTCACGGTGCCGGGCACCTCGGAATAGGCGTCGTTGTTTGATTCATTCGGGATGAAGTTGCGGCGCACGGCGAGGTTCGGGTTGCCGTTGCTGGCAACGACGCTGACCTGCCACGCAAGCTGTTCGGGTGGCACCTGCACGCGGAAACTCGCGTAAGGGTATCCAGTGACGACCAGATTTGTGCTGCCGGCGAAGTCGAGGTCGCTGAAATTGTGCGCGCGGGAATCGAGATTGTTGGTGGTGCCCGGTGCGCCCGCGAAGGACACGAAGTGCAACTGGCCACCGACAAGATAGCTCGGGACGATGAGCATCTGTCCCGCCTGCGAAAGATCAATGCTGCCCGGCAAGGGCACGCTGCCCTTCTTCACATAGATCACGTTCGTTGCGCCGTTGAGCCAGAGACGCCACGCGACCTGGTCGTTCGCAGTGGCGGTGCGGAAGAAGCGCATGCCTTCCGCGCCCATCACCACATCACCGCTGCCGCTGGAACTGTTCGTGGCCACCACGCCGAGGTCGGTCACAAAGGGTTCACCCGTGACGAGGTTCCAGGCTGAGTTGTTTGTGGCGCGGACGAGCAGATACCAGTCTTCACCCGCGTTGAACGCCGAGGCGGGAACAACGAAACCGTCTGACCCGGCGCGCTCGGATTTGTAAGTGGCGCTCACCGGGCTGGGCGGCGTGCCCTTGGAGAGGTAAAGATTCGCGTCGCCTGAGAGGACGTTCAAGGCCGTGCGCCATGCGCCGAGCGATGTGTTCTGCACGGACACGCGGAAATAGTGATCGCCGCCATTCGTGTTCGGCGAAGCATAGACTTCCGTGCCGAGATGTGTCGCGCCTGGATCCCAGGTGAGCGGAGTGAAGTCGATCAACTCAGTCCGCAATGTGAAACTGGCCGAACCGGAAGGCAGGTTCACGCCGATGAAGTAGGTGCCGGGCGTCAGCTCCGCCTGCGTGAAGGCGATGATGTCGTTGGTCACGCTGGTGCTCGATCGCAGGAAAGCGCCCGAGGTCGGCAGCACGTCGCGCTGGATGTAAAGATCAGGCTGCGCATTCGATGCCGTGATGGTGACGCGCCAGCCGGAGACATTGGTGGGCACGTCCACGCGGTAGTATTGCCAGTTGGGAGGATTGCCGATGGTCGTGACGGTGGCGGAGACAATCGGTTTGGTGGCGGGTCGCGCGGCGGAGCGGAGATCGGAGACGTTATTCGTCGCGACGACGGTGAAGCTGTGCGCTGCCGAGCCGGCGGGCGTGCTGACGCGCAGGACGTAATTCGTGGTGAGTAACTGGGGCAGTTCGAGATTGATGGCGTTACCCGTTGAGTTTTGCGCCGCGATGAAATCGTAGTCCGTTGCGCTGGGCGCCGTGACGGCCTTGAGCAGCAAATGCGAATACGCGCCCGCCGAACCGTTCACGGAGATGGCGAGGTTCGTCGTGCCAGGCGACATCGGAATGGCGAAGTCCTGCGTGGTGCCCGGCGCATTGGTGCCGGTGAAGGTCAAGGCGTGAACAGCGGACGGAGCCGTCAGAGCGGCCAGCAATAATGCCAGGGATGGGAACGCTTTCATATTCGGGTCTGAGCTGCCGAGTTGCGTGGAAGTCTCAGCACAACGGATGCCCGGGCGACACAGGAGCTTGCAACGCACAGGGCGCGATTTTTCCCGGTGCTGAGTGGCTGGTTTCGGGACGAATGTCCGGCATTTTTAGACAGGAGGGGTTCGTATCTTGGGTGGCTCCAAGCTGGAACGATGCCGTTGAATTCTCGGGGAGCGCAGCCGCCCCAGCTGAAGTTCGGCGCGCCCTCGCGCCGAACATGGAGGCGCGGGGACACACCAAACAGTGGCCTGTTCTTGGTGCCGGGCGTGGACCGTGAGGGCGGCCCAGGGCGATCGAGGCGGGCGCGATCCTCATTCCACCTCATGGTTAAGGTGGACTGAGTTCGCCAACTCAGCCTGGTTCCCGCTCAAGCGGCGGCGTTAGGCGTTAGTTGAACTGCCTCGCAGGGTGTTTCTTGCGGACGATGCTGCGGTGGGAGGGGGCTCGGGGCGGCCACGTCGCCGCCCACGAGCCTGGCCAAGAATTTAGAATAAGTTGGCATTGGCGTGCGTCTTTTCCACAGTATCCCGGAAGTCAAATCGGACCTGAACTGTTATGAACTCGATGAATTCATTGCGGTCAAGGGCTCGCCGCCTGATTGGGGCAACCAGTGACACAGCCTTCACTCTTATCGAACTTTTGGTGGTCATTGCGATCATCGGAATACTGGCCAGCATGCTTTTGCCCTCCTTGGCGCGGGGGAAGGAACGGGCGCTGGAAGTCCGATGCGTTGCCAATTTCCGGCAGATTGGGCTGGCCACCAAGATGCTCTGGGATGACAACGGATACAAAGTCCAGCCGATGTCGAGCGGGTCGGATCGGGACCGGGCGGGTGGCCAGGATCCGGCCAATGCGTGCCTGGCGACCAATCACGGGTTCGCACGCGACCGGGTGTTATACCCTTACTTGAAGGAATCCGAGGTCTTTCGTTGCGCCAGGGACAAAGGCAAGGTCAGCGAAGATTGCCATGAACCAGGTCATACGGAGCAGACGTTGTTGCCGTCTTGCTGGGAAACACGCGGCTTTAGTTATGAATTCAATGCGGGTTTGCCAGATGGGCTGCCTTTTCCGCCGACGCTCAAGACAAATGCAGACGGCATCATGGGCATCATGGGAAAGCAGGAATCTTGGATTCCTGACCCCACGCGTTTCATCCTCTTCTTTGAGCCTCCCGCCACCCCGCAAATTTGCCATGCACTCCCCCCGTTGTTTCTTCCGCGCTGGTATCAGTGGCATCGCAGTCGTGTGAAGACCGACTTTCTTGATCCGCGGCTTGCACCCGCATTGTTCTATTCGCCGATTCTTTTTGCTGATGGCCACTCACAGTTTTTCAATTTCACCCGTGCGTTGACCGCCGATCCTTATTACCCATTCGAAGAAACGAAGGACTGGATCTGGTATAAGCCACTTGAGTAGGTGCAGAAAGGAATCCTGTGAGCGAGCTGAAAGCGGAATCATTAACGAGGCAGGAACAGATCAAGGGCCTGGTAGATTTCACCAGTGACTTGGCGGCAGCGGTGCGGCACCAGAATAATGCGAAGCAAAAGCCGGACGTTACCATGAGCGAACTGGTTTTTGCGGAATGTGCGGTCTGCAACTTGCGGATTAGCGGTGCCGAACTGCTCAAAGTCGGGGAGCCGGCTGAATCGCCCGAGGTCAGCGGCGCAGTCAAGCGACTGAGGCTTGGATACTGTGCGCATCCGGGTTGCGAATCCTATTTCTACCGGATTTCATTTTTCAACGGAGCTGGGGTTGACTGGCAGGCCGTCTTCACGCACATGGAGGTGCTCGCTGAGGCTCGCAAGATGGCAACGGCGGTTGGGTCTGTTGAGAAGCGGAGGGAATTGCAGGCTATCCGGCGCAAGCTGGCAGGCCGGATTCTGCTCGGTGTCGGCGTCATCGCAATACTACTTATGATTCGCCAATGGTATTATGGCGGGACGATTCCACTGATCCGCGAGCCGGAAGAGTTCCGTGTCGGCACGATTCCCGGTGGCGAGGACGGGACGCAGCATTAGTCATCGAGCCGTTTCACGCGGATGTTTTTGTAGCGGACGACGCTGCCGGGGTCGTGGGCTTGGAAGGCGATGGTGCCTTCGTCGAGTTTGCGCGTGAACTGCGCGCCGGGCTTTTGATCGGCGGGCTCGGTGTATTCCATCACGGTCTTGCCATCAATCTTCACGGTGATTTGGTTGCCCTTCACGATGATATGCTGCGTCCACCACTGGTTGTCCTTGGCGGCGGATTCTTTGACGTTCACCACGTCGTAGAGGCTGCCGGTTTTCTTCCAATCTTTGTGCGTGTTGTTGACCTGTGTCTCGAAGCCGAACTTCGGCCAGCCTTCAGGCTGATATTTGGTGTGGATGTAGATGCCGCCGTTGGAATTCGTCCCGGTCATCACGTCCACTTTGAGTTCAAAGTTCTTGAACGGTTTTCCGTCTCCGACGTAGTAGAGGTGGCTGCGTTCACCGCGCGTGACGATGGCACCGTCTTCGATCTTCCAGGTGTTGGAGTTTTCAACCGAGGGTTTCCAACCGGCAATGGTCTTACCATCGAAGATCGAGGTGAAACCGGGGTCGCTGTCGGCGGCATGGACGGTGGTAAGGGCGAGCAGGGTCAAGGTGGCGACGAGGAGGTTTTTCATAGTTTGATGTATTTGGTGCGAGCCGGTGGCGGAATAAATTCCGCGTTCCGATGTGTTTTTCAGGGATCAGTTCTTTTCAGGCTTTGCGACGGGCTTGGGCTGACCTTGCGGTTCCAGCGTGAGCGGATCGCGCAACGGGAGTTCGGTGACTTTGCCGCCGAGGAAATCGTGGAGGCGTTGCGGGTGGTTTGGGTGTCCCAGGAGAATTTCGTCTCGTTGACCGATGAGCAAGATCGCGACGTTATCAGGACTCATGAGCTTCTTTGCGGCGCGCTCGACGTCAGCCTGGGTGAGGGCGCGGAATTTGTCGCGGTAGGTTTTGAAGTAGTTGGGATCTTTGGCATAGCGACCGGTGAATTCCTCCTGCGCGAACATGCCGGCGATCTGCGCCTTGCTGGCGAAGGCGCGGGGGAAGGTTTCGATCTTGGCGTTGATGCTGGTCTGGAGTTCTTCGGCGGTGACGGGGCTGGCGGCGATGCGCTTCATTTCATCGAGCACGAGTGAAACCGCGTAGGGCACGGTGCGGGACTTGGTCTGAAAGCCGGCCATGAAGGGGGGCATGAAATAAATGCCGCCCTGGAGCGAGGAGCCGGCGCTGTAGGCGAGACCCTCCTCGGTGCGGACGCGGTTCATGATGCGGGAGGTGAAGCCACCGCCGCCGAGGATGTCATTCATGATCACAGCGGCGAAATAGTCGGGGTCGTCGCGCATCATGCCGGGGAGCAGGATGGAGACGCGGCCTTGGTTCACGTCCTTGTTGACGAGATAAACGCCGGGCTTGGCGAAGACGGTGTTGGTGGGAATGGGCGGCGGGACCTCACCCTTGAACGGCCAGTTGCCGAAGAGTTTTTCAAGCTTGGCGATCATCGTGTCGCGGTCGAAGTCGCCGCTGGCCGCGACGATGAAGTTGGCGGGATGAAACCAGCGCTGATGAAATGCGATGAGGTCGTCGCGGGAAATTGACTCGAGGGATTTGGCGGTGGTGTCGCGGTTGGCCCAGAAGGATTCGCCATAGGCAAGGCGGCCAAATTCCATGCCCTCGATGCTGGAGGAGTCGTCGTTGCGCTGGCGCATGGCCTGGGAGGTCTGGTCCTTGCGAAGCTTGAGCTTGTCCTCTTGAAAGCGCGGCGTGGCAAGGACGTCGCGCAGCAGGCCGAGGCCTTCGTCGAGATCCTTCGAGAGCAGATTCAACGAAGCGCTGCCGGAGGTTTCGGCCACGGAGGTTCCTAGCTGGGCGGCGAGGAAGGCGAGGCGTTCGTCGAGTTCAGAGGCGGTCAGATTGGTGGTGCCGCCGAGCACGAGCAGGCTGCCCGTGAGATTGGCGAGACCTTCCTTGCCGGCGGGATCGAGGTAATCGCCGCAGCGGACGAGGATGGAGATGTTGACGAGCGGCAGTTCGCGGTCGGGGATGACGTAGGCGACGGGGCCGGACTTGAGCTGGACGCGGAACTGCGCGGCGTCGGGCGGCTGGAAGTTCAGTTCGGGGAACTTGAGCTTTTCCGGGCGGCTGGCAACCGATGGCGTCGATTTGCAGCCGGAAACTACCGCAGCCAGGGAAAGCAAGGCGATGAGAGGATAAACATTCTTCTTCATGGAAATCATTTCTTGGCGGCTTCGAGCTCGGCGATGCGGGCTTCGAGTTTTTTCTTAATGACGGCAAGCGCGGGCTTTACTGCGTCCGGGGCCTCGGCAGCGTTCTTGTCCATGCGAGCAACGCTGGCCTTGAGTTTGGCAAGGTCGTTGGGAAACTCGAGCTTTGTCATGGCTTGTTGGACCAATTGTCTTTGTCCGTCGGTCAGTTTCGCAAGATCGGGGTCTTCCTCGGCAGTGCCGGCTTTGCGGGTGTAGGTGCAGACCGTGCGGTTTTCCTTGGTGAAATAAATTTTGGCGACGCGCTGGACATCGGCGGCGGTGACGGCTTGGATTTTTGGACCGGCTTCGTTCATTTCCTGCCAGCGCCCCATGCCGTCGGTGCGGATGAGTTGCTGGAGGATGGCCATGTTGGAGGCGAGCTTGCGGTATTCGCCGGCGGCGAAATTGTTTTTCACCTTCTGGAGTTCCAGCGCCGGCACCTCGTCTTGCTGAAGCTTTTCGATCTCGCGGTAGATGCCTTGCTCGACTTCTTCAGGCGTGTGGCCATCAGCCACTTCACCGTAGCCGTAGAACATGCCGCCGTATTTGAGCGAGTGTTGTCCCGCTTCAACCTCGGTCGCGACTTTGTTGGTCAGAACGAGCCCCTTGTAAAGTCGTCCGGTGCGCGTGGCGAGAATTTGTCCAAGTATCTGTAACGCGTAGCTGTCCCTGTGGCCGAAGCCGACGGTCTTCCAGAGGATTTCAACTTGTGGATTGGTTTCGGCCTCGGCGTTCATGCGCTTCTCGGCGACGGCGGGAACTTCGAGCGTGACCACATCAGGTGCGGCGCGCGGGCCGCGGGGGATGCGTCCGAAATACTTCGCGGCCGCCGCGAAAGCATCGTCAGTTCTGAAATCGCCGACGAGGATGAGCGTGATGTTTTGCGGCGCGTAGTAAGTGCCGTAGAAGTCGTCCGCCTGCGCTTTGCTGATCGCTGGAATATCGGAAGGCCAGCCGACGACAGGCCAATGATAAGGATGCGATTCCCAAAACATGGCGGTGAAAGACTCCTCGAATTTGCCCGTTGGGGTGGATTCAGTTCTCATGCGGCGCTCTTCAAAAACGACATCGCGTTCGGCGTAGAATTCGCGGAAGACCGGACGCAGCAGCCGTTCGGATTCCATCCACATCCATAACTCCAGTTTGTTGGCGGGGACGCTGATGAAGTAGGCGGTGACGTCCTGCGAAGTGTAGGCGTTCATGCCGGAGCCGCCGGCGGTGCGATAGATGCGGTCGAATTCGTTCTTCACGATGATCTCGCGCTGGTCCTGGACGAGCTTGGCAAATTCCCTTTCCAATTCCTGGTAGCGCGGCGTCTTGTTCTCGGGCTTCAGGATGTCGGTGATTTCGCCCCGGCGGTAGGCGGCACGGATCAAGGCTTCCTCGGCGCGCATTTGTTCGCGGATGTTTTCCTGCGCCGCGATGATTTCGAGGTCGCGCTGGTAGTTGGTCGTGCCAATGGTGGGGGTGCCCTTGAACATCATATGTTCAAACAAGTGGGCAATGCCCGTGATACCGGGCCGCTCGTTCGCACTGCCGACGTGGGCGACCCATCCCCCGGCGATGCTCGGATCGTCGTGACGTTCCACCAGCAGCAGGCGCATGCCATTGGGCAAATTGCGCTCGGTCACAGGCACCTTCTGTGCCTGAATAGGCGCAGCAAGGCCAAGGGCGGCCACAAGAGCCAGAAACGTTGCCATTGGGCGGCGGCCGGTTGATGCAAACCGTTTTAGAAGCAGAACTTTCATGGTGCGTTATAGGACAAGATTGGGGAGCGGAAATTCAACGGATGCCTGCCAAAACGCAAGGGAATATTCGATTGACAACCCTGTTGCTCAGACTAGAGTTTCGGCAAAGCTGAAGTAGCAAAGACAGGTGCCATTATGAAAAATATCCGCAGCATTTCCAAATACTTGGCGTTCTCTATGGTTGCGCTCGCCATGGTTGCTTCCGCCGCCGCCCAGCAAATGACCCAGGCCAGCGCGAAAGTTGTCCGCATTAAGGGCGATGCGCGGTTTGCGACGGCCAACAATGTCTGGCAGCCGCTGAAGGTTGGCGATGTTCTCGGTGCCGGTGCCATTATCCAGACGGCGACGGATTCACGCGTCGATTTGGTTTTGGGTGAGAAGAACGCCATGGCTGCTGAGCCGGCGAAATGGGGCGACGTCATCCAGTATCAACCCGAAGTTGAACAGGATTTCGTGCGCGTTTGGGAGAACTCCGTGATGGCGATTGACAAGCTCCTGATTGCGGACACGGGCGCGGATCAAATCAAGGAGACACAGCTTGATTTGCGTGCGGGACGCATTTTTGGCACCGTCAAGAAAATGTCGGCCGCTTCCAAGTATGAGGTGAAGATTCCTAACGGTGTCGCTGGTATTCGCGGAACCATTTACGATATCAGTGCCGCTGGCTTCCTCAGTGTATTCAAGGGTTCGGTGGTGATTGCTTACACCGATGGTAGCGGTAGCATCGTTACGCAGGTGGTCGTGGGTGGGCAGAGCTATGATTGCAGCACGGGCCAGTTCACGCCTATTCCCGAGAACATCAAACGAAATGGCGAAGGTGCCGAGCGCGATTCACACCACGGTCCTCATGCGCCCCCGCATCATTTCCCGCCGCCCCCGCATCATCATGTTTCGCCCACCGAAGGACACCACGGACACCATGGGGGTGGTGGAGGAAACAACAATAACAATAATAACAACTAAATTTTCCGGGCGATAATTCGAGTTCTTTCTTTCCAGCCAGAGCAGCCTTGAGTTGCTCTGGCTTTTTTGTTTCCTTTCGCCGCGTGAACTTACGGCCACTCAAGCGGGTTCCGCTGCTGATCACTGCGGTCGTAATCGGCTTCACGATCATTCTTCGTTTCATTAATCCCGACTTTCTGAGCCGGATTGAAAGCGCCACTTACGACCTTCGTGCCCGCGCGGCACTCCGGTTCAATCCTCCGGTGGCGACCAATTTCGGGTTTGTATGCATTGATGAAGCCACGATTCGTGCCGTGCGGGACGGGGACTTCGGCTACAAGTATGGGCTCCACTGGCCGCGACAAGTTTATGGTCGGGTGGTTGAGGAGCTGGCCGCACAAGGGGCCAAGGTGGTGGCGTTCGACGTCGTCTTCGGTGAATTGCGTCCCGACCATCCGCTCGTGCAGATGGCGGATGGGGCTTTGCTGGAATCGGATGAATTTCTGGCCGTGCAGATGCGACGTGCCAGCAACACGATCCTTGCGGTGACGTCCGACCTCGAGCTGCCCGTGCTGTTCCGCACAAATGCAGCCGCAGTAGGCGACATCCGGACGGAAAAGGATTCCGACGGGATTCTCCGGCGCGTGCGGGCCTTCCGGACATACGCGCGCTGGCATCCGGCGTTTCTCCAAGTTCAAGCTGATCCGGACATGGGCATCGATCTGACAAAGGCCCGGATTGAGCAAAGCCAGATTGTTTTGCTGAGGTCAGATGGCTCGGAAATTCCCGTGCCGCTGGATGCCGACGGGCATATGGATCTCGCCGATTTTGGGGGCGAGAATCTGCCTCTTGGGGTGGCGCGCAAGGCGAAACCTTTCACCGAGGAACGGGTCTGGCACATGGGGATTGTGATTGCGGCGCGGGAGTTGAATCTTGATCTGGATCGTGCCGAGGTTGATTTGGATGAAGGCCGGATTGTTTTGCGCGGGGCAGGGGGAGTCGAGCGGGTATTGCCTGTGGATTGCGATGGCTATTTCCTCATCGACTGGTGCATCCCGCCGACTGATGCGCGGATATTGCTGCGGTCGATGACAAATTTGCTGGCGCAGGATTTCAACCGGCTTCAGGGTAGGGGACTATCCGAGTCAAACGCGTGGCGTGGCAAACTTGCCGTGGTTGGGTCTGCGGTGGCGGGTGGCAACGATCTGACAGATCGAGGCGCGACACCCCTGCTCAAGGATACGCTGCTGGTCAGCAAACACTGGAACGTCGCGAACTCGGTCATCACCGGGCGCTTTATCCGACGTTTTACGCTGGCCGAGGAATTGGTCCTGATCGTGGCGCTCGGAGTTTTGTCCGCTCTGCTCACCTGGCAGCTTCGTGCCCTGCCGTCTGCTGCTGGTGTTGCGGCTCTGGCTGCGGTGTTTGTGGTGGTCTGCTTCGGCGTTTATGTCCAATGGCGGATCTGGATCCCAATGTTATTTCCCGGTTTGGGTGCAGTTCTGGCGACCTGGGGGTGCTTGACGGCTTGGCGGGTGTTGTTCGAGCAGACGGAACGGCAGCGGGTGCGGTCGGTGTTCTCGCGCATCGTTTCGCCCAACGTCGTCCACGAACTTTTGCAGGCAGAAAAACTCTCCACCCTGAACGGTGCGCGTCGTGAAGTTACTGTTTTCTTTGCCGACGTGCGCGGATTTACCGAGTTCACCGACCAAAGCCACGAAGCGGCGACGCAGCACGTCAGCGCCAACCGACTCGGCGACGCCGAGGCCACCGCGTATTTTGACCTTCAGGCCGCGATGGCACTCGCTACGGTGAATCTTTACCTTGCACGTGTCGGCGACACTGTGAAGCAGCATGAAGGCACGCTCGACAAATATATCGGTGATTGCGTGATGGCTTTCTGGGGTGCACCGACGCAGAACGCGCAGCATGCGCTCGCTGGCGTCCGGGCGGCGATTGACGCGCAGCGGGGCATCCACGAGTTGAACGAACTCCGGGCGGCAGAAAACCGGCGCATCGAGGAAGAGAACAAGTCGCGTCTCGCCACTGGTCAGCCATTGAATCCGCTGCTGCCGCTGCTTGCGCTCGGCACTGGCATCAATACCGGGATTGCCACAGTGGGTTTGATGGGTTCGGACGCGCATATCTTGAATTACACGGTCTTTGGTCGCGACGTGAATCTCGCCAGCCGGCTTGAAGGCGTCTCCGGGCGGGGGCGCATCATCATCAGCGAAGCAACCTATGCGTCGCTGCGCCGGGATGATCTCAAATTGGCCGCGACCTGTATTGAATTGCCAGCCGTCGAGGTCAAAGGCTTCCGCGAGCCGGTGCGCATCTACGAGGTGCCATGGCGAAATGGTCTGGGCGTTTGATGACTCCCGGGCTTTTCTTGCTCGTTTTCAAGTCTCGCTTCGTTATATTTGCTCCATGCGAATTGCCATCTGTCCGGGCAGTTTTGACCCGTTGACCAATGGCCATCTGGATGTGATCCAGCGGGCCACGAAGCTGTTTGATCGAGTCGTGGTCGCCGTTGCGCATAATGAGGCTAAACAGCCGCTCTTTACGCTACCAGAGCGGATGCAGTTGGTTGCGGATTCGATCAAGCACCTGCCGACGGTCGAAGTGGATGCATTCGATTGCTTGTTGGTTGATTTTGCTGAGCGCCGGGGGGCACAGGCGATCATCCGCGGGTTGCGGGCGGTGTCGGATTTCGAATTTGAGTTCCAGCTCGCGTTGATGAACCGGAACATGAACGAGCGCGTCGAGACGATCTTCATGATGCCGAAAGATACCTACACCTACTTGAGTTCGCGGATGATCAAGGAAATTGCCCGGCTGGGCGGAGATGTGAGTTCGTTCGTTCCCGCGCACATCAAGGCCGCATTGGACCGGAAGTTTAAACCCAATTCAAAATGACCATGCCCTTGCTGGTAAACATTCAGCAGCTCGCCCGGGAAGCGCTGACTCTCAAAGGAGAGTTGGCAGTGGAAGAACTCGATTTGGGAGTGAACGATGAGATGGTGCGGGCCAGTGCTCCGCTGAGGTATGATCTCGTAGTCGAGAAGCTGGAGGATGCCGTGTTGGCGCAGGGCCGATTAAGGTTAAAGCTGGATTGTCAGTGCGTTCGCTGCCTGAAACCGGTCAAAATCGAGCTGGATTTGCAGGGTTGGGCCTGTCATTTGCCGTTGGAGGGCGAAGATGCAGTGAAGATTGTGGCCGACTCCGTGGACTTGACGCCCCATATCCGCGAAGATATTCTCCTCGGGTTTCCGCAGCATCCGGTCTGCAAACCGGAGTGTGGCGGCTTGAAAGGCGTTTCGCCCGGCAAGTCGAAGAAAAAGAGTGATGCGACAGGGCTTCCGTCGTCCGCCTTGTCTGAGTTGGATAAACTGAAACTGTAGGATTTAAGCAATATGGGTGTTCCGAAACGCAAACCGTCTCATAGTCGTCAACGCATGCGCCGCGCTTACAACAGCGTGATCAGCCTGCCCAAGCTGGGTGTCTGTCCGCAATGCGCGGCGCCTTACAAGTCGCATCGCGTCTGCCCGGCTTGCGGATTCTACAAGGGCCGCCAGGTGTTGACCATCACCGCCGGCGCCTGATTTTCATTTTGCGGGACGCGGAAGGAACCCTTTCCGCGTTCTTTCTTTATGCGACTCGCAGTGGATGTCATGGGTGGCGACCACGGGTGTGCGGTCGTCGTTGAAGGACTGAAACAGGCGCTCGCCACTGATCTTGGGATCACGGAGGCGTTGCTGGTCGGCAATCAGTCTGATATTCAGGCTGAACTTTCCCGCGCCGCCTTGGCGGATCCGCGCATTCAGATCGTCCATGCGACTGAAGTTCTGACCATGGACGACAAGCCTCTTGAAGGCATCCGCAAGAAGAAGGATTCCTCGATGGTGCGTGCCATCGAACTCGTCCGCAATGGCAAGGCCGACGCGGTCATTTCTCCTGGTAACACGGGCGCACTGGTCGCAGGTTCAATGAAGCTTGGACGACTTGATGGTGTGGAGCGTCCAGCTATCGCATGCCGGATGCCGTCGCGCACCAACGATTTCGTGCTGCTTGATGGCGGCGCCAACGCAACCGCCGAGCCGCTGCACCTCGCTCAGTTCGCCGTCATGGGAAATCTTTACGCCCGGGAAATCCTTGGTCACGCGCGTCCGCGCGTCGGTGTGCTCAGCAATGGTTCGGAGGAGACCAAGGGCAACGACTTGACGCGTGAGACCGCCCGGCTTTGTTCGTTGCTGGATTTGAATTTCATCGGCTACGTCGAGGGCTTTGATTTGTTTGATGATGCGGTGGACGTGGTGGTTACTGATGGATTCACCGGAAACATCGTGTTGAAGACGGCCGAAAGCCTGAGCAAGACGATTGGCCAGATGTTGAAACAACAGTTGATGGCCAATCCGCTGCGTCAGCTCGGGGCGGCGCTGGCCCGCGGGGCTTTTGATGGCTTGAAGCAGCGGCTTGATCCGGAAGTTTATGGCGGGGCGGTTGTCCTCGGCCTGAACGGCGTCGTGATCAAGGCCCACGGCTCCGCCCGTGAACGGGCCATCGCCAACGCCCTCCGCGTCGCCGCGCAGGAAATCAAACACAACTTGAACCAGACCCTTGTTGGTCAGATTGCCAGCGCGAACGCCGCGCTGGCTTCAGTTTTGAACCCGGTTGCAGCAACGAACCCATGAGCGCTAAACCATCCCCCCTCAAGAATCCGCGGGCGCGGCACAATTTTGTCGGTCGCACCTGCTCCGTGACCGGCGTCGGCTCTTATGTGCCCAGTCGCGTGCTGACCAACGCGGATCTGGAGAAGATGGTGGCCACGACCGATGAATGGATTCTGACCCGCACCGGCATCAAGGAACGCCGCATCGCTGCCGAGGATGAATTCACTTCGGATATGGCGGCGCTGGCCGCGCACAAGGCCATGCAGATGGCGGGCGTGACGGCGGACCAGATTGACCTGATCATCGTGGCGACTATCACGCCCGACATGCCATTTCCGAACACGGCCTGCCTGGTGCAACGCAAGCTTGGAGCGCGGAAATGCGCGGCCTTTGATATCGAGGCCGCCTGTTCAGGGTTCATCTATGCGCTGGAAATCGGCCAGCAATTCATCACCTCGCGTGCTTACGACACCGTGCTGGTGATTGGCGCGGAGAAACTTTCCTCCATCGTAGATTGGACGGACCGGAACACCTGCGTATTGTTCGGGGATGGGGCCGGTGCCGCCATACTGCAGAGCCGCGAAGGTTCGCATGGGTTGTTGACCGCCGTAATGGGCGCTGATGGCAGCAATGCCGATTTGCTCTACATGCCCGGTGGCGGCAGTCGCTGTCCTGCTACTGCTGACTCCGTCGAGGGCCGACAGCACTACCTCCGGATGACCGGCAAGGAGACGTTCAAGAACGCGGTGCAAGCCATGTATGGGGCGGCAAAGGAGGCGTTGAAACAGTGCGAACTCGACATTTCGCAGATCAAGTGCGTCATACCGCACCAGGCCAATCAGCGCATCATTGATGCCGTGGGTGAGCGTCTCGGCGCCAAGCCGGAGCAACTTTTCGTCAATCTGGACCGTTACGGCAATACCTCGGCGGCCTCGGTCGCCATCGCCCTCGACGAGGCTGTATCCACCGGTCGCGTCCAGCGGGGTGACCTCGTTTTGTTGGTTGCCTTCGGGGCCGGGCTTACTTGGGGTGCCGCAGTAATTGAATGGTGAATGCAAATAGTTGCGAAACCTAATTTGACGCTGCGGACGACCGTGCTAGACTGATTTCACCATATGAGTGCGCGCAAAGTTTCCTCCTCCCCCAGTCTTCTCCAGGACCATGTCACCGTTCAAGGCCGCGAGGCCCGGCTGACTCTCTCCGCAGATTCCGTCGTGATTCTGCGCAGCGGGATTGAATTCCGCAGCCCGACCGCGTTCCCGGCGTGGACCGAGATGAACCTGGCGTTGCGCGCGAGCGACAACCGCGTGGTGAATTGCAGCGGTGTCGTCATCAGTTGCACCGGCAACAAGCATGCAGGCTACCACGTCTCGATGGTTTTCACC
>Ga0154020_10003430_pt1 | contig 19053 bp, 12 predicted proteins | sample Klosneuvirus_201_FD_109709 | JGI IMG/M metagenome (GOLD analysis project Ga0154020, IMG submission 109709) | Active sludge microbial communities from wastewater, Klosterneuburg, Austria - Klosneuvirus_20160825_MG | ecosystem: Engineered > WWTP > Aerobic digester > Activated sludge | place... | reverse complement strand
GACCACGGTGAAGTAGTCGAACTCGGAGATCACGGCCTTCAGCTCGGCCAGGGCCTCCAGCTCGACCAGATCGGCCGGGGTGTTGACGCCGTATCCCAGCAGGATGGGCTGGTCGGTGCGGTTCTCGCGCAGCCAGCGCAGCATCGCCAGGAAGGGTGCCAGGCCGGTGCCACCGGCCAGCATCAGGATCGGCCGGATGGTCGGGCGCAGGTAGAACGTGCCGTACGGGCCGGTGAACTCGATCTCGTCGCCGTCGCCGGCCCGGTTGCGCATGTAGTCGCTCATCAGGCCGTTGGGCACGTCGCGGATCAGGAAGGACTGCTCCGTCCCTCCCGGCGCCGAACTGAACGAGTAGGAGCGTGTCTGCTCCGTGCCCGGCACCTTCAGGTTGACGTACTGGCCCGGCAGGTACTTCAGCCGCTCCTGGGTCACCAGCGTGAAGCCCACGGTGGTCGAGGAGTCCCGCGAGATCGAGGTCAGTCGGGCATGAAAGGACTCGACCTTGGTCTTGCAGGCGTGCGACGTGGCGGGGATCTCGAGCACGCAGTCGGAGGTCGGCCGCATCTTGCAGGTCAGCACGTAGCCCTGGTCGGCCTCCTCCTGCGACAGGGCGTCCTCGATGTAGTCCCCCAGCGTGTAGGTGCCGCTTTCGCAGTGGCACTTGCAGGTGCCGCAGGCGCCGTCCCGGCAGTCGAGCGGAATGTTGATCTTGGCCTTGTAGGCCGCATCCGACACCAGCTCGCTCGGCTTGCACGCGATGGTGCGGGAAACGCCGTCCTCGAACTGCAACGCGATATGGAAGGACATCTCAGTCGCCCTCTTTGTTCCGTCAGACCTGGTACACGTCCAGAACGTGGTGGATGTAGTCGTTCTTCAGCACGACGTACTTGCTCTTGATGAGCGGCTTGGCGCCGCGCGTGTCGAGCTGGTAGACGGCGGTGCCGAAGTAGACGTCGGTCTGGTGGTAGCGGTAGGTGTGGGTGGTCCAGTTGAATGCCACCTCCACCGACCCCTCACCCTGCTTCAGGATTTCGACGTTGGTGATCGAGCGGTTCCAGCGCGTGTCCGGGATGGTGGCGCTGGAGCGGTCGGTCTCGATGCGGAAGACGCGGTCTTCCAGGCCCTGCCGGTTCGGGTAGTAGATCAACGAGACTTCGCTCTGCGGATCGGATGTCAGCTGCGCATCGTCGTCCCAGGACGGCATGTGGAACACGGCGTCTTCGGCGTAGAAGGCCAGCCAGTCTTCCCAACGTTTTTCCGACTGGGCGCGCGCTTCCTGGAACAGGAAGGATTGAACGGATTCAAGGGACAGCATCTCAGGCTCCTGCATGGGCTTGTTCGGCGGCGACGGCCTTGCGCATCTGCTCCAGCCAGTACTGGTGCTGGGCGACATACAGGCCTTCGTCTTCGGTCTTGACGCCGCTGATCTCGGGCTTGAGGCCGATCTTGTCGGCGGCCTCGTCCGGCCCCTTGATCCAGTGCGTGGCGCCGCGGTTCATCTCGTTCCAGCGCACCGAGCGGGCCGCGTAGCCTTCCTGGCAGGCCCGGAACTCTTCCAGGTCATCGGGGGTGGCCATGCCGGTGGCGTTGAAGAAGTCCTCGTACTGGCGCAGGCGGCGTGCACGGGCCTCGGTGGGCTCTCCCTTGGGTGCCATGCAGTAGATGGTCACTTCGGTGCGGTTGACCGAGATCGGCCGGAACACGCGGATCTGCGAGCTGAACTGGTCCATGAAATAGACGTTCGGGTACAGGCACAGGTTGCGCGACTTCTCGAGCATCCAGTCGGCCTTGTCCTTGCCGAACTGGGCCGTCCACTCCTCGCGCTTGTTCCACTGCGGCCGGTCCTCGGGGTTGTCCCAGTTGGTCCACAGCAGGATGTGCCCGTTCTTGAAGCCGTAGGAGCCGCCACCCTTCTTGGCCCAGCCGCCGGCGCTCATGGCCTTGATGTCGTCCTTGCCGGCTTCGCGGCGGTGCTGCTGCGTGGCGGCGTAGTTCCAGTGGGTGGCGGTGACGTGGTAGCCGTCGGCACCGTTCTCGGCCTGCAACTTCCAGTTGCCGTCGTAGACGTAGGTGGACGAGCCGCGCAGCACCTCGACGCCCTCGGGGGCCTGGTCGACGATCATGTCGATGATCTTGGTGGCCTCACCCAGGTACTCGGTCAGCGGCTGGACGTCCGGATTGACGCTGCCGAACAGGAAACCGCGGTAGCTGTCGAAGGCACCGAGCTTGACCAGGTCGTGGCTGCCATCGACGTTGAAAGACGGCGGGTAGCCGGCATCGGCCACCTGGTCCTTCACCTTCATCAGCTTGCCGGCGTTGCCGAAGGTCCAGCCGTGGAAGGGGCAGGTGAAGCTGCTCTTGTTGCCCTTCTTGTGGCGGCACAGCGTGGCCCCGCGGTGCGTGCAGGTGTTCATCAGCGCGTTGATCCTGCCGTCCTTGCTGCGCGTGAGCACCACGGGCTGGCGACCGACGTGCAGGGTCAGGTAGTCGTTGACGTTCGGAATCTGGCTCTCATGCGCCAGGAAGATCCAGTTGCCTTCGAAGATGTGCTTCATCTCCAGCTCGAACAACTGTTCGTCGGTGAAGGCCGTGCGGTCCAGCCGGTACTGATGGCTGGACGGGTCGTCCTGGAGCATCTCGCCAAGCCGGGTCAGGCTGGTGGAGTTGTCCTGTTGCTGTTGGATCACGGGGATCTCCTGTCAGTGGTCAGTGGTCAGTGCCGAACCGGGAACCGATATCCGATGACCGAAGTCCGCGACAACGCGCAGACAGCAGTCACCCACACCCCGGTCCGACAACGGAGGGTGAATCGTTCAGACGGCATTCGCCCCGGCGGTCGCCATGCGCCGCCTGGGGATTGCCTCAAGCGAGGTTGAAAGTGGGGATCGGCACTCGGCCGATGCGCCCGTCAGCCCTGGAGGGGCGGAGCGCGCGGGGAAAAAGAGGGAATCACGGCAGTTGTCTCCTATTTGTGCTCGTATGCTGTGGTGCAGTCGCTGCACCTTGAATCGAGCCTTTCATGCACCGTCATCGCGGCAAGCGTAGTAATGCACACACCGTGCCAACTGATGACCTTGACCGCGATCGAGGCCATCTTCGAGGGCAGGCCCGGTTTCGCGAGCAAATCCCTGCCCGATGCAATGCAGCCGCCGATCCGCTGTCGATCAATTGATGCAAAGTACCGTGAAGCGCCCGAGCAGGCGCTGCATCAATTGATCGATCCTGCCGACAGCGCCGGTGGCGGTACGCTCCGATCAGGGCGTTCTTGCCAGGCACGGCGGCCTGGAACGGCCTGGATCAACCGGCGAAGTCCGTTGTGCGGCTGGTGGCACGGCTTGTGCAGGCAGATCGGTGCTGACGGTTCAAGAGAACGATGGAGACAGCCAACAATGACAGGTGCCTGTAGGCCCCCCCTTGAGGAGGCCGCATGAAAAAGCCCAGAACGTTGCCCGGCGGTGACCTGAGCGACGACGCCAGCACACCGGTGCTCGGGCCGAATCAGGTGAAGATCGACCGCGCGCGCTTCCCGGACCTGGCCGACCTGATCGGCCGGCTGCGCTTTTCGACCAGCGACGGCCGGATCTGGCTGGACGATCAGCGCATGCTGCTGGTCCACGCCAGGGCGCTGGGCTCGCTGCGCCGCGAGATGATCGAGTTGCTGGGGATGGACGTGACGCGTGGGCTGATGACGCGCATGGGCTACGAGTCCGGCGTGTTCGACGCCCAGATGGCCCGCCGTGTGCGGGCCAAGAACTCGCTCAGGGAGATGTTCGTCACCGGCCCCCAGATGCATTGCCTGGAGGGCATCGGCCTGTCCGAGCTGGTGCGGCTGGACTTCGACATCGACAAGGGCGAACACTTCGGTGAGTTCATCTGGTCTCATCAGGTTGAGGATGAGGAGCACGTAAGGCACTTCCCGGTCGGTACGGAGCCTTCCTGCTGGATGCAGGTGGGTTATGCCTCGGGGTTCTCGACGGAGTTCATGGGCCGGCAGATCCTGTACCGGGAGGTGGAGTGCCAGTCGATGGGTCAACCCGTTTGCCGCATCGTGGGACTGCCGGCCGATCTGTGGGGTGAAGAGGGCGCGCACGACCTGCAATACCTTCTGCCTGCCGCGCTGCGCAGCGTGCCTCTTTCATCGCACGAGCCATCCAGCCATGGCGTCAACTTGCCTCTGGCGGATGCCGGCACCGACCCGAGCCAACCCGTGGGAATCTCGCCGGGCTTCAACTCCGTTGCGCACATGGTGCAGCGAGTGGCGCCCACCAACGCGACGGTGCTCTTCCTCGGCGAAAGTGGTGTCGGCAAGGAAGTCTTCGCGCGCATGCTGCATCGGCAGAGTGCGCGCAGTCAGAAGCCTTTCATCGCAGTGAACTGCGCGGCGATCCCCGAGCACCTGATCGAGTCGGAACTGTTTGGTGCCGAGCGGGGCGCCTACACCGGCGCCACGCACAGCCGGGCCGGCCGATTCGAGCGAGCCGATGGGGGCACGCTGTTCCTCGATGAGATCGGGACGCTGTCGCTCAACGCGCAGGGCAACCTGCTGAGGGTCTTGCAGGAAGGCGAAATCGAGCGATTGGGTGACTCGCAGACTCGCCGCGTGGATGTGCGCGTGATTGCCGCCACCAACGTGGATCTGCGCGAAGAGGCCGCCGCGGGTCGGTTCCGGGAAGACCTGTTCTTTCGCCTGAATGTGTTTCCGATCCGCATCGTGCCGCTGCGCGAGCGCCGCGAGGACATCCCCCTGCTGCTGATGCACTTCCTGACCAAGTACAACCGGCTGCACGGCAGACGCATCACCGGCTTCTCGCAACGCGCGGTCGATGCGGTCATGTCCTATGCCTGGCCGGGGAACATCCGGGAGCTGGAGAACGTGGTCGAGCGCGGCGTCATTCTTGCCGACGGCAACTCGGTCATCGACGCCCCCCAGTTGTTCACCAGCGGCGAGCAGTTCAACGATCAGCAGTACTCGATCGGCCGGGAGGGAGCGTTGATCAAAGCGGATGCCACAAAGCTGCTCAATGCCGAAAGACCCGTCGAAGACGGCGAGGTCGCGCGGGTGTCGCGCACGGTCACTGCGCTTCTGCAGGGCAGCGATGAGGGCGGCGCAGGTGCCTCGCTCGACGATGTGGAAACCCTGCTGCTGCGCAAGGCGCTCGAGCGCGCGAGCGGCAACGTGGCCGCCGCGGCACGCCTGCTCGGCATCACTCGGCCACAGATGGTGTACCGCCTGAAGAGTCGCGGCATCTCGCAACAAGGCGAATGACCTGTCCTCGCTGCCGGTCCTGGCGCCCTGTCACCCACCCGTCCTTTCATGCCCGATGTTTTCCCATCTCGAACGACCGCACCGGCCTCCGCCTTCCCTGCGGGAGGTGCTGGCGGATCTGGGGCCCCGCCATGCGGCCAACGGCTTCGTCGGCTGGGTCTTCTCGGCCACCGCACCGGTGGCCATCATCCTGTCGGTTGGCTCAGGCGGCGGCCTGTCCGAGGCCGAACTCGCCTCCTGGATCTTCGGCGTCTTCTGCATCAACGGGCTCATCACCCTCCTGTTCTGCTGGCTGTACCGCGAGCCGCTGGGCTTTGCCTGGACCATCCCGGGCACCGTCCTCGTGGGCCCGGCGCTGACACACCTGCGTTTTGAGGAGGTGGTGGGCGCCTACGTGGCCACCGGCGCGCTGATGCTCCTGCTGGGCGCCACCGGCTGGGTCAAGCGGGCGATGCAGGCGGTGCCCATGCCCATCGTCATGGGCATGGTGGCGGGTGTGTTCCTGCGCTTTGGCGTTGACCTGGTGCGCGCGCTGCATGCGGACGCGGCCATCGCCGCACCGATGGTGCTGGTCTGGCTCACCCTGAGCGCCCTGCCCGCCCTGGGCCGACGCGTGCCCCCGCTCATCGGCGCCTTGCTGACCGGCGCGCTGGCGATCGCCTTGCTGGGCCGCCTGGACGGCTCCAGCCTGTCCGCCATCGAGTGGGCCCGCCCTGTGGTGCAAGCACCCGCCTGGTCGGTCGCTGCGATGCTGGAGTTGGTCGTGCCGCTGTCCATTACCGTGCTGGTGGTCCAGAACGGCCAGGGCTTTGCGGTCTTGAAGGCCGCGCGGCACGATCCGCCGATCGATGCCATCACCGTCGCCTGCGGCCTCGGCACCCTCGCCAGTGCCTCTGTCGGCAGCGTCTGCACCTGCCTGACCGGACCGACGAATGCCATCCTCACCTCCTCCGGTGAACGCGAGCGCCAGTACACCGCCGGGATCTGTTTTGGTCTGCTGGGTGTTCTGTTCGGGCTGCTGTCGCCGGCCTTTACGCGGCTGATGCTGAACACACCCAAGGCCTTCATCATGGCGCTCGCGGGACTGGCCATGCTGCGTGTGCTGCAGACTGCCTTCATCACGGCGTTCAAAGACCGCTTCTCATTCGGTGCGCTGGTGGCCTTCCTGGTGACGGTCGCAGACCTGGCCATCTGGAACATCGGCTCCGCGTTCTGGGGGCTGGCAACCGGGCTGCTGGTCTCTTGGTTGCAGGAACGGAAAGACTTCGCCGACACTGCATGATCAAGTCACAGCACCGCAGCCATCGCAACTCGACGGGCTGCCTGACCGATGGACCACAGCTTTCTCTCCGCCTTCGTCCTGCTGCTGCTGGTGCTGGACCCGTTTGGCAGCCTGCCGATCTTCATCTCGGTGCTCGGCGGGGTGGCGCCGCAGCGGCGCACGCGGGTGGCGCTGCGGGAGGTGGCCATCGCCTTTGCGGTGCTGATGGCCTTCATGGTGGGCGGCCAGGGTTTCCTGGACCTGATGCGCCTGAGCGAACGTTCGCTGGAGGTGGCCGGCGGGGTGATCCTGCTGGTGATCGCGATGAAGATGGTGTTTGTCGGCGGCGACGGCATGTACCCCACCGACAGCGCTCGGGAGCCCTTCATCTTTCCGCTGGCGGTGCCGCTGCTGGCCGGCCCTTCCGCAATGGCCACGGTGCTGCTGCTGGCCTCGCGCCAGCCGGGCCGTATGCTGGAATGGGTGGGCGCGGTGAGCGCCGCGATGGGGGTCTGCGGCATCGTGCTGCTGTCGGCCGACCGGCTGCGGCGCTGGCTGGGGCCGTCGATGATCTCGGCCATCGAGAAGCTGATGGGCCTGGTGCTGATGGCCATCGCCACCGAGATGATCCTGGCCGGGCTGAAGCGCTACTTCTTCGGCGGCTGACCGCCCGCCGCCGGCCCGCGACCGGTCAAAGCCGGGCGCGTGCGAAAATCCGCATCTTTCTGACGCACCCCGCACGGAGACTCCATGGGATTTCTCGCCGGCAAGCGCCTGTTGATCACGGGCCTGCTCAACCAACGTTCGATCGCCTACGGCATCGCCAAGGCCTGCCATCGTGAGGGGGACGAACTGGCGTTCAGCTACGTCGGCGAGCGCTTCAAGGACCGCTGCACCGAATACGCCGCCGAGTTCGGCTCCACGCTGACCTTCGACTGCGATGTCGGCGACGACGCCCAGATCGAGCGCCTGTTCGCGCAGATGAAGGAAGCCTGGCCCGAAGGGCACGACGGCTTTGTGCACTCGATCGGCTTCGCCCCGCGCGAGGCGATCGCCGGCGAGTTCCTGGACGGCCTGTCGCGCGAGGGCTTCCGCATCGCCCACGACATCTCCGCCTACAGCTTCCCGGCCATGGCCAAGGCCGGCCTGGCCACGATGCGGCCCAACGCGGCACTGCTGACGCTGTCGTACCTGGGCGCGGTGCGCGCGGTGCCGGCCTACAACACCATGGGGCTGGCCAAGGCCTCGCTGGAAGCCAGCGTGCGTTACCTGGCGGCCAACCTGGGCCCCAAGGGTCACCGCGTCAACGGCATCTCCGCCGGCCCGATCAAGACGCTGGCGGCCAGCGGCATCAAGGGCTTCGGCAAGTTGCTGGACGGTTTTGCCGCCAATGCCCCGCTGCGCCGCAACGTGACGATCGACGACGTGGGCAATGCCGCCGCTTTCATGATGTCCGACCTGGCCAGCGGCATCACCGCCGAGATCATGTACGTGGACGGCGGCTACAGCCAGGTGGCCGTGGGGCAGTTGCCCGAGTAAGTCGGCCGCAGCACCGCTTCCGCGACCCCCACCACCTCCACCGCCACCCGGCCCAGCTTCGCTGCGATGCGCGCCCTGCTCGCCGAGGACGATGCCATCCTGGCCGACGCGCTGTCGGCCAGCCTGCAGGCCATCGGCTTCGAAGTGGAGGTGGCACCCAACGGCGCGGTGGCCGAGTACCTGCTGACCAGGCAGGACTGGGACGTGGGGCTGATCGACATCGGGCTGCCGATGGTCGATGGCCTCACGGTGCTCAAGCGGGTGCGCGGCCTGCGGCCCTGGATGCCGCTGCTGATCCTGACCGCACTGGACGGGCTGGAGGACCGGGTGGCCGGCCTCAACGCCGGGGCGGACGACTACCTCACCAAACCGATCGACTTCCCGGAGCTGGAGGCGCGCATCCGGGCGGTGCTGCGCCGCGCCCAGTCACCCGGGCGGCCCAGCGGCGCGGCATCGGCCGCGGAGGCCGAAGCGATGTCGCTGGGGCAGATCCAGTTCGACCGCCCGGCGCACCGCCTGACGGTGGCTGGCCAGCCGGTGGACCTGTCGCCGCGCGAGTGGCTGCTGCTGGACCTGCTGCTCAGCCAGCAGGGCAAGGTGATCGGCAAGGAACAGATCGCCCAGGCCTGGTCCACAGAGGTGTCCGAAAGCGGCGGCCCCAGCTCGCTGGAGGTCTACATCCACCGCCTGCGCCGCAAGCTGGAGGGCGGCGGCGTCAACATCCGCACCGTGCGCGGGCTGGGTTACCTGCTCGAGGCGCAGGCCTAGGCCCCCGGGCCCACCGCCACCCATGCCCGTCCCCGCCGACACACTGCGACGCTGGCTGCACCGGCTGCCGGTGGTGGCGCCGGTGGGCGGCTCGCTGCAGCGCCACCTGCTGGTCTGGCTGCTGCTGCCGCAGCTGGTGCTGTGGCTGGCGGGCGCCTTCGTCACGTACCACGTGGCGCTGCGCTACGCCCAGCGGGCGGACGACCGCAGCCTCTACATCGCCTCCCGGGCGCTGGCGCGCCAGGTCAAACCCGCCGGCAGTGGCCTGCTGGTGGACTTTCCGCGCGCGGCCAAGGACATCCTGGAAGCCGACCCGGACGACCGGGTCTACTACATGGTCAGCACGCCGCCGGGGCAGTTCATCCTCGGCAACCTGAAGCTGCCGCTGCCGCCCGCCGGCCTGCCTCTGCCGATCGACGGCAACCCGGTGTTCTACGACGCCCGGCTGTCCACCGGGGAGGGCGAGACGGCCGTGCGGGTGGCCGCCATCCAGCTGCCCTGGGGCGAGCCGGACCAGCCGCAGACCATGCTGGTGCAGGTGGCGCGCAGCCGCATCAGCCAGGCCCTGCTGGCGCGGCAGATCCTGGCGGACACGGTGCTGCCTCTGTCCCTGCTGGTGCTGGCCATGTCGGCGCTGGTGTGGGTGGGCATCCGCACCGGGCTGGCGCCGCTGGCCCGGCTGCGCGAGGCGGTGAGCGGGCGTGCACCCAACGACCTGGCGCCGATCGAGCTGCGCTCCGCCCCCAGCGAGGTGCGCGACCTGGCCGCCGCACTCAATACGCTGCTGGCGGCGGTGCACGAGAACGTGGTCAAGCAGCGCCGCTTCATCAGCGATGCCGCGCACCAGCTGCGCACCCCGCTGGCCGGCCTGAAGGGCCAGGCCGAGCTGGCGCTGCGCGAGGCCACGGACCCGGCGCTGCGTGCCCGGCTGGAGCGCGTGGCGCAGAGCGCCACCCGCAGCGCCCACCTGATCACCCAGCTGCTGACGCTGGCGCGGGCGGAACCCGAGTCCGCCGCAGCTCAGGGGCGCAGCCACTTCGACCTGCGCCGCCTGGTGCAGGAGCTCACCGCCGAGCAGGTACCACGGGCGCTGGCGCAGGGCGTGGACCTGGGGCTGGACGAAGATGGCGAACAGGAGGCCGCCACTCCCGTGGGTGTGGAAGGCAACGCGCTGCTGATCCGCGAGGCGCTGGTCAACCTGATCGACAACGCCATCCGCTACGCCGGCCGCGACGCGGTGGTGACGCTGCGAGTGCGCCTGCTGCCGGCGCCGGCCCACGCACCCGCCTGGGCCGAAGTGGACGTGGATGACAACGGCCCGGGCCTGCCACCCGAGCTGCACCAGCAGGTGTTCGACCGCTTCGTGCGCGTGGCCAACGACGGCAACGGCTGCGGGCTGGGCCTGGCGATCGTTCAGGAGATTGCCCAACGGCATGGGGGCTCCGCCCGACTGGAGTCGCTGCAGCCTCACGGCCTGCGCGCAGTGCTGCGCCTGCCGGTGGCCCACTGTGGTGGGGCGACCCTTTCGGGTCCGGCTCAACGCTCCGAGGCATAGCGCCTTGCCCTGTGCGGATGCCAGGAGCGGCAGCGTCATCCCCGCACAGGCGGGAATCCAGGGCAACGGCTGTGGACCAGCGGGACAGAGCTCCCGTCATTCCCCCGAAGGTTCGGCAGCCAGTCCGGCACCCTGGACGCAGACTCCGCAGTCGCCCCAAGTGTCGTCAGTGCCCGTTTCCCGACATCAAACCCCTGACCCCGCTGGCGCCCTTGCAGCGCATGCCATAATTCTCGTCCTCGTTGTGATCGCCCCTCGGCGATGCCTCCACCGCGATGCCCGCGTGACGAAATCGGTAGACGTAGCGGATTCAAAATCCGCCGCCGCAAGGCGTGCCAGTTCGAGTCTGGCCGCGGGCACCACGTGCAAGTCGCAATGACCTGTGCGCCCCTTTCGCCATCTCCTTCGCGAGAGTTCATGCTGCCCCTGCCGCCCCTCACCAAGCTGTTGATGTTGATCTGCGTGGCGGTGTTCTGCGTCACCGAGCTGCTCGCACGCTACCTGCCGCTCAACCACTGGTTCGGCCTGTGGCCGGTGATGTCGGGCAACTTCCTGCCCTGGCAGCTGGTCAGCTATGCCTTCCTGCACGGATCGGTGGGCCATCTGTTCTTCAACATGCTGGGTCTGTGGATGTTCGGCGCCGACCTGGAGCGCCTCTGGGACCGGAAGCGTTTCGGGCAACTGCTGCTGGCCAGCACCATCACCGCCGCACTGACTCAACTGCTCATCACTTTCCTGCTGGGCCGTTTTGCCGTGACGGTGGGCGCCTCCGGCGCTCTCTTTGGCCTCCTGCTGGCGTATGCGCTGAGCTTCCCGCGCCGGCAATGGGACCTGGTTGGTTTCCTGCCCATGGCTCTGATGATGATCCCGGGAGAGATCTTCAACACATTGGGCCTGGTGCTCTTCTTCCTGCTCCTGACCAACCGCCAGATGGTGCCCATTGCGCCCATCATGGTTTCGGCCAAGACCATGGTGCTGATCTTCGGTGGCATGGAGCTGGTCCAGGGCGTGTTGTTCAGCCATTCCGGCATTGCCCACTTCGCCCACCTGGGCGGCATGCTGGGCGGCTGGCTGATGTTGCGCTTCTGGCAGGGACGCCCGCCCTTCCCGCCCCGGCTGCGCCGTCTCTGAAGCCACCCGGCGACTCAAGTTCGCCGGTGAACCGTCGATGTCGCAGGATCAGCAGGTGCCGCAGTGCACCGGCTCTCTCACGACCCCGGCGGTGCCATGAACCCTTCAACGCCCAGCATTGATCTGCCTGCACCCCGCAGTCTGCCTTCCCTCTTGCCCTCCCTCTTGGGCGAAGGGGAGCCGTTGCGCACGCAGACGTTCGGGGTGGTGTTCTCCACCGCCACTTACCTGCTGTATGGCCTGATCACCTGGTACCAGGTCCGGGTCGGGTTGATGCGCAGCGACATCGGCTGGACGCTCACGCTGCTGGCCTTGAGCCTCAATGCCATGGCCTACATCGTCGTGCGCCGGGGTTGGGTGTTGACGGGGCGGGACCCCGGACTGGCGCGGACGCAGTTGCTGTTTGGCGTGGCGCTGATGTTTGCAGCGTATGCCGCATTGGGCCTCGGCGCCTCCGGCCTGCTGGTGGTGATGGCCAGCCACGTCGTGTATTCGATGTTCATCATGAACCCGCGGCAGGTCTGGACGCTGGTGGGCTTCACACTCGGTGGCCTGGGCCTGACGATGCTGGCCTGCCACTGGTTGTGGCCAGCGCGCTACGACGCCACGGTGCAGGCCAACGGCTTTCTCTATGCGTTGCTGGTGATGCCGCTGATCGCACTGCTGGCGCACCGCATCACCGCCATGACGCAGCGGCTCAAGGCACAGCATGTGGAACTGCAGGATGCCCTGGGCCGGCTGCACGAACTGGCCACCCGAGACGAGCTCACCCGCACCCACAACCGCCGCCACATTGCCGATCTGCTGGAGATCGAGCAGGCCCAGCACCGCCGCATGAGCCTGCCCCTGAGTGTGGCCTTGATCGACATCGACCTGTTCAAGAGTGTCAACGACCGCCATGGCCATGCGGTGGGTGATCAAGTGCTGCGGTGCTTCTCCCAGCTCGCTCGACAGCAGCTGCGCGAGAGCGATCTGCTGGGCCGTTGGGGTGGCGAGGAGTTCCTGGTGGTGCTGCCCAACACATCCAGAGGGGCGGCGCTGCTGGCGATGAACCGCCTGCAACAGCGCCTGGCCACCGTTTCCAGTGACCTCATGCCGATGGGGCTGCGCATCACCTTCTCCGCCGGTGTCACCGAACTGAGCGCCGACGAGGGCATCGACCAGGCCATCGAACGGGCCGATCAGGCCATGTATCGCGCCAAGACCAGCGGTCGGGCACGCAGTCTGGAGGGCTGAGGTGGCCAGGAAACCTTCTGCTCCGCCCTCCCCGACCCAGGCCCTGGCCGAACGGGTGGTGGCCTGGCACAACCGCCACCCCCTGGCCGAACGCATCGGTCTGGATCAGGTGCAGAGCATCGGGGTGGTCGCAATGCCCTTTGTGCAGGGCAGCGTGTCCGACCCCATGCCGCCCGGTGCGGAGGACAGCGAGGCCCCTGCAGGACGCCTGGCGAAGCTGCGTCACGGCCTGGCTGCGACACTGCGTCGCCTGCCCCGACTGCGCCCGGGCCGCAAACCGCAGTCCCGCTCCCCGGCCTGGCAGGCGGTGTTCAGCGAGGATTTTCTTGAACCCCTCAGAGCCGCCCAGGTGCGTCCCTGGGCCGCCTTGCATGCTGTGCCGAACCGCCCGGGCGATGAGCAGTGGTCTCAGCGCATCGTGCTCACGGACATGCGCCTGCTGCCGCCTTCCAGCGGGTCCGAGTCGGATGCAGTGGCCTGCGCCGAACCGGCCGACCCGGGTGCTGACGGCAACGAAGAGCTGGGCGGCGTCGTCATGCGCTATGCGGCGACCGCCGCGCTGGTGCTCGACCAGGGTCGCAGGCGGGTGTTGATCGGTACCGGCAAGGAGCCCTCGGTGCTGGGGCGCCGCAGCTGGAGCGTCGTGCGCATTTCGGTGCTGACCGCGACCCTGGCCAGCCTGATCACAGTGGGTGCCACGCTGTCCATGTGGCGTCCTGCGGCGGTCAACCACGCGAGTTGGGTGGCCGTGGCGGCTCCAGCGGCCTCCCAGCCCGCCTCCGCGGCGGCTTCCAACCCGCCGCCCGCAGAGCCATCCGCTGCAAGCCCCCAAGCTGCAGCTTCAGACGCCCACCCAGAGCTCACTTCGGATCAAGCCCCGCCTGATGCGCACGCTGCAACAGGCGCCGCCTCCGCAGCAGATGAACCGGCCTCGGTGCCACGCCTGGCGGAAAGGTCTACTGCGCCGGAACAACGCCGCGATCCGACAAATGCCGCTCCACCCTTGCCGGTGCCGGCAGCACCGGCGGCTGCACCGCGGGGTCCCGTCTTTGCCTTGGTGAGCCGCGGTACCCAGACCGAATCCGAGTCCCGCAGTGCCCTGTCCCGCATGGCGGCCGCAGCAGCGCCCCTGCAGGAACGGTTGCCCGGCACCCACACCGAGGTGATGCGCAGCGGTGGCCGCTGGGCCGCCGTGTGGTGGCCCTTCACCAGCCGGGATGATGCCTCCCAGGCCCGCTGGGCCCTGGCCCTGAAGGGCGTGACGGTGGACGTGGTCGAGTTCTGAAAAGCTGCCGGGCGGGCTCAGGCGCAAGCTCCGCTGCAACCTCAATCGCAGAGGTTGTGTGCCGCAGTGACGCCGCCATCCGGCGACTTCACCCCGATGCAGCCCAGCATGCTGGCAAAGAGGTTGTGGTGGCCCGTGCCTTGCTGGCGCAGCGGCCCGGCCGCCCGGGCCTCCAGCTTGCGGTAACCCTGCGCCAGCACCGGGTCGGCCAGAAAACGATCGCTGGCCCAGAAGATCAGCGGCACCTGGCGCTGCTCCGGGGGTGCGACCCGGCGGGGCGTGGCATGAAAGTGGCTGTTGTCGTCGATCGATTCGCCGTGATCGCTGCTGTAGACCAGCAAGGCCTTGCGCGTGCGCAGCCGCTCGATCGTCTCGGCCAGCACATGGTCGGTGAACAGGATGCTGTTGTCGAAGGAGTTGAGCAGCGTCTCCCGGCTGCAGGCCTCGTCCGTGCTCATGCATTCGGGTTGCCAGCGCGCAAACTCGCGCGGATAGCGCCGGGTGTACAGGTAGTGCGAGCCCTTGGTGTGCAGAAGCAGCAGCACCGGCCCCGGCGCCTTGCCGTCGCGTGCACGCGCTTCGTTGCGCTGCAGGGCGGCGGTGACCTCCGGCAGCAGCATCAGATCGTCCACCGGCCGGCCCGCGTTCTCCGGCTGGGCGGAGATCATTTCCTTGAGTTTGTACGACCTGGCGTGCACCCGGTTGTAGAAGCCGGCCTCGCCCTGCATGGCAAACAACTCCGTGTGGAAGCCCAGGCGCTTGTACACGGCAAACACCTTGTCCTCGAAGATGCGGTCCGGCCCGAGATCGGTCGGGGATTCCAGCCCCTCCGGTCGCACGAACATGCAGGCCAGCGACAGCTTGGTGGCGGTGTCGCAGGACCGGGCTGCAAAGCCCGCCACATGCGGCGTGGCCGCCAGACGCGGGGTGGTGGGCCGGTCGTGTCCCAGCATGCCGAACCGGTCGTGCCGGGCCGTCTCACCGATGACAAAAACCACCACCAGATCCGACAGGTCCGTGCCGGGGATGTACTGGAACTTGCGCCCCGGATCCACCAGCCGAGCCTGGTTGATCCGCTCCTGCCAGGCGTTGCTGGCCAACAGGCCGGCCCCAACGATCCAGTTGGTCGGCACGTAGGCGTAAGCCACCGACCCTGAAGGGCGCAGCACGGTCTCGTCTCCCGCCTGCGCCATGGCCTCCCCGGTCCAGACGTGCAGCTTCTGGCCGATCAGGAACCCCAATCCCAGCAGGACAAACACCCCGGCCCAGGCGCCCAGGCGCGAGCGTTGCCCCAGCGCGCCCAGCAACGAGCAGGGCGACTCGCGCCGCCACAGCCACACCAGGGGAAGCACACCAAACAACAGGCACCAGCCGCCCATCCACAAACCGACCACCTCGCCGGACATCTCATGGTCGGTGGTGAAGACGGCGTTGAGCACCCCGTAGCCGATCACCACGTTGAAGCGGGTCATGTAATACGCGCAGACCGCGCTGGCCAGCAGCATCGTGCTGGTGACCAGGCGCCAGGACCAGCGCCCCGCCAAAGCGGCCACGCTGAGCAGCAGCCCGGTCAGGGACAGCAGCAACAGCACCTCGGCCACCGTCATGCCGGCCTGCACCCAGCCGGGGGTACCAGGCGGAAAGGCTTCTGCACGCCGCCAGATCACCGCCGCATTGAGGAGCAGTCCGATGTAGAAGGTGCTGGCCAGCAGCGTCACCGCCCGAGACGACAGGTGACGGGAAATCGCGCGGATCATGGGAATGGACGGCTTCGGCTTCTCGTTGGCATCAAATCCTTCCGCCGGACTGCGGAACGATCTCCCCCGCAACCCATGGCGACGGGCAAACCGATATTGTCGTCTCGTGAACCATCGCAAAGAGTGCGGGTTGGCCCCGACCCCTTGGCCACCCACTGGGGAAAGCCCCGGCATCGTGGACGCAGGAGAACCATCGGGCTCCTAAAATCCACCGCTGTTCTCGCGCCGCCCGGCGATGGCCCGGCGGCGCGTTGTTGTTGCGACCACTGCTGCGTCCTCACTCGGCCCGCCTCCCATGCAACTGCCCCCCATCGCGACCGGAAAGCGCTACACCGTCCCCCGCCCCACCGGCTCGGCCGATGCGCTGCTGCTGGCGCGCTTCGCGCAAGCCCGTCAAGCTCAAGGCCAACTGCTGGCGGTCATCTGCGCAGAACCGGCCGACGCGCAGCGCCTGCCCGACGAACTCGCCTTCTTCGCACCGGAGCTGAAGGTCGCCGTCTTCCCCGACTGGGAGACGCTGCCCTACGACAGCTTCAGCCCCCACCAGGACCTGATCTCCGAGCGACTGGCCACGCTGTGGCGGGTGCTGCAGGGCCCCAAGCGGGGTGAAGTCGACGTGGTGCTGCTGCCCGCCACCACCGCGCTGACGCGGCTCGCGCCCCCCGGCTTCATGGCCGGCTACACCTTCCACTTCCAGCAGAAGCAGAAGCTCGACGAGGCCGCGCTGAAGCGCCAGCTGACGCTGGCGGGCTACCAGCACGTCAGCCAGGTGGTGTCGCCCGGCGAATACGCGGTGCGCGGCGGGCTGATCGACCTCTACCCGATGGGCTCGCCGGTGCCCTACCGGGTGGATCTGTTCGACGACGAGGTGGACTCGATCCGCGTCTTCGACCCCGACAGCCAGCGCAGCCTGTACCCGGTGCCGGAGGTGCGGCTGCTGCCGGGCCGCGAGTTTCCAATGGACGAACGCGCCCGCCAGGACTTCCGCGCCCGCTGGCGTGAGCGCATGGAGGGCGACCCGACCCGCTCGCGCATCTACAAGGACATGGCCACCGGCGTGGCCACCGCCGGCATCGAGTACTACCTGCCGCTGTTCTTCGACGAGACGGCCACCTTCTTCGACTACCTGGGCGAGTCGGCCGCGCTGACGCTGCACGGCGGGGTGGACGAGGCGCTGAACCGCTTCTGGGGCGAGACCCGCGAGCGCCACAAGTTCCTGCAGCACGACCCGGAGCGGCCGGTGTTGCCGCCAGAGGCCATCTACCTGCGGCCGGAGGAGTTCTTCGGCCGCTGCAACGCCTATGCGCAGCTGTCGGTGCGCGGCTCGGATCCGGTGGAATGGGCGCGGCCCCTGCCCGACCTGAGCGTGCAGCGCGGCGGCACCGATCCGCTGAAACGCCTGGAAGACCACCTCGTCCGACTCGGCCAGCGGGGCATCTCCAGCGGCACGACAGCCGCAGAGAAACCGACCCGCGTGCTGCTGCTGGCCGAATCGGCCGGCCGGCGCGAGAGCCTGCTGGAGCTGCTGCGCGACCACCGGCTGGAGCCGCCGGCGGTGGACAGCCTGACCGCCTTCCTGACCGGCCACCACCCCTACGCGATCGCCACCGCGCCGCTGGCGGCCGGCTTCTCCTGGACCGATGCAGCCCTGGACTTCGGCGTCCAGCTGGTCACCGAAACCGAGCTCTTCGACGCCACGCCCACCGCACGCCGCCGCCGCCGGCAGGAGGCCACCAGCGACGTCGATGCGCTGATCAAGGACCTCTCCGAGCTGAAGATCGGCGACCCGGTGGTGCACGCCAACCACGGCATCGGCCGCTACCAGGGGCTGGTCAACCTGGAGCTGGGCAGCGACGGCAGTTCGGAATTCCTGCACCTGGAGTACGCCGACAAGGCCACCCTGTACGTGCCGGTCAGCCAGCTGCAGCTGATCAGCCGCTACACCGGCGTCTCCGCCGACGAGGCGCCACTGCACAAACTCGGCTCCGGCCAGTGGGAGAAGGCCAAACGCAAGGCGGCCGAGCAGGTGCGCGACGCCGCGGCCGAACTCCTCAACCTCTATGCCCGCCGCGCGGCACGGGAGGGCTTTGCCTTCCGCTACTCGCCGCAGGACTACGAGGCCTTTGCGGCCAGCTTCGGCTTCGACGAAACACCGGATCAGGCCGCCGCCATCCATGCGGTCATCCAGGACATGATCAGCCCGCGGCCGATGGACCGGCTGGTCTGCGGCGACGTGGGTTTCGGCAAAACCGAGGTGGCGCTGCGCGCGGCCTTCGTCGCCGTCACCGGTGGCAAGCAGGTCGCGGTGCTGGCCCCCACCACGCTGCTGGCCGAGCAGCACTGCCAGACCTTTGCCGACCGCTTCGCGCAGTGGCCGGTGAAGGTGGCGGAAATGAGCCGTTTCCGCTCGCCCAAGGAGATCAAGACGGCGATGCAGGGCCTGGCCGACGGCACAGTGGACATCGTGGTCGGCACTCACAAGCTGCTGAGTGCGGACACGAAGTTCAAGAACCTGGGCCTGCTGATCATCGACGAGGAGCACCGCTTCGGCGTGCGCCACAAGGAGCAGATGAAGGCCCTGCGCGCCGAGGTGGACGTGCTGACGCTGACGGCCACGCCGATTCCGCGCACCTTGGGCATGGCGCTGGAAGGCCTGCGTGACCTCAGCGTGATCGCCACCGCACCGCAGCGCCGCCTGGCCATCAAGACCTTCGTGCGCAACGAGAACAAGGGCACCATCCGCGAGGCGGTGCTGCGCGAGTTGAAGCGCGGCGGGCAGGTCTACTTCCTGCACAACGAGGTGGAGACGATCGAGAACCGCCGCCAGGCGCTGGAGGAGCTGCTGCCCGAGGCCCGCATCGCGGTGGCCCACGGCCAGATGCCCGAGCGCGAGCTGGAGCGGGTGATGCGCGACTTCGTCGCCCAGCGCCACAACGTCCTGCTGTGCTCGACCATCATCGAGACCGGCATCGACGTGCCCACGGCCAACACCATCGTGATGAGCCGCGCCGACAAGTTCGGCCTGGCCCAGCTGCACCAGCTGCGCGGGCGGGTGGGCCGCAGCCACCACCAGGCCTACGCCTACCTGATGGTGCCGGACATCGAGGGCCTGACCAAGCAGGCCCAGCAGCGGCTGGAGGCCATCCAGGCGATGGAGGAGCTGGGCTCCGGCTTCTACCTCGCGATGCACGACCTGGAGATCCGCGGCGCCGGCGAGGTGCTGGGCGACAACCAGAGCGGCAACATGATGGAGGT
>Ga0154020_10003429_pt1 | contig 19054 bp, 16 predicted proteins | sample Klosneuvirus_201_FD_109709 | JGI IMG/M metagenome (GOLD analysis project Ga0154020, IMG submission 109709) | Active sludge microbial communities from wastewater, Klosterneuburg, Austria - Klosneuvirus_20160825_MG | ecosystem: Engineered > WWTP > Aerobic digester > Activated sludge | place... | reverse complement strand
TCTTTGTCGCTGGGCGTATAGGAGAGGCAAAAACAAGCAAGGGCGTTGTTCTGTGCTGCGCGCTGCAGCCAGATCTGATAGAGGCGTGAACGACTGTGGGCCGTATCGATTTCTGCTCGACACCGGTTGACTGCAGGCAGCTCGGAGAATTGTGCTTGTCCAAGTCCGGGAAGACTAACCAGGATGGTAAACACGGTCAAAGATATTGAGGGTTTCAGCGGGCGCATAGGTCAATCCTTTCAATACAAGTTAAGGGAATGCCTGATTACATTGAAGTTATACGAGATGAGCATATTCTCTCATAGATTCAGATAGTTATGATGGCATATGTGAATCATTTATTTATGTGTTGATTGGAAGGAAAGACAGCGTGGTAAGGCTACGGGAAGAAAATGAAGGTTTGGCAAGTGTATCGCCATGCTCTTTCGATGAGAGGGGCTCGCAGGAGAATTCCTGTGTTGCCCAGCTGCTCGGCCAGCAATTGTCTGATGCGAGGATTTCAGGGAATCCGAAGGGATCAAGTGTAAAAACTTGGATTTGATCGGGCAGGTAGTGTCAGAACACATGCCCGGTAACCGGCAGGTCTCGACCCTTAGCCGAAGTCCACGACCGACCGCTATCAGGTGGTCCAATCGAATGACGGCGCCATCGGGATCCCACGGGGTGTAAAAGAAAGAATGTTCACAGTAGCACTTGTACCTTAAGTTAGTGCCGATGGTGGGATTATATCGGAGGGGGTTGCTCAAGTTCATGATGGACGGAGCAATCCCTTCTTCCCCTGCACAAGTAGCGCTGTTGATGAGTTAGTTGTCTTTGTTGCTAGTCAGACTGTTACGGTCAGGTTTGTTGATCTTCTTAACACTGGAATAACACGTGGCCTCTGCCACGTTTTCTGACTGCCTCAGCGTATCCAGTCGCTCAGGCCACTCAATGCCCCCCCACCAGGGTACATTTGCGTGGCCGCCGCCTGTTGCCAGGCCAGGGCCAGGTTAAAGGCGTGCCGGTGCCACAGGAAAAGAACTGCGCATAGACAGGAGAGACTCCTTTGCTCTAAGGTTCGTATCCTAGGGTTAACAACACATTCAGGAGACTGCGGTGAAAGCGTTCGCTCTTATTACCATCTGTCTGTTCCTGCTTGTAGGCTGCGCCTCACATGGTACTTGGTCGAGGTGGGACCGTGGAGGGTGGACCAGTATAGATGATCGAATTGGAAGCCATGAGCAGGCTTACTATGTAAAAGAGTGGGGCGAGCCTGTTTCCAGGCGTGAGATCAAGTCCGAAGTTGTCAAGAAATTCAAGTCCAGCAATGAGAGTGGTTATGTAACAGCTGACGGAGAAGAATTGCTTTGGCTGTGGAAAGCTGACGGCACAGGACCTTCGGATCAACCAGGACAAGGTTGGGAGCTATTCCTCGAATTCAATGAACGAGGAATGTTCCAAAATTGGCGGTCGGGTACCTATCGAAGCACGGTGGCGCTCCCTGATGTCATCGCTGCCAGTCGCAAGTTTCAGTATCGCTTTGGCGAGGACTTGATAAGGGAACTGGGGATTTCACGGGAACGTCATGAGATTGGGGAAATCAGTTTTTGGAATATTCCCAATCGTAATCCTCGTAAAAATGAAATCGTAGCTCTCCAAAATACGGTCCGCGCAATCTCAGCAGCGACCTTTCAGGCAGACACGGTTGCGCGGAATCTTTATGACAGGCTGGCGACCGAATCCGAAATAGTTGACACTTTTAATTCACAGGCTAAAAGCGTTCCTTCGGCTAAGGCCAGGCGACAACCAGCTCAAGGGACTTCATCCCCTTCATCAGCGGATAATACATCGTCTTCAAGTAGCTTTCTCGGAAGAGGATTTCTTGGACCCTACACCCCTAACGCCTATGGTCCTGGAATGAATGCGGATGCGACAGGCCGTCCATTTATTTGGCAGCCGCAAGGGGCTGGCCCTCAGTCTTTCGACCCGTTCCTGAAGGTCAAGCCGAATGCGTATGGTCCTGGTATTGGCATGGATCAGTATGGCCGTCCGGTGAGACCAGCGTGTCCGCCTGGATGGGCGGGACCTTGTTAGGTCTTTTCGCCTGGGGCAGTCCCTTCACTACCAAAACGAAGTCTGCCCACAGTCCAGCCGCTGCTGCTTCACAAACCGCTGGATGCAGTCGTAGTAGTAGTGGAGGGCTAGGGCCGCATATCTGACCATGCGAATGTCCTCATTCGCTTTCTTCGCAACGTGCTTCCAATAGGCTCGGACTTGTTTTACCGGCCCTCCATCGGGTTGGTTCGGTGCCTCCCATCCATTCGCCGCTAGTTCGATAATAATTTGTCCGTGTCTTCCCACAGGCTGAAAGAGACGGCTGAGAAAATCAATTTGCTCATTTTTCAGGAAGTCTGTGGCCCATTGCAGGTCATCATCAAGTGAACGCAGAGGCCAGGGGGTCCCTGCTTCATACAGTCGTGAAGCCTCCCACACGTCAAGATCTGTTGCTTGGCTAAGAAACCAGACGGTCCCAGCATCGGTCAACAGCTCGTCCATTTCCTCTTGCGTCATGACAGAATGGGTAGGCACAGCCATGACGTCGTCAGTGTATTTACCAGAAAACATCTGCTCCACGCTGAACCCCAGTTCCTCCAGGTCCTGCATACGCTGACAGAACACATACTGTCTAGGATCACCAAGGATTCGCTTTGGTGCATCTGGGCAAAGCAAGGGGCTATCAGGAGAAAGGCGATAGTTGAGGGGCATGACCATATCCAGCGATTATTAGTATAACGTATGCCTCTCCGCGTCACCGTTCAAGGGGCACCAGTGTCAGGTTAAAGGCGTACCGGTGCCAGTGAGATGTATCTTCAAGCGTTGGGTAGCGGTACAATTTTATTGATGATTTGTTCTAGGTTTTCATCCACGAGATCAGACTGCAACCGCCACCACCAATTCATGTTTGGCATTCCAATTTTGTGGGACAAATCGAGAACCTGACAGGTTCTGAAGTGAAGCTTCGCAGTGGCCTCTCGCGTGGTTCCATCCTTCTCTACATCAATTGAACGGAGAACCTTGTCATAATCCTCTTCGTAATAAGGCTTCGACAATTTTCCCAGAAAATAGAAGGGATGATCTTCCTCCATCTCTTCGGGCAGGCAATAGATAGCCATATTTTCAGGGCCAGTCGGTGCGTTCTCATGGATCATCAATGCTACCTCTGATGCGTCCTTAACCTTTTCAACATAGCTTGAGATCTGGTCGCTGGGAACCCGCCCAGTATCTAAAATCCTTTGGTGTAACCGATACCACCAAAGGCCATTGTAAAAAAAGCAGACTTGCCTGAATAATCTTGTCGTTTGTTCCTGGTCCATGGAAATGTGCGCGATCGCAGTGAACTCAACCAATTCTGTGTAATGCCTGATCACCATCTCTGCCCACAGGTACGCGAGAGAAGCTTGATCACCTTCCATGTTTTCTGGAAAGTTAACACGTTTGAGAGTAAGCCCTGCACAGCAGCGAGCGAGTGCGCTAATAGAAGCTACGGTCCCGCTCGTAAGCTGAATGATGGGATGATCACCCTCCCCCAGTTCGGGTTGTATGTCCCCTAGATCATGGTTCTCTAATAACTTGCGACGCATGAGGGCATAAATGTTGAAGCGTGACATTGTCCGAACTAGGTCGGTGTCACATCCTATATGGCGTAGAGCTTAAGCGCAGGTCATATTGTGTTCATTGGCGTATTTGAGTGCGTCAAAAAATTGCATATACACGACTGCTGATGGTCTTGGTCGGAACCGATCACGCCATGCCATGGTTTCACCTTCTGGTGTTCCAGTAATCGGGAGGAAAACCTGGATCAGGGTTTCTCGGTAGAATGATCGGGAACTCTCGTTCCGGTTCGAGTCCTGATCGGGTCCCAGAACCTAACGAACCTGGGCACTGGAGGTGCCTGCTGTGGATTCCATGCGAGAAATAAACCTGCTGATTACGGACCACTATCTCGATGGCTCTGCTGCTTTTTGGCTAATGTCAAAAGTCAGCGGCACGCCGCTTGATTGCCGGGTTGGGCGACAACTTATGCATCTGCCTTCACCGCGCCCCAGAATTCCGTTACCACTGGATCGTCGATGCCTAATTCGGTGAGCTTCTCTGCGACGCCTTTAACATACTCCAAGCACGAACCTTTAGTACCCATGGCCTTCGCAACGCAAGACGCGACCTCCGAGACCGCCTTAGCATTGATGAGGTTCTGACCTTCGTAGATAGACACGATGGCCGAGACTTCTGTGGTGCCTTGCATTAGAACTGAAATCTTGCGAAGGACGAATCCCTCACCTTCGCGCTTCTTAAGGTAGGTAAGGACCTCTTCCTTCTTGTTGTCGGGAAACTCGAAGGCAATACCTCGGCACACGCCAGCGTCCTTCTTCGAAAGGTTGAGTGTGAGGCACGGCGCATCTTTCGTGCCCCAGTTCTTGATGGAGGCTTTGTTGAACACGCGGCAATGACCTGTGAGGTCGGCCAATTCCTTGCGGGTACAACCGTGCGCGGTCTCCCATTTGTCCCACATCAGAGAGCCATAACCGAATACCCACATCATTGTCGACCAAGAGTACGTTGCACCGGCTTTGCCGCCCAACAATGGAAATGGAGTATACCGACCGGCATAGTACGCCAAGACGAACTGCACATTAATGCATAATTGTCGCGTGCCTCACACCACTTGTCAACGTATACCACCAGGTACCAGCGGCTGGTGTTGGTGGTACAGAAAATATGCGCCAGGCGATGCTGTGCTCGAAGAGTTGGAGAAGGCAGCACGAGAGGAGTGGAAAGGCTTGTGGGCTGATCCGGTACCCATCCCACCGTGGGTCTATCGCAAGGCAAGGCGGGGACAGTCCCTTGAAAGGTGACGCCGTGAGACATACCATCTACGACTAAAAGACTCCCTCTTAGACGCCTCTCTGCTCGATGGACTGATACTGAGCCTCGATCGCTGACGTAACAGATGGGTGAATTCGAACCATCGCTGAGCGAAAGGACTCTTGCGTGATGTCCTGGCCCATTTTCAGCGCATCTCTGGCAGCCTCGTCTACGAGGAAACGTAAGTCACTAGCAGAGTAGCCCTCAAGTGCGTTAGACAACACTCCGAGGTCAACGTCTGCTGCGACAGGTCTCCCTTCAAGATGGAGCGCGAGCATCTCTCGGCGAGCTTCTGCGTCTGGAGGTCCAACATAGATGAGTTTGTCGAGACGTCCGGTACGTCGAACAGCCGGATCAATCATCTCCGGTCGATTTGTCGCTGCGATCACAAAGATCTTTTTCTCCGAACAGCCGTTCAGGTGAGCCAGAAACTCATTGACTTCCTCGGCTTTGTACTGCTGGTGACCTCCGAGTTCCCCACGTGGTGGAACAAGAGCTTCGAACTCATCGATGAACATGATGGCGGGAGCCTGCGCGACAGCGGTTTCGAATATCTCCCGAATCCTAATCACACTCTGGTGGATATAGGGGCTTGCAAGCTCCGAGGGGATGATCTCAACGAAGTAGTGCCCTAGCTCCTCGGCCAGCTGCCGCGCAATGTAGGTCTTCCCACAACCTGGCGGACCGTAAAGCAGAATGCCGTTGGGGATGGTAAGCCCGTACCGGCGATAAGGCTCTGGGTTGCGGATGGGGGCCACAACCTCTCGACGCAGAAGCTCCTTTAGAGCATGCATGCCTGCGACCTTGTTAAGGCCTTGGCCTTGTGCGGATGACAGCGGTGCCGCACGCACATCGGGGTAGCTATCGTGAGAGTTCAGACCTTCTACTCTATTCCTCCCCAGCGCATTGTTCAGGCCAGACAATGTTGTAATGCCGATCTTGGGATTGCGCGGCGCTAGGCACCTGTCTATGATGCGGGAGAGTTCCTCGCCACCAAACTTGGACCAGCGAAGAAAGGCGGGTGCCCTGTCTGTTAACTGCCCAAGTTCAATGCCAGTTGCAAACCGATAGAAACCACTTGCAGCCAGCCGTACCTGATCTACCTCTGATGGGATCGGGCCATCCAAGGGGACCAACGTGCACATGGCGGCCTCGTCCGCCAAGCACCACGTAAGAGAAGGATCAAAATCAGGATACATGCGCGCGAGCAAGCCTCGGTCAACGAGATCAAGCATCGAGTGAAATAGCCGCTCGAGACTTCCGCGATTGGCTTCTGTTAAGTTCTCGCCTTCAAGACGACGACCCTGTAACTCAAGCACAGCGGCACATAAATTGGAGGGAGATTCTTTCGGGGTCAGCACTCGGAAAGCAGTGAGAACCCCCTGAGGCTGAATGGCCCACCAATCAGTTAATCGAGTGGTGTCCGTGGTCCGTCCTGCAGGACACCGGGCAAGGAGCAGAACGGTGTCGCCGGTCTGAGAAGTATTGAGGCTATAAAGTTCACATCGATCATCTGAATGCAAGACGCTAACTACAGGAGGCAAGCCTGCCAGTGAATGGCCAGTCGGTAGCGTAGGTCTCTTTTTGATCATTGAGTCTAGTACTTTCTGAGACCGGAACGCACGGCACGGTCACGCGTTGCCTCGACACTTCCTTTGGGCTGGAGCTCCCATAGGCTACGTACCACGTTCCTCAACGCCTCGCCGTCTCCGCTCGAAACCGCTTCTTGACCCATGGCGATAAGACGCCGTGCTTCAATGAGGTCCACGAAGGCACTATCGGACTGACGCAAGGAATCAAACATATTTCTCCAAAACCAATCTTGCTTGAAGAGTACTCTCCAACGCAATTCGTCAATATCTCCACAAATGCGTTGAAGCATTTTGTCATCACCTTTGGAGTTGGCACGCTCCAACTCTCGACGAAGAATTGCAAGTTGCTGCTTCTGAAGAGAGGTTCCGAATTGCTCCACAGCCGCCGCTGCCATCTCGACCAATTCTACGGACTGTTTGTTTTCGAGAGGGCTCCGAAACCCAACAGCACGGCGTTCAAGGCGACCGAGTCGGCCGCGGACCGCCTTGGACTCCTCGACAATACGTCTCGAGTCATCGGGGTCGGATTTCCCAGCGGCACGGCTGTTGGTGGACGACTTTGCATCAAGCGCGTCGAGATCACGTCGCAGCCCTTCTAGGTCAGTCCGCGAGGACTCGTCGTCTACATTGGAGTATGTGCGTTCAAGCTCATTGAATCGCTGCCGGTAGGTTTGAGTCTCAGAGGCTACATTGTTCGAGAGGTCTGCGAAATCCTGTTCCTCACGTTGTGGCACATACAAGCGACCGGTGAAATGTTGGTTTAGGTGTGGTACGAAAGCCTCAACAGTAATAAGTCGCGATACATTGACCTGAATGGCGACCTCAATTTCCGCTCCTTCTGGTACGGAACGTTGCACACCATGATGAGAGAGCAATACATTTCCCACCCACTCGTTCGCATCTGGGTCATCAAGGTACTCGCCTTCCCAAAGTTTAATTGCCAGGTCTGAATCTGGATTATCAGGGGCTAAGGCTCGCATCGCACGGTATTTTACTACCTTCTCTGCGGGCAGTGGAGTTCCCTTGGAAAAGACAGGATCCAATATAGGGTTTCCTCCAGGCTTGAGAACCTCAACCGAAAGTGTGTGGGGAAGAGGTGGTGCAGATGGCACGAGTCCATGCCTTACGGCAAACTCAGGCGTATCTGTGTCGATTAATCGCCCTTGTTCGTCACGGCAGTAGACCCAAAAAACTGTGCGATCTCCTTCCTTGAGAGAAATGGGTGTCTCGAAAAGCCCTTCTTTAGGCTTCATCCATCCACTAGTCCAGAGTCCGCCCTCTGTTTCAATCTTGATTTCGACATCGCAGGTAGCGTTCAGTACACGACCAGCTACCATGGATTGGGTTTCAGCGCTGACTGGTTCGAAGGCTAGACTTAGGTGGATGCAGTCATTCTTTAGCGTGGCTGCTGGCCTCGTGGTCTTCTCCAGAGTAGACGCATAGACAGCCGCACCGCGCCCGACGACTGTCATTGGATCAATCGAAAAATCGACCGACGCGCCCAGGCGTGCGCTTAGCATCGTGCGTAGCAAAGGTGATTGTGTTGGACCACCAACAAGCAGGATGCGGTCGAGGTCCGAACCGGTAATTCGTGCACCCGTTAACGCTTCTTGAGCGAGTCTGCAGCACTTTTCCAGAAGTGGCTCCATAAGCGTCTCAAGCTGTCCACGCGTGAGGGGTAGTTCGAGATCGATCGGTGCTCCAGAATCATCCTTGCCTAAGTCATATAACGAAATGGTTATCTGGGTGTCAGTCGATAAGTCAATTTTGGCTTCCTCTGCCTTGACCCGTAGCCGGGGCAGGAGAGCACTGCGCGCTGCATCTGGTCCTGAATTCCGAAGATCGTAGGTTGCATCAAGCGCCGGCAGCAGGACTTGCTCAACGATCAAGCTATCGATGTCCTTACCACCGAGCAGGTTGTTGCCTCGATGTTCAAGTATGTTAAGCCGACCCTCACGGGTCGAAACTACGGCAATATCCAGTGTTCCCCCGCCAAGATCGAAGACCAACCAGCGCTGGTTAGAGCTGCCCCCGCGCGCACCATAGCCCATGGCTGCAGCTATGGGCTCCTGTAACAGCGGTGACTCCTCAAAACCTGCCAAATCCGCCGCCCGTGCGGTGGCCTCACATTGAAGCGCCCCAAAAGCAGCTGGAACAGTAATTACGGCGGTGGTTACCTCCATGCCGGTCTGCCTGCGAACATCTTCTCGGAGTGACTTAAGTATTTCTGCGGAAAGTTCTTCAGCTGAGAATTCTCGTTGTGCAGCCGGAAACCGCTTGCGGTCTTTCTGCCCCATCCAACGTTTGAATTCGACCGCTACGTTCTGGGGATCTGTCAACATCGCTGCATATCCCCGTCTCCCGACAATTACGCGGCCAGACTTCAAAACGTGCACCGCGGAGGGTGTAACATTCATCTGGTCGTTGTTCTGGAAGACCCTTACCGATCCAGCCTCCCAGCGCGCGATACATGAATTTGTAGTTCCTAAATCGATCCCATAATCAATTGTATTGGTCATTCAACCACCTCATTAGATTCCTGCGATATTTTAGCCGAACGCCTAACGATAATTTGACCTGGACTTATCACCTGTCCACGCCAAATTACTGTTGGCGCAATAGTCTCGTCAATTATTGCATGTCCATCAGGCAACGCTCCGTCATTTTTGACCTCCACGACCTCTGGAGTCATGCCAGCATCGTAGGTCCGCCCCGCGAAATCCAGGACTTCAATACCCATCTTCGCGAGGGTGTCTGTGATATGGCGAACCGCGTGACGCAGTCCAGAGCCCGTGCTAGAGTCCCTCACGTGCTCGCCGAGGCGTCTCAGCCTCCAGCACTCTAGGGACAGCGCGCGCGCATCATCCAGAGCGATTGGTAATTCGTCTGGTATATCATTCGATTTCATCGAGCAGCTACCTCAGCAGGGCATTGTATTGTGCCACAAGTTCCTCGTCTTCTTTTGACATCTTTTTATAAAGTTCTAAGTCATTGCTAATAGAGAACTCGAGCTCACGATACCTGCTTAATAATTTGTTATACGAATCCACTTTAGCGTTGTAATCTTCGATGTCGATATTAACCCCTTCATTACGCTGTTGGTCTAGAGACTTTAGTTCAGAAGTAATAGTTTCCATGCTCGACGTTAGGGTCGTGAGTTTGTCAGTCACAGGCTGCAGTTGTGACTCGAGTCTCTTCATGCGTGAACGGCCAGCTTCTAGACGAGTCTTGAGGTTGGAAAGCTGCGTCTTACGAGACTCATAGTTATTCCTATCAGTAGACCCTGCTTTCGGAGAATCAGTAGACGGCGGTCTCGGAGATGATGTGTAGGGAGTCCCTGAGTTCTGGTTGGAGTTGATCCCGATGCTGATAATCCCGGCAAGGATAGACGCTGCGGCAATGCCAAGATGCCAACGATCTATCTTGCGTAATGGGAGCTTCCCTAAGAAGCGGTATTGATGGCTGTCCGTGTTGATCACTCTATAGCGACTGATGGGAAAGACTGGAATAAAAAATACCACGAAATAGTGTGTCGTTGCGTAAGAGTGCGTCTCCTGGTCGTAGTCTGAACGGCCGTACAGGGTGAACCCGACGCCATTGATTGTGCGCAGCGATGGTGCAGATGAAATAGGCTTAAGTGCGCCAAACACTCGCTGTTTACGGGCAGGCTCACGGACTTCTGTGAGTCCTTCTTCAATCCTGAATGCGCCCGATGTATTCTGAGCTAGCTCGAGGGCTTCCTCATGCAGCTTTTCTGAAGTAATAAAATCGTCAGCCCATGTATAGTTAGTCGCAATTCCGCTAAGAGATAGTGCGGCGTCTTCCCGTGCCCGTCGAGCCTCCTCGGACTCTGGCGAGAGTAGCCCTATCAGCTTGTTGAGTGAGGGGTTAATCTCGTCCTGAAAGCGCTTAAGTGACGCTTCACAGACGTTTTTGTTGTGTTCTGTGGAGTCCTGATCGCGAACAATTTTTGAGACACATTCCTCTCGAACCGCCTTGCACAATTCTCGAAAACGTTCTACCGCAGGGAAGGCGATGTCTTCTTGAGCAGCAGCTGCCCACCGGCCGGTATCGCCAAGATTTTCGAGGGTGACCAATATTCGACGGACGGTGGAAGCGTCATTACGAGTAAGCGCCTCACGGCCCGCAACGATAAGACCGTCTGCGGCTAAGCGCAGGGCATCGTCGCGCAGGTCATCTAGATCAGAAAGTAATGCCACAGGTTCGAAGGAACCTTGTTCTTCCAGGTTCAGGCTGAGTGACCAGTAATCATCATCGGAAACCGTCTGATGCCATGCACGGAGAGCACGGCTCCAGACAGAAACACCAGCATCATCGAGCGTGGCCTCGAAGGCCGTGAGGAGGCAACGAAGAGCGTCGTCATGGCTACGAGCAATTTTCTCCGTTGGAATGGCCTCCGTAGTGAATGTCGGCGCTGCACGTTTCTCCACAAGGGGAGGCTGATGAAACCAAAAAAGCCTGTCTCTGAGGCGGAGTGCGGGGTTTGATAGCCGGCCCACAGCTGTACGAATATCCGCCTCAGTACGCGCAACATTACCCAGCGCTGGAATGTCGGTTTCAGTCGTACGTGCTTGGCCAAGCTTAGCTGCTCGCATCATGCTCGCCGCCGCCTTGTGAACCTCAGACATGGTGGCATTGGCTGAGAGGCCTAAGACCCTATATGAATTTGTTTTCACTCCGTCAGACACAAACATAACGTTTCCCGTTCTAACTAGGCGACTGACACGGCACGCCCAAACAGATTGCACTTCTTGCATCGAAGAATAGGTTGCGAGCCGAGTGTAGGCGCTCACCACAAACTGGTCAATTGATACGCAGGCTCAGTTGCAGTCTCAGTGGATGGAAATGGTTCCATTTCCCTCGCCTGTCCCCCAGATATATCCTCGTCGCAGCCCCAGCAAGCCGTCCATCAATCATCTGATTTCTGGATGGTGGAAGTCGAGTTCTGGGTCACATGCGTTCGAGCACATACGGGAAGACAGGTGGGCAGGTGTTGTGGACACCGACACGCGTGTTAGGTACCTGTTCTACGACCCTCCCCCAGCAGACTCATACCTAATCCAGCCAAGCGTAGCGCGAAGCGAGCACAATCTCTAATGAACGGCAGCTTTCCGGCGTGGAGACTGCCGTAGCGACTGTCGCAAAGTGGCCGATGGCAGTCCTCGACCCAAACCGGTCGATAACCGAAATAAAATGCAGCCATTTGCACCACCGTCGATTGTGGGATATTGTTCACGATCATTGAAGGTGTGTTACGCGGATAAAAATGGCAGATCCGGTTCTTATTTCTTATATAGATCCGCCTAAACAGTGTTAGCGCCGGAAGGAATACGTATGGCCATGAAGAAGCCCTATGCAGAGTTGACGGATTTAGAGAAACTCCAAAAGCAATGGCACAAGCTGTCTGGATTACACACCCGGGAGGAGTGGTCGTCCGCCATTGTCCGAGCAGCGACAGCCGCTGAGATTGCGGCGAATTTCGCTATCCGGAAGGAATTTGCAGCGCGGAGCGAACTGGGCGCTGACTTCGTAAACAGTCTGTTACGTTGGGCAAATGGTCTTGCCGGAAAACTAGACCGTCTGCTCGTCCCGTTGTCTGCCGGAAACGCGAGGAAGCAGAAAAAGATGAAGCAGCTCAAGTCGCTCGCGGAAAGGGTTAACTCAAAGAGAAATGCGATCGCTCACCAGGGCGAGTTTTGCAATGAGAACGAGGCGAAAGAGCACATCGAAAATGCGCGCTCGTTCATTAAGAATCTCGTTGATCTCTATGATGAACAATTCGTTCTCAAAGAACGAATGCGCTAACAACAGCGTCAACTCGGACGCCAAACTGCGCTGCGCTCCGTTGGGCGCCGGTTACGCTGGCCGTTATAGGCTTCAAGGAGAGATAGTGGCGCAATATTTTCAACAGTTGCAGATCGAGATGCCACAGATTAAGGCCTACGTCTCTAGGTACCCGAGGGATGCGTTCTTCATTCAGGAAGTTCTTCGATTCCACTCCGTGGCGGGAACGATTGAACAGAGCTTTAAGAACATCGGCACGAACATTGATGAACGAATAATGTCGCACATCCTCGTTCGTTCCCTTATCGAGAACTATTTCAAGCTTCTCTACATATACGATGACCATACAAAGTCGCAGGCGAGATTTGATGAGTGCGTAAATGGATTCAAGATTCAGTACGCAAAGTTGTACAACGACAATTGGCTGCCAAACAAGAATCAGCTAGAGCCTGCAGATCCGACGTGGCGATCGTTAAGCAGCCCGCTTGATCTGAACAGCATGATTGCGACGCTCATGAATATCCATGGGAATCGCCTCAGCTACTTATACTTCGTCTACAGAATTTCCAGCTTTGACACCCACGGCAATAGTTTAGAGGCGCTCTTCAATGCGTCATTCAACAAGACTCCCTGTAGCTTTCCAGTGTTGAAACTTGAGCAAGTTACTGAGCTGATCGCGAACCAGTATCTGGTCATCTGGAATAACGGCAACATTCCATAGCTAATGAGCACTGGTAAACTTCAGCGAGAAGCCTCTAGCAACGCGTTCAACACGGACGCGCCTTGTCGGCGCGCCGGTTAACGCAAACGTTCGGCCTCAACAGGGAATTGCACGTGACACCACTAAATATGCTGCTCCCGAATAAAGACGGATTCGAGAAAGATCCTCTCGGGTATGGAGCGCTTGCGTGGCACAAATGGGCAATGGCTCAAACGGTAGCTGGCTACACCGTCGATCTTGAAGCCGGCCCAACGAGCGAAGACTTGAAGTCTCCTGTGCTATGGCTGTCGCACGCGCATGCTATGGCCGAAGCGGCTCGCGTATTGATACAGGGCAATCCGAACCTCGATCCCATGCCTCCGAACATCCGAGGTGTATCTCACTGCCAGTATCACGCGGTTGCCCTAATGCTGGTCGGCTACAGCCTTGAGATATGCCTCAAGGCAATGCTAATCATCAAGAAGGGTGTTGCCTCATATCAGGCCGAAGAAAAAGAACACCGCCACCATAGTCTCGAAAAGTTGGCGGGATTCGTTGCTGGCTTGAGTTCCAAGGACGAAGCAATATTGAAGGCGCTTTCCCACTTTGTTCGCTGGGCCGGCCGGTATCCCGACCCAGGATTCGGTAAAGAAACTCACGCCGAAGAGATATTTGCACTCTCCGAACATTTTCAGATCAGCGCCAAAGACCTATTCAGGCTTGCCGCCCGCATTATGGGGCACACTCGTGAAGTATTGGCTGAGAAATCATGAGCGTGCTCGCCACGAGGCCGAACCCAACCCGGCAGTCGAGCGTACCTGCGCGAAAAGCCGCGCAGGCCGCTCACTTCCACGTTAATGCGACAGGGCTGAGGACCGCTTTATGGCGGTGCGTTCTCGATGCCGAACTTCCACACTTGGCCGATGGCAGTCCTCGACCCCTTGCCGACGGCCAGGACCGACCGCTATCAGAGGATCAACTTGAATGGGGCGATCAAGACCAAATCGACACTTCCATGTAGCCTAATCGAATCGAGATTCAACCGAGATTATGAAATGGCTCCCAAAGGGGAGTGGGTGGCGGAAAATCGAGCGTTTCATTCGACAGAACCGGATCTAGCCTGCTTGAATTGATCTCTGCCACGGGGCCCCCGCACAGTAAAAAAGAGCGTACGTTCACAGCAGGTGTTGCACCTCACGTAGTGCCGAAGGCAGGATTTGATTTGAGGCCTATTCAGCATCCTCAATACTGATGCGAGTTTCACAGCCTTTAGGCTTGATAGTCAACAGCTTGCGACCTGAGAAGGAGTGTGATTGAGTGAGATGGAATGAGTGGGAAATAGCTCTGCTATACGACCATTTTACGACCGCAACTGAGCCAATTTGGCTTGCCTCCCGGCCTATTTGACGATCAACACTTTAGAAAGTAGCTCGGACAGTATCTATTGCACCCTTCAGTCCCTACGAGTATATCTAGCTCAATCCTTAGTCAGCAAGTTTGCGTTACGGATACGAGGTGGGGGAGGGCATTTCGGTTGGATACAAGTCGGGAAATCCAGCGTGCGATAGAGATAGGCGAAAAAAACAAAGAAGTCATAGAACTTGCCCGAAATTGGTGTGCCCACCTGAGTTTCGAAATCACGGGCGGGGTTGGTCTCGTTGAACAGCAAACCGGGCTGCCGATCGGCGGGCGGGGTATTCGATGCCCATATGCCAGAGTAGGTGGCTTTGCTGGCATGGATCTCCAATTCGTGACCCTCGATTTCTATGACCGTAACTGTCATGACTGCAAAGATAGAAGGCCGGTCCGTCTTCCGAACTTGTCCAAAATAGTTGCCGAGCGGGATGCTGAAAACCAACGTGCAAAGGAAGCACAACTTCACTCTGAAAAAGAGCAGGCTAAGCAACTCGAAGCTCGCCGTCTTCGGCGTAAACAGTTGTCACAAGGATCTGGGGAACTTCAGGCTGGTATTTTTGACATTATCGAGCGGTTAGACCAAGACCCCAGTGGACAGAAAGCAGAGATCCTCATTAAGACAGCTCGCGCTGCTCCGGATCATTTTAATACGAGAATCCAGGAAGCTCTCTTTGAATTGGCGGAGGCAGGAGGATGGACCCAGACAGAAGCTGCGCTTGAATCGCTCAAGATCATTGATTGCGATCGGTTCAGGCTCACTGAGGCCGCGCTGAAGGCAATGGCTCGCGGAGAGGCTCCGCGCACCGCAGGCCCTATTATTCAAAGCTGGCTGGACATCTCACATAAGGACCTGGTGCTAAACGCGGTTCCTATGCTTGTCCATCTCGCAGCTCCTCCTCATTCCCCCTTGTTTGGCGGAAGAGAAGTCCCGCCAGATCCTTCACCGCTCCTTGCTGTCTATAGACTGTTCCCCGATATTGTCAGAAGCGGGATTCAGCGACGATTAAAGAGCACCTCGAAAAATGCCCGAATCGATGCATGTGAAGCAGTAAGCGTGATTCTAGAAAGTGATCCCGTGTTTGGCCTAACGATGGCGAAGGATTTGATTGATTCACTCCCTTTGCCAGACGATTCTTATGATATCGGGTCTGCCGCACACGCGGTTGCTTCGACGTTGGCCGAGGCTATGTCGGATAATGCTCTCGAAATCGATGGGATCATTCAGGCATCCATTGTCACTGTTGCAGCAGATAGCAAAGCCGAGTTGTTCAAGACATACGTTCATTTGCTGAGGCCGCCTAGATGGGATGAACCCCCTTCCCCACCAACCCCCGCTCACACACTTGCCTTTCGGCGCATTGTCGAGACCGTGCTTGAGCGGCCATCCGATGAACGATTTCAAGAAGCTGTGTATTGTCTCAGCCATTATCGAGTTGAGCTCTTTCCTACCTTGGTTGATGAACACGTTGAGTCGCTGCTTGGCGCTGCGGCACTTATTGCTGAGGAGCTGGCAAACCCGTACAGTCCTTTGACTGACCCACGACCTTCCGAGCTAAAAGTCCTTGAAGCGGGGACGAGACAACTTCTTCTTCATAATGCATTAGAGGCTGCTGTTGCGGCAGTCGCTTCGTCTGTGAAACGGCAGCCGCGAAGGTTCAGCGGTCTTTATTTGGAAACTCTACAGCGCCTGGGAGACGGACATGATCAGTTGCGTGGAATGCTTGTACAGCACCTTGGCGTCATCGGCCAAAATCCGGAGGGTCTTCCTCTAATCGTCCCCCATTTATACACGGCGTTGATGGATCGTTCTCAGCTTGTGAGAGCTGACGCGGCTACGGCCTATGGAATTTTGACCAAAAAGGTTGCTGATGATCTGCCGACTCTCATGCATGAGAGCTTCTTGGTTTTGCTCCATGACCCCTATGTGATCGTTCACAAAGCCGCTACCCGAGCATTATGTGAAGCTCGCCTTCCAGATCAGTTCAACCGGACAGTCACCAACAGTCTTTGGCCTCTAATTTTCACTTATGCGAATAGTCATTCGGACGATCGCTTTCTGGGCGATTGCATTGAAAAATTTCTTTCTTCTCTCCACTCAGACCGGACGATACCTACGAAGGCATTGCAGACTCTATTATCAGCGATTGGTTCCATGAAGACAGATGACGCTGTTCGGATCATAGGGTATTCAGCTTGGAGGCTCCGTGCAATACCAGGCTTCAATGACCTTGTGGTCAAACTGCTGGGAGAGAAGCCCGACCATACGGATCACATAGAAGAGTTACTTGATGAACTAGGGAAGGCATCTATTGAAGAAGTCCGGCGGCTTGCTCCGGAGATTCAACGAGCCATTTCTCAACCTCATGGTCGTGGCAGAGGCTGGACCAATTCCGTTTTGGATCTCTTGACGAAGGCGGGGGCCTGGGCAGAGGCGATTGCAGTTTCGAAGCAGGCCACGAACGCTCTGGAGAACACACGCGAACAGCGGGGCAGCAAGTTAAGGGCGGAGGCGGTCCGAACGGCTGTAGAGTTGGAGGCCGGTCTCATGACGCAGCCGATTGACGTCATTCTCTCACGGAGTCAGCAATGGCGAACACTTCAACAAAACATCATGAAGGATAATGAAGACACGAAAGAGGCCCGGCGTCTTCCGGGCGGCTTACAACTCCCGAGTGCAAACGATTGAGGCTTTGGCCGCGATTGTTCAGCGCAAAGGGAACGTATCACTTGATTCGGCGACAGCTGCCATTCGTCAATCTGCGGCAGCACTTGGTCAGAATGCTGCCGGACGCCAATATGGAATTTTTGCACGGCTGTTGGACTCATGCAATTACCTTGTGCAGTGGACCTCCGCTGTCCGAAAGGCTGAGCGCGAGGCTGAACGATTTCTGCGGGCTGCTCAACAGACTGCAAAGGATCTCTTGAAAGACTTGACTCCCGATCCAGAACTGGAGCCCTTTCGACGGGCAGTGTCTCAGATTGAGGCCGTAGCTACGGTTGATCAAGTTGAGCCAATTGCTGAAACACTGCTCCGTATACCACTCCCACTACCCCTATTTGCTGAGGAACCGCCTTGGCGTCCAACTGTAGATGTTCCCAGTGAGAAAAAAGACACCTTGGAGATTTCGGTGGCATTTGTGTCGTTCAATCTCAGCGCAGCACCATTTGGCAATCCACAGACTATTGAACCTGGCCTGCTTCATGATCTCGAAATTGAGGTCCGCGTATCAGATTGGCCGAAGAATGCCAAAATGTTGATTCTTGATGTCATCTCTGTTGAACCAGCCTCTAGCTATGAATTTCCTCGGTTTAGTTTCTCACGTCCAGCCGGATCTCCACCGTTTAAGCTGCTTGGCAAGGGGCGAGTCAAATTGAATAACGCGCAAACATTCCTCTCCAGGCCACTAGAGTTTGCTTACCGTGCTCAGTTTGAGCCAGAAGAGTCTATGGCATTTGTCACTGTTGAGGGGCAGCGGCATTTGAACGTGCAAAGCTTCGACCCTGTCCGAACTCCCCAGAGCGGTTATATTCAGGTCGATTCAAAGCTGAGTGAGATACGAGATCTGTCACGTCGGTTTCCGGGAGTACGTGACAAGGAACTCAACGACTTTCTTCAGATCCTGACCGCAATCGGCTCTGTAGCAGGTCAGGCTCTTCAAGATGCGATTTTTTCTGGGTGCTGGTCGGAATTAAAATTTCAGGCGGAAATGCAGAAGCTGCTTCGTCAGAATCCGAGGATAGGAGCAGAGCTTGAAGTACACCCCCATGCTGGTGGAGGGATCACCGATTTGTCATTTCGCGGCATACGGATCGAGTTGAAAGCGGAAGCTAATCAGACAATTTCTCTGGAAGATACAAAGCGTTTTCTAGGACAGACAAGTCAGTATACGGCTGCAAGCGATCGAAGATTCGGAGTTCTCTGTGTCCTTGATTGTTCCCCGAAGACTGCTGCGCCCGGTTCAGTGGCGAACGACATCGACTTGACCCAACTTTCCCCGCCGACGGGCGAGGGGCTTCCAGTCTTGGTTGGAGTCGTCATTATTCGAGGGAACCTCGCACGGCCAAGCGATCTCTCGAAGGGTTGATAGCTTCTCCTTACAGAACGAAAAACAAGTCCTAGGCACCACTAGATTGTTACAAACCATCTGATTTCTTGACGGTGGAAGTCGAGTTCTTGGTCACATGAGTTCGGGAACTTACGGGAAGACATTTTGGCAGGTTTTGTGAACACCGACACGCGTGCCAGGTAACTGTTCTACGACCCTCCCCCAGGAGACTCATACCCAATCCAGCCAAGCTTAGCGCCAAGCGAACACAATCTATAATGAACGGCAGCTTTCCGGCGCGAAGATTGTCTTAGCGACTGTCGCCAAGCTGGCCGGAACTTGCCGGTCGATATAGGTGCGCTCTTACATCGTCTGTCAGATCAAATCTACGCTTTTACAGATCAAGCTAACAGCTTTAGTGGAGGAAGTGGCTCGACAATTGGTCTCACAAGATGCTCAAGACAACGCGTGGCTTTTTCGGTCTCGTTCTTCTTCAGGAGAATCAATGCGTTGAGAGCTCCCTCGTAGGAGATGAGTGTGTCTCCTTGATTATTGGCTGCGCGTGAGATGAGTTGTTTAAGTGTTGGTCGGTA
>Ga0154020_10003428_pt1 | contig 19063 bp, 15 predicted proteins | sample Klosneuvirus_201_FD_109709 | JGI IMG/M metagenome (GOLD analysis project Ga0154020, IMG submission 109709) | Active sludge microbial communities from wastewater, Klosterneuburg, Austria - Klosneuvirus_20160825_MG | ecosystem: Engineered > WWTP > Aerobic digester > Activated sludge | place... | reverse complement strand
TTCCTCTTCATTTTACGGCATTTCATCCTGATTTTAAGATGAATGATAAAATACCTACGCCGCATTCAACTTTATTACGCGCAAAAAACATTGCAAACAAACTTGGAATTAAATATTGTTATGTTGGAAATGTAAATGATACTGAGAATCAATCAACTTATTGTGTTAATTGTGGAACTGTTTTAATAGAAAGAAATTGGCATCAAACAAAATTTATTAATTTTAACAAAGGTAGCTGCAAAAAATGCAGAAATGTTCTACCTGGAATTTTTTCATAATTATATTGAGGATATTTAATGTTAAATCTTGAAGGTAAAATTGTATTAATAACGGGTGCGTCTTCTGGAATTGGTCAGGCTTGTGCAAGAGAATTTGCAAAACTAAAAGCAAATCTAATTCTGGCCGCACGAAGAGTAGATAGATTAAAGATACTATCTGATGAATTAGAAAAAGAATATCAAATAAAAGTTAATTACTTAGAATTTGATGTTAGAAATTTTGAAGATGTTCAAAATAAATTTGACTCTCTTGACTCAACATGGAAAAATGTTGATATCCTTATAAACAATGCCGGCTTAGCCAAAGGTCTTGAAAAAGTATTTGAAGGAAAATTATCTGATTGGGACGAGATGATTGATACTAATCTTAAAGGACTATTAAATGTTACTAGAGTTATTTCACCAACAATGGTAAAAAAACAAAGCGGACATATTATTAATATTGGTTCAACTGCTGGTCACGAAGTTTATACTTATGGTAATGTGTATTCGGCAACTAAATTTGCCGTTAAATCATTAACACAGTCTTTTAGATTAGATATGCTTGATAAAGGTATAAAAGTAAGTAGCGTTGATCCCGGAATGGTCTATACGGAATTTAGTAAAGTAAGATTTTCAGGAGATGAATCAAAAGTAGAACAAGTTTATAAAGGTATTACACCACTTTCTCCTAGTGATGTTGCCGAAGCGGTTGTATTTTGTGCAACCCGTCCATTTAATGTTAATATAAATGAAATAATTGTTACACCGATTCAACAAGCATCATCAACTCAAGTTTACAGAAAATAATTAAGGAGGGATTTATTTCCCCTCCTTCAAATAAAGAAATATAATTATCGGAATAAACTAACATCACCAGCGCCTTCACGGATTATTTCTGGTTCTTCACCGCTTATGTCTACTACACTAGAAGGTTCAAAACTCATAGTACTTGAAGCAAGCATCAAATCCACCCGGGAATTAAATATGTTTTTAATTTCAAATGGATCAGTCAGTGGTTCACCAAGCCTTGTGGTTGCACTAGTACTTGCGATAGGGTTTCCTAATTCCTTAACTATCTGAAGTGTTACTGAATGATCTGGGACTCTTATTCCCACAGTTTTTCTTTTACTCCAGAGTTTTTTAGGAATAACTTTAGCTGCTGGCAATATAAAGGTATACGGTCCAGGCAGCAAATGTTTCATAGTTCGATAAGCATAGTCTGAAACTTTTGCATACTTGTAAATGTCTTTTAAATCAGAACAGATAAAACTAAAAAGTTTTGTATCGTTTTCATTCTTGATAGAAAGTATTTGCTCAATTCCATCTCTGTTAAATAAATCGCAGCCAAGTCCATAATATGTATCGGTTGGAAAAATTATAATTCCACCGCTTTTTAGAACATCTACAGCTTTACTAATAAACCTAACTTGTGGATTTTTGGGATGAAGTTCGAAAAATTCCATTTAGCATTAAATAATCTATTTTCTTAAAATTCACTGTAAAAATAGTCTTTCTAATGTCAGAATCAAGACTAATAAAGGCTAAACTGTTGCCAGACTAAATTATTTATTTTAATATGATATTTCATAAAAATTAATGCCAAATAATTTTAGTTTTTTGGAATGATTTACTTATATTTACTGCTCTAAAAATCGAAAAGAATTTATTTTAAGGAGCTATAACAATGGCTAGAAGATGCCAAGTAACAGGTGTAAGTCCGGTTGCCGGAAGTCATATTTCACATGCACACAATCACACTAAAACAAGATTCTTACCAAATCTTCAGAAAAAGAGAGTTTGGGTTCAGGAATTAAACAGATTTGTAACGATAAAGCTTACAACTAGTGCAATTAAGACTATTAGTAAAAAAGGCACTGCACATATTGCAAAACTAATTAGTGATAAGAAAATTAAAGTCCGATAAAAAAAATTATTTATAAAAAAAGGGAATCCAAATGGATTCCCTTTTTAATTTTAAACATTTTAGAGATTACTCTCGAACAACCCATACTTTAATTTTCGCATTAACACTATGGTGAATTTTCAAACTAACACCATAAATACCTAACGCTTTAATTGGTTCTTCGATTTCAACCTTTCTTTTGTCTATATCATGACCTTTTTCCTTAAGTGCATCAGCAATCATTTGTGTTGTTACAGTTCCGAAGATTTTATCTTCTTCGCCAACCTGAACTGGTATAGTTACCGATACAGTTTCAAGTTCAGCAGCAAGAGTTTCAGCTGCTTTAAGTTCCTGCAAGTTGCGTTTTTCAACTGCTTTCTTTTCGTCATCAAGGGCTCTTATATTGCCTTTAAGAGCAGCATAAGCAAGACCTCTCGGAAAAAGAAAATTTCTTGCATAACCATCTTTAACATCTACAACTTCACCTATTTTGCCTAAGGTTTCAAAGTCTTGTCTTAAGATTACTTTCATTTTTTCTCCGACTTTATTTAACTATCTAACTGTATCTGAAACATAAGGTAATAATGCCATATGTCTTGCACGTTTAATAGCAGAGGCTAATTCACGTTGATACTTTGAGCTGGTTCCGGTGATTCTTTTAGGAATGATCTTTCCCTGCTCGGTTATAAATTTCTGTAAAAGTTTAACATCTTTATAATCGATATACTTGATACCGTTTTGTGTAAACCTACAGACTTTTTTGGTTTTAACTTCTTTCTTCATTTCCATTACCTGATTGTTTTATTAAACTTGATTCTTCTGCAGATAAAAACTTATCAAAAGAATCCTCTGTGTAATCAATTGAATCATCAACAGCAACACTAAGTTCATCTTCTTCAACTGAACCGTTTCCGTCTGACCCAACCAATCTTTTATTAAGAAACTGAATTCTTCTAGCTTTAATTTCTACAATACTTCTGTTATGTCCGTCTTCTGATTTCCAGCTTCTGCTTTGCAATTCTCCATCAACTAAAACTGCTGATCCTTTTTTAAGTCTGTCTCGGCAACTTTCTGCAAGTTTATTCCAAGCAACTACACCAACATAACAAACATCTTCTTGCCATTGATTTGTACTGTCTTTAAATTTTCTGTTTGAAGCAATTGAAAAATTAACTACCGGGGTACCATTTGTAGTTTCTCTAAAAATAGGATCCTTGGTAAGATTTCCTGCTACAATTACATAATTAATTTCTGGCATTTTCAAATCGGCCATTTGTAAACCTCCAAACTAAATCATTTAGTAATTATTTACCTTTGTCTTCATTATTAGTATCTGCCTCATCTATCGGGGTTTTCACCTCAACAGCTTCTGGAACTACCTCATCCTTAATTGTAGATGAAAGGGTTTTGTTTTTTTCGAGCTGTTCTAAAGCATCATTGTTAAGCTTAAGTGTAACATAACGCAAAATTTGTTCATCAAGCGAGTATATTCTTTCAAGCTTTGCAATCATATCACTCGGGGCATCAAATCTGTAAATGGCATAGTAACCAATTTTACTTTTATCAACCGGATAAGCAAGACGTTTGCGTCCCCAGTTATCAAGTTCACGGATTTGTCCGCCGTTATTAGTAATAAAATCTTTAATTCTGGATAGAATTGAATCGATTTGCTGATCGTCTAACGCAGCATTTATCAGAACGGCACTCTCGTAGATACCTGTTCTCATTTTTGTATCACCTCCCTATGGGCTTTATGACCCTTACTATTCTAAATCGAATGTAAGAGCAGGGTTTATAAAATATGTATTTAAAAGCGCTGAAAAATTACCTAATTAAAGGTGCAATTACAAGTGCAACAACAGACATTAATTTAAGCAAAATATTGAGTGATGGACCTGATGTATCCTTAAAAGGATCACCGACTGTATCTCCAACAACAGCTGCTTTATGTGCCTCAGATCCTTTGTAGTACTTCTGACCATTAACTTCAATACCTTCTTCAAACATTTTTTTTGCGTTATCCCAAGCACCCCCTGCATTTGCTTGAAATATTGCCATCAAAACTCCAGAAACTGTTACGCCGGCAATAAGACCTCCCAGCATCTCTTTATCACCTAAAAAGCCTACTAAAATCGGAATAACAACAGCTAAAAGACCAGGAAGAACCATTTGTTTGATCGCTGATTTGGTCGATATCTCAACACATTTGCCATATTCAGCTTTTCCTTCAGCAGCTTCAAAAATACCTTGATCCTCTTTAGACCATTCCGAACGATCAATTCCATCATTCTTTTTCATCACTCCAAGGGCAGCCTTTAATTGTGGAATTGTATTAAATTGTCTCCTCACTTCTTCAATCATTGCCATAGCAGCTGTGCCAACGGCTTGCATAGCCAGTGCAGAAAATAAAAACGGAATCATAGCACCAATCAATAATCCTGACATAACCACTGCTTTGGATATATCGATAGATGATAATTGTGCTGATGTCATATATGCACCAAACAAAGCAAGTGCAGTAAGTGCAGCCGAACCAATTGCAAATCCTTTGCCTATTGCAGCAGTAGTATTTCCTACTGCGTCCAACTTATCTGTTCTTGCTCTTACTTCTTTAGGTAATTCTGCCATTTCGGCAATTCCACCTGCGTTATCTGAGATAGGACCATAAGCGTCTACTGCTAATTGAATTCCAAGAATAGAAAGCATACCAACAGCCGCTATTGCGATTCCATAAAGACCACCAAAATTAAATGCAACAATTATAGCAAATGCTAAAACTATTGTAGGAAGCGCGGTTGAAATCATTCCAACACTTAGGCCCGCAATAATGTTAGTGGCTGCACCTGTTACTGATTGACGTGTAATACTAATTACTGGTCCTTTACCACTGCCTGTATAGTATTCAGTAATCATTCCTATCATTGCGCCTGATATAATTCCTACAACTGTGGCAATAAATATTCCAGTTGAAGTATATAGATTTCCTTTAACCGGATCTGCCCATTGATACAATGGATCCTGAAAATACCAGCTTTCTGGTAATAGCCATTTGATTAAAAACCATGATGCAATAATCATTAAGGTTCCAGCAACTATGTTTCCAAGATTAAGTGCTTTTTGGGGATCGCCGCCTTCTTTTACTTTAACAAAAAAAGTTCCTATGATAGATGCTACGATTCCAACACTTGCAAGAACTAATGGTAGAAGAACAGCACCAAGACTATTAAACTTAGCACCAAATTCAGGAGTTAGAAAAAAAGCAGCACCAAGCACCATTGTACTGACAATTGATCCAACATATGATTCAAAAAGATCTGCACCCATTCCAGCAACATCACCAACATTATCGCCAACATTATCTGCAATAGTTGCGGGATTTAAATGATGATCTTCGGGTATTCCGGCTTCAACTTTACCAACCAAATCGGCACCAACATCCGCAGCTTTAGTATAAATTCCACCACCAACACGTGCAAAAAGTGCAATAGATGATGCACCGAATGAAAATCCGGTTATTATAGTTATTACTCGTGTAAGGTTCTCCTGAGTTGACATTCCATACATATCTCCATAAATAATCATCAATCCACCAAGACCTAAAACACCCAAACCAACAACTCCTAAGCCCATTACTGATCCACCGGCAAATGCTATTTCTAATGCTTTACCAATACTTGTTCTTGCTGCCTGGGTTGTTCTAACATTTGCTTTTGTTGCCACTCTCATTCCAATAAAACCAGCCAGCGCCGAACAAAAGGCACCAACGACAAAAGATAATCCAACAAGCGGAGAAGAATCTGCAGAGTTTGCACCGCTATATGCCAATAATATTGCGACCACAATAACAAAAAAGATCAGTACTCTGTATTCAGCTTTAAGAAAAGCCATAGCACCTTCAGCAATGTGCCCTGCAATAATCTGCATTTTCTCATTTCCAGCATCTTGTTTGGTTATCCAACTAGAGCGCCAGAAAGTGTACAGTAAAGCAAGTACTCCAAACAGTGGAATGATATGAAATATTAAATCCATTGTGCTCTCCTCAAATCGAGTTTATTCTGTTTCGTTATTTAATTTATTTAGATTTTTTAATCGGCTGAAGGTATTAAGCATTTTATTGTAACCATCTGAAATAAAACTGTCTACAAGTTGAATGCTTTGGTTAAAAGTCGTCTCAAGCTTTACGAAATCATCTTTGTTAAAGTCAGATAAAACATAATAAGCAAGGTTCCCTGTTTCAAAATCATCACCAATCCCTATCCTTAATCTAGAAAAATCTCTGCTCTCAAGGTGATATATAATTGAGTATAATCCATTATGCCCGCCATCTCCTCCAGATTTTCTAATCCTGATCTTTGAGAGGGCAAGGTTAATGTCATCAACCACAACTAAAACATCATTAACTTCAATTTTAAAATGATTAATACAATCTAATACAGCTAAACCACTATTGTTTACATAAGTATCAGGTTTTAATAATACGAAGGGTTGTCCTAATAACTCCCCTTCCGTAATATGAAACTGAAATTTTGAAGCCTTGAATTGTAGCATTTTTTTTTGAACAAAAAAATCGAGGAACTGGAATCCCACGTTATGCCTGTTATTTTTGTAACGACTTCCTGGATTTCCAATTCCAACAATAAGGCGCACTTAAAACTAGTCTTCTTTATCCTGTGGTTTACCTTTAGCAATAACTTCTGGCTCGGTTGCAACAGGGGTTTCACCAGTTGCGGCAGCTTCTTTTTCAACTTTTGGATGAGTTACTGCAGCTATTATTGATTCAGGAGAATTGAGAACAACAAAATTATCAAACTTAAGATCACCAGCATGTATAGCCTGACCAAGTTTTAGGTTTACAACATCTATCTCAAGATGTTCAGGGATATCTGCAGGCAAACATTCAATTTCAACTTTATGAAGTGTGTGTTGTAAAATTCCACCTTCTTTTATTCCTATAGGATTACCAATTAATTGAACTGGAACTTCAATTTGAATTTTTTCACCTTTTTTAAGTCCTAACAGATCAATATGAACAATTTTTTCTGTAACTGGATCAAATTGTACATCTTTTATAATACAATCTAATTCTTCATGTCCTTCAACATTTAATGTAATTAAACTTGTTTTAGATGTAAATACTAAAGGATGAATCGCTCTTTCTGCAAATTGCACAGCAAGTGGTTCATGATGCTTTGAATAATAAATTGCAGGAACCTTACCTTCTTTACGTAAAGCGCTTCTTGATGGTTTATTAATTTTATCACGCTTCTGTGCTTCTATTACTACTTTCTCCATTTTAACTCCGGGTCTTTTTAACCTTTATCTATATTAAATAATGAACTAATTGATTCGTTTTTAAATGTTCTCTTAATCGCTTCTCCAAACAGAGGGGCTGCTGAAATTTTTACAATTCTATCGCTAGCATTTGCATCAAAATTTATTGTGTCTGTAACAAATAGTTTATCAATATACCCCTCGTTCAATCTTTCAAATGCAGGACCCGATAGAAGGGGATGAGTTACTGCGCCATATATTTTTTTTGCACCCTTATTTTTAAGTGCTTTAGCTGCACCAACAAAAGTTCCAGCTGTATCTATTAAATCATCAACCAGGAGAATATCTTTACCTTCAACTTCACCGATTATATTCATAACTTCAGCAAGATTTTGTTTTGGTCTTCTCTTGTCTATAACAATTAAACCTGAGTGAAGCATCTTAGCATAAGCTCTGGCAATTTTAATTCCACCAACATCCGGAGAAACAACTGAAAGATTTTCTGATAAATTGCTTAAGTGATTCAAAAATATTGATGATCCATAAAGATGATCAACCGGAAGATCAAAAAAACCTTGAATCTGTGAAGCATGTAAATCCATTGTCATTACTCTATCTGCACCGGCTTCAGTGATAAGATTAGCCATTAACTTTGCAGTTATTGAAACACGAGGCTGATCTTTTCTGTCTTGTCTAGCATAACCAAAATATGGTATAATTGCTGTTATCCTTTTAGCAGAGGCTCTTCTGGCTGCATCGATCATAATTAAAAGTTCAAGTAAATTTTCAGCAGGAGGATTAGTTGATTGAATTAAAAAAACTTCTCTTCCTCTAATATTCTCACCAAACTTTACCCAAATTTCACCATCACTGAATCTTTTTAATTCAAGCATTCCTAATGGTATACCAATGGATTCAGCAATTTTTTCTGCCAACGGAAGGTTTGAGGTTCCTGCAAAAATCATGTAACCACTTGATAACATCGATACTGCTCTATAAAATTAAAAATAGGTGCTAAATATAACCAAAGAGGTAAGTTATGTCAATAAAATTAACCAGTTACAGAACTATAAGATAATTTAATCTTTCTTCTTACGTATTAGAAAGAAAATAACAATTATTAAGACTAAACCGGCAAGAATATATATCCAATAAGGTGTTTCTTTTAGTTTAAAAGGCTTAAATGTAACTGAAATAGTTTTACCTCGACCTATTTCAGACAGAGAGTATGACCAGGTTAAATTATTACCACTCTTATTAGTTGCGTTGTGGGTGATAATGTCGCCACGGATTTCATAGTTATAGGTTACACGATATGCGCTCCCATCTATTCCGAAGCCTGTGGTGACCGGTGGTATAAATTGTGAGAATATTTTTTGACCGGATGCACCATCTTCGAGAAGAAATCTAGACTGAGCAAAGGCATTAGCAGAATTTAAGGAGTCAACATAATTAAAGCTCAATTCTATATTGGCATGAACTGTAGAATCAATTGTATCTGAATAAGTTGTTACATCAATAATATTTACAAATTCCGAAGAAAATTCTTCTCGAATTGAATCAGGATTAAATATTTCAAGATTTAATATTGTTGCCACACTACTTGTATCTGAAAATTTCATCCAATAATTAATTTGCATATTTCCTGAACCATCAGGATAAATTGTTGTATTCTGAACGTAGTTTAAACAGCCTGTTATAAACAGCACTGATAGCAGTGAAGATAGTATGAGCTTTTTCAATTTGTTGATTTCTTCTAATTAAGTATTGAATTTTTAATCAATCCAAATTTATAGAACATTCTATAATTATTCATTATGTTTGGCACTAAAAATTAGGAGATTATTTTGCCTACTTATGATTATAAATGTTTAAAGTGTGATAAGAGATTTGAATTTTTTCAGTCAATGAAGGATGAACCACTAGAGAATTGTCCGGATTGTAATGGAGAATTAAAAAGATTAATTGGTTCTGGTGCAGGTGCTATATTTAAAGGTACCGGCTTTTATCATACCGACTATAAAAATTCAGCCAAATCTTCTGATGCAAAAGGATCAGAAAAAACTAAGACTACAGAAAAAATATCCAAGGAAATTAAAACAGAGAAAAAAAGTACTACTGATAAATAAATTTCATCAGTAGTATTTTCAAAATTAAAAATCTGCCCCGATGGAGAAATAAAAAATAGGTTTAGCAAATCTGTTTGCATTGTATGCCCATGCTATATCAAATCTTGTTAGAAAACCAATGAAATAAACTCTAGTACCAACACCTGTACCCATAAGCAGATCGTTAGTTTCAACATTTCCAAATTCATTTCTTCTAAATAACTGGATTGCACTTGTATTATTCCAAGCTGTTCCCGCATCAATATAAGCTACACCAAGTATGTTACTAAATAAAACTGGTAGGGGTCCTGGAACCAAATATCGAATTAAAGGAAATCTTAGTTCGTAATTCATTAAAAAATATTTTGAACCGATTTGCTCAGAATAGTTATAACCGCGCAATGGAAGAACTGCAGTTAAAAAAGCATAGTCACTTGTTGATTCTATTGGTATCTCAGATGTTGCAAAAGATCTATTTATCCAATTCTCTATACCGCCAAGGAAAAATCTTTGTGAATTTGGACCACCTGAATAACCACCTGAAAACCTTATAACAAATGAATAATCTGTCCAGAATCTTAAATAAGTTCTGTAATCAAAGGTTAACGAATAAAAACTTAGTTTACTGTCACTTATACCAGGATTACCATATGCTTCGATTCTATACCTTGTACCTTGAATTGGAGAAGTGTAACCCCACATAACATTATCATGAACAAATGCTATTGAGGGAACAACATAAGAAGCTTCATCTGAAGGGATAGAAAGATTATCCAGATTTTCTCCTTTTACATTTAACCATGTCAGTCCTCCATCAAACCTGTAAAAACGATTTAATGGTACACTAGCAGAAAGACTAAGTCCATAACTTCTGTATCGATAGAGATTTATGTAATTCCCTCTTACCAAATTCACAAAACGAGCCGTATGAAATCCTTGCACACCATAATCAATTTTTCCGCCTAAATAATAATAGGCAAGCCCGTAATCACTATTCTTTAAATCAATCTGTAATCCAGTAACACCGACTATTCTATGTTCTCCGAGTACGTCACTAAAAGAAAGAACTGTTGAACCAATTAATCCATAAAAAGTACTATAACCAGCATTGGCGTATATTAAATCCGGACCAAATGTAATTTTATATTTATTTACTCTGTAATTACCATCTGTATCTAAATTATCTTTAGGAATAAAAAGTGAGTCGTTGTCATAAACTTTTTCTTTTGATGAATCTTCTTTGCCGAATACAAAATTGGAAAAGTCTTTACCTACATTCTGAGATGATGAGTCAACTTCAACAACATCTCCTGTGAATATTTTAATTTCATCATCTTCAGTGGGTAAAACATTTTTTACATTATTTTCTTCTACAACTTCTTTATTTTCAGATTTTTTATTTCTCAACTCTTCAAGTTTTGTGAAATACAAAGTTGGTGTTAGAGTATCGAGTTCTGTTTTTGGTTCGAAAGGATTATCTAGCATAAAAAGATTAAACACTGATTCATAAAGTGTTGAGAAAACTAATTTCTTGGTATCCTTTGATAAAGACAATTGATAAAGACCACTTATAGAATTTGTAATAGGTTTTAGTGGTGTACTGATTATTAAATCATCTGACTTAATTGATTTAGTATATATATTATTTATTCCGTTAAGATCAGAAATAAGAATTAGATTTTCACCATTTGCTTCTTCTCTAGGTGAAGTTTCATCGCTTAATGGAAGATTTGTAATTCTAACAATTTTAGCATCGGCAAGAACATATTTGTATATATCCTTTTGTGTATAATTATGTTGTGATATCCTAAAATCATCAGGCAATTGCTTTCCATCTAATTTATCGACTCTGTCTGATGAAAAATAAATCGCTTTATCATCATAAGACCATGAAGGATCGAAATCACTAAAGATATCTTTTGTTAAATTTATTATTTCTTGAGTTTCAAAATTGTAAGTATATAAATCCGACTGTCTCGCATCTTGACCGATAAAGGCAAGATACTTGCCATCACTAGACCAGTTTACACTTTGTACAGCATCAAATTTAATATTTAGAATTTCACGATCCCCAGATTCTACATCAAAGATATAGATTGCATCAAAACCGCTGCGTTTTGCTGAAAGAGCTATTTTGGTTCCATCAGGAGACCAAGTTAGTCCCGGAGTTAAAATATTTAATTCTTCAAAATCAGGAATTTGATTTCCTTCAACAATTCTCTCAATGGTCTTTCCTGTTAATGCATCCATTAAATAAAGACCCCAGTAATAATCGCGATTTGATATAAATGCTATTTTATCTCCTTGTGGTGAAAGAGTTGGAGAAGTATTATAAAATCCTTTATCCTTTTCAGGATCAGTCAATCGTTTTGCAAAATCTTCAGGATCATCTCTTACGGCTACATCAGGCCAAAAAGTTTTTTTGATATCTTTTCTCCATCTTTCGCCAAGCTCTTTAGTATCAATACCAAGTGTGGCTTTTATACCTTCTTCAACGCTGCCAATACCTTTTATTTTATTAACAAGCTCACCAATTTTTTCTTTACCATATTTATTTGCGATATAATAAAAAACAGATTGTCCTCCGCGATAAGCAAAATATCCACCGAGCTGATTTATCTCAGGAAGATATTCACTTATTGATGCATCACGAATAAACATATCTGTGTCAACATCCCAACCAAGTGCTTCGTACTCGGCTAATCCTTCACTAAACCACAGTGGAAATTGTAATGAAATATTATTTGCAATTATATTTTGTATTGATCCTCCATAAAACATATCATTCATTACTGCGTGTACAAGTTCATGGTGAATAAGATGGCGAAATTGTTTATAAGACCCGGTAAATTGTATTACTACTCTGTTTTTAAATAACTCAGTAAAACCCTGTATCCCTTCACTTAAATATTGATCTATTACATTTGTTTCTTGAAATGCATTTTGAGAATTATAGATAATTATTGTTACCCTATTATTTAGCCTATAGTTAAGTGTATTTTGAATTGAAGCTACAGCATCCTCTGCCGATTTCGCAGTAAACTCTGTTAGCGTTTCTCCATCCTGTGAAAAGTATATATCAAAATGTTTTGTTTGGATATAATACCAATCATAATCTTTTATATGTATTTTATTTTTTCCAAACTGCCCAAAAACAGCAGTGGAAAGTAAAACCATAAAAAATAAAAAAAGTTTTAGTACCTTCATTTTATTCCTCAGAATCAAGAATAATAAAATCTAATTCAGATCTTTCTTCGTCAACTCGGATAAGTTTAACATGAATTTTATCACCTAGCCGATATTGTTTTTTAGTTCGCTTGCCGACAATTGCATATTTTTTTTCATCGTGGATGTAATAATCATCATCCAGATCTCTTAATCTTACAAGACCTTCTGCAAGTATATCCGTAATTTTAACAAAAATTCCAAAATTTGTAATACCAGAAATTATTGCCGAAAATTCATTTCCGAGATGATTTCGAAGGTATTCAATTTGCTTTTGCTTTACGCTAAATCTCTCAGCTTCTACAGCGTTTCTTTCTGTTGCAGATATATTGTCGCAAATTTCCTCTAATTGTGCAAGTGAATAAATTTCACCGCTTTTTAGGTTTTTATAATTAAATAATAATCGATGCACAATTAAGTCGCTGTACCGTCTTATAGGAGAAGTAAAGTGAGAATAATATTTAAAGCCCAATCCATAATGTCCCATATTATCCGGCGAATAAATGGCTTTAGCCATTGAACGAATTGCAAGTTCATTTATTAATGCTTCTTCCTCTTTACCTTTTACCTGATTTAGAAGATTTTGAAATCCAATAGATTTTGATGAAGAATTTGGATCAAAAGAATACCCAAGGGTTTTTACAAAACGAGAAAATTCTACTATCTTTTCCTGATCTGGCAGATCATGAATACGATAAACGAATGGTTTTACTGGGCCTGATTTAGGAATTGCAATTTGCTGTGCAACCAGTTTATTGGCTAACAGCATAAATTCCTCAATGAGCATATTACTTTGTTTCGTTTGTTTAATCATTATTGAAATAGGAACACCATTTTCATCCAGATTAAATTTTACTTCAGGAGAAATAAAATTAAAACTGCCTTCCCGCATTCTTTTTTTTCTAAACTGCTCAGCAATTTTATTCAGGAGTAAAATATCCTCAACCAAATCTCCGGCCTCATCTTCAATCACTTTTTGAGCTTCATCATACGTAAATCTTCTTTTACTATTTATAATAGTTTTATCGATGGAATAATCAATAATTTTTCCCCGAGTTGTCATTTCAACAATAACTGAATAAGTTAACCTATCTTCGTTGGGAACAAGTGAGCATATTTGATTTGATAATTTTTCAGGAAGCATTGGAATCACTCTGCCTACAAAGTAAACGCTATTTCCTCTTTCATTTGCTTCAACATCAAGTGGAGATCCTTTTTTTACATAGTGCGAAACATCTGCTATATGAATTCCAACTGACAAATTTCCGTTTTCTAATTTTTCAATAGACAGAGCATCATCAAAATCTTTTGCATCCTCCGGATCAATTGTAAATACATTTTTACTTCGATAATCCAAACGTTTTTTAATTTCTTCTTTCGGAATTGCATTAGCAATATTTTCAGCTTCACTTAATACAGCAGAAGGAAACTTATATTTTAGATCAAACTCACGAGCGATAGAAATAATATCTGTATCGTGTGTTCCGGATTTACCTAGTACTTCAATAACTTCCCCTTCTGGGTTAAGCATTGATGTATCCCAAGCTAATTTGCCTACAACAACTTTATCTCCGTTTTTAGCGCCATTAAGCTTAGATTCATTTATATAAATATCTCTATGCAGCTTCGGATCATCTGGTGAAATAAAAAAGAACGATTTAGATTTTTTTATCACACCTACATACTCTTTACGTTTTCTTTCAGCAACATTTACGATTTGCCCTTCAATGTTCTTCCCTTTTTGTTTAGCAAATAATTCAACTTCTACAATGTCGCCGTCAAACGCAGTTCCAATATTTCTGGCAGCAATAAAAACATCACCATGTTTTTCATTATTAATATTTACAAACCCAAAACCATTTCGGTTTATTTCCAGCCTTCCTTTTAACCTGTTTGATTGCGGAAGTTTGTTAAGTTGAAATCTTTTTCCTGTCCTGATCAGAAAAGATTCTTCTTCCAGTTTATTAAGTGCAGCTTTAAGCGAAGCATATTCGTGATCTGAATTAAACCCAAGTTTATCTGCAATATCTTTGGATTTATATCCTCTGCCTTGATTTCTGTTAAAAAAGGCTTTTATTTCTTTTTTCATTAAAACTCAAAATTATATTTAAAACCACCTTCAAAGAAAAGCGGGTTATTTATTGATGATGTCTGATTCTCAGATTCTTTTCTTTCTACACGCAATTGAAGTCTTTCAGTTATAGGATATTCCATTTTAACATTTGCGCGACTTAAATCCTGCAGTACTTCTGTTGATCCGCCAATTTCATATTTAATTTTCCAAACTTTACCTATCAGATTAAATTTAGTTTCTGTGCCTGTTTGTCTTAACTGAAATCCAGTTACATAATTATCAAAATACTGATTTAATACTTCTCCTATAAGTGATCCCGCCAAAGCTGTTGTTGTAGAGGCAACTAAATTTTTATCATTCTGATTATCATCATCACCCGGAAACTTACCTATAATCAAGAAATACATTGCATCAGTTGCATTTTTTGTTGCATCCTTTTTATCCTCATCTATATTTTGCCTTCCCATATATACGCCGATATTATTTTCATCCTTAATAAAATTTTGGTTTAATTCACTTAATGGTCCCTTTAGTTTGATCTTAACGGCAACCTCCTGCTCAGTACCGCCATTATTTGAGGTTGGAGGAATATAATAGTCTTTATAAGTAGATGTGATATCAATTAATGGATTAGTTATTTTATCAAATTTTACTGTTCCAGAAGTTGAAAAAGTTTTTATAAAACTAAGACTAGAACCTTCAAGAAGTTTAAGTTCACCACCGGATCTTGTTTTGCCGTTTATTGACTCAAGAAAAAAATCACCATCCATAATTGCTACTAAATTCTGATCAAGTTCTTTAGATAATACAACAACAACTTCTGCTTCCGTATCAAGTTTAATATCAACTGTGTAATCAAATTGGGATACATTATTACTTTTATTTTGGATTGAATCTCTTTTGACTGTTGTTTCTATTAAACTATCCAGCTCACTAATCAACCTATCTATTTCTTTCTGACTCTGTGCATAATTATAGATAAAGCCAGACGAACTGGAATATGCAGATTTACTAAGTGGAATAACTATATCTGCCACAGTTACAGAAATCGGGAGATTAAGATAAGATCTTCCTCCTTTAGCAGAGTATTCAATGTCACCGCGTGTCTGCAATGCAACATCTCCGTAAACAAGCGGGCTTGCAGATTTAGAAATCTTATCAAGAACTTTTAGATCACCATTTATTTTGATTAAAGTAGAGTCTAATTTAAACTCATCAAGTTTAACAAATCCTTCACCTCTTAATGTTCCTCCCTGTTTTGTTCCAAATACATTTTGTAAAGTAATACTTTCGATAGTAATATCTTCATCATCAATCCATACTTTAGTATTAAAGTCATAATCAAGATTATTTTGAGTAATCTTAAATCTTGCATCGTTGATGCTAAAGTATCCCACCGCTACAGGTTTAGAGACTGTTCCAGTTATATAAATATCAGTTTCAAGTTTACCTTTTTGAAATTGTACATATGGCATAATGTTTTTCAGTGTACTTAAGTCAAACTCATCCGATTGAATCGTTAGGTCAATCTCTTTAGTCGAATTAATAACAATCGAGTCTTTAGATGAAGTAATCATTAACGGAACAAACCCTGTAACTATCATTGCTGGTAAATCAGCATTCTCGGTCGAATCAAGAAATCGAACGTCTGTAGTTAATGTATTATCAGCGTAATTAAAAACTGAATGCAGAGAACCAAAATTGCTTTCACCGTACATTATATCCTTTGCAGATGCGGTGATTGAAAATTTAGGATCGTTAAAATTACCGGTCACTAAACCTTTAAGATTAATATCAGCATCAAAATTTTTCTGCCCAAATTTTCCTAAAATATCCTCTGTTAGTTTCTTACCATTTAACGAGTCAATAGAAACGATTAAGTTATGATCTCCTGTTGGTCCAAAAGTACCATTTATGTTTAAAGTTCCATCTGCGGCGTATAACAAAACATTTTTAAAGTAAATATCCTCTGCTGAATAGGTAAGCAACAGATCACTCCTATTACTAATATTAAACTGGTTATAATTGAAATCCAATTTCTTGATATTTAACTGAATTTCTGAATTAGTAAATAACAGATTTGCATCAATCTCACTTACAATATTTTCTTCATATTTCCCACTGGCTGAAACATTAAGATCATGATTTAATAATGTGATTTTTGATTTTACATCATAGATGTTTCCGCTAGCATAAATTCTATCAGAGTTAAATTCTATATCAGCATTTATATTTCCAGCATATCCATCAACCATATGATTAGAAACACTACAAATAAGATTTGTGTTTAGAAGGAAATAAACATCTTCATCATTCCAATATTTCAGATAATCTATTTTGGAATTAAGTGAAAAGCTTAAAGAATCATTTGATGATTCCATAAAGCCAAGCATCTGGCCATCTAATTGTAACTGGGCATCACCAAGATCTAAATTCATCGCCTCTTTAAAGTCCAGTAAATACTCTAATGAAAAATCCTGAATAGGGCTTTGATCAGTTGATATCAAAGTATTTGAAATTAAACTTTCTGTAGTATCTTTTTTAAACATCGGTTCAATTTTATTTTTTATAGCAGTGGCGATTATATCAGACTCGCGTCCAAGTGCAGTTCCTAAAGATGTAATCAGGAAATCACCGCTAATCGTAAAATCAGCAATGTCTGAAATTAAATTAATTATTTTCTTGCCGCCATCATTTCTACGGATATCCATAATTAACCTGGTACTATCTATATCAAACTCTAAAAATCTAGAGTTCTGAATATCAGTTACAAGAAATAAATCCATACTATCCGGATCAAACCCCTGTCCGCTTGCTTCAAGTGAGAGATTTAACTCGGAATCAAGTGATTCATTATTGAGCAGCTTTGAAAGGTTTATACCACGCATCCTACCTTTTATATCGTAGCTAGGATCATCTGGATTATTAAAATCTAGATTTGCAAGCAACTCTGTTGATGTTGAATCTGATGAAAGAGACAGAGTTGTTGTGATCATACCATTTTCTGCATTAGAGCTAATGTTAATCTCATCAAAATATTTTTCTCCAAACCTGGAGGACACAGCGTCCATTGAAAGATCTAACTTCATTTTTTGAGGTTCAAATCCAACACCGCTGATTTTTATTTCAGAATTCAAATCTGTTGAGATGGAAGTGAAAGGGCCAATGTCAAGATTTTTAGTAATTATTTTTGCATCATAGATCATTTCCGGAGAACGCAAATCAATACTAGCTGTGCCATTCAAATTTCCTTTATCAGTTCTTATAGCAAAAGTGGTTTTGAAATCTAATGGTCCGCCGAAATAAGTCAATGTATCAATCTTAAAAACACCGAATTCCATATACTCCGGCAATTCTAAATCTCTTAACAATTTATTAGGATCAGATGGATCTACGTAAGAATCAGTTACATTTATATCAAAATTCATCTTATCTGCATCTAGTAAATTTTTAAGAACCCCTTTTGCTTTAAGAGATGTGTTATTATAATTAATTATAAACTTCTTAAGCAATAACTCACTAAAAGTTCCCGAACCCTCTAAATCTGCAGAGATTATTCCATCAAACATTTTCATTGCAGGAACGTAAGTTGTAACGTCATCAACAGTTAATTTTGGTGAAGTAAAACTTAGCCTAACCGGTGCAGTCTCAAGTTTTTCCATTGAAAAATCTTCTAAGAAATCCACCCCTAATATTGCAGCACTTAATTCAACATCAGAATCTCTTGTAATTAAATGCAGTTTATTTACACCCGCTAACTGTGGTGTAAGTAAAATACTCCCACTTAAATGCTGAAGCTGAAAAAAATTAAAATTTGGATTGAAAGAAATATTATTTATTGTAAGTCTATAAGTATATTTATTTAAATCGGCAAAAGCACTAAACGAAACATTGAGATTATTAATTCGCAAATCTTCAGTTGTTAAACTTTGATAGTTTTCTGTACTTCCAACTTTATCATACCGCTGCATTGAAAAATCAACATTTGTCATAGCAAAGTCTGCAACCTCAATTGTAAATGGAAACTCAGACGTTGTAGTATCCTCAGGCTCTGTTGATGGAGGAAATATTTTAAGCAGATTTAATTCTCCATCACTTTCCTCAACCAGTTTAATTTTAGCATCTTTTAATTCAAATTTTCTAACGTAGATATTTTTGAAGAGAATTTTTAACGGACTTGTTCTAAGCTCAATATTTCCTGCTGAGACAACAGTATCATTCT
>Ga0154020_10003427_pt1 | contig 19064 bp, 7 predicted proteins | sample Klosneuvirus_201_FD_109709 | JGI IMG/M metagenome (GOLD analysis project Ga0154020, IMG submission 109709) | Active sludge microbial communities from wastewater, Klosterneuburg, Austria - Klosneuvirus_20160825_MG | ecosystem: Engineered > WWTP > Aerobic digester > Activated sludge | place... | reverse complement strand
TTGATGCAAAACTCGTTAGTTTAAATTCAAGACCATTTGGAGAAGAGAATACCGAAATAGACGTTCATGGATCAATCTTCAATAATGGCTCTTCTACGATCAATTCCATTGAAGTAGAATATGTAATCAATGGTAGCCTGCCGGAAATTGCTATCATTGAAAGTTTAAACGTTATTCCATTTACATCTTTTGAATTCCATCACCCGGTTTCCTGGATACCTCAGCAATCAGGCGACTACGAAATCAATGTAACTATCAATAAAGTGAATGGCACTGAGGACGAAAATGCACTAAATAATACTTTACTATTTGAAACTGAAATCTTTCCTCATGTGATTGCTCCAAATAAAATTGACGCGTTCCTCGACGCTCCGCCTGTTTTCACTACCATAGCTACAAGCGCTAACGGATTAGACAGACCAACAGATCTGGATTTTTTCCCAATCCTCGCCAAGAATGAATTGTGGGTTGTTAACCAGCGTATTGAAAGTGAAGGAGGAAGTACATTGACGATCTACGATCCAGCCACACCTGATGAATCGTTCCTTGATCGCGTGGATGGTAATGCGTGGCACTTTATGTCTTTGGCTACCGGAATAGCTTTCAGTGATAATTTCAATTTCGGAACTTCTCCAGGTGTGCAGGATGCAAACCACAATGGAGGTACCTTTACTGGTCCCGCCCTTTGGACAAGTGACCCTGAAATCTATGCACAACCTTCAGGAGGGAATGGTAGTCATTTGGATATGCTCCATGCAAGTCCATATAGTATGGGCATAGCCAGTGAAGGAGATAATGTATTCTGGGTATTCGATGGCTGGAACGGGAATGTTGTACGTTACGATTTCCAGGAAGACCATGGTCCGGGAAATGATGATCATGCGGATGGAATTATAAGGCGATATTCAGAGGTTGCTGTTAAAAGGGATGGAAATATCCCCAGTCATTTGGTATTAGACAAAGAAACTGGCTGGTTATACGTGGTGGATAATGGCAATGATAGAGTATTACGCCTTGATATTCACTCCGGAAACGTGATAAATTCACTGCCCCTGATCAATGAGCCTTTGGCTGAGTACTCTCAAATGGGAAATGTGGTATGGGAAGTTATTATCGATAGCTTAACACGCCCAAGTGGAATTGATTTGATCGAAAACCGTTTATTAGTAGGTGATTTTACGACGGGGGAAATTTCAATTTACGATGTGGATAATGGTTTTAGCAAGTTGGGTGCCATTCCGACGGGACAAGCAGGCCTGACTGGTATCAAGGTCGGGCCGGATGGAGCAATATGGTGTACTAACCGTACGCAGAACACGTTAGTTAAGATTGAACCAGGAGAGATTTCAGCAGTCGAGGTTAACCCACTATTAGCGTTGATCACCATTTCACCCAATCCATCTTCCGGCATAATCAATGTAACCATGCCTGAAGAAAGATTATTTGATGAAGTGCAATTTTCCCTGAAAACGCTCGAAGGAAAATCGGTCATGGTTACACGATCCTCTGATCAACACCTTCAACTGGATTTAATGGATTTGCCAGCAGGATTATATCTATTGAACATATCCGATGGTTCATCCAGCGTAACTCGTAAAATCATACTGACTCATTAACTTTAAAAAACAAAACGATGAAATACCTATTTATAACATCCTTTCTGCTTTTGCTTTCAATTTCAACACAAGCCCAAACTAAATCGACCGAAACTTTTAAAGTTTACGGTAATTGTGGCATGTGTCAAAAGACCATTGAAGCTGCCGCTTTAGATGCCAAAGGAGTGAAGTCAGCTACCTGGGATATGGATGAGGATATGATCACAGTAGTTTTTGATTCATCAAAAACTGATTTGGACAAGATCAAAACTGTAATTGCAGAAAGTGGGTATGACACCGATACGCATCGTGCACCAGACAAAGCTTACGACAAACTGCATGGTTGTTGTAAGTACGAACGACCACAACCTAATTAAGCGATCAGGTGGAGTAGGAACTAAGTCGTTATTCAAAAGAAGTTTGTTGGGAAGGCAATTGCCTTCCCTTTTATTTGGTTTTTACCACTTTCTTGATCAATGTCACTCCATTGATCTCTACTTGTAAGATGTAAAACCCATCGTTGAGGTGCCCTAAATTTATTTGATTTTGGATAAGGCCCTTTGTAAGAATTTGGGTGTCATTTTTGAATAATGCCTTACCCGCCATATCAAATATGGTTACGTTGACCAATGCATCTTGCTCCAGGTTATATTCAACTACGATGTATTCATTAAAAGGGTTTGGACTCTGGTGAATGGATTGATTGGATGCGTTGTCTTCTAAATCATCAACTTTAAGTCTAATCGGTTCTCCTTGCTCTGTTTCGGATTCAGATGGATTACCAGATCCCTGGAAAAATGCATCCTGGTTGCTTGCCATTCTTTGCGAAAGATGATCATTGTGGTCATCTAAAATAGCCTGATGAATAACCACATGATGGCAATAATGATCAACGCATAAGCTATCAGCAGTTGAAATGAAAAGGCAGACTAAATAGGTGCCGGAATGCTCATAGATATGGGAAGGATTCTGCTCTGAAGATGTGTGCCCATCCCCAAAATCCCAAAGCCAGGAATGAATATCAACGTCACTACTTGAATGATCTGTGAAATTGACAGTGTATTGATTTTCATGGGGTTGATGAAAATAGAACGAAGCATCGCAAACAGGTTCCGCATGATGTAATGTCACATCGTGGCAAAAATGCGAGCTGCAATCGTTATCATCTGCGATAAAAAGGCAAACTGTATAGGTTCCTGGAGCTTCATACAAGTGGACAGGATTTTGGTCCGTCGAAGTTGTATTATCTCCAAAATCCCAAAGCCAAGATGTTATATGTCCATCTGTGGAGGATTGATCTATAAATCCTACACTTAGATTATCATGATCAACATAATGTATCTCATAAGCTGCTTCACAATGATCTTCTATCGGATGATGAACTACCAACTCATGACAGAAATGACTGGAACATCCTGAATCATCTGTGATGAATAAACAAACCATGTAAGTTCCAGGAGATTCATACGTATGGGTCGGATTTTGGACACTGGAGCCTTGTCCGTCACCAAAAGACCATTCCCATGTTTCAATCACTCCGTTGCTTTCAGAATGATCAGTAAAATCGAAAATCAGATGATGCTGGTCTGGTTGAACGACGGTATAGGATGCATGACAAGTGTCCGCATGCGCCTCGATGGTGATATGGTGGCAAAAAGTTGCATGACAATCCGGATTGTGGGCAAATATGGTCAGACAAACTTCATATACACCGGTATGGTTGTACGTGTGTTCTGGATGCTGCTCATTACTTGAATTGCCATCCCCAAAGGACCAGCTATAGCCGGTGATTTCACCATCTGCCGTGGATTGATCCACAAACGATACTGTATTGCCCGTTATGCTGACTGTATAGGATGGATTGCAATGCTGGCTAAGGGCTTGCTGTGCATATCCAAAAAATGCCAGTATGAATAATGTCCTGGTGAAAAAGACAAAGTGTTTTACAGGTAGATGTAGCTTCATGGTATGTTTGTTTCAGCAGATTCCAGGATCTGAAGCACAAGTTAGGTAAAAGAATATAAGGTGAGGGTCAATGTTGAGCTTTACCGAAATATACCTGTGGCTGTAGACAGGCCAGCAGAAGGAGATCGTTCAGATGAAGGCAATCCTTGCAAAGGGGTAAATCAGCCATTCAAAGCAAATCAGCTTCCGATTTGAAAAGTACTTTCAACAACACATTTTTTTACCGAGCCAATACATCATATGTCCTGAATGTAGATTTCATAGGAGCCTCTTTTCCTTCCTGACGAGCTTTAGCAATATCTTCAAAGCCTCGCTTATGCCCTTCAATAAACTCAGGAGATCCGGTCCATTGCTTAAATGCTTCTTCGCTTTCCCAAAAGCTCATGATAAGATAACTACTTTCCCCGTCCTTGGGTTTGAGGACCTGCATGCTTTGAAAGCCGGGCATACGATCAATAGCCTGTGCTCTGCTTCCAAATAATTCTTCAAAACGAGGCTTGTAGGAAGGGACGCAATCAATAAAATTTATAGCGACAAAATTGTTTTCTTTATTCATGATTTCAGATTTAGTTTTTGTTTACTGGTTCGGTGACCAATTTGATTATCGATTTAATTTTTCATTCTAAATAAGGTATGCAGGGTTAAGTAATATCCTAACCCTGCATCTTCTATTTAGTGTTTTTCTCCCTCTTTGTGCTCATGGCCATCACCTTCTTTATGTTCATGACCATCACCATCCTTATGATCGTGATCATGCCCATCGCCATCTTTGTGCTCCATTTTGTCCTTAGTCTTAGGTTTTTTGCAACTTGTGGCGCTCCCGAGCAGAAGGCCAAAGAACAATAGAAAGAAAATCCATTTTTTCATAGTCTGATAATTTTAAGTTATTAATTGAATTTCATTTTTTGAATCCTGACTGCATTTAAAATAGCAAGCAAGGCTACACCCACATCTGCAAATACAGCTTCCCACATCGTCGCCAATCCTCCTGCGCCCAGAATCAATACGATTGCCTTCACGGCGAAGGCAAGCGTGATATTCTGTATTACAATCTTTTTTGTTGCACGGCCAATCTTCATAGCAGTGATGATTTTAGCTGTGTGATTAGTCTGAATGACCACGTTTGCTGTTTCAATTGCTGCATCACTTCCCATGGCCCCCATTGCTATCCCTACATCACTTAATGCCAATACCGGTGCATCATTGATCCCATCTCCTACAAAAGCTATAATCTTTGTCTTGTCTTGCTTCAACTCTTCAACTTTCTTCACTTTATCCTCTGGCAACAAATCGCCGAATGCAGCGTCAATCCCAACTTCACCTGCTACCTTTTGAGTAATGGCTGTTTTGTCACCACTCAGCATCACAATTTGTTTGATACCATTACCATGCATTTGCTGAATGGTATCCTTGGCATCCTTTTTTATTTCATCTGCTATCAGTACGTATCCGGCAAACTTATTGTCAATGGAAACTACCACTATGGTTTCTACGAGGTTATCAATATTAGCATCATAAGAGATGTTGTATTTCTGTATCAATCTCGTGTTGCCAGCCAGGACTTCCTGTCCATTTACTTTCCCAACCAATCCATGACCAGAGATCTCTTGTATCTCATCCGCAACATAAGCGTGAGCATCGTCTTTCGCATACTCAGCAATGGCCTTTGCAATTGGATGCGTGGATTTACTTTCTATAGCAGCAAGGATTTTTATAAACTCCGTCTTTTCTGTTTCTGTTGTAACAATCTCCTTCACCTTAAAAACACCCTCGGTCAACGTACCCGTTTTATCCAGCACAATTGTATTTATTTTGGTCATCAACTCCAGATAATTGGACCCTTTAAATAAAATACCATTTCTGCTGGCTGCCCCTATGCCTCCAAAATAACCTAAGGGAATAGAGATCACCAATGCACATGGGCAACTGATCACTAAGAATATCAATGCCCTGTACAACCAATCCCTGAAAACATAATCCGACACCACAAAGAATGGAATAACCACCAGGGCAACGGCTAAAAAGAAAACAATAGGTGTGTATATTTTGGCAAGCCGACGAATCAACAGTTCTGTTGTTGCCTTTCGCGCCGTTGCATTTTGCACCATGTCCAGAATTCTGGCCAGCGAACTGTCACCGTATGCCTTCGTCACCTTCAGCTCAACTACTTTGTCGAGATTGAGCATCCCCGCAAGTACCATTTGTCCTTTATGGATCGTATTTGGTTTGCTCTCGCCTGTCAGTGCAGCAGTATTAAAGCTACTACCATCACTCATCATCTCTCCGTCTAACGGTACTTTCTCTCCTGCTTTGATTTGTATCGTTTCACCTATCTCTACCGTTTGAGGCTTTACGGATTGAAACTTATTGTCTCTGAATACATCAGCTGACAAAGGGCGTATATCCAGCAATGCTTTGATACTACTCTTAGCTCTGTTGACCGCTGCACTTTGAAATAATTCACCGATGGCATAAAACAACATGACCGCCACACCTTCAGGATACTCACCAATCGCAAATGCACCGACTGTCGCCAAAACCATTAAGGTGAACTCTGTAAAAAATTCCCCTTTTGAAACTGCCAACCATCCCTCTTTCATGACCGGCCATGCAACAGGTATATACGCAATGACATACCATGCTAACCGGATCGTTCCGGTGAAAAATGTCAATTGCAATAGGGTATCAACCGCTAAACCAAGGAGCAACATAAGCAAACTGACGAAAACCGGCAGATACAATTTCAATTTACTTTCACTCTCGTCTACATGATCATGTTCGTGACCATCATCCGCGGAATGTTCTTCATGGAGCAGATTTTTTGCATCGGCTTTTTGATAGATTTTCTCTTCCAGTGAACAACAGGTCATTTTTCCCTGAGCATCATAGGTGTGTTTATGATTCGGATCGGTTTGGTTCATATTAGGATTCATCAATTATAATTAAGAATAAGGTGGTTGTGACCAGCACGGTCACAACCACCTACAAGAGGATAAACTCCGGTATTAGCCGAGAGCAATCTGCGCAAGAGTCGCCATTGACGTCAGCACAATTATACATTTCCAACAATAGGTTTTTTTCATTTTTAGATAATTTAAGAAGCGATAAGAAATGGGTTAATATATAGCTATGGTGTATGATTGGCGGGTGCAAACCCTGCCCCCAAAATCCACCTCAACAGGCAATAGGGGACAAGGTTCCACCCGTGAAAAACAATTCACACACATCAAACAAGTGGTTTTTACAAGAGGCTCGTTTTCACTCTTTACACTACTCAAGTTCACCCACTTGTCGATTTGTGGAATTGCTTTAATGTTATTGAACGAAAAAGTCCAATTTCAACAGTTTCATTTTTAAACAATTACGTTTTGTCATGACATAAATGTTTAGTGTCTTTAGAAAGCAATTATTGCAAATCTCATCCCAATGGTAAATGGTGCTTGTAGGTTCGGTTTGTATTAATGAGCATGGCCACCGCCTCCTTCAGATTTGATCAGGTGTGACTGGAGATAATAAGCGCCTTTTAAAACAATCTTATCACCTTCATGTATTTCCGCAAGTGGGGTCACCTGAATATAGCCCAGCTGAGTTGGACCAGTTTTGACTTCTATCCTTGCAAAAGGAATTTCGTCCTCATGCTGCTCTTCATGTCCATCCTCATTATCGGCATGGGCTTGCTCACCCTCTGTATGTTTGTGTTCTGTTGCGGAGTGGGAGGCTTCTCCTTCTGCATGGTTATGATCTTCACTTGCATGAGCATGTTCATCTGATCCGGTCATGGGATCCTCACGTTCCAATACAAAAATAAATTCCTTTCCTTCTGCTTTAATGATAGCATCTGCTGGGAGGGCCAATACCTGAGATGCACCAATATCGATTAACGCGTTGATATACATGCCTGGAATTAGCATTTTATCATTGTCGATGGTGGCATGGACAGCGACAGCCTTAGTCTCATTTTCAAAAGCCTTGCCGATTCCAAATATCTTACCTTCTATCTCTTCATTGTTTTGATTGGTCAGTATAAACCGTACATGCTGCCCCGTTTTTACCTTCATCAGGTCTTTTTCATAGACCAGAAGATCAACATGCATCTTTGAATTGTCGACAATATGAAATAGCGGTTTCCCGACTTCAGCAGCAGCTCCAATCGTGACATCTATATCTGTGATATATCCACTTATGGGAGATGTGATATTGATGATTGGCGAGGTAGCACTTCCGCCTAACTGGATATTCTGCCCTAATATGGCTATCTGGCTATTCAGTGATTTGATTTTTGATTCTTCTGACTTTAGTTCAGCAGATACTTTTTGAAGTACTTTTTTTGCCGTAACATTCTCATCACTTAGTTCCTTTTGCCTTGCATACTCCAGCCGGAGAAACTCTGCATTTGCTTCTGCAGCATTCATGTCCTGTACCAGTTTTTCCCGTTCCAGACGCATATTATTATATGCTAAACTCTGCAGGGTAGCCAAGGTTTGGCCTTTATTGACATGCTCACCTTCAATAACTTTAATTGATTCTATTGTACCCGGCAACTGAATACTGACTTCAGCCTGGTTTTGAGGTGGCAGCTTCGTATACCCGTTGGCATTGATGACTTCACTCAGGTTTTTCATTTCAAACCAACCGGTATCAATTCCGGCATTGACATATTGGGCTTGATTGAGATAGACCATCTTTTTATGGGGCATCTCAGATTCACTTTCTTCTGCATGATCTTCATGCCCTGATGCTGCGGTCTCTCCGGAATTTTGAGCGCAACCGGCTATAAATAGAATGGAAAAGACAAGCATACTACACACTATATTTTGACGACTCATATCGAATGATGTTTTATTGATTGATGATAAATTGAATAGATAAGATGGTTTGATTCAGGTTATTGATAGCATCCAGGTTCAAACGCTGAATTTCAAGGTTTGTCTGTAATGCCTGGGCATATTCTACATAACCAATGTCACCACTTTGGTACCCTCTGGAAGCATTTCGCAGAATAGATTCGGCATTGGGTAATGCGGACGATTGGTAATATTCGACATGCTGTTTCCCAAAAGCATATTGCTGAAAGTAATTCGCCAATTGGTTTTGCAGCTGTGATTCGAGTAATTCACTCTCCTTCTGTTTCACCAGAATCTCCATGTCTGCTTTTGCGACATTTGCTTTATAACTCTTGAGTCCCAGGAGCGGAACGCTCATCCCAACAACCGCCCCTTGAAATCTTGGCACAGCATTGAAAGTTTCAAGTTGACCATTGACTTCTTGCGTGCCTGCAAATGATTGTACAAAATACCCGATGTTGAAATCAGCACCTGATTCTGCTTTGACCACCTTTCGTTGTGCTTCGGTTTGAACAACTTGTTGCCTGGCATATTGGACCAAGGGACTCTGAATCAGTAAGCTTGTATCAATTAGGATATCCAATGGAATAACAGTAAGTTCCGAATCCTCCATATCGATCTCAGCCGGACTATTAACCCAATATTGCAGTTTACTTTTTTCAACAGCAATCTGATTGAGTGTCATCTGCAGATTTTGCCTGATCTGTTGCTGTTTAGTTTCTGCTGTTGTTTTCTCCAGCAGGTTGGTTTCTCCTGAATTAAAACGAACGTTAGCTAAATAAGCAAATTGCAGTAATAAGCTATCCTCTCTTTGATATATCCTGGCTACCTCATGGAGATATAGAAGCTGATACCAGCTCTGTCGGATGGTGTAGGTAAGTTCCTGTTTGCTGATATTGTATTGTTGCTCACTGCCTTTGAGATAGGCTTCGCCTAACATCCTTCTTGCTTTCGTCAGAGTAGGATTCGGAATTTCCTGAGATATTGAAAAATGATTGTCATATCGTGCGCTATTTACCTGTCCCAGGGTAGCATTTACATTTGTCTTCGGCACAACGGAATACGCACCTTTTCTCACCTGCCAGGCTTGTATATCGAGTGCTTTGACATTTAGCATTTGATTGTTTTTATAGGCGAGCTCCAGAAGATCCTGCAAAGACAAGGAAGCTGCATTCTGCGCTTTGACATTTTGGCTACCCAATAGGAGGAGTAGAGCAATGGGTATCCCACTGACTACTTTTATCTTTTTCAGGCCTGTTTCAAAAAACAAATAAAGAATAGGCAGTACAATGAGGGTAAGAAGGGTGGCAGATATCAACCCTCCTATTACCACTGTGGCCAACGGCTTTTGAACTTCAGCCCCAGCACCCATACTTAAAGCCATAGGAAGGAAACCTAATGAAGCCACTGCCGCGGTCATTATTACCGGCCGTAGACGCACCTGGGTCCCCTTTCTGATTCTTTCTAATACATCTGACATTCCTTCCTTTTTGAGTTGATTGAAATATCCAATGAGCACTATACCGTTGAGCACGGCTACACCAAAAAGAGCAATAAAGCCAACACCTGCAGATATACTAAAAGGCATATCCCGAACCCACAATGCAAATACACCGCCGATGGCTGATAATGGAATAGCTGTAAAAATGAGTAACGCCTGTTTGATACTTCCAAAAGCAAAAAACAGTAATACAAAGATTAAAGCCAAGGCTGCCGGAACAGCGATTGATAACCTTTTATTTGCCTCGACCAGGTTTTGAAACTGACCACCATACGTTGTGTAATACCCACTTGGCAATTTCAACTGGGCGTCAAGTTTCTCTGTAATTTCATTGACCACTGTCTTTACGTCTCTGCCTCTCACATTAAACCCTACGACTATTCTTCTTTTTCCCTCTTCGCGGCTCACCTGTGCTATTCCCCGCTCGTAGGCTATATCAGCTACTTGTTCCAAGGGAACCTGATTCCCACTCGGAAGAGGGATAAATAAAGATTTCAAATCGGCAATATCCTGACGCTCGTCTTTTGCTACGCGAACGACCAGATCAAATCGCTTTTCTCCCTCGTAGACAAGACCTGCCTTTTCGCCCGCAAAACTTGCTCTAACGACCTGATTTAAATCTCCTACATTCAAACCATATAGAGCCAATTTGTCCTTATTGTATCTGACCGTAATCTGTGGCAAGCCTGAAACCTGTTCAGCACGCGCGTCTTCCACTCCTTCAATCGACTGAAGTATAGGAACAACCTGATCTCCAAGCCCGACAAGCAATTCCAGGTCTTCCCCAAATATTTTAACAGCCACATCACTTCTTACACCTGTCATCAATTCATTAAAACGCATCTGCACCGGTTGTGTAAATTCATAGGTTACGCCAGGTATGGTATTTAAGGCCTCTTCCATTTTCTCCATTAATTCCGCCGTTGTTTCAGCAGATGTCCACTCATCCTTATCTTTCAAAATCACCATCATATCCGCTACTTCCATTGGCATCGGATCCGTTGGAATCTCCGCACTTCCAATTTTAGAAACGGCTTCAATTACTTCAGGAAATCTTTCCATCAATATCTTCTCAGCTTTTGTAGTTGCTTCGATTTCCTGCATCAGGGAACTGCCGGGTGGGCTGATCACATGAGTTGCAATATCCCCCTCTTCCAGGGTGGGTATAAATTCTCCACCGAGGGTTCTAAATACTAAAACAGCCACAACGAAAAGCCCGATGGCGATACCCAACACAAGGGATTTCATCCTTAATGCTCCTTCCAATATGGGGTGATATCCCCGGTAAAAAAATCGAATGATACGGTCAGCTATGTTATTGGTTGGGCCAGTATGCTTACTTAAAAACAATGCGGACATCATAGGTACATAGGTCAGGGATAAAAGGAAAGCCCCTAAAATGGCGAAGGATACTGTTTGCGCCATGGGTTTAAACATTTTACCCTCAATACCTACAAGTGACAGAATCGGCAAATACACGATCAGAATAATAATTTGTCCGAAGGCTGCTGAATTCATCAGTTTTGAAGCCTCCTTGCCGACGACCCCATCCATTTTCGCGACACTTAATTTCCCTTCATGTGTATGTTGTAACCGATGTACAATCGCCTCTACAATGATGACAGCTCCATCTACGATCAATCCAAAATCTATCGCTCCAAGACTCATGAGGTTTCCACTCACGCCGAATAAATTCATCAAACTGACAGCAAACAAAAGTGATAAGGGAATCACAGAAGCGACAATCAGTCCAGCCCTGAAATTGCCGATCAGTAAAACCAAAACAAAAATTACAATAAGGGCCCCTTCAAGCAAATTCGTTTCTACTGTGCTAATAGCGTTGTTAACCAGTTTGGTGCGGTCCAGAAAAGGTTCCATATCTACTCCTTCCGGAAGTGTTTTCTTTATCAGCTCCACTTTTTCCTTCACGCGATTCACCACATCGGCACTGTTGGATCCTTTCAACATCATGACCATGCCAGAAACCGCCTCCCCTTTCCCATCTTTTGTTGTCGCACCATAGCGAATGGCTGATCCGATCTTAACCTCGGCAACATCCCTGATCAAAATTGGGATACCATTTACATTCTTAATCACAATTTTCTGAACATCATCCATTGATGTGATCATGCCAATGCCTCTGATAAAATATGCATTTGGCTTTTTATCAATATAGGCACCACCGGTATTTTCATTATTCCGTTCAAGGGCATCATAGATCTCTATGATATTTGTGTTCATGCTCTTGAGTTTATCGGGTTGCACCGATATCTCATATTCCTTAAGCAATCCACCAAGAGTGTTAACTTCAGCTACCCCCTTGATGCCTATAAGCTGAGGCTTGATCATCCAATCCTGTATGGTTCGCAGCTCTGTTGGTGAAAATTTATCCTCGAATCCTTCTTTTGGAAAAACGACATATTGATATATTTCGCCCAGCCCTGTACTGATAGGGGCCATTTCCGGAGATCCTAATCCTGGACCGATATTTTCTTCAGCTTCTTTTATTCGTTCAGAAATCTGACTTCGCGCCCAGTATAAATCAGCGTCTTCTTCAAAAACGACCGTTACAACGCTAAGTCCAAATTTGGAAACACTACGGAGCTCAATTACTTTTGGAACAGACTTAACAGCCTGTTCAATTGGAAAGGTGATAAGTTGTTCAACTTCCTGGGTCGCCAGTGTGGGAGAGAGTGTGATGATCTGCACCTGATTATTTGTGATATCAGGCAATGCATCAATGGGTAGTCTGGTGGCAGAATAAATGCCCCACAATACCAGACTCAGTGTGAATAAGCCAATGATAAACTTATTCTTTATACTGAAATGAATGATTTTATCTAACATGAAATTCGGTTTAAGTGAGCGAGATGTAGGCTATTCAGCCTAATGCACAGCATGACGTCTGTAAAGCGCCAAAGGACTTTACAACAAAGAAATGCAAGCTAAAAACTCAATTAAACCCTGGGAGGCTGGAAGAGACGGTTAAGGTAGGCAGTCGGCCAATGGGTCTCAAAGACAAAATCAACACTCTCTTTGACAAGCCCTAAAAGTGGCTTGTGTATTCGATTGTGATCATGCGTGACAAAATTTGTTTGTCCGCAGCAACTGCATATACAGAATGGGGAACAAAAATCAGTTTCTTTTTCGTGGGGACAACTGTCGTGATTGGCGGAAACAGTAGAAGCAACAGATACGATTGATGCTTCCGTAGCATGAATATCCGTACAGGGCATCAGGATCAATGCTATAAAATACAAGACGAATATGCGGCTGAAGTGCTTCACGTAGCAAATTTAACGTTTCTGGGAGGATTTTGTTGGGTCACAATGAGTTTTTTTTCAAGTTCCGGGCATCATGGGTAGACAAGTATGGCTAAGGTGGAGGTATAAATAGGTGAAGTTTGATGTGCATCCGTAATTTCAAATCAGCCTTTAGAGGCAATGTTTGTGAGGTTACTGACTCCTTCAGGGAGCATCAGCATCGAATCATATTGAACTTCTCAACTTTCCCGCCCTACTCAATAAAATTTCCCATGTTAGACACTTCTCTATACGTAAAATGATTTTTATAAGATGGCTTCAGCCGAAAAATGTCTCCCTCCGGTAAAGTTTCAGAAACCGGAAATTCCCAAAAGCTGGAGGATCGACCGTCATGTCTTTTGTATTACGTAACAGGAATTCCATGACGGTTTTAAATAGCCCGTGACCACAGGAAGGTATAGCCCAGCACCTTGTTATTATTATCATCTTTTTCACCATTGGTTGAATCTAATGCTCACTAAAGCGGAGAATAGTGCCAATTGAGCCACTGGCGATGGGAAAGCATGGCGATTCGACGAATCAGTCCTTTTCCTAAGCCCTCGCCTACCTGTCACACTAAAGGTGTTACAATCACTTGTAAAGTTGAAGGACTGACCTGTTGGCGAGGAGGAACTGTCACATTAATACTGTTACGGTATGGTGAATACCAGTTCTGACTTTGGGAAGCTGTAAAGTGGATCAATTTACCACCACCACCACCACCAATTTTTGACATTCCATTTCAATGAAACAGGCTTTCAAGCACTGGATAGTTTAAATCATGTTGCATCTGTACCCAAGCCATATGCGAATCATTAGCTCCTCAGCCCATATGGAAATGTCAGTTCGTGTAAAGTACTATTACCAATTCAACCGGGCAGACATAATATTGAGGTTAAAACCGGCCATATGGATATATTCTAATCTTATCCCTGAAGATGCCAAATTGATTGCATAAATAACAGAATAAGAGACAGATATAAAGACAATGTTTATATATACTAAATTTTATGTTTCTTAGCAAACATTAAGAGACCTGGTATTTTTATTATTCTCTATTGTAAATCAATTAGTTATAGTCAATCTCTGTGAGCCAATTCAATATTATCCTCCAAAAGTATCGCAAAATCTCCTTCTCCGAACGTGATAAAGGCGAACGCTTCGAGCGCCTTATGCAAGCATACCTGCAGACGGATCCGAAGTATGCTTATCTGTTCAAGAAGGTCTGGCTCTGGAGCGAGTTCATTGGTAAGAATGACCTGGGAGGCCAAGATTTAGGAATCGACCTGGTTGCTTTAACCTTCGATGGAGAATACTGGGCTATCCAATGCAAATGCTTCCAGGAAACTTCTGTAATTGATAAGGCTGCAGTAGATTCCTTTATTTCAACATCAAGCAGAACTTTTAAGGATGAAGGAATGAAGACAGTGCAGTTTTCACATCGGCTATGGATATCTACTTCAAACCGATGGGGACCTAATGCGACCGAAACAATCAAAAACCAGCATATCCCATTCACTCGACTCAATCTGTATGACCTGCAGGAAGCTCCAGTAGATTGGGAAAAGTTAGACAAGGGTATATCTGGTGAGGTATCACGAACACCGAAGAAACAGCTACGCCAACACCAGCTGGAAGCCCTGGAAAAAACTCATGAGCATTTCAAAACCGCTGACCGAGGAAAACTTATCATGGCATGTGGTACCGGAAAAACATTTAATGCCCTCCGTATCGCAGAAAATGAAACAAATGGGAAAGGCCTTATCCTATTCCTGGTCCCCTCTATTGCACTATTAAGTCAATCCTTACGCGAATGGTCATCAGATGCACGCGAACCTATTAATGCCATTTGCATTTGCTCTGATCCCGAAGTGTCTCGGAAGAAAGATAAAAATGAAGATGCCGATAATTTTAGTGTAATCGATCTTGCACTCCCTGCTTCAACGGATGTAAAAGATATTGTAGCCCAATTCAATCACATCCGGTCTTCAAGAAAGGAAGGTATGACTGTGGTCTTTTCCACATATCAATCTATTGAAGTAATAGCCAGGACGCAAAAAGAATTACTCAAAGGAAAAGAGGGGTACGGCACCTTTGACCTAATCATTTGCGATGAAGCTCATCGTACAACTGGCGTTACATTAACTGAGGATGATTCATCAGCATTTATCAAAGTGCATGATAATGAATTCATAAAAGCAAGGAAGAGGTTGTACATGACTGCCACACCACGACTGTACAACGAAGATTCTAAAAGCAAGGCAGCCCAAGCAGATGCCATTCTCTGTTCCATGGATGATCCGGCACTCTATGGAGAAGAAATCTATCGTATTGGTTTTGGCGAAGCTGTAGATAGAAACTTGTTGACGGATTATAAAGTGCTCATCCTGACGCTGAATGAAAACGACATACCACCAGCAATCCAAAGAGCCATCAGTAACGAGGAAAGTGAAATCACCACCGACGATGCATCCAAACTTATAGGTTGTATTAATGCACTATCCAAACAAATCATTGGTGATGAGGGCAGCATTAAAGCCACAGATCCAGAACCTATGCGTCGGGCTGTCGCCTTCTGTTCTAAAATAGTAGCATCAAAAAAGATCACTGACACATTCAACAACACTACGGATGTGTATCTGAATTCTCTTCCGGCGGAGAAAAAAGAACAAATGGTAACCATCGCTTCTCGGCATATCGATGGAACGATGACTGCTCCTGAACGAGATGAACTACTGGGTTGGCTTAAAGCCGATAGTGAAGTGCCTAATGAATGCCGCATCCTGACCAATGTGCGATGCCTCAGTGAAGGGGTTGATGTACCCTCCTTGGATTCCGTAATGTTCCTCTCAGCACGCAACTCGCAGGTAGATGTAGTTCAATCCGTTGGTCGTGTAATGCGCAAATCACCAGGTACCAATAAAAAATATGGCTATATCATTATTCCGGTTGTTGTTCCCACCAATGTCGAACCTGACAAAGCACTGGATGATAATGAGCGATATAAGGTTGTTTGGACCGTACTCAATGCCCTACGTGCCCATGATGACCGCTTCAATGCCACAGTCAATAAAATCGAACTCAATAAAAGCAAACCCTATCAGATCCTTGTAGGCCGTCCGGAATATTCCTGGGAAGACGGCCAGACAATGGCGGCTGATAAAGAAATGCCTTATGGGAACACTGCAGCATTAGGACATCAACTTACACTGGAGTTTGAACAAATACAGAGTGCCGTCTTCGCGAAGATGGTGCAGAAAGTGGGCGATCGCCGGTATTGGGAGCAATGGGCCAAGGATGTAGCAAAGATTGCTGAACGTCAGATTGAGCGCATCACCTACCTGATCGAAAACAAAAAAGATCAGCGCAAGGCGTTTGAAAAATTCCTGATTGGATTGCAAAAGAATATCAATCCAAGCATCTCGGAATCACAGGCAATTGAAATGCTGGCCCAGCACATCATCACTCAACCGATCTTTGAAGCACTGTTTGAGGGTTATTCCTTCGTAAAGAACAATGCTGTATCAACGGCTATGCAAGGAATGCTCAATGTGTTGGAAGAAGACAGTAACCTGGCTGCCCAGGATGAAACGCTTCAAAAGTTCTATGACTCGGTTCGCACTCGGGCGGAGGGTATCGACAATGCTGAGGGCAAGCAACGGATCATCATTGAGCTGTATGACAAGTTTTTTAAAGCAGCTTTCCCGAAGATGGTCGAGCAGCTTGGTATTGTCTATACTCCTGTAGAGGTTGTTGACTTCATTATCCATTCAGTGGAAGATGTGCTCCAAAAGGAATTTGGTCGTGGCCTCTCAGATGAAAATATCCACATCCTTGATCCCTTTACCGGTACCGGGACGTTCATTACACGGCTCCTTCAGAGCGGCTTGATCCGTCAAAAAGATCTGTTGCGTAAATACACAAATGAGATTCACGCAAATGAAATTGTCCTGCTGGCCTATTATATAGCCTCAGTTAATATTGAAAATGCATATCATGACGCAACAGCAGATCCCGGTGATGGGATAGGGAAAGAAAATTACCTTCCCTTTGAAGGAATTGTATTAACCGATACTTTTCAACTCGGCGAAACAGATGAAAGTGAAAAGCTATTCTCTGAGATGTTTCCGAAGAACTCGGCAAGAGTCGCACGTCAGAAGAAAGCGCCGTTAAGAGTAATCATGGGTAATCCTCCGTATTCAGTAGGGCAGAAGTCAGCTAATGATGATGCGCAAAATATGAAGTATCTAAAACTGGACAATCGTATTTCTGATACTTACGCAAAGGCTACCTCTGCGACAAACAAAAACTCCCTCTATGATTCTTATATCAAGGCTTTCCGATGGAGTACTGATCGGCTTGATCCGTTACACGGTGGTATTATCGCTTTTGTTAGCAATGGGGCCTGGCTTGATAGTAATAGTTCGGATGGGTTTAGAAAGGTATTGGAGAAGGAATTTAGCAGTATATGGATTTACAATCTCCGCGGCAACCAACGGACAAGTGGTGAATTGAGTCGAAAGGAAGGTGGTAAAATATTTGGCTCTGGCTCACGCACACCGATAGCCATCACCTTATTGGTTAAAAATCCGAATGTGAAACAAGGAAAAGCAACAATCCATTATTATGATATAGGGGATTACCTCAGCAGGGAAGAGAAATTGACCAAAATAAAAGAAGGAAGATCTATCGCAGCGAGTAAAATTGAATGGAAGGTATTGCAGCCAAATGAACATGGGGATTGGGTTAGTCAGAGGAATGATCTGTTTGAAACATATATTCCTGTTGATCCAGAAAAAAAGTTTGATGCTTCATCACAATCTTACTTTGTTGTTAATTCAAGAGGAATAGAAACGACTCGAGATGCATGGGTATATAACTCATCACGGGACGTTCTCTGTAATAGCATAAAAAGATCCATAGACTTTTATAACAATGAAATATTCAGATATCAAGATCAACGCCAAAGGGATCCAAGCATTAAGGTCATAGATATTATTGATAAGGATCCAACTAAAATTAGCTGGTCAAGTAGCTTGATTCCAAATTTGGAAAATGGCAACCAAGCGTTTTTTGAGGCTCAGAGGATTGACACAAGTATATACAGGCCATTCTTTAAACAACACCTCTATAGAGGAGATAAAATGATCCATAGAAGAGGCCAGTTTGAAGAATTTTTCCCAAATAAGGACCTAAAGAATTTGGTGATTTGTGTTGCTGGAGTTGGTGTCACCAAAGATTTTTCCACAATTATTACGGATACATTACCGGACCTTGAATTAATTGGTAAATCCCAATGCCTTCCTCTCTACTTTTTTGAGGAGCGAAAGAAGTCAACCCCAAATCTCTTCGATGTTACTGACGATACTGAGTTTATCCGCCGTGATGGTCTTTCAGATTTCATCCTGTACCGCTCACAAAAACAATACGGTAAGAATGTTTCGAAAGAGGATATTTTCTACTACGTTTATGGCTTCCTACATAGCCCTGACTTTCGGACCACTTATACCAATGATCTGAAGAAAATGCTTCCGAGGATTCCACTGATTGAAGATGTGAAAGACTTCTGGAAGTTTAGTAATGCTGGTAGAAAGTTATCTGATATACACATCAACTATGAAATTGTGCCTCCATTCCCAGGTGTCACCGTTAGCGGCACCGAAAGTGGATACTTTTCTGTGGAGAAAATGAGATTCCCCAAAAAAGATCAAAAGGATACTATAATCTACAATAACAGGATAGTACTCTCCAACATACCGCCAAAAGCCTATGAGTATATAGTCAATGGAAAGTCAGCTATCGAGTGGATCATGGAGCGTTACCAGGTCACAGTTCACAAAGAAAGCGGAATCAAGAA